>Ga0247736_10000055_pt1 | contig 59188 bp, 48 predicted proteins | sample UWRJL193509B2_FD_180935 | JGI IMG/M metagenome (GOLD analysis project Ga0247736, IMG submission 180935) | Plant litter microbial communities from Arlington Agricultural Research Station in Wisconsin, United States - UWRJ-L193-509B-2 | ecosystem: Environmental > Terrestrial > Plant litter >...
CCACCTCTTCCCATTCCGAACAGAGAAGTTAAGCCCACCAGAGCCGATGGTACTGCGGTAACACGTGGGAGAGTAGGTCGGTGCCAAATCTTAAAGAAAGCCTTACAGGAAACTGTGAGGCTTTTCTGGTTTATACCCTTTTTCTGGAAAACATAATACCCTATGGAAACACAGCACACTCTGAAAGTACAGCATATCCTGCGTACTTGCTAAGATCGTAAAACAGCAGGTAATCGTCGATCACCTTTTTTGAGAAATGCCCGCTTCCGCATCACCTGCTGCTGATGCCAGCTGAATAAACGTTGGCAAGCTTATTGGAACAGGCAGATTTTATTACTTTCATTTATTCCATCAGTATTCCATTTTCCCCTCGTGCATCAGACTATATTTCATTCTCATTATTCTGTAATTTTGCCCTTTATTACCTCATTCCTATTATAAATTATCTTTCTTTTAATTTCCATTGAATTATATGATTGGTTTTGTCTATGATTCTGTAATATTGGTACATTGTTATCTTATTATATCATTTGCATCATTCAATTATACAATGACCAATCTTATACCGTTCAAATCCAAATTAGCCATTCTGTTTATTTTTTTCATTTCCACTGTTTTCGCAGAACATGGTTATACACAAGATCGTAAAGAGTATCTGCTGACAGGAGGCTGGAAATTTATTAAGGAAGATATAAAAGGAGCAGAATCAGCACAGTATGCTGATAAAGCTTGGGAAAGCGTATCTGTACCTCACGATTGGGCGATTACTGGCCCTTTTAATGGTAATAACGATGTACAGAATGTACAGATTGTCCAAAATGGTGAGTCTGCCAAAAGTCTAAAAGCCGGGCGCACCGGTGGATTGCCTTTTGTAGGGGTAGGCTGGTATAGAACAAAATTAAAGTCTTCCTATTTTACGACAGGGCAGCGTGCGGTGCTGTTGTTTGATGGGGCAATGAGCTACCCTAAAATATATGTGAATGGTAAGGAAGCCGGACACTGGGCGTATGGTTATACATCTTTTTCTGTAGATGTAACTTCCTTTTTAAATGCAGGTGAAGAAAATACTTTAGCAGTAAGACTGGAAAACCTTCCTGAAGCTTCACGATGGTATCCAGGTGCAGGTTTATACCGTAATGTACATTTGATAATAACTGATGATGTTCATATCCCGGTATGGGGAACGTATATTACAACTCCTGATGTTAGTTCTGGTACTGCAAAGGTTGTGATAAAAACTAAGGTAGAGGGTATTGACGGAAACAAAAGTCTGTTACGCCTCATGACGGAAATTAAGGACGCTGCCGGCAAGATTGTTGGCACAACCTCTTCTACACTTACTGACGCTGATGGCGCTGAGTTTGAGCAGAAATGTTTAGTCAGCAGTCCCCAATTATGGTCGCCGGAAACACCTTATTTATATACTGCTACTTCTAAAGTTTATTTAGGTGATAAGCTAAAGGATGAATATCAAACTACATTCGGTATTCGTACAATAAAATTTGAGGCAGGCAAGGGCTTCTCGTTAAATGGCAAATACAGGAAGTTTAAAGGGGTGAATAATCACCACGATCTTGGTCCATTAGGTGCAGCAATTAATGTTGCTGCCTTAAAAAGACAATTGACAATATTAAAAGATATGGGTTGCGATGCGATCCGTACTTCTCATAATATGCCTGCACCCGAGCTTGTCCGCTTGTGTGACGAAATGGGTTTTATGCTGATGGTAGAATCTTTTGACGAATGGAAAGCTAAAAAGGTAAAAAACGGTTATAGCCACCTGTTTGATGAATGGGCAGAGAAAGATATGGTGAATATGGTCCGCAGGGATAGGAATAATCCTTCTGTAATTATGTGGAGCATCGGTAATGAGGTGCCAGACCAGGCCACTCCCGAGGGAAACAAGATCCTTAAGTTTCTGCTGGATATTTGCCACCGAGAAGATCCGACCCGTCCTGTAACTGCAGGTATGGATAGAATAAAGGATGCATTGGATAATAACTTTGCGGCTCTGCTGGACATTGCTGGATTCAACTATAAGCCAATGTGGTACGAACGTGCGAACCTGAGGTTACCGCAGGGCTTTTTAATGGGAACTGAGACAGCTTCTACTGTAAGTTCGCGTGGGGTATATAAGTTTCCTGTAGAATTTTTTAAAAATAAAGTTTACGATGATAATCAGAGTTCTTCATATGACTTTGAATATTGTGTTTGGTCGCAAATTCCCGATGATGAATTTGTGAAGCAGGATCAGTTGAGTTATGTGATGGGTGAGTTTGTATGGACAGGCTTTGATTATCTGGGTGAGCCAACTCCCTATGATGAAAAATGGCCTTCACATAGTTCTTACTTCGGTATAGTAGATCTTGCTGGTTTGCCGAAAGATAGATACTATCTATACAGAAGCCGCTGGAATACAGAGCAGCCTACTATGCACATACTGCCGCACTGGACGTTCCCGGGAAGGGAAGGATTGGTTACCCCTGTTTTTTGTTATACCAGTTACCCCTCTGCTGAGCTTTTTATTAACGGGAAAAGTATGGGTAAACAAAGTAAAAATAACAGTTCAAATATTAACAGATACCGTTTGATGTGGAAAGATGTGAAATATGAAGCTGGAAGTATTAAGGTTGTAGCCTATGATGTAAATGGTAAAGCTGTAGCTGAGGAGATTGTACGTACTGCAGGTAAACCAAACCATATTGTATTGGAAGCTGATCGGAAAGTTATTGATGCAACCGGGGAAGACCTGAGTTATATAACCGCCCGGGTGGTTGATAAGGATGGTAATCTTTGCCCGGATGCAGATAATGAACTGTTATTTAATGTTAAAGGTGCTGGTAAGTACAAGGTTGTAGCCAATGGTGATGCTGCAAGTCTTGAAATTTTCCATCTGCCACATATGAAAGTGTTCAAAGGAATGCTCGTTGCTACTGTGGAATCAACATTAGAACCCGGTAAGATCAATTTCACTGTGAAGTCTAAAGGTTTAAAAGCAGCAACGATTGTCATCGAATCACATCAGAAATAATATTATTCTCTGTCTTCCGGTAAGTTCAATGTAATAGAATCCGGAAGACTTTTAATAAACTCAGTAATAATGCCTGGTGTATATTGCTGTTTGTTTAAACAATGCATAAATTCCTTAGCCACCTATTACTTATCTGCGATAGTTACGCTAATACCCTTTTCTTCCAGAAATTCTACGATTTCTGCTGAAATGCTGCTATCGGTAATGATATGTTGGATTTGGTCTAGTGTACAAATTTTCCCGAGTCCTCTTTTACCAAATTTAGAGCTGTCTGCCAGTACTATTGTAACCTGTGCAGCTTCAATCATTTTCTGGTTAAGCCTTGCCTCCATTAAACTGGTGGTAGTAATTCCAGTATCCAGATCAATACCGTCCACTCCCAGGAACAGGATACTGCACGATACGTCTGTCAGAATTTGTTCTGCATACGGGCCAATTACAGAAGAAGAGCTTTGTCTGAGCTGGCCGCCCAGTTGTAAAACCTCTACGTTCTGGTGATGAGATAGCTCTAATGCAACATTCAATGCCGAAGTAATTACTGTGAGGCGTTGCTGTGGGTGTATCGCCCTTGCAAGAGCCTGCATCGTTGTCCCCGAAGCGATAATAATGGAATCATTATGGCCTATCATTGCTGCTGCAGCTTTTGCGATAGTTTGTTTTTCGTCTGCGTTGAGCCTCTCTTTTTCGGCAACAGGCTTGTCATTGGCATAAGGGTTTGTTTTAGAAGCACCGCCATGTGAGCGGAAAAGCAGGTTTTTATCTTCCAGCTGTTTCAAATCCTTTCGGATCGTAACATCCGAAACCTTCATTAGTATGCTTAATTCCTGAACGTTAACATGTCCGGAATCCTGTAACTTATCTAAAATGAATTGATGTCTTTCTGTGAGAGTTTTCATACAGGGTACTGTTTTTATATATTGGCTGAGTCAAAAATAGCAATTACCATCACATTTTTCCTAAAAAGCTAATTCTATTAATTATTAATTTTTCAATAATACTTTCGTTTTGTTTCGAATTTTGTTGCAGAAATTATATTTGATCATTTACTGGCATTGTTATTGGTTACAATTTAAACAAAAAATCTTAATAATTAGTTTCCTTTTGTTTTTATTTGTTTTGGTATTTTATGTTTAGTACCTTAGAGTAAGCAAACGGAATGAAATTTATTTAAATCGTAAGGCCATGATGAATAACGGAAGGAACAAGATAATTGAAGGACTAGCTGATCCCAATAAAATATGGGATGTTATTATAATAGGCGGGGGGGCTACCGGTTTAGGTACTGCTCTTGACGCAGCATCCCGCGGATTTAAAACTTTATTGGTAGAACAGGCCGACTTTGCAAAAGGTACTTCGAGCCGCAGTACTAAACTTGCACATGGCGGGGTCCGTTACCTTGCGCAAGGGGATATAGGATTAGTAAGAGAGGCTTTGCATGAGCGCGGGCTGATGTTGAAAAATGCGGCCCACCTGGTAAAGAACGAATCATTTATCATTCCTAATTATGAATGGTGGGGCGGTATATTTTATACGATTGGTTTAACACTTTACGATCTGTTAGCTGGGAGCCTCGGTTTTGGAAGAGCAAAATACCTTTCTAAAAAAGAAGTCGCCCGTAGAATCCCAACTATACAGCAAAAAGGCTTGTATAGTGGTGTATTGTACCATGATGGTCAGTTTGACGATTCCAGGCTTGCGGTAAATATTGCACAAACCAGTTTGGAGCAAGGCGCAACAGTATTGAATTATTTTAAAGTGACCAACCTGCTTAAAAATGAGAAAGGAGCCGTTGCGGGTATCACTACTACCGATATGGAAAGCGGGCTGACTTACCAGATCAAAGGAAAAACTGTAATTAACGCTACCGGTGTCTTTGCCGATGACATTTTACAGTTTGATAAACCTGGTAAAAAACCACTGATTACGCCAAGCCAGGGGATTCACCTGGTTCTTGATATGAAATTCATGCCTTCAGAAGATGCACTGATGATTCCTAAAACATCAGACGGGCGCGTATTGTTCGCTGTGCCATGGCATGATAAGCTGGTTGTAGGTACAACGGATACACCGATCAGTCAGCATAGTCTGGAGCCCGTTGCACTGGAAGAAGAGATTGATTTTATTATGCGTACGGCCGACCAATACCTGGTTAAAGCACCGGAGCGTAAGGATGTGCTGAGTATGTTTGCCGGTCTTCGTCCGCTCGCTGCTCCACAAGACGGTTCCGCTAAAACAAAAGAAATTTCAAGGAGCCATAAAATAATCGTTTCAGAGTCCGGATTGATTACTATCACTGGCGGAAAATGGACAACTTATCGCAGAATGGCTCAGGATACCGTAGATAAAGCTATAAAAGTGGGTAGCCTTGAAAACAGAGAAGTTAAAACCAAAGATTTGCTGATCCACGGCAGTAAAGCTGATGTAGACCGCAAAGACCATTTATATGTATACGGAAGTGACCGTGATGCTTTGCTTGCCTTAAAAAATGAAAATGCGGAATGGGGCAATAAACTTGATCCGAGGGCTGATTATATCGCCGCAGAGGTAATCTGGGCAGTAAGGCATGAAATGGCCAGAACACTTGAAGATGTTTTAGCCAGAAGGGTAAGGATTTTATTTCTTGATGCCCGTTTAGCTATTGATGTTGCACCGAAAGTTGCTGCTCTGATTGCCGGAGAGCTGAATAAAGATGCTGCCTGGGAAAAAGAACAAGTAGACACTTTCACAAAATTGGCCCAGTCTTATTTGCTGGTGCCTTATGCAAGAGCTGTTTAAACTAAAAGACCTACAAAAATAAGTTAAAAACCAAGTATAGATTTAAAGTTATGGAAGATTACATTTTAGCCTTAGACCAAGGCACTACAAGCTCTCGCGCAATTATATTTGATCATAAGGGACAGGTGAAATCTGTCGCACAAAAAGAATTCAAGCAGATTTTTCCGCAATCCGGCTGGGTAGAACACGATCCGAACGAAATCTGGTCCAGTCAGGCCAGTGTAGCCGCAGAGGTAACGGTTAAAATGGGTATCAACGGCTCCAATATCAAAGCAATCGGAATTACGAATCAACGTGAAACCACCATTGTATGGGACCGTAAAACAGGTGAACCTGTTTATAATGCGATTGTATGGCAGGATCGCCGCACAGCGGCTTATTGCGAGCAGTTGCAAAAAGAAGGACATGCGGATAAAATCCGTTCTAAAACAGGCCTGGTTATCGATTCGTATTTTTCTGGTACCAAAATTAAATGGATCCTTGACAATGTAGAGGGTGCAAGGGCAAGGGCCGAAGCTGGTGAACTTGCTTTTGGTACTGTTGATAGCTGGCTGGTATGGAAATTTACACGTGGTAATGTGCATGTAACAGATGTTACCAATGCCAGCCGTACGATGCTGTTTAATATCATCACGCAGGAGTGGGATGAGGAACTGCTTACTTTATTGGATATCCCAAAAAGTATGTTGCCTGAAGTTAAGCAATCCAGTGAAATTTACGGGGAGACCACTACAACCATTTTTGCAAGTAAGATTCCGATCGCCGGGATTGCAGGTGACCAGTCGGCTGCTCTTTTTGGCCAGATGTGTATTGATAAAGCAATGGTAAAAAACACGTATGGAACCGGATGTTTCATGCTGATGAACATCGGTGATGAGTTTATCGAATCAAAAAACAATTTATTAACTACTGTTGCCTGGAAAATTGACGGCAAAATACAATATGCTTTTGAAGGCAGTATTTTTATTGCAGGTGCGGTTGTGCAATGGCTGCGTGACGGTTTGGGTATTATTAAAACTTCTGCAGATGTAGAAAAACTGGCATTGAGTGTGGAAGATACACAGGGAGTTTATTTTGTACCTGCTTTTGCCGGACTTGGCGCACCATATTGGAAACCGGATGTAAGGGGTACCATTATAGGTCTGAGCCGCGGAACAACTTCGGGCCATATTGCCCGTGCTGCACTGGAGTCTATCGGTTACCAGACGATGGATGTGCTGAGAGCTATGAAAGCTGATTCGGGAATGGAGATCAAAGAATTAAGGGTAGACGGTGGTGCTACAGCGAATGATTTGCTGATGCAGTTTCAGTCTGATTTGCTGGATGTTAAGGTTATCCGTCCGAATGTTGTAGAAACAACTGCTTTGGGTGCGGCCTATCTTGCTGGCCTGGCCGTTGGTTTCTGGAAAGATATCAATGAAATACAACAGTTATGGAAGTCTGAGAAAGAATTCATCCCTGCAGGAGATCAGGATAAAATTAAAGAGGGAATTGCAGGTTGGGAAACGGCTATTCATGCTGCGCAAGCGGTTGAAGACAAAAAATAGTTCCTGTATCTTCTTTAATTATCTAATTTAAATTTATAGTTATGACTCCTTTTATAGCCGAATTAATCGGCACAATGATAATGATACTATTAGGCGATGGCGTTGTGGCCAACGTACTATTAAATGATACCAAAGGTAATAATAGTGGCTGGATGGTAATTACTACCGCCTGGGGATTCGCTGTGTTTGTAGCAGTGATTGTCGCTGGCCCATATAGCGGTGCGCATTTTAATCCTGCAATTACAATCGGGCTGGCTATTGCTGGTAAATTCCCATGGGTGGATGTGCTGCCATACATTGTTGCCCAGTTTCTGGGTGCTTTTATCGGTGCTTTCCTGGTGTGGGCAATGTATTACGACCATTTTAAACGTACTGCTAATCCGGGTTTAATTTTAGCTGTTTTCTCTACAGGACCAGCGATCCGAAATTATGCTTCAAACGTGATCAGTGAGATTATCGGGGCTTTTGTATTGTTTTTTACGATTTTATATATCAGCGGTGCGGAAATTACAACGACCAAGGTTCCTATTGGCTTAGGTTCTATAGGTGCACTGCCGGTGGCAATACTGGTATGGGCAATCGGTCTTTCGCTGGGTGGAACTACGGGTTACGCAATTAACCCGGTCAGGGATCTTGGCCCGCGTATTATGCATGCGATATTGCCTATTAAAGGTAAGGGACCGAGCGACTGGGCTTATTCCTGGGTGCCTGTAGTTGGGCCGTTGATAGGTACTGCTGTAGCGGCTGTGCTTTATTTAAAGCTCCATCCTTAATTCCAGTAATAGTTTCATCTCTTAAAGAATAGGAAACAATGAAAGCCGTATAAGATTATAATTTACAACAAGTAAAAACAATCTTATGCGGGTTTTATAACTGCTAAAAATCAATTATTCTTATGAATCCTGCGTGAGGCGGCCGCTTACAAAAGTTACGCCTTCTGCAACTTTCATAACTATAAAAATCAGATATCATCATATGAAAAAGTTTATTAAAGGAAGCCTGATGGCTATTCTGTGGCTATGCTTTTGCCATACGGCAATGGCTCAGGGACCTACAGATACAAAAATAGATACCGTAAAAAAAGAGAAAAAAAGTTTTCCTTTTGATGTGAACTTGCAAGTTCGTACGCTTTATTTATGGCGTGGTTTTAAAGTGTCAAACGCGCCAATGATCAATGCTAACCTGCAGTTTAATCTGACAAAGGATAAAAGCCTGACCGCTGGATTCTGGGGTGCCGGAAGTATTAATGGTGAATACAACGAGTTCTCCTACTTTGTAAGTTATGTAAAAAAGAGATTTAGTTTGTCAGTATGGGATGTGAACAACTTCAGTGATTATCCTGATGCAAACATCTTTAGTTATAACCCTAAAAATACCTCTCACTTTATTGATATCAGGGCAGGTTATGACTTTGGGGATGCATTACCGCTAAATATACAATGGACTACAATTGTGCTCGGCAGAGATACACATATGAAGAGCGACGGAGATTTATCTAACAGCTATTCAAACTACGTGGAGCTGGGTTACAGGTTATGGAAACAGGGGGATGCGGAGATACATGCTTTTGTAGGCGGTGGATTTGCGTTTGGACGTGATGTAAACTTCTATGGGTCGAAGCCAAATGTTGTAAATACAGGTATAACGCTGAACAAAGATCTGGTAATTCTTAAATACCATGTTCCGATTGCGGCAACTGCGATGTTTAATCCAGAAAAAAAATACGGTGCAGTGTCACTGGTGGCTAACGTTTTTTAACATATTCTTTGGTTAGGATAAGGCAGTGGGAATGATTAAAATCGCCTGCTGCTTTTTTTATGCCCTGTAAAACCGGTTGGTGATTGTATTGAGCTGCTGCTATTTAATAAAACAGGATTCTATGTACTTATACTAAGGCAGGGGTTTACAGTGTAAGATGTAGCAGGACAGCTGAATTAGTCGTAAAAATCTAAATCTGCCTGAAAAAATAAAAATTAGCAAAGATTGATCGATAGGCCAAATGTTTTACCTATGTTGCGCTTAGAAGAAAGGCGTAAAACTAAAAAGACCCTTAGATTTTATCTAAAGGTCTGATTATCAGTGTAGCGGGGAGCAGGATCGAACTGCCGACCTCAGGGTTATGAATCCTGCGCTCTAACCATCTGAGCTACCCCGCCGTAGGGAAATGTTCTTTTTTTAAGAGTTGCAAATATAGAATAAAATACTTTTCTTTAGAAAAAAATAAAAAAATAATTTACAAACAACAAGATATAAGCGATTTAGAATGTCAGAAAAGAAAAAATTTACACTAGAATATGAGTTAAAATCGTCTCCGCGTATTTTGTTTAGCTTCATCAGTGAGCCAAATGGCTTGTCACAATGGTTTGCAGATGATGTAGTATTCCGTGACCAGGTCTATACTTTTACCTGGGATGATGAGGTGCAGAAGGCCAAAATGTTAAGCTTCAAAGAGAATAAAATGGTCAAATTTAAATGGCTTGATGATGAACCTCACTGTTATTTTGAAATGGAAATTGTGCAGGATGAACTCACCAATGATGTAGCGCTTTCTATCACTGATTTTGCTACTGATGATACATTAAAAGAAAGAACCCAGATCTGGGATAATCAGATTACCTATCTGCACAGTGTAATTGGTGCATAATTTTTCAGATGCATTGTCTACATTTGTATATTGAAAAAGATCCATATACTACTGCTTAAGGCATTCATCAGACCATTCTTCGTCACATTTTTTGTTGTGATGTTTATTTTGCTGATGTTTTTTCTTTTTAAATATGTAGATGATTTAATAGGAAAAGGCTTTGAGTGGTACACTATTGTGGAGCTGATGTTCTATGCATCTGCCGCAAATGTATCGATGGCCCTGCCGCTGGCCATCTTATTGTCCTCCATTATGACTTTCGGGACACTCGGGGAGAACTATGAGCTGGTGGCTATCAAGTCGGCGGGAATATCCCTGCAAAAGGCTATGCGGCCCCTGCTGGTGCTTATATTAGGTATATCAATATCGTCATTCTTCTTTTCAGAGTACATGCTGCCAAAGGCTAACCTGAAATTTGGGTCCCTGCTCTGGGATGTCAGAAATAAAAAGCTCTCTTTTTTGATAAAGGAGGGTGTTTTTAACAACAGTATACCCGGATATTCTATCCGTGTTGACGAGAAAAAGGAAGATGGTACATTAATAGGGTTAATGATATATGACCATACCAGTAACAATGGTGTGCCTAAAATCATTATTGCTAAAAATGGACGGATGACTACCACGAACGATAAACAGTTCCTTGTACTCAAACTAAACGATGGTATCAGGTATGAGGAATCGAGCGGGCGTAATGCCGGCTATAATCCCAGGCAGCAGTTAACACGTATGCGTTTCGGACAGACGGAACAAAAGTTCGACATCTCCAGTTTTAAGATGAGCAGGACCGATGAAAACAGTTTCAGGTCTAACAATGCCATGCTCAACCTGAAGGGCCTAACGCACAAGGGAGATTCTCTAAAGAAAGAACTGGATAGTATAGACCGCTTCGCAAGGGCTACGATCAGCAGTTATTACAAACAGAACAATACAAATAAAGGATATTCTAAAATTAAAGTCGCGCCGTTAAAACTGAAAGGATCGGTCCTTAATAGTTTACCAAAAGACAAGAGAATGCCCGCACTGCAGTCGGCCATGGACCAGGCTGGCGCAATCAAGCAAACTGTTGAAAGCCGTGTTGAAGAGCACGAAGACAGGATCCGTAACCTGATCCGGATCCGGATAGAATACCAGCGGAAGTTTACTTTGGCAGTTTCCTGTTTAATGCTGTTTTTTATCGGGGCACCCCTGGGGGCGATCATTAGGAAAGGCGGACTTGGCCTGCCGGTAGTAATGGCGATTGTATTTTTCTTATTCTATCATATTATCACTACGGTAGCAGAGAAATCAGCTAACCAGGGGAACATTAACCCTGTGTTGGGAATATGGATGGCGGTGATCATTTTAAGTCCCGTAGGTGCGTTCCTAACCTATAAGGCTACGGTCGATTCTGCGCTGTTTGATCTTACTTATTATAAAAACATAATAACTAAGCTCTTCAAAAAGAAATCAGTTTAATATCAATTCGCTCTTCTTTGCTGTGTTCCTTACTTAAGTATGATATTTTTACACAATATATTATGTGGGAAGGTTGTAACTTTGTTCATAATCAAAAATTCAGGGCAGATTCTTTCTCTTATATTTTTGATGTTCAATTCTGAAAAATGGAAATTAAACTGAACGCGATAGAAGATGCTATTGCAGATATTAAAGCTGGAAAAGTTGTAATCGTTGTTGATGATGAAGATCGCGAGAACGAAGGTGATTTTGTAACTGCCGCCGCTAATGCGACGCCAGAGTTAATTAATTTCATGGCCACTCATGGTCGTGGTTTAATCTGCGCACCGCTTACAGAAGCACGTTGTGAGAAGTTAAACCTTGATCTGATGGTTGGTAAAAATACCGATTCTTATGGTACTAATTTTACTGTGTCAGTAGATCTGATCGGACATGGCTGTACAACGGGTATTTCTGCTTCAGACCGTTCGAGGACTGTTAAGGCTTTAATTAACCCGCTGACCAGCCCTGAAGAGTTGGGCAGACCGGGTCATATCTTTCCGTTACGTGCCAGGGATGGTGGTGTACTGAGAAGGGCAGGGCATACCGAGGCCGCTGTTGATCTGGCAAGATTGGCAGGTATGGAGCCGGCAGGTGTGATTGTAGAGGTAATGAAAGTAGATGGTGAAATGGCGCGTTTACCGGATCTGATGGAAATTGCAGCCCAGCACGACCTGAAGATTATTTCTATAAAAGATCTGATTGCATACAGATTAGATCAGGAGAGCCTGATTAAAGAAGAAGTAACTGTTAATCTGCCAACTGAATGGGGGGATTTTAAAATGACTGCTTATACACAGTTGTCAAATAATGCTACCCACCTGGCTTTAAGCAAAGGCGAATGGACAGCAGACGAAGCGGTATTGGTTAGGGTACACAGTTCATGCATTACAGGTGATATATTCGGCTCCTGCCGCTGTGACTGCGGTCCGCAGTTACACAAAGCAATGGAAATGATAGATGCAGAAGGTAAAGGTGTGATTGTATATATGAACCAGGAAGGCCGTGGTATCGGACTGGTTAACAAGTTACTTTCTTACAATCTTCAGGATGTTGGTTTTGATACGGTTGAAGCAAATATTAAACTTGGTTTTAAAGGTGATGAGCGTGATTACGGTGTAGGCGCACAGATATTAAGGGCACAGGGTGTCACTAAAATGCGTCTGATGTCCAATAACCCTACAAAACGCGCGGGCCTGATTGGTTATGGTCTTGAAGTGGTAGAAAATATCCCTATTGAGATTGTAAGCAACACCCATAATGAAACTTATCTGAAAACTAAGAGAGACAAGATGGGGCATACCATCATGAAAAGCTAAAAAAGGCGCGCTGATAAAAATTGGTGCTGTATAAATATTTTATAGTAGCTGAATGATCAAATTATCAGCAGCTCCATCAGGTTATAAAAAGCTAAAGAATATTATTTATTCTTTAGCTTTTTTTGTTCTTCTGTAATTGCTTCTTTATTGATCGATTGCTTTGCTCTTTTCTGCCTGTTTTCGGCGGCTTTTCGCTGCTGTTCCCTTCTGTATTTACCGGATATCTTTTGCAGGAATTCTCTGAAGTTATCGAACTGCTGGGAATAGATCAGACCGAGCGAGGTTACATTCGTATTCGGGTTAATCCCGGTGTTGACAAATATGCTCTGCTGCGTAGGTGGTTTATTGGCTAGTTTACCGACTAGTGTACCATCTTTTTTAATCAGCGCAAGAATCTCTACCTCGCCGCCTACATTGCTGCTGGAAAATCCGATAGGCGAAAGGTCGCTCGTACTTCTCCTGTCTACCACACCTGCATTGACTACTATCCTGTCATTAAAGAATTTAAACGATGCACTCGCTTCACTGAGTGACCGGATGTTGATATCCACAAAATCGAGGTTTAACGATGAAAGCACATTGTTAAACTGGTTAAACAATAACTCTGTTGCTGTACTGGCTACACCCGAAGAAAGCTGCTGACCGATAGTTTCTCTTCCAGAACCTGGCGCGAAACTCCGGCGTATGATCAAACTGAATGCCTGCAGGTTTAAGTTATTGGCATCACTGAAATAAGCCTGCAGCTCTTCTTTAATGGATGGATTGGAAGGGAAGAAGATGTCCAGTTTAATTTCCGGTTGTAATAATAACCCTGTTAATCCCATTTCTACCTCTACAGGAACCCTTAGCTTGGCATTACTGCTTCCGTCACGGTTAGCAGCCGTATATAAGTCTACTAATCCTGCACGCAGCTCATAGATCGCTTTCAGCTGGATTTGTGCCTGTGTAGGGTTGCCCGTCCATCGGATTGTTCCACCCTGCCTGATATTGAATTTTTTATTGATCACCTCCTGGGCGGTGAAATCGAAACTTCCTGATTCAATAATATAGTCACCAGACATTTCGAAATCACCAAGACTGTTGATTTCGAGGTTAAGGTCTGCATTTCCTTTACCACTTAAATTACCAAGGTTCGTAAACAAATTCGCTGTACTATTCGGATCTACCCGGAGTTTAAAACTCATGGTCAAACCATCAAAACTGGTAGTTCTTTTTACGTTTGCCGCAGTATCCTTACTGATAAATGTGATAAAATCTTTGCTGGATACAGTCTCCGAACTGTTTAATGGCAGATTAAATACAGTACCCTTTTCTGTTTTAGCATCAATGCCGATATACATTTTATTGGTCGGCCCTTTAAAGATAAAAGTTCCGGTGGCAAAAGCCTGCCCAAAGTATAGTTCATTATCTTTTATGGTAGTGTTCAGTGCCATAAAGTTCCTCGCCCTGATATTGATATCAAGGGTAGGAGTGTTGAGTTCATTAAGATCGACGGTACCATTAGCTACAGCAGTGTTTCCGCCTGCATCTTTCAGGTTCAGGTCATCAATCTGTATGATACTGTTATTCACATTAACTTTATCATTTAAAGTATAAGCCGTTTTCAGATAGTTGACGGTAAGCTGGGCTTCGTCAAGTGTAATGCTTCCGTTAATTTTAGGAGCTTTTAAAGGTCCTTTAATTGTGAGGTCTGATGAGATATGCCCTTTTAAATTAGATACCAGCTGACTGACAAACGGGGAAAGCACGGTGAGTTCACTTTCATCCATTTTAACGCTCAGGTCAAGATTCTTTTCTTTCAGATCCAGCTTACCATCCACCTTAAAGGTTTCCTTATCGGCGGTATTGATCCGCATATATACATTGGCCAGGTTTGCTTCCTGATTATATGAAGACGTATCAACCAGTGTCCCGATATAAGTATCATTAAAAGTTAATGAATCAATTTTGATATCATCGCTGATGCGCGGTGATTTGAGCAGGCTGTACAATTTGGTTTTCCCGTCAATGTTACCCGATAATTTTATCCCCAGCGTTTTTACGAAAGGATTAAAAGTTTTTAAACTGAAAGATTTGAACCCTACGGTTAACGCATCTGCAGGATCGCCGGACAGAATACCATCTACTGTTAGCAGCTGGGTGCCGTTGCTGAGGTCAAAATTGGTGATCTCAGTTTTCCCTCCCCTGAAATTGATCTGCACTTTTTCCTGTATCGTCCAGTCCTGGCTATTGATTTTAAGCAGTGATGGCAGAATGCTGATCCTTGCGGTCGTGTCTTTCCCAAACTCGACCAGTCCGTTTAAATCCAGCTGATTTGCGTCATCTGCATTAGATAGTTTCACGTTGAGCGCAAGACTGTCATTCCTTAAAATATTAGAAATATTAACGTTTTTGATATATAAACTATCATTCAGGTCTACCCGGTCTGATGTAATAATTGCCTGCAGCTGGTTAGAGGTAGTATTTTCATCAATAATGATATTATTCGCAATAATCCCCTTATAAGTCAGCTTTTTAACAAATCCATTCAGCGTGGCAATATTTTTCTTTGAATCAAAATTACCGATCAATATTGCCTGGTCTTCAATTTCCAGTCCCGGTGCAATAAGTTCCGCTACCGGCTCAAACCGTTTTATTTTTAAATTGAACTGGAATATCTGGTCTTTGAAACGGACGATATCAGTTTTTAGCGATGGTACATAGGTTTTTGCAAGCGCCTTATAATAAGAAACTATAGTATTTAAATCGTACTGACCTGTAATACTTGCATCCAGCACATCAGAACTGATTTTTAACGTGCGGTCTACCCCGATACCTTTCGCCTGCAGTTGTACAGAGTCGATATTGTACACCCCTTTAACATTGTCCAGTCTGATTTTCTGAACCAGAAGGTTTCCCTGGATATTGTTCAGGTTGGTACCGGAGAAATTAGTACTGAACACCGCATCCACCTTCAGCGAATCCTTAAATAAATGCAGCGTTTTTAGTCGCGCGTTCTTTATTGTCGCCTTGAAATTAAATACCGGCAGCTCAGGGTTTAAATTAACGCCCCCATCAAATGAAAGCTGCACATTTTTGTCATTGATCTTCAGGGTACCATCAAAGAATTTTTTATCAAACTTTCCATCAATCTTAACATTTGAATAGCGATAGTTATTAAAATCGATATAAGTGATATCCCCGTTGATTTCCTCTGTTAAGTTTTTAACTTCAGTTCCTTTTCCTTTTATATAAACGGCGGCTGTTACCCTACCGAGACTTTTTTCATTGATCAGGTTACCGATATTAAAATCATATGTTTTTACATTCCCTGAATAGGATGGGATGCCTTTGTTACTGATTTTCATGTTCACATCCGACACTACCCTGCCAAGTTTTGTCTTAAACTCACCAAAGGCGATAAAGTCATTCTGAAAGCCAGTAAAGTTACCATTGAAATAGATCGTGCCGAACTTTTCTATGATGGCAGGGATGACTTTCGCTTTACTGCCAGTAGTGTTTCCGAGGATTTCATCAAGATCCTTTTTATTAGTGGAAGCCATGTCGATCCTGAACTCCATGAAAGTTTCTTTGAGATTGGGCAGTCCTTTCAAATTAAAATCCCCTTTAACATAAGTTGCCTTACCAGCTTTTACGGAAAGCTTTTTTGCTTTAAGATTGTTGACTAATCCCGTAATCTGTCCGTCAACATCGATATTGAGGTTCATTTTAGCCAGCTGAGGGGAGAAGTACGTGATATCCTTGGAAGCGAGGTGGCCGTTTTTAAAAAACGCTTTCATCCTTACTTTATTGATATAATCATTAAAGTCAGCGAAACTCGAGAATTTCATATCAAAATAGTCAGACAACCTACTGTTATTGGTAACCAGTAACAGGTTTTTCAACTCAATATGATTTGTATCTATAGTAGTTGCCGCCGTCAGGTTTTTGAGGTAAAACCCGCTTTTCTCTTTAAAAGTCAGGTTTTTAATCTCGGCTTTCATCAGGTGTTCCCTCGTATCGAGCCCTTCAACAATTCCGTTTAGCCTGGTCAGCTCTATATCGTCGAAGTTCACCCCGTTGATAATAGTATCCTTTTTCAGGTTTTTATATTTTAGCTGCAGGTTATTCAGGATGATCCTGTCAAATGATATCTCGTAGGGTTTCTTTTTCTTTTTAACCGTTGTAGTACCGGAATCAAAATAATCAATAATAAAGTCAATATTTGTTCCTTTATCTTTTTCCTTGTACGACTTCAGGAAAAAAGATCCATCATTGATCTGTACTGTATTTACATCAATTTTCCTTTGCTCAAGGGAGAATATGTTGAGATCGACAATAAACTTTGGCGTACTCAGCAGCGTATCATTTTGCAGATCGAGCACCAAAAGGTCTTCGATGACTACAGATTTGAACGGCTTAATGTAAATACTGCGTAAAGAGATGGTGGTATTTAATTCTTTTGAAAGATATGCAGCCGCTTTTTTTGCCACAAATGTCTGCACAGGCTTAAATTGAAGCGAAAATACAATAATCGCAACCAACAGCAGGACTGATGCAATAAACCAAAGAAGTATTTTTAATAGTTTTTTGATAGTTTTGTAGCTTAATAATATTTAAACGTGTCAGTAATACTTGCTATCGAATCTTCTTGTGATGAAACTTCTGTTGCTATCAGTAACAACGGCAAAATTACTGCCAATGTTATTGCAAACCAAACTATTCATCAAAATTATGGCGGTGTAATTCCGGAACTAGCTTCCAGAGTTCACCAGCAAAATATTGTTCCCGTAATACAGCAAGCGTTAATAGACGCTAAAGTAAGTAAAAAGGATATAAATGCTGTAGCTTTTACACGCGGACCTGGATTATTAGGCTCTTTATTAGTCGGAGTCTCCTTTGCGAAGTCATTTGCCCTTGCATTAGACTTGCCTTTGATTGCGATTAACCACATGCATGCCCATATCCTCGCTCATTTTATTGAGGACCCGAAGCCGTCTTTTCCTTTTTTATGCCTGACCGTTTCCGGTGGTCACACCCAGATTGTGCTGGTAAAAGATTATTTTGATATGGAAATAGTGGGGGAAACCCTTGATGATGCTGCAGGAGAGGCGTTCGACAAAACGGCTAAGATCTTAAACTTGCCTTATCCGGGTGGACCGCTGATCGACCGCCATGCAAAAGATGGAAATCCTCTGGCCTTCAAATTCCCGGAACCGCAGATTAAAGATCTCAACTATAGCTTTAGCGGTCTGAAAACCGCTATCTTGTATTTTATCCGTGCCCAGGAAAAAGAAAATCCAAACTTCATTGCAGAAAACCTGAATGACATCTGTGCCTCTGTACAACACAGTATCGTGCATATCCTGCTTAATAAAGTTAAAAAAGCGGCCCAGCAATACAACATCCGGGATATTGCTATTGCCGGTGGTGTTTCTGCAAATACCGGCTTACGTGCTGCGTTGGAGCAAAAAGCAAAAGAATTAAACTGGAAAGTATTTATCCCCGCATTTGAGTATTGTACCGATAACGCTGCGATGATAGCTATTGCAGGTCATTATAAATACATCAATAAAGAATTCGTAGGACAGGATATTGCCCCTGCTTCGAGAATGGAGTTTAATAGTAACACTTCAAACACGTAAGTAATACCGCTAATACACATGCTGGCTATGTTTAAGCTATCAATTTAAGTAATCAATTAATAAGTATATCAATAAATTACCTTTATGAATTCGATGAGTTTTCTATTTTTTGGGCTAATGCTGATCCCTTTTATCCTGTTCCTGATCTGGTTAGTTAAACAGGATAAGAAAAAAAACTACATCGGTCTTGCGGTGTTAGTTGTAGCTATACTAATCGCTGCTTATGTAGCTATTAATGTCGACCTAAAGTTTATGACTCCTCAATAGATTTTACAGGAGCGGAATAAAAGTTACAAAAAAGGGATAAACACATATAATGCGTTTATCCCTTTTTAATCAAGCGGAACTGTTTAGCTCCGCCAGTAAAAATTAAGAAGCAGTAAGTTCTTCCAGTTTCTCACCGGTAACTTCGGCTCTGATCTTTTTCTCGATCTCGTCAGATAATTCAGGGTTGTCCAGTAATAACTGTTTAACCGCATCTCTGCCCTGACCCAGCTTAGTCTCTCCGTAAGAGAACCATGAACCGGCTTTTTTAATAATATTGAAGTCGACACCTAAATCAATGATCTCACCAACTTTAGAGATACCCTGACCGAACATGATATCAAACTCAGCGATACGGAACGGAGGCGCAACTTTATTTTTTACGATTTTTACTTTAACACGGTTACCGGAAACCTCAGTGTCATCTTTGATCTGAGAAGTTCTGCGGATATCCAAACGTACCGAAGCATAGAATTTCAATGCATTACCACCAGTAGTTGTTTCAGGGTTACCGAACATTACACCGATCTTTTCACGTAATTGATTGATGAAGATACAGCAGCATCCTGTTTTTGCAATTGTACCAGTTAATTTTCTTAGTGCCTGTGACATCAAACGTGCCTGAAGGCCCATTTTAGAATCACCCATTTCACCTTCGATCTCTGCCTTAGGAACCAAAGCAGCAACAGAGTCAATTACGATCACATCAATCGCACCGGAGCGGATCAGGTTATCAGCGATCTCTAAAGCCTGCTCACCATTGTCTGGCTGTGCAATCAGCAGGTTATCTACATCAACACCTAATTTTTTAGCGTAGAACTTATCAAATGCATGTTCCGCATCGATAAATGCAGCTACACCACCTTTTTTCTGTGCTTCAGCAATAATATGCGTAGCCAAAGTAGTTTTACCAGAAGATTCCGGACCGTAGATCTCAATCACACGGCCTTTAGGCACACCGCCAATACCCAAAGCGATATCCAGACTGATAGAGCCGGTAGAAATAGATTCAATTGATTCAGTAGGTGTATCACCTAATTTCATCACGGCACCTTTACCGTAAGATTTTTCTAACTTATCAAGTGTAAGTTGTAATGCTTTTAGTTTATCTGCGTTTGGATTCATCTTGTTCAATTATGGGCGTAAATATAAAATACTCATCCTTTATATATACAATTTATTTGTGTAGTACTGCTAATTATTTTAGCAAAAATAAGTATTATTTTTTAATATATAGTGTTTAGAATAAAAAAAATGTTATTATTCTCAGTTTTGGCTAATTGTTTTAGTTGGTTTGTTTAATTTCTCATAATACCGGCAGATTGCAGTGAGTTCGCATATGCTGCATTTCGGTGATCTTGCTACACAAACATATCTTCCGTGGAGGATCAGCCAATGGTGCGCAACATGGATACTTTCTTGCGGCAAATGTTTAACCAGGTCTTTTTCTACAGCCAGCGGGGTTTTTCCGTTGGTCAGCCCAATGCGGTTGGCCACCCTGAATACATGGGTATCCACCGCCATTGCAGGGGCATTATATATTACAGAAGCAATTACATTCGCCGTTTTTCGTCCCACTCCAGGCATTTTCTGCAGCTGATCAATATCTGAAGGCACCTCATTGTTAAATTCGTTCAGCAGTATATTTGCCATTCCAACAAGATGTTTGGCCTTATTGTTTGGATAACTTACACTCCGGATATAATCAAAAACAATATCGGGTGTAACCTCTGCGAGTGCCTTTGCATTTGGAAAACGCTGGAACAGCGCCGGGGTAACCTGGTTGATCCTTTTATCTGTACACTGTGCTGAAAGGATTACAGCAACCAATAGCTGAAAAGGATTGTTGTAATGCAGTTCTGTTTCAGCATCAGGTTGTTTGGCAGAAAAATGAGCTACAAAACGCTGATATCTTTCTTTTTTTAGCATGTGCAAAGATAAAACTTTTATCAAGTGTTTGTTGATCTCTATTAATGCCGGTGACAACGCGACTACTTTTACTGTGTATTCAGAAAGAGTTTGCCGGCCGGAATAAGCTGTTTAACCAGGCCGGGTCCCTCATAAAATGCATCCAGCCAAAATCCTCCCATTTCATTAAAATAGTTTGCCCGTATCGCATGTCTCCCCTGTGCGAGGTAGATTTTGCCGGAACGCTCGATAACGCCGTGGCTGTCGTTGTTATCTACAACTTTCTGATCTTTTACGAATAGCTGGCTTCCGTCATCTGATTGCGTATAAAAAGTATATTCGCCCGCCACATCAATATCAATATACCCTTCCATTGCAACTGCAAAAGTGCTGCTGTCTTTTTTTAACAAAGGCTGGAGCTGTGCTTTACTTAAATTAAACTCCGGACTGATCCAGGTTTTATCCGGTGTCAGTTCTGCAAATGGTGGTAAATGTTTCCATTCCTTACCTGTATAAAAACTTGTTTTTAATCCATTGCCTGCATTGGATTTTGCAATTCTGAAATAGGCCGTCACCGTTAAGCTTTCATTACCCTTTTTGTCAAATGCGCGCGCCTTTACTACCGCAGAGCGGTCTAGAGTAAAGGGGGGACCGTACAAAGTTGAATTTTTATCTGGCTGCTTGCCAGTGGTAGTATATCTGATCTCGTCTTTTGCCGCTGCCGCTGCCATTTTTACGGTAGCAGGCTGATCAATGTAAAGTCCTCCTGCCTGTGCATAGAGGTATTTATCCGGGTATATCGTAGGCGGGGCAATCACTTCTTTACCCATCCATAAATTTTCCGGTTCATCAAAATTGATAAAAGCACTCTTAACAGGCCGTCCCGTCCAGGCGTAAGGCGGGGTTATTTTTAAAGCAAAGGCGATACTGGCAGCCAGATCATAGGTATAAACCTGTTGTCTGATCTGGTAACCTTTTTTCATTCCACTGCCGTAAAATATCATTGCAACCTCAGCTTCTGCCAAAGTAGCGCCGCCATGGCCATAACCGATTCCGCCATGATCCGCTACAATGATAACCAGTGTATTTGATTCCATTCCCGCATCTTTTATTCCCTTAACCACTTCACCGATCAGGGAATCTGCTTTAGCTACGGCCAGGTAATACGCAGGCGTACCGTGTCCCTCACCATGACCGGCCCCATCAACATCATCCAATTGAAGAAAAGCAAAAACAGGCTGTTTTTTTACCAGGTACTTTATAAATTCTGCTGCAGTTGAATCTTCTGTTTTAAAAGGTTTATTAAAAGACAGGTCCCCGCTCTCGATCAGACGGCCGAAACCTTCCCATTGATAAGCTGCAGCGATAGGTGCTGAGGGTTCAGACCTTCTGATAACAGAGAATATAGTAGGGAACAAACCAGATTTTCCGCTGACGACAGGTGGGAGGGTAGCATTATCCATCTCCCAATCGTTGTCTAGTATACCATGTGCCTCTGTACCTGCCCCCATAATCAGAGAGGCCCAGTTCGGGCTGCTGCTTGATGGCAGCACTGTTCTTACATTCCATTTTACAGCACCACCTGCAATCATTTTATGCATTACCGGAGATTTGGCTTTACGGATACCGTCGGGGCTCATTCCGTCAATTCCTATCACCACCACATGTTTAATGCCTGCTGGATAAGAACTGTTTTTTTGCGCCTTTGTCTGGATCGTGATCAGGCTGAGGAGCAATAATATAAGGTAATGTTTTATACTCAAATTCATGCGTTACTATCTAGCAGTTTTTTGGCTGTGGCAATCAGCCATTATTTACATTAAACACTTTCTTCAAAAAAATATACAGCAATCATTATTGCTTTTTCGGTTCCCCTGTTTTTGGGAGCATGTGGAATTCTCCCATCAAATAGGATTGAATCACCCTCATTAAATTCTATCTGCTGGTCGTCAAACTCAAAGGTTACGCTTCCAGAGATCATATACTTGTACTCGAAGGCATCTGTAGTTACCAGCGGCCTGCTGGACTGGGGATCCAGTGTCAGCAATACAATGTCTATAGTTGAACTTTTAATAGACCTGGTAAATATGCGGTGATAATGAAAACCTATGGCATCTTCCTTTTCGAAATAGGTATACTCCTCGCGGCGTTTGATCAAAATGGGCGATCTTGCTTTCTTAACCCCGATATCCTTAAAAAAGGAATTCAGGTCAATATCCAGTGCTTTGATAATCTCCACGAGCACCATCAGCGAGGGGATGGTACGGCTGTTTTCTATCTGAGAGATAAATCCCTTACTTACCTCGGCTCTATTGGCCAGCTCCTGTAAAGTGATACCCTGCTCTCGCCGGCATTGCCTGATCCGGTTACTGATCTGTATAAAAACATCCTCCTGCATGGCTATGAATCTGTGCGGCGGGCGATAATCTGCTCACATAAACCAAAAGACAAGGTCATCCCATTACCGCCAAGACCGTTAATAATAGTTACCCCCTCTTCCGGCTCCAGGATAAGTTCAGTTTTTCCGCCGGGCATTTTCGGATATATCCCATTCCAGGTTTGCAGCAGTTTTCCGCTCTTCAGCGTGCTGAAAGTTTGCAGGTAATCGAGGATAATGCGGTTGATAAAATCTTTGTCAAATGGATCATGTGCTAACCCGTATTCATGGGAATCGCCTACCGTTAATTCGCCGCGGTGATTCTGCGATACCATTACATGTACGCCCCATTTTAAATACTCGGGATATTGTTCTTCATATCGCCTGCGCAGGGCGGCTAATGAGGGTGCTGCCTGGAAGCCGGGATAGTGGATCATAGAAAGGCCGCCACAGAGTGAGGGACCGATGCGCCATCCATCAGGTTGTGCTTCGAGCCGGATCATCTGCAGTTTGCATTTCGTAATCTGCGCTTCAGCAAACAGTTCAGGATAAAGTGTTTCAAACTCCGCACCGCTGCACAGATATATTTCATCTGCTTCCCAGCGCTGCTTACCGGAAAGTACTGCAGGGTAGCTGATCTGGCTGATCGCTGTATTCCAAACAAAGGTTACTTCATATTTAGCTTTAAGGTAATCTGCAACCTGCTGAATGGCGTCCCGGGCTTCTACGATCATTTCTGTTCCGCTCCATAATGCACCTTTTAGCTGCTGTGGGTTTACAGCGGGTGATTTCTGCAAAGCTTGTTGCGGTGACAGCATGCTGCAATCCCGGTAAGTATGGTTTGCTGCCGTGTATTCTTCCATCACCTGTAATTCGTCGTCATGATAGGCAATATGTAAAGAGCCTACTTCATCATGCCAGATGCCGGCTTCTTCACAGATGGTTTTCCAGATTGATCTCGACAGCATGGCCCTGTCAAATAAATCACCCTGGGGCTGGCCGATAGGCCATACCATTCCGAAATTCCGGATTGATGCGCCTACTGCTCGTTCATTACGTTCGAATACCGTTACCCGGTAACCTCTGATTGCTAATGCCCTTGCAGTAGCCAGTCCTACAATGCCTGCGCCAATTACAATGGCAGATGGTTTGCTCATGCTGAATATAAGTTTAGTTTACGCTTTTCTTTCTGTTGTTTATTGGCTGTCTGTAAAAAGTATACCAATGATAATATACCGCCTACACCACCGAGTACCGCTAATAAAAGCAGCCCGTGCCGGAAAAATACCGCCCAGCTAACGCCGGGCCTTACCAGTTCTTTTACTAATAAAATACTGATACTCCCGAGATAACCCATCGCATCGGCCACATACATAATAAAGCCTACATTGCTTTTGTACTTAAATGAAGCGATCATCCTTTCAAAAAATATCGCATTATAAGGGACGTAACCGAGATACAGCCCAAGCCCTGCCAGCGTCATCCAGCTGATAGGACCGATTAGCTGCATATCAAATAATACTGTCGAAATACCGGTGAGCATGCATCCCCCGATAATTAACAGGTGGATCACACTAAAAGCGAGCAGGTTATTTTTAATCAGGATCAGCAGGCTCATTGCTGTGAGTACGATGACCGAAATGATGGTGTCAATATGTGTGTATATCGTGTTGCTCTTTACACCCAATCCTGTCCAGATTTCTACCTCAAAATTATCCCTTACATCACGCATAACAGTGAGCATCACATAGATCATCACTGTAAGGATGATTCCCGGCAGGAAACGTATAAAAAATGCTTTTCTTTCGGTATCAGACATCGGTACGCGTTCTACCCGCAGTTTTTTGTCTTTTTCTGAAGGGGGAGGGAGCAGTTCGAGGCAAAAGACAAAAATGAGCAGCGGGATAACAAACAGGGCGCCGGTAAAAAAAGGCATGAAATATTCATTTATGGGAAAGATGCTCATTAGGGTAAGACCGCTGGTCTTCACAAAACCGGAGGCGAAGATGAGACTGATGGACATTACCGCTGCCATAAATTCTGTAGCCCGGCGGCCCTCGAGATATCCGAATACCAGTCCCCATATCATCCCCAGCGGAAAACCGTTGATGAACAGCATGATGATATTATATGGTGCCGGAACCAATGCAAAACCTAAGAGTGCAAGCCAGGAAATTCCGATCAGGGTCAGGATGTTCCTCATTCTTGTGCCTGGTTTTACTTCCGCAATAAAGCGGATGCCATAAAATTTGCTGATGGTATAACCCAGTACCTGCGCGATAACCAGCCATACTTTATAATCAATATGAAAATATTGATGGCCGCTGTACGTACCGGCAACAAATGCTTTGCGAAAGGCATACATACAGGTGTAGGCACCAAATGCGGCAAGCGCAGCCATAACCGAAAGCAATGCATAAGGCCAGTTGTTCACTTTTGTTCTGAGCCTGTCTATAAACTGCATCGTCTAATTTTTAATAATAGCCAGTATTTCGGCTATATTATCAATGATGTGGGTCGGCTGATAAGTCTCCAATGCTGCACGGGTATAAGATCCTGTAGTTACCCCGATGATAAATTTACAGCCTGTATTTTTTCCTTCCAGCATATCTACTTCGGTATCCCCGACCTTGGCTATTTCCTGTTTTTCAGTAATACCCCCGTCTTTCATCATTTTTTCGATCATAAAGGGGTAGGGACGGCCCCTTTCTACTTCGTCGGATCCGACAAGGTGGTCAATCAGGTTCTTTTCGCGCCATTGCAGCCTGTTAACTATAGTGTTTGCAATATCACGGGAGAAACCTGTGTTTATGCCGACTTGTACGCCGTTGCTTTTTAGCGCTGCAAAGGTTTCTTCTACATTGGGCAGGGACTCAATGTCAGGAGATGATTGATAATGCCAGATCATCTGTTTAACAAATTCGTGGTGTATATCCCCGATCAGCGCGGCTGTGATTTTGGAGAGGTCGGGTTCATAAACAGTCAGCATCTTTTCAATAGCTTCATGCTTTTCATATCCCATAATCAGATTGATTTTTTCGATCGGAACGGTATAGCCATGCTGTACCAGAGCAGAATGGAAAGCCTTGCTTACATCATTATTATCTCTAACCGTAGTGCCGGCAAGATCAAAAACCACTAATTTAATAGCCATATATTGCTGATTGAATGTTAAGCAATACTAAACTTTGTTTATTATGGTAAAACTAAATCATCATTAAAATTTTATTAAATCTGCATAGCCAGCTGCGGTAAAACCCTGATAAATACAATATAAGTATGTTACATAATTAATAATGATCTAACACCCGCGCGTGTGCTTTGTGAAAAAATAATAGCTGATGTCTGTATTGCCTTCCTATCCTGAAAAAATTGTTGACGACGTGTTTGAGCTGTATGAAAAATACGGTGATGAAGATTATATCGGTGAGCCTGTTTCGCAGTTAGAGCACATGTCGCAGGCCGCTTTATTAGCAACTGAAAAAGGTTATGACGATGAAGTTATCCTCGCCGCATTTTTTCATGATATCGGGCATTTATGTGCTACTGATGAAGTAGAGAGTATGGATGGAATGGGAAACGCAGACCATGAAAGCTTAGGTGCCGCTTATCTGTTGGAAAAGGGTTTTTCTAAACGGGTGGCCGACCTGGTAAAGAGCCATGTTGTTGCCAAACGTTACCTTACATTTAAATTTCCGGAATACTATGAGCGGCTCTCTGATGCAAGCAGGGTTACTTTAAGCTTCCAGGGGGGGATGATGAATGCAGAAGAGGCAGCCGAATTTGAGCGCCATCCGGATGCGGAGCTCATGGTACAATTGCGTTATTGGGATGACAGCGCAAAAGAAACACAGCTGGAAGTTAACAATATTCCGTTTTTGAAAGAACTGGCTTTAAAACATTTGATGAGGAAATAAAAAGCCCGGGTAGAATATGATAAATCCCAAAATATAAAGCATAAAAAAAGCTGCCATTACTGACAGCTTAATTTTTTTTTGCCCAAACTACAGCGATTTAGAATACGCAAGAATCCTGGAGATCGTTTCGTCCTCCGGGTTCAGGTTCAACTTGTCCATCTGAGGTTTAATGCTTTCATAAAACATTAAATCCAGGTCGTTGAAAAATTCACTGCTTAAATTCTCGGCAGATTGATTTAAGTAGTTTGGGTTTGAAATTGAAGTAGAGGTTGTTATCATAAGCTATTCGCAATTTGTTTCTAACTAAACGAAACAAAATACAATTTATTTTAAGCAAAATAACAATATTCCAAATGAAAATTTTAGGTTACTTCTTTCACCTTCATCATCTTACGCAGGTTACTCAGTGCGTATCTCATTCTACCCAAAGCGGTGTTTATACTAACTTCTGTGAGGTCTGCGATCTCTTTAAAGCTGAGATCTGCGTAGTGACGCATGATTAACACTTCCTTTTGTTCGTCAGGCAGCAGCTGGATCATTACACGTAAATCGGTATGGGTCTGGTCGCGAAGTAATTTATCTTCCGCACTTTCTTCATAAACCTGCAGCATATTGAGCACGTCCGATCCGTCTGCACTCGTAATAACCGGTGCCCGTTTCTCACGTCTGAAATAGTCAATCACTAAATTATGGGCAATACGCATCACCCATGGTAAAAATTTACCTTCTTCATTATACTTTCCGGAGCGTAACGTATTGATCACTTTAATAAAAGTGTCCTGAAAAATGTCTTCTGCCAGGTATTGATCCTTAACCAGTAAATAGATTGAGGTATATATTTTGGACTTATGTCTTTTTAATAGCTCTTCCAAAACGGACTCGTCGCCCGCCAGGTATAACTTTAAAAGGTCCTGATCATTATATGATTCTAACTTCATAGGATTATCTGTACTAAATTCCCTTGCTGTTTGCTAAAAAATACTTAGTATAAGTTTCTTCTATAGTTGTTCTCCTATGGTTTTTTAAGATGTCGGTTTGACTGATTGCGTTATAAATTCAAAAGAAGGATTTTTTTATCACAATCCCATAATAAAAATACTAAAAAAAAATAAAAGTAGTTAAGAGCCGTATTTTTGCGATTCCTATAAAAACTAAAATTGCGTTTTTTGGGTTATATTTGCAAATCCTATAAGGAATTTTAAATGAGTAAGGAAACCGAGAAAGATCCGCATAAAAATATTATCATAAAGGGTGCAAGAGTACATAACCTGAAGAACATCGATGTTGCTATACCAAAGAATAAGCTGGTGGTAATCACCGGTATGTCTGGTTCGGGCAAATCGTCACTTGCATTTGATACGCTTTACGCAGAGGGGCAGAGAAGATATGTAGAAAGTCTTTCTTCATACGCCCGTCAGTTTATGGGCAGGATGAACAAACCTGATGTTGACTATATTAAAGGGATAGCTCCTGCGATAGCGATTGAACAAAAGGTGATCACTTCCAATCCAAGATCTACTGTAGGTACATCTACAGAGATTTATGACTACCTGAAATTACTATTCTCCAGGATCGGTAAAACGATCTCTCCGGATTCTGGCAGTCTGGTAAAAAGAGATACGGTAAGTACTGTTGTAGATTTTGTTTCAAAATTGGGAGAAGACAGTGTGGCAACCATATTTTGCCCCCTGCACCCGCATAATAACAGATCTATTAAGGAAGAACTGGCAGTATTACTGCAAAAGGGATTTCTGAGAGTTTATCTGGGGGAGCAGATCCATAAGATTGAATCTATCCTGGAAGATGAAAACTTCAAAGATGTGGAGTTAACAGATCAGGATACGGTTAAGATATTGATCGACAGGATCGTTTTCCATGAGGATGATGAAACAATGAGCCGCCTTGCAGATTCTGTGCAGACTGCCTTTTTTGAAGGCAAAGGGGATTGTTATGTAGAACATGAGGGTAAAACCAAACATTTCTGCGATCGCTTTGAGCTGGACGGGATCCGTTTCGAGGAGCCTACGCCTAATTTCTTCAGTTTTAATAATCCCTATGGCGCCTGTAAGCGTTGCGAAGGTTATGGAAATGTGATCGGAATTGACGAAGACCTGGTTATACCTGATAAGAGTAAAAGTTTATATGACAATGCTATCGCTCCATGGCGTGGCGAAAAGATGCGTGAATGGTTAAATAAACTGATCAAAAGTGCGTCGAAGTTTGATTTCCCGATCCACAGGTCATTTAATGAGCTGACGGAAGAACAGCAGCGTTTAATCTGGACGGGCAATAAATATTTTGAAGGGCTTGATGCGTTTTTCAAAGAATTGGAAGAGCAGACTTACAAGATCCAGTACCGTGTAATGTTATCCCGTTACCGCGGAAAAACTATTTGCCCGGATTGCAAGGGTTCGAGGTTGCGTAAAGATGCTTCTTATGTGAAGATCGGCGGCAAGTCCATTATTGATGTGGTACTGATGCCCATGTCTTCCATCCAGAATTTCTTCGATACACTGGAACTATCAGAAACTGATGTAAAAATCTCTAAACGTTTGCTGGCAGAAGTAACGAGCAGGGTGCTGTACCTGAACAATGTAGGTCTGGGTTATTTAACACTGAACAGGTTATCAAATACATTGTCTGGCGGAGAGTCTCAAAGGATCAACCTGGCTACTTCATTGGGCAGCAGTTTAGTCGGCTCCATTTATGTACTGGATGAACCGAGTATCGGTCTGCACCCAAGGGATACAAATAAACTGATCGAAGTGTTGCAGTCATTGCGCAACGTGGGCAATACGGTATTGGTGGTAGAGCATGAAGAGGAGATGATGAAGGCGGCCGACCATATCATTGATATCGGTCCGGAAGCGGGTACACTGGGTGGTAACCTGGTTTTCAGCGGGACTTACGACCAGATTATTAAAGATAAAAACAGCCTGACCGGCAGGTATTTGTCGGGCAAAGAGAATATAGTTATCCCGGCTGCCCGCAGGAAATGGGCAGATCATATCCTGATCAAAGGGGCAAGGGAAAACAACTTGAAAAATATTGATGTAAAGTTCCCGTTGGGTGTATTTACAGTGGTTAGCGGTGTTTCCGGTTCAGGAAAGACAAGTCTGATCAAAAAGATTTTATATCCGGCATTACAAAAAGCGATCGGTAATTATGCAGGTGAGCAGACTGGCTCGTATGATGGTATCTTCGGGAACTATGATTTGATCAGCCAGGTAGAAATGGTAGATCAGAACCCAATCGGCAGATCATCGCGTTCAAACCCGGTAACTTATGTGAAAGCATGGGATGATGTTCGTGCATTGTTTTCGGCATTGCCTGCAGCTAAGGCGGCCGGACTAAAACCTGCTGCGTTCTCTTTTAACGTAGAGGGTGGAAGATGTGATGTTTGCCAGGGAGAAGGGGAAGTGAAAATCGAAATGCAGTTTATGGCGGATATTTACCTGCCATGCGAAACCTGCGGGGGCAGACGCTTTAAACAGCAGATCCTTGATATCACTTACCTGGATAAAAATGTAGCAGATATCTTAGACCTGACAATTGATGAAGCAGTAGCGTTCTTTAAAAACGAACAGAAGATCTTAAATAAACTACAGCCACTGGTAGATGTTGGTTTAGGTTATGTACACCTTGGGCAATCGTCCAATACTTTATCAGGTGGCGAAGCACAGCGGATAAAACTGGCTTCCTTTTTAATCAAAGGGAACAATGCGAGCAAGACGATGTTCATTTTTGATGAGCCGACAACCGGTCTGCATTTCCACGATATTAAAAAGCTGCTGATCGCATTGAATACGCTGATTGAACAGGGCAATACGATTTTGGTGATCGAACACAATATGGACATGATTAAATCTGCCGACTGGGTAATTGATATCGGTCCGGAAGGCGGGGACATGGGTGGAAACATTGTTTTTGAAGGTACACCAGAAGATCTGATAGGCGCTAAAGCATCTTATACCGCAAAGTATCTGAAAACCCATTTGAAACCTCTGCTTGCTGGCAGTTAGGTTATTTTGTTATGGTAAGGCTATTGATATTCAGCGGCTTTACCATAACAATTATTTAAGAAGAAATAAAAACTATATATTAGCGGCATGCTTTTTCTAACCTTCTTCCTCGGAATAATTCTTAATTCTATAGGTTATATTCCGCCGGGAAACATTAATCTTACTGTGGTACAGATTACTATCACCAGGGGGATAAAACAAGCTATCTACTTTATTGCCGCATTTTCCTGTATTGAAGTCCTTTTTACCCTTGGGGTGATGCGTTTTGTGCAGTGGCTATCCAGTGAAATCAAAGTAGGCGATTACATTGACATGGTGATGGTTGTGATGTTTATGGTGTTAGGGGTAGTCACCTGGCGTTCCCGTAAAGAAATGCCCAAAGCAGATTACTCCAAAAAAGACAGCATCCGCTACGGTTTGCTGTTAGGTGTAATTAACCCGATGCAGATTCCGTACTGGTTATTTGTAGGTACTTACCTGATTTCGCATGAATGGATCGACAAGGGGTATATCTCGCTCAGTATTTTTAGTATCGGTTCGGGTATCGGGGCAGCATTGACTTTATATGGTTTCGCAAGATTTGCCCAGTATATCCAAACCAAGTTTACACTGAACAACTACGTGGTAAATAAAGCAATTGCCGGCTTGTTCTTTGCACTTTCTGCCTACCACATCATTAAGCTGGTGTACATCCATTTGATTAAATAGAATTGCCAACTTTTTTGTTAAACCCCAGTTAGAATTTCCTGCTGCAACAGGCAAACTAATGTCCAAAACTATTTAACCGTTTTTAACGGATAGAAAAGAGTAGTACATCCGGTTTGCTGTTATCTTTTCAAAAATTCTACATTCCATATCTTTTCCGCCCTGCGGCCGATAAACCAGAATGATGCGGCAAGCACGCTAAAGAATAACGCCTTGTGCCAGCTATCCCAGAAGTACTCGAAATAACGGGTGTAAATATTTAAGAACAGGAAGGTAATCCCAAACTCCCTGGCTACATCATCCCTGTATTTTAACCCTACCCAGATACTGATTCCGCAGGCTGCCGCAGAGATTAGCGCCCAATAGAATAAACTGATCTGTTTGATCCCATACCATTGATCGAGCGTGCCGAAATTTCCGAAGACAGAGATCAGCCACAAGGATACAAACAGGTAGATCATTCCGCAGATATAGGTGGTCAGGTGAAAAAAACGGAACCAGCTTACCTGCCGGAGCACAATTGAAGCTGCGGTGACTACAAAACCAAAGATGACGAACCTAAGCGGATAGTTCATGCCCAGGAAATACAGGTTTCCACGGGATAGGTAACCTGTTTCTGTGCCAAACCAGGCACCCAGTGAAATGAGTACGAAAATCCAGATCAGCCTTGATTTGAATACAACAGCCAGTACACCATATACTACTACAGAAAACAGGATCAGTATAGAAAAATGGCTGTCGCCTTTGCCCAGTGATTTTCCCATATAGGCGATTGCATTCGCCGTCAGCATTACTGCGGTAAATATAATCGCATCGTTACTAAACTCCTGCTGTGGGAGCGACTTTTTCCTTTTAAAGCTTAGCCAGTAAAGTACACCTGCTACGGTGGCCGACAATAAACTTATGATACTATCAGGTGTATCATAAAGTCTTTTCAGGTAATCGAGAATTTGATCGTCAATGAGTAGTGCCCCCAGAGAAACCACTCCGCAGGCCATGGCAATCCAGAAAGAATACTGGGCCAGCCGGCGCCAGTCGAACGACTTAGCCTCGTAACTGGCACGGAGTTTTTGCACATCCGTTTCGGAAAGCAACTTGTCTTCGTGCCAGCGTTCCAGCATTTCATCTAAAAAGTCACTCTTTTCCTGGTCGATCTTCATATTTATTGCTTGTCTGTTCAATAGACTGGTTTGTTAACTCAAAATTGGTGGTGTTTGCAATTTGCACTAGTACCTTTAGCTTATCTTTTCAATAGACTGGTTTATTAACTCAAGATTGGTGATGTTTTGCAATTGCACTAGTACCTTTAGCTTATCTGTTCAATAGACTGGTTTACCAACCCAAGAACGGTGATGTTTTGCAATTTGCACCAGTATCTTTAACTAAGCTAGCCTTTTAATTCATTAAACAGGAAAACCCTGTTTAAGTTTTCTTCAACAAGTCTGGTATTTTTTTATTGTTCCCAACGATCCATACGATGTCATCATTCTCGAATATCAAATTAGAATCAGGATTTAAGATCCGTATTCCTTTACGTTCGATCCCGACAACCAGTCCCTGTGTTTTTTCACGGATACCCGAATCACGTATCGTTTGGGCAAATACAGGCGAGGAGGATGTGATTACAATCTTTTGCAGTGTCATATCCTTTTTCGGGAAGTAAGTTTCTTCGTGGTTCTCTTCCGCCTTGCCTTTAAACAATTCGCTTACCGCGGCCAGCTGGTCGTCTGTACCAATCAGCATCACCTTATCATTCGGGTAAAGCCGCTCGTCACGCGCAGGGGTGGGGATCATTTTATTGCCCCTTTCAATTAAAGCAATGTTTACCCCGTATTTTTCCCTGACGGCGAGCTCTATCAGTGATTTGCCTACCAGATCAGATTCCGGGTAAACAGTCAGCTCCGTTAAGTGGGTGTCCCATGGTAAAATCTCCGGTTGTTTGTTCTGCTCTTCGCGTGCATTCAGGTTGTATAAAAAGCGGTGCTCCAACCGGTCGTAAAATTGCTGTAGTTTCCTCGAAAAGATAAACATCACCAGGATAATAATTGCCATTGCGATGGTTACAGATACCCAGGTGCTGTAAAACTGATAGATCAGAAAGCCAACCGCAAATGCGGCTAAAGCTACTCTTAGCACTTCCAGCGCGATCAGCGGACCACGAGTGTATTTTTTGTTCAGCCATAAATGGGAGTGTGCTTTTTTCTCGATTCTACGGATAGCCAATGCCCATAAAAAGGGCGTCATAATGATAAACGAGACAATCAGACTGATAATACTGCCCTTATCACCATTGATAATGTTTTTTGTAATAAAAGGATGGAGATAACGGGATCCGGCAAAAATGATCGCAATCAGGATCACCGCATGGATGATCGTATTAAAAGTGTAAGCCTTTAACAGCGTTTTCCAATCGCTCATTGTCGTAATACCCGCCGTACTGGTACTGTACCTGCTAATTCCTGCTACCCATTTTGCAGGCAGCTTCCGTTCCAGGAACAAGAAAAAAGCCTCTGAACTTTTGATCAGGTATGGCGTGGTGAAAGTGGTGATGGCAGAAACCGCCACCGCAATAGGATACAGGAAATCACTCGTCACCTTTAAGGTGAGTCCGAGAGTTGCGATAATAAAAGAGAACTCACCGATCTGGGCTAAACTCATGCCCGTTTGCACGGCAGTTTTGAGGGGCTGACCAGACACAAGTGCCCCCAGGCCAGAACTCAGGAATTTACCGAAGATGGTGGCCAGTGTGATAATCAAAATTGGAACGGCATAAGTGATCAGGATTCCCGGATCAATCAGCATCCCTACAGAAACGAAGAAAATTGCAGCGAACAGATCTTTAACAGATTTGGTGAGGTGTTCAATTTTTTCTGCCTGTGTGGTTTCTGCCAGAATAGAACCCATAATAAAGGCACCCAGGGCAGGAGAGAAGCCAACTTTAACAGCCAGCATCACCATAATCAGACATAAAGCAATAGACACGATCAGCATCGTTTCATCGTTCATCAGTTTTTTCGTGGCCTTTAAAAACGTGGGTACCAAAAATATTCCGCCGATAAACCACAATACAAGGAAAAAACACAGTTTTAAGATCGAGAAGAACATATCTGCCCCCGCAAACTGACGGCTTACGGCTAAGGTGGACAGCAATACCAATAATAAAATAGCCACCAGGTCTTCTACAATAAGCACCCCGAAAACTAAACCGGCGAACTTTTTGTGTTTTACGCCAAGCTCCTCAAAAGCCCTGATAATAATGGTTGTGGAGGATACGGAAAGGATTCCCCCTAAAAAGATACTGTCCATCACCGACCAGCCCATGGCTTTACCAGCGATAAAACCGACAAGCAGCATACAGACTACCTCGACAATTGCCGTGATTGATGCAGAACCGCCTACCTTTACCAGCTTCTTAAAACTGAATTCGAGGCCGAGGCTGAATAATAAAAAGATAACACCGATCTCTGCCCAGATATGGATGCTTTCATTGTCGGTAACTGTTGGTATAAAATGAACATGGGGGCCCACTAGCAGTCCTGCTAAAATATAGCCAAGCACCAGGGGTTGATTGATTTTTTTAAAAAGAAGGGTGGTTACTCCCGCTGCCGCGAGTATTAAACCCAGATCCGTAATTAATACAGGGAGATGTAGCATAAAAACATATAGTAATTAGTTGTAATAAAAAGATGCATGGATCACTTGTTAAGCGTTACCAGAAAACATGTTTAGGATACAAAAAATGGAATATGAAATTATAACTGGTCTGTGTGCAGGTAGTATAGAGCCGAACAATTGCCGCAGAATCAATTTCCGGATGGTGGAACAGCTGTATAGAAAAAACCGCTGTTTTGTTTAACAGCTGGCGGATTAGTGTGGGATGTTCAAATTCATCCTGACTTACGTTTGAGCTGTCTTCCTGGTGTACTTTATTTAGGTAGCGCGTAAGCGCTGTAACCTTTTTTTCGCTTACAGAATGATACGCAGGCTGAGCAGGTTCAGGCTTTAGCGCAAAGCATGAACTCGTGATAAAAAAGATCATTATAACCGTTAATACACCTCTCATTACCGCAATATACAAAAATAAGGCGGTTTTAAGGTGTCTAATGGCGGTTATTATTGCTAACTCTGCTGTTCGAAATAAGTAAGCGTATCTTCTTTGTCTTGCTGCAGTTGGATTTTTAAAGCTTCGAGCCCGGTAAACTTAACGTCATGTCTTAAGAATTCCATGAAATTCATTTTGATATACTGACCGTAGATTTCGCGGTTGAAGTCGAAAATGTTAACCTCAATATTCCTCGTCATTCCGTTGATGGTAGGGCGCTGACCGATATAGGCCATACCCTTATAAGATTCATTATCCATTTCTACGGTAACGGCATATATACCATCAGAAGGAATCAGTTTATATGGCTGTTCAATAAATATATTAGCTGTAGGGAAGCCGATGGTGCGGCCGATTTTGTCGCCTTTGATGACCGGGCCGTATAAAGAAAAATTGTAACCCAGGTATTCTGCTGCCAGCTTCACATCACCGCTTAACAGGGATTCCCTGATTTTGGTAGAGCTTACAGCTACATCATTTATATCCTGCTCGCCGATCTCTTCGATCTGGTAACCGTAAGTACCGGAGAAAGCGGCTAAATCTTTCATGCCGCCCGATCTGTCTTTTCCAAAACGGTGATCGTAACCTACAATAATCTGTTTGATCCCTATGGTATCTACCAGAATATTTTTGATGTATTCTGCAGGGCTCATATTGGAGAAATCCCTTGTAAAAGGGGTAATGATCAAATGGTCTACACCTAGTGCTTCTAAGATTTTTGCCTTTTCTTCGATGGTGTTGATCATTTTCAGGTCCTGGTTCTCCGGGTCAATGATCAGCCTTGGATGAGGGAAAAAGGTAAGGATCACACTCTCGCCACCGGTAGATTTTGCAAGTTCACAAAGTCTGTTAATGATTTTGTGGTGTCCGAAATGTACCCCATCAAAAGTACCTATAGTAGCAACGGCATTGTTTAGTCTCTTAAATTCAGACAGGTGGTTATATATTTTCAAAATCTTTAAAAATTAATGCAGGGCATGGCGTTTAACCACCCCTCCTTTGATATCAGAAATCTGTTGCTGCACCACAAATGCATCCGGGTCAATTTGACGGATTTCAGTTTGCAGTTTACTCATTTCAAGTTGTGTAACTACTGTATATAAAATATCGATCTCTTTCTTTTCACCGTATCCGCCTTCACCTTTATAGATGGTTACCCCGCGTTTCATGTTATTGATCAGGAATTCCCTGATCGCGTCTTTTTTCTCAGAGATGATCGTTACCCCGATATATTGCTCCAGCCCGTTCACTACAAAGTCGATCGTTTTAGAAGCCGATAAATAGGTAAGAATGGCATACATGGCGATATCGGTACCGAGGAAAATTGCCGCCACACCAAAAATCGCGATATTCAAGATCAGGATGATATTACCTACTGTCAGCATACTGTTTTTACTGATATACAGGGCAAGTACTTCAGTCCCATCAATCACGCAGCCACCTCTCATCGCCAGCCCGATCCCTCCGCCTAAAAACAATCCGCCGAAAAATGCAATCAGTACCGGATCACGGGTGATAGCCGGAAAAGGTAAAATAATCAGGGAAATTGCCAGTGCGGCAATTGCTAAAGCAGTTTTAAGCGCAAAGGCCTTTCCGATCTGGGTATATCCCAGTATCACGAACGGAATATTGATCACCAAAATCAAATAAGATAATTTGAGCCCGGTAAGCCTGCTGATCAGCAATGAAATACCAGTTACCCCGCCATCAATAAATTCACTGGGCATCAGATAGCTTTTCAGGCCGAAGCAAGCGGAAACGATCCCGCAGGTAATCAGTAGAAAATCTCTTAAAGACCGTAAATATTTGTTGGAAAGGTGAGTATGCATATCAGACTGTTGCTATGGGTGGGGTATTAGCTGCTTCTTCTCGTTTACTGCGAAGATAATCAACCAGATCGGTTACCTCAAAAGCATCTTCCAAAAGAAAGTTACCGCTGCGGGTGCGTGTTAATTTAGATAGATAGGCCCCGTTATCAAGGTGTTTCCCGAAATCAGAAACCAGTGAACGGATATAGGTGCCTTTGCTGCAAACAATGCGGAAGTCGACCTCAGGCAGTTCTACCCGTGTAATTTCAAAAACCGGCACGTTCACAAAACGGATTCTTAACTCCTGTTCTTCCCCTCTTCTTGCTTTCACATATAAACGTTCGCCGTTCACTTTAACCGCAGAATGCGCAGGGGGGTACTGCTGTATCTCTCCTGTAAACGGTTTAGTTGCTGCGTAAATAGCTTCATCCGTTAAATTATCCAAAGGGAATTCAGCATCAACCACAGTCTCCATATCAAATGAAGGCGTTGTTGCGCCCAGGATCATCGTTCCTGTATATTCTTTGTCTTCCGCCTGGAAGGTATCAATCTGTTTGGTGAGTTTTCCTGTACACAGGATCAGCAGGCCGGTCGCTAATGGGTCCAGCGTACCTGCATGGCCTACTTTTAATTTCAGTGGTTTTAACGAATTCCTGATTTTTCCGACTACATCAAAACTTGTCCATTTATAGGGCTTGTTGATGAGTAATAATTCGCCTTCGGCAAAATTGAAGGTCCTTTGCAATAACTTTTCTGCGCTCAAAATGGTAATCTAAATGAAGCCGCAATTTACACAATTAAATTATTTGGAGGTTATGGCCGCTATAGATAAGTCCGATGATAATCAGTCCTGCCACAATACGGTACCAGCCAAAGAGCTTAAACCCGTTTTTGTTCAGGTAACCGATAAAGGTCTTAATCGCCAATAGCGCAACGATAAACGCAATAACATTACCTACGATCATCAACTGTACCTGGTCGTGCGAAATCGTATGCCCCTCTTTGTAAAAATCCAGTAATTTCTTTGCAGTTGCAGCAAACATGGTCGGCACGGCCAGGAAAAACGAGAATTCTGCCGCAACTTTCCTGCTCAATTTCAGCGACATACCCCCAACGATACTCGCACCAGATCTCGAAGTACCCGGGATCATTGCTAAACACTGGAACAAACCGATCTTTAATGCCGTGAGGTAAGAGATCTCTTTTTCTTCGTGGATAGTTGGTTTATTGAACCATTTATCTACAAAAAGTAAGATGATACCACCAACAACTAACGTAATACCTACAGTAAGCGGGCTTTCCATTAGTTCGTCAATCTTATCGCTTAATAAAAAACCGAATATGATTGCCGGAATAAAGGCTACAAATAATTTTAAGTAGAAATCAAGCGTCTGGAAAAAGCGTTTGAAATACAGCACGACTACCGAAAGGATAGCGCCTAACTGGATAACAATCGTGAACAATTTTACAAAAGGATCAGTAGCGATCCCCATAAAAGAAGAAGCAATAATCATGTGACCTGTAGAAGAAACAGGCAAAAACTCCGTTAACCCCTCTATTACAGCGAGGATAATTGTTTGAATTAAATTCATCTATAGACTATTTCTTCAGTACTGCGTAAATACCAAATCCGAATCCGAAAAGCACAACCATTGGCGCGATTAAAGTTTTTCTCACATCATAGATATCAGTTGTACCCATCATCAGGATAAATCCAACTACTACGATGGCCATACTGATTAACAGCAGCTGATAGTTCTTTTTAGTAAAAACCAATTCGTTTTTCGGGTCCTGGCTTGCAGGAGTTGTTTTTTTCTCTATCATTATCTATAAAGGTCGTAAATTTTTAAACGTAAATATCGGCTAACTGCAAATGTTGTGCTCAGGGCGGTGATAAATATACCAAGGCCGACTAAGAAAAGGAAAACAATACCAAATTCTGTATAGCTCCTTAAAATAATAATTTCTGGAATTTCTTTCTGCGCGTAATATAAAAGTCCGAGTAAGATAATCACGGCAAGTAAAGAACCGATCAATCCATGAAGCATGGCTACCAGGATAAATGGTTTGCGAATGAAATTTTTTGTGGCTCCTACCAGCTGCATACTTTTAATCAGGAAACGCTGCGAGTAAATTGCCAGCCTGATGGTATTGTTGATCAGCGCGATGGAAATAACCAGTAAGATTACTCCAAAGCCTAAAAGAATAATCCCGATAGTATTAATATTCTGGTTTACCATATCAATCAGTGAACTCTGGTAGATTACTTCTTTCACTACAGGGTTTTTGCTGATGGTGGCTTTTAAAGTTTCAATACTTTTGTTGTTGGCGTAATCTGCTTTCAGGTAGATGTCTACTGTAGATAATAAAGGGTTATATCCCAGGAAATTAACGAAATCTTCGCCCAAGTCCTGTGTCAGGTTTCTTGCCGCAAGTTCTTTATTTACGTATTGTGTCTGTTTCACCGCAGGGTTACCGTTCAGCTCCTTCTGGAATTGTAATACATCGGCTTCCTTAGCGCCCTCGTCTACAATAACGTTCAACACGATATTCTCTTTCACATAGTTAGACAGGTTCTTTGCATGCACTAGTATTAATCCTAAAATGCCAAGAGTTAACAAAACCAGGGTGATGCTGAATATCGTTGAGATATAAATGGTTTTCGTTTTCTTAGAAGCATCGCTAACTTCAAATTCTTCCATGTTTATTATTTATGTTCTGCGAAAATAAAAAAATATAAGCAACTAAAATAAATTATATGGCTTTTAAACGGTTAATGTTCAATGTATGGTATGGATTAGTTTGGAATTTCTTTATTTTCGCCAGATATAAAGGAATAAGCTGTAATGGATTACCAATTTAAAGAAATAGAACAAAAGTGGCAAGGGTACTGGGCGGAGCACCAAACGTTTAAAGCAGAAAGCAATTCTGACAAACCTAAATTTTATGTGCTGGATATGTTTCCTTATCCTTCGGGAGCAGGATTGCATGTTGGCCATCCGCTGGGTTACATCGCCTCAGATATATTTTCAAGATATAAAAGATTAAAAGGATATAATGTACTGCACCCAATGGGATACGATTCGTTCGGATTGCCGGCGGAGCAATATGCCATTCAGACCGGGCAGCACCCGGCGCTGACTACCGAGGCAAATATCTCTACTTATCGTAGGCAGCTTGATCAGATCGGGTTTTCGTTCGATTGGAGCAGGGAGGTGCGTACAAGTGAGCCGGAGTATTATAAATGGACACAGTGGATTTTTATGCAGCTGTTCAATTCCTGGTATAACCTGGATACAGACAAGGCAGAAGATATCAGTACGCTGATCGAAAAATTCAATGCTGCGGGAACGGCAGATGTGAAAGCGGTTTGTGATGAAGAGGTGAAAAGTTTTATGCCGAGCGACTGGGCGGCGATGACTGCGGAGGAGAAACAGGAGGAACTGTTAAAGTATCGTCTGACTTATCTGAGAGAGAGTACGGTGAACTGGTGCGCGGCATTGGGGACTGTATTGGCTAATGATGAGGTTAAAGAAGGATATTCTGAACGTGGCGGACATCCGGTAGAGCAGAAAAAAATGATGCAGTGGAGCATGCGTATTTCTGCTTATGCGGAAAGATTGCTGCAAGGGCTGAATACGGTGGACTGGCCGGAGCCGGTTAAAGAGATGCAGCGGAACTGGATCGGCAAAAGTGTAGGCGCAAGCGTACGTTTTAAAATCGAGACTACGGAAGGTGCGGCTGCTTTGCCTGCTGAATATATTGAAGTTTTTACTACCCGTGTAGATACTATATTTGGTGTTTCTTACCTGGTTCTTGCGCCTGAGCATGAATTGGTTTCGGCTTTAACTACGCCAGCACAGGTAGAGGATATTAAAAATTATATCGCACAGACAAAAAAGAAATCGGAACTGGACCGCATGGCGGATACCAAAACTGTTTCCGGTGCTTTTACTGGAAGTTATGTGATTAACCCGGTGAGCGGCGAGCGTGTACAATTGTGGATTGCTGATTATGTGCTTGCTGGTTATGGAACAGGAGCAGTAATGGGTGTACCTAGCGGTGACCAGCGTGACTGGTTATTTGCGAAACATTTTAACCTGCCGGTAGTACAGATACTGGACGGACAAAAAGATATCGATTTGCAGGCAGACCATACCAAAGAAGGAAAGTATATCAATTCTGGTTTTATCAATGGAATGGAGTATGCTGAAGCAGTTCAAACTTTAAATGAATGGCTGGAAACGCAGAAAGTTGGTAAAGCTAAAATCAACTATCGCATGCGCGACGCCATATTTGGTCGCCAGCGGTATTGGGGAGAGCCTATTCCGGTTTATTTTAAAGACGGATTGCCTTACCTGATCAAAGAAGAGGAACTGCCTTTATTGTTACCCGAAGTAGATAAATATTTGCCTACTGAAAGTGGTGAGCCGCCATTGGGAAGAGCAGAAAGCTGGTCTTATGAAGATCAGTATACTTACGAGTTGAGCACTATGCCGGGATGGGCTGGATCGAGCTGGTACTGGTACCGTTATATGGATGCGCAGAACAAAGATGCTTTTGCTTCCAAAGAGGCGATTGAGTACTGGAAAGATGTGGATTTATATATTGGCGGATCGGAACATGCTACAGGCCACTTGTTATATAGCCGTTTCTGGAACAAGTTTTTAAAAGATCTGGGACATGTAAATGAGGAAGAGCCATTCAAAAAACTGATTAACCAGGGAATGATCCAGGGGAGAAGTAATTTTGTGTACAGGGTGATTGGTGAAGACGGACGTGCAACAAATACGTTGGTTTCTGCCGGATTGAAAGACCAGTACAAAACTTCTGCATTGCATGTTGATGTGAACATTGTTGAAAACGAAATCCTGAATATCCCCAAATTTAAATTGTTCAGACCTGAATTTACTGATGCTGAATTTATCCTTGAAAACGGCAAGTATATCTGCGGTGTAGAGGTAGAGAAAATGTCTAAATCTAAATTCAATGTGGTAAATCCGGATATCTTAATTGCCAGTTACGGTGCCGATACCTTAAGAATGTACGAAATGTTTTTAGGTCCGCTGGAACAAAGCAAACCATGGAACACGAACGGTATTGAAGGTGTATTTAAATTCCTGCGTAAGTTCTGGAGGTTATTCCACAACGACGCATGGGAATTTAATGTAAGCGACGCAGCGCCATCAAAAGCAGAATTAAAAGCATTGCATAAGATCATTAAAAAGGTACAGGACGATGTAGAGCGTTTCTCTTTTAATACTTCTGTATCGAGCTTTATGATCGCAGTAAATGAACTGACCGAGCTTAAATGTAACAAGCGTGCCATCCTGCAGGAACTGGTTATTGTTCTTTCATCGTATGCACCGCATATTACAGAAGAATTATGGTCGCTCTTAGGTAACAAAGAAAGCTTGTCTTTTGCTGCTTACCCTGCATTTAATCCTGCTTATATGGTAGAAGATGAGTTCAGCTATCCAATTTCGGTAAACGGAAAAACAAGGTTAAACTTAAACTTGAGCCTCACGCTGGAAGCTGCGGCAATTGAAGAATTGGTACTGGCAGACGAACAAGTACAGAAATATCTGGAAGGCAAAACACCTAAAAAGGTGATCGTTGTTAAAGGACGGATTGTAAATATTGTGATATAATCAAAATCGGCTTTTTGGGCCAGATTTAACAAATAAAGCCCTGATCTTATGGTCAGGGCTTTTTATTTACCGGTCTAATCCTACCGTTCACCCTGATATTACTGCCGGTCATCAAAAACAATTCTGCGGTGACTGTAACAAAACTAACTTTGCGCATACTAATGAAGCAAGAATATCAATCATTACTAATAAAGAATATCCTTCAGTAAAAAATTATATGAAAAGACTATTACTATTATTTACCGTACTAGGTTTAATGCAGCAGGCAAAAGCGCAGTTCCCGATGGGTGGCGGTGCCGCTAAAACAACCATTACCGGGCGTGTTTCTGCCCAGATTATAGATTCGGCCACCAAGGCACCCGTAGATTACGCAACAGTTTCGCTGATCCGTGTAAAAGACAATAAATCGGTGAACGGTGCGGTAACAGATGCAAAAGGTAAAGTTACCTTACAAAATGTTGCGCCCGATCAGTACAAACTGGTTATCGGGTTTATGGGGTACAAAAGCAAATCAGTGTTGTTAAAGACTACACCAGAAAAACCTGATGCGAATGCAGGGACCATCCAATTGAGCGGTACGCAGAGTAACCTGAAAGAAGTTTCTATTGTCGGCAAAACGCCATTGATAGAAAGTAAGATCGACAAGGTTGTTTATAATGCAGAGCAGGATGTAACAAATCCCGGCGGTAACGCTGGCGATGTGATGCGTAAAGTTCCTATGGTTACTGTAGATATCGACGGTACACCATCACTACGCGGAAGCGCGGTACGTGTATTGATTAACGGTAAACCTTCTGGTACAATGGCATCCAGCGTAGCTGATGCTTTAAAAATGATCCCCGCGGAGGAGATTAAAAGTATTGAGGTGATTACCAGTCCGTCTGCAAAATATGATGCGGAGGGTGCGGGCGGTATCATCAATATCATTACGAAAAGAAAAACTGCACAGGGTATAAACGGAAATGTAAGTTTAGCTGCGGGTACCCGTCAGAATAACGGAAATTTCGGGGTAAATGTGAAAAACGGCAGACTGGCCATTTCTGCGAACGGGGGCGGGCAGTATGCGATTCCGCAGGATACGAGGGTTGTGCTGGAAAACCAGACCTATGCAACTAACAGCAGTTTGGTACAGAGTGGTTTTACGCGTGCCAAGCGATATGCTTACAATGGTGGCTTTGGATTGGATTATGATTTTAATGCTTACAATAGCTTCTCTACTAATATCAAGTATAATGATTTCTCTAATAGTTCTTCCGGTACATTTGATGTGCTGCAAAATGCGGCGAACGGGTTCCAGCGATTTTCTGAAAATGGTAGAAGTGCTAAAAATGTAGACTGGAGCGCAGATTACAGAAGGACGACTAAAAAAGAGGGTGAAGAGTTTACGGTATCAGGACAGGCTAGTTTTGGTAGAAATACAACTGATTACTCTACTTACAGTATTCTTCCTGTTACAGGGAACACACCTTTGGTTGAAGGGGACAATACGGGTAAAAACAATGAATATACGGTACAGGCAGATTATGTTTATCCGTTTGGAAAGGGTATAATTCTGGAAACAGGTGCCAAAGGTATTTTCAGGACGATAAAAAGTAAATATGCAGATAGCAACCAGGATTTTGATTATACACAGGATGTTGCTGCGGCTTATGGTGTGCTTAGCTTTAAGCTGGCGAAAACGCTTGATTTTAAAGGTGGTTTAAGGGCAGAGTATACGGATATCAGTGGAACCTCGGGTAGCCAGTTGAACTATAAAAATAATTATTTTAATCTTTTTCCTAGTGCGATCCTTTCGAAAGCACTGGATAAAAGCACTACTTTGAAGTTAAGTTATAACAGAAGGATGCAAAGACCTGGGGTTGATTTACTGAACCCGTTTTTGAACCAGAATGACCCGCAAAATCAGTCGCAGGGTAACCCGAGCTTAAAGCCGGAACTGACCGACTTATTAGAACTGGGTTATTCTACTTTTATTAAAGGATCGATGATCAATGCTTCGGTATTTTACCGTCAGACGCAGGATGTGATCGAGAGTATTTATTACCCTGAGCAGAGGTTAACGACCAGTGCGAATATCGGTAAGAACAAATCTTTTGGTGGTAACTTGTTCGGGTCTTATAACCCGCTGCCAAAATGGACGTTAATGGGTAACTTCAGTTTATATACTTACGATATCACTAATGCGGAAACGAATGTGAGTACTGGTTTGTATGCGAATTACTCGATTTTTGGCCGTTCGGCGATCTCGTTTAACGGGGGATGGAGTACGGAATTATTTGGAGTGTACAGCGGACGTAAGAAAACTTTCCAGGGAACTACAGGTGCAATGGTTTTCTATGGTGGTGCGTTTAAAAAGGAGATCATGAAGAAAAAGGCGACTATTGGTGTGAATATGCTGAATCCTTTTACACGTGACCTGCATATACAGACAAACAATAGCAGCAGTACTTTCTTACAGCGTACTAATATTTATTACCCGCTAAGGTCGTTCGGAGTGAATTTTAGCTACAAGTTTGGTAAGGTTAGTTTTGCTGCGAAAAAGAAAAAAGGGATTAATAATGACGATTTGAAACAGGATGAGAATTCTGGAGGAATTGGCGGGGGAGTGCAGCCGGTTAAACAGTAACTTGTTGTTGCAGGTACGCTAGTTGCCTACAGGGGGAGTCGTAAGCTTCGCCGAAAAAGGACATCATCTGATTCCGGCTGCATTATTGCCCTGAAGGGGGCAAGAACGCTAGGCCTGCACAGACGATGTCCTTTTTCTTTATAGATGGTCTACCCTGCAGGGTGTTTAGCGGGTTTGTTAATCTGGATATGCTATCCATCCGGTTAAGTTATGGCAGGGATTGATATTGAACGCTATTGGAGTCATCGTACCTTTACCGCTTTTTATTAGGTAGCTATTACTTCTTTTTTACCCGCTTTAAAATCATCCAGCTTAATGGGTTGATCGGATAACCGCTGATATTATTTTGCAGCATGGTAACGGATTGATCATAGAGTACGGGCACAACGGAAGCGTTTTCCATTACCATGTTATCCATTTGCTGGTTCAGGGCATAGCGTTTTTTTGTGTCGGTTTCGTAATAGCTGGCTTCGAAAAGTTTATCGAATGTTTTGTTGAAGTAGCCGGTGTAGTTTGGTCCGTTCGGAACTTTGTTTTTCGAGTAGAAAACGGAAAGGTAGTTTTCGGCATCGGGATAGTCGGCTATCCAGGAGCCCCTGAAAAAGTTCACTGCGTTTTTTGACATCAGTTCCCGCAGGCTGGCGGTCGGGGTAACATCCACTTTAACTTTCATTCCCTGGGCAGTGAGTTCGCCCTGGATAAATTCGATCAGATCTTTGTAACTGGTAGAGGTGGTGAGGGTAACTTCGGGCATGCCTTTTCCGTTTGGATAACCGGCTTCGGCCAGGAGCTTTGCTGCTTTAAGGGGGTTGTAGCTATAGCCTTTTACGAGTGCGCTGTCAAATCCGGGCATACCTTTCGGGACAAAGCCAGATGTGGCAGGTGTGCCGATGCTGTTGCGGAGGTATTTGATTAGTTTTACTTTGTCGATACTGTAATTAATGGCCTGGCGGACTTTTTTGAATCTTAAGGGTGAGTTCTTAACTATATCTTTGGAGGTGTCTACCAGGATGCCCACGTATTCGGTGCAGAGGTAGGGTCCTTTGATCAGCTGGAACTTTCCTTTGTGTTTGCTGGTCATTTTCCCGCTTTTGGTCAGGATATCATCGCGGTAACTTCCGTCAACGCTATTAAAGTAATCGAGATCTTTTTTGATGAAATCCATAAACGCACTTTGTTTGTCGCTCATAAAAGTCACTTTTACGGCATCCAGATAGGGGAGCCTGATATTTCCGTCTTTTTCCCAGTACTGTTCATTTTTGAGGAGTACGAGTATTTCGTCTTCTTTCCAGTATTTGAATTTGAAGGGACCTGTACCTATAGGATGGCTCCTGAAATCTTTGCCGTAATGATCTACTACTTCGTGGGGTACTACCATGCAGTACTGGGTGGTCAGCAGATTCAGGAAAGCAGGAAAAGGTTTGATGAGGGTAATGCTGAACGTACTGTCGTTTACAGCTACGAAATTATGGATGTCCTTTACCTTGTCGCCGAAAATCCAGCCTCCCGAAGAAGCGACTTTAGGATCGATCAGCCTGTTAAAGCTGTAGACAAAGTCTGCCGCCACTACTTTTCTTCCTTTTCCGTTTTTAAATTGGGGGTCGTTGTGAAAAAAAACATCATTGCGTAAATGAAAAGTATAATGTTTGCCATCCGGTGCCGATTCCCATGATTTCGCGATGGCAGGGATGACGTTAAGTTTATCATCTACCTGTACTAAGCCGTTGAAGATCTGGTTAATCATCCAGATAGCATACTGGTTTCGGGCGAACGCCGGGTCCATCGAAGTCAGGCTTTGGTCGAGGTTCATATTAAACACTTTTTTGTCCGCATATTCATCTGTATGGGTGCAGCTCCACAGGCTGAGCAGACAGAAAGTGTAAAAAATATTTTTTATAATTCGGGGCATCGGTTCAGGAATACTATTTTTGCACAAAGTAATAAATTAATCGCTATGTCTTTTTTAAATGCAGTTATAAATAATGTTGAGGATGAAGAGCTGCGTGAACAACTGCAGGAACGTGTAGATATCATTTTACATAAGATTAAATTTATGGATAAAGTGCCCGTTGCCTGTCTGGATCTGGAGAATCTGAACGGTACGGTCTTAAACGTGGTTATCGAAGCTGCAGGTGGCGAAATGCAGGAAGATCCGCTGCAGGCGAAGGTCCTGATCTATCATCAGCCCAATACAAGTATGCTGGAGCTGATGGGTAATGTGCCTGTGTTGTTAAAAAGCGAATGGCCTGCTGTAGAATACAACAGGGTTTATCTGATGGACGATGCTTCGGCATTTTTCAGCGATCCGGAATCTTTCGTGAACACCCTTGAAGATATTGCAGAAATGCTTTACCCGGGTTATTTTGTTTTCGGAAACGAAGGCAAAACCTGGATGTCTTTTGGTATTTAATAAACGATAAACTGATTGTCGGGTTCGAAAAATGGCTGCAGGCCTTTTTGTCCACTTCTACTTATTGATCAATAAGGCGCTGTTTACTAATAAGCGATAAACTTATTGATCTGGTCGTCCGTAAATTTCAGTGTATCTTCCTTGTAGAAAGCATTGTTCTCATCGAGCTCCGTTTTGATTGCCGGAATGTGCAGCCGCAGTGGTAAAACATGCAGGTGCAGATAGCTGCATACTCCGCCAAAATGATCTATACCCCTGATGTTGCCATATTTACCCGAGGAGATACCGATTAAACAAGCCTTTTTATCATAAAAACTATCGGGGAAAGTACAGGCGTCAATAAATACTTTGAGCGCGCCGGGAAAGCTGCCATTGTATTCCGGGATAATAAAAATAAACTTAGTTGTGGCGGTTATCATTTGCTGTATGATCTCAAATTCAGCCGATCTTTTTCCGTAAAGATCAGATACGAGCATTTTTTCCGGAAGTTCCTCTAAACTGAACAAATTGGCTTTTTCACCTTTTTTTGCCAGGGTGTCCTGATAATATTTCGCGACTTTTAGCGTATTACTGCCAGGTCTGTTTGTTCCTGAAATGATCGTGATCATGGGTAGATTGTTAATAACATGTTTAAAACACTTAAGTGTTTAACACTAATATTGTCATTTAGTTTGTATCTTAGCTTTCTATTAAAAAGCCCCTAAATATAGGCAATAATCACGTTTTTTTTACAGAAAGAATCGAATACAAAAGTTCTCAGGGAAATAATTGGTAATTATTAAGAAGATAAATGAGTAAAATTATTGCATTGGCAAATCAGAAAGGTGGTGTAGGTAAAACAACTTCATCTATAAATTTAGCCGCCAGCTTAGCAGTTTTAGAGTATAAAACCTTATTGGTAGACGCAGATCCGCAAGCCAATTCAACTTCAGGTATTGGATTTGATCCAAGAAGTATAAAGAACAGTATTTATGAATGCATTATCAATGATGTAGAGCCATCAGAAGCGATTCAAAAGACCGAAACGCCGAATCTTGACCTATTGCCTGCGCATATCGACCTGGTAGGGGCAGAGATTGAGATGATCAACCTGACAAACAGGGAATATAAAATGAAGGCGGTACTGGAAAAAATCAAAGACCAGTACGATTTTATTATTATCGATTGCTCCCCATCGTTGGGACTGATCACTATTAATGCTTTAACAGCTGCAGATTCAGTAATCATCCCGGTACAGTGCGAGTATTTCGCATTAGAAGGTTTAGGTAAACTACTGAACACGATCAAAATTGTACAGAACAGATTAAACCCTGAACTGGAAATTGAAGGAATCCTGTTAACCATGTACGATGTACGTTTACGTTTGTCTAACCAGGTAGTGGAAGAAGTAAGAACCCATTTCCAGGACTTGGTATTTGATACGATTATACAGCGTAACACGCGTCTGAGTGAAGCGCCGAGTTATGGTGTTTCTGTGATTATGCACGATGCCAACTGTAAAGGAGCAATTAATTATCTGAACCTCGCCCGGGAGATCGTCCGTAAAAACGGATTGGTAACAGCGCCCGAAGGCCTGAATCAGCAACAATTTAAATAGAATTTAATGACATCTTTTCAGCGAAAAACAGGTTTAGGAAGAGGATTAAGTGCGCTTTTGGATGACTCCGATTCGGTTCATCCAGCGAAGAACGCAATGAATCCTGTCAGCGAGACTGAACAGAAAGAGCAGCCGGCGAATATCGGTCATATCAAGATCAGTGACATCGCTACCAACCCTTACCAGCCGCGTACAGAGTTTGACCAGGTAGCATTAAATGAACTTGCAGATTCCATTCGTATCCAGGGACTGATCCAGCCGATTACGGTGAGAAAGGCCGATGGAGGTAACTACCAGCTGATATCGGGTGAACGACGTTTGAGGGCTTCCAAATTAGCGGGCCTGACCGAAATCCCTGCATATATCCGTTTGGCTAATGACCAGCAAATGCTGGAAATGGCACTGATAGAAAATATTCAGCGTGAAAACCTGAACGCTATCGAGGTAGCATTGAGCTTTCAGCGCATGCTCGAAGAATGTAACCTTAAACAGGAACAACTGGGAGAGCGGGTTGGTAAAAACCGGTCTACTGTTACCAATTACCTGCGTTTGCTAAAACTTCCGCCGGCGATACAGATCTCTATCAGGGACCAGAAAATATCAATGGGCCATGCGCGTGCGTTAATCAATGTAGAGAGTGTAGACAAACAATTGTTTATCCACCAGGAGATTATTGATAAAGGGCTTTCCGTTCGTAAAGTAGAAGAACTGGTTAGAAGTATCAACAGCCTGCAATTGAAACCAAAAAGCGAAAAACAGCCGCAGGGTACTTCCTTTGAATATCAGAAGTTGCAGAAAGACCTGGCGTCACGTTTTGCAACCAAAGTAAAATTAAAGGTTGGCGAAAATGGAAAAGGGGCAATCGAAATACCGTTTGTATCTAATGACGACCTCAGCAGAATTTTAGAACTATTAGACTGGTAATGTCAAAAATCTTATTGTTATCGGTTTTCTTGTTTTTCACTGTTTTTACAGTGAGCGGGCAAGAGAACTTTACTGTTAAAGGCGACAGCCTTAAAACTACACCAAAACCGGATACCGCGAAATATGTTAACCTGGGCAAGGTTGCGGCCAGGAAAGCTATTTTCAGATCGATGATCATCCCTGGCTGGGGACAGGCCGGAAACGGACTCAACGTTTACCGCGGAATCAAAATTGCTGCGATCTATACCGGTGGCACGCTCCTGGTGATGTCTTATTTTTCCAATACTAAATTGTATCACCAGTATCTGCGTGAAGTACAGTACCGTGCTGAAAATAATAATCTTCCGCTTCAGGGCAATGGACTGGAGACGATCACGAATCAGGCCGGCTTAATCACAGCGAAAGATGTCTATCGCCGTAACAGGGAAGTCGTGATTTTCTCTATGGTGGGGCTGTATGCGATCAATGTGATCGATGCTTATGTAGATGCGAGGCTCAAGTATTTTGATGTGGGCGACGACCTGGCAATCAAACTTTCTCCGACGGTAATCAATTCAAATACATTATATGGATATAATTCTTTTGCACCTGCATTAAAAATCGCATTTAGATTATAGAATTTTGACGTATTTGCACATCATAATATTAAACATACATAACAAATGAATATCGCTTTAATCGGTTACGGTAAAATGGGTCAGATCATTGAACGTTTTGCTATAGAAAGAGGACATGAGATCGTCCTTAAAATTGGTACGGCTAATTTAGATGAACTGACAGTATCCAATTTAAGGAAAGCTGATGTAGCCATCGATTTTAGTATGCCTGATTCTGCTATCCAAAATATTCATACCTGTTTTGATGCAAATGTACCTGTAGTAGTGGGTACAACTGGTTGGTACGGACAGCTGCAGGAAATAAAAAATGAATGCCTTAGTGGTAACAACACTTTATTATATGGCTCGAACTTCAGCATCGGTGTGAACCTGTTTTTCCATATTAACGAGGTTTTGGCGAAAATGATGAACAATTATCCTGCGTATGATGTGCAGGTAGAAGAAATCCACCACACGCAAAAACTGGATTCGCCAAGCGGAACAGCGATGACCATCGCGGAAGAGATCATCGAAAATATTGATCGTAAAACAGAATGGGTAAATGAACTGGACAGTAATCCGAATGTGGAGGTACTTAAACAGGACCAGTTACTGATCGCTTCACAGCGCATTGAAAATATCCCGGGCACGCATACAGTGATCTACAGTTCTGAGGTAGACGAGATAGAAATCAGGCATACGGCACATAGCCGTGCTGGATTTGCCCTGGGCGCTGTTGTAGCTGCGGAATGGTTGCAAAACAAGCAGGGTTTCTATAATATTGCTGATATATTTAATTTTAAATAACCAAACATATGAATTTGAAGTTCTGGCAAAAGAATAAAGATACTGCGCCAAAAAAGAAAAAAACGAAGGGCAAAGAGTGGTTTGATGCCATAGTTTTTGCTGTGATCGCAGCGACTGTAATCCGTGTATTTTTTATTGAGGCTTATACTATCCCTACAGGATCAATGGAAAAATCACTTTTAATTGGTGATTTCCTTTTTGTGAGTAAGGTGAATTATGGTGCGAGGATTCCCATGACCCCGGTTGCCTTTCCTTTTGCACACCATACTATGCCTATAACTGGTACAAAAGCTTACTATGATGGTATACAGTGGAAATACCGCCGTTTACCGGGAATGCAGGATATCAAAAGAAATGATGTAGTAGTATTTAACTTCCCAGATGGTGATACGGTAGCTTTAGAGGCTCAGGACCGGGATTATTACGATATGGTACGCTCTATAGGCCACGAAGCTGTAAACAGTCAGTACACAGTGGTAAGCAGACCGGTAGATAAGCGGGAGAATTATATTAAACGCTGTATCGGAATCAGCGGTGATGTACTTTCTATGTCGCATGGCTTGGTTTCTGTAAATGGAAAACCAGAGCCGATGAAAAACACAGGACAGATTGACTACCTGGTAAAGTTTAAAACCCCGGAATTTAATTTCGAAGTTTTCGAGGATATGGGTTTTGTGATCAATGATATCGTGGCTGTTTCGCAGGATACTTACAATTTTGTGGGTACGCCAGAAATGATGGCGAAGGTAAAAAAGCTTGATTTTGTGGTTTCCGTGACTACACGTACTGCTGCGCCGGATGCTGTAGAACCAGGTTTGTTTCCGCAAGATCCAAACCGTAAATGGAATGCGGATAACTGGGGGCCGGTTAAGATCCCTAAAAAGGGATGGACGGTAAAGCTGGATAGTGCGACTATGCCGATGTATAAACGTGCGATAGAGATCTATGAGGGTAACAAGCTGGAAAAATCCGGTACCGGATGGAAGATCAATGGAGTGCAGACTGATAGTTATACTTTTAAGATGGACTATTTCTGGATGATGGGTGATAACAGGCATAACTCCCTGGATTCACGCTATTGGGGTTTTGTTCCTGAAGATCACATTGTTGGAAAAGCACTGTTTGTGTGGATGAGTTATAATACTGATGGTTCTTTCTTTAGCAAGATCAGGTGGAGCAGGATTTTCAGAGGTATACACTAACAGATATAACTAAACGTAATATAGAGGCATGCCGGTTGGTGTGCCTTTTTTATTTTGCGGCTTTTTAGCGTATTAGAGACGATCTATTTGAAGTTTATCTGCGAGTTCGTTAAGGTCGTTAACCACGACATCGATCAGGGGTATGCCCGAGACTTTACGTTCCTGTTCAAAAGCATATTCCGGTTCGCCGGGAATGATTACGCTTTTTGAGGGATCTACTGTTTTGGCACTTTTAAAACGTTCAATCCAATTGTCAAGGTGATGTTTGAAATCTTCTGTCGGGCGAAATCCGTCTACACGCATCGCACCAAAGAAATGTCCGAGACCTTCGCCGACAGGATTGGCTGATGGCTCCAGGAAAGCTACGAAAGGTGGTACCCATGGACCGTAATTGGCTCCGGAGAGTACAGCCGTCAGGATATCTACAGTGGCGCTTAGTCCGTAACCTTTATGGCTGCCATGATCTTTATCACTACCTAAAGGCAGGAGTGAGCCACCGGCCTTTAACTCGCCGGGGTTAGTAGATCCTTTTCCGTCTTTATCCTGCGCCCAGCCATCAGGGATAGGACTGTTTGCACGTTGTGCGATTTCCAGTTTACCATTGGCCGCTGCGGATGTTGCCATATCTACGACTACCGGGGGGTATTTACCTGCAGGGAAAGCATAACACATCGGGTTGGTACCTAATAGTCGCTCATTAGCATAAGTTGGTGCTACCAAAGGGCTGGCATTCGTCATGCTGATACCGATCATGTCCTCTTGTACAGCCATCAGTGCGTGATAGCCGGCAATGCCAAAGTGATTGGAGTTTTTTACCGCAACCCAGCCGCTGCCATAAATACGGGCTTTTTCAATAGCTATTTTCATTGCGAAAGGGGCAACAACCAGACCAAGGCCTGCGTCACCATCTACCGTCGCCGTTGTAGGGGTTTCGTGTACTACACGGATGTTGGGAGTAGCATTGATGCGCTCCTTTTCCCATAAACGGATATAACCGCTTAAACGGGCCACACCATGAGAATCTATTCCCCGAAGATCAGAACGCAATAATACATCAGCCGCTAAAGTTGCATCAGTTTCGCTGCATCCCATCTTGAGGAAAACATTTTGTGTGAAGTTTCTGAGGCGTTTTTCGGTGAAAGTAATAAAGGTCATGGACTTGTGTTTTCTTGATGAGGAACTTTGCTGTTGTCTCAGGCGTAGAGTACGGTAAACTTATGATCCAGCGGTTTAAAGGTGTTGAATAAACCTTCGATGAAGCTTTCTCCATAAAGGATATACATCGGGGCAATATTTACTACCCGTTCCTGTAATACACCAGAAGGGAATAATTTATGTTTAAGGTTATCGATTTGCTGTAGGGAAGTAGTATGTCTTCTTTTTTCTGCGCGTAAAAGCTTTTTCTCCAGGTTGGTTACCAGCTTAAGAGCTTTTACTTTTGCAGCTTCTGCAGAAAGCGATAAGGTCTTGTCAATCTTGTAGGCATTTAATTTGATCTGGTCGAACACCGCACGGATCGCCCTTTGCTCATCATCCAGACAAAGCGAGTCGCCCACATGAGCCTTTATCCATTGGTTTTTAAGCTGCTCATCGGTATTGAAGAGATTTACCGGGCTGATATTAAGGATCTGCATTTTGCGGGCAGCCTGGTTATCAATTACGATAGCGGAGTTCCTCAGGATCAGTACAGGGTAGGGTACTTTATAAAAATCGAAATTAGCTTTAAGTTGCAACCAGTAGGTTACTTCTGCACCACCGCCAATGTAGGCGAGATTAGGCAGAATCACTTCCTGGTAAACCGGCCGCATCACTACATTCGGACTAAACTTTTCGGGGTGCTGTTCGATTTCCTGTTTTAGGGCTTCTTTTGTAAAAGTGATGTCTGTATTCATCACCTTATATGCATTATCTTCCTCAACGATCCGCTCACGGAGCTGCTCGTCCATATAAAAGAAATTGATCTCTCTGGGGTTTACCTGTGGTTTGTAGCCTTTGCCTTCCAGCTCATGGCTGCTTACAGTAATCTTTCTAAAGCTGTTCTGCTCTACAATATCACGATAAACAATGGGTGCGAATTGTGCTTTCAATTTAGCATCATCTGCATCCACACAGATTAGTCCTTTCTTGCCGAATAATGCATTTACGAGTTCACGGGTTGCATTGGCAAGGGTTTTATTAGTAGTATAGGCCTTTTCTACGATCGCAGAGAATTCCTTACCATTGTCACTGATACCAAGATAACCCTTGTAGGCAATCAGGGTATCCATAATGTCTTTTGTATCCAGTCGTCCCGTTGCCCCGGCAGCATCCTTTTGCCAGGTCAGCTTTTTATCTTCCACCTTCACATTATTGATTTCTTCAAAATCATGGTCTTCTGTGGCCATCCAGTAAACAGGCACAAAATTATAATCAGGAAATTTCTGTTTCAGCTCTGCTGCCAGCTTAATAGCGGTAACAATCTTATAGATAAAATAAAGGGGACCAGTAAATATATTAAGCTGATGACCCGTTGTTATGGTAAACGTGCGGTCATCAGCTAATAAGTTGATTTGTGCTGTGATCAGGGCCGAAGGCTGCAAGTCAGCATACTGCTGATGCAAAGTTTCGGTAAGCAAGCTGCGGTCGCCCGCAAACTTACGTTCGCTAACTGCCTTTTCAAAGCCCTGTAAAGAAGGGGAGTACTTATAAAAAGACTCCAGGTTATCTTTCCCGTCAATGTAGTCCAATACTACTGAAGAAAAAGCATGTGTTTGCTGATATGAGATGTACTTGGCCTGCATTGCCACGAAATTAAGTTAATAATCTACAATTCCTGAAACAGCGGGCTTTATTTTACAATTTGTCCATATAGGTCAAAATCTTCTGCGCGGTCGATTTTCACATTTACAAAACTGCCGTTAGCAGCATATCCTGTATTTGCATCGATCAATACCTCGTTATCTACCTCAGGAGAGTCATATTCTGTACGGCCGATAAAAAAGTCGCCCTCTTTACGGTCAATCAGAACCTTATATGTATTTCCTACTTTTTCCTGGTTAATTTCAAATGAGATACCCTGTTGTAATTCCATGATTGCATCTACACGTTCCTGTTTTACTTCATCAGGTACATCATCCACTAAATTGTGTGCATGTGTTTTTTCCTCATGAGAATAAGTGAAACAGCCTAAACGGTCAAAACGTGTATCTTCTACCCAGCGCAGCATCTCTTCGAAATCCTGTTGCGTTTCGCCAGGGTAACCGCAGATCAGCGTGGTACGCATCGCGATTCCGGGAACTTTATCCCTGATCTGGTTAACGATATCAATTGTCTTTTGCTTGGTGATACCACGGCGCATAGATTTTAGCATGTTATCCGTGATGTGCTGTAAAGGCATATCCAGGTACTTGCAGATGTTTTCTCTTTCGTTCATCGCATCAAGGATCTCCATAGGGAATCCTGAAGGATAAGCATACTGTAACCTGATCCACTCAATACCATTGATATCAGATAAACGTCTTAGCAATTCATCCAGATTACGCTTTCCGTAGATATCAAGGCCGTAATAAGTAAGGTCCTGTGCAATCAGGATCAGTTCTTTTGTACCGCTTGCTGCCAGTAGTTTAGCTTCGTGAACCAAAGCTTCCATTTCTGTAGAAACATGTTTACCACGCATTAGCGGGATAGCGCAGAAAGAGCAGGGGCGGTTACAGCCTTCTGCAATTTTAAAATAAGCAAAGTGAGAAGGAGTGGTCAGTAACCGTTCGCCAATCAGCTCATGCTTATAATTCGCACCCAGTGAATGTAAAATATTTTGCAGGTCGTTTGTACCAAAGAAGGCATCAACGTTAGTGATTTCTGATTCCAGTTCCGGTTTATAGCGTTCAGAAAGACATCCCGTTACGATCACTTTACTCACCTTACCTGCGTCTTTCAGCTCACTGTACTGCAGGATCGTATCAATTGATTCCTGTTTTGCATTATCAATAAATCCGCAGGTATTGATCACTATAATATCGTCTTTATTGATATCATTTGCTTCGTGAACAACATTAAGATTATTCCCTCTTAATTGACCCATTAAAACTTCAGAGTCATAAATATTCTTGGAACAGCCAAGCGTAATTACATTGATCTTAGGTTTTTTTACAGGTATAATTTTAGAAGTGGTTTTTGTATTCATGTTGTGTGTATATGTTTGCTTAAAGGGAGGGGCTATTTAAAAAGTCCGTCCACAAAAGCTTTTTTATCAAATAACTGAAGGTCATTTACACCTTCGCCCACGCCAATATATTTGACAGGGATTTTAAACTGGTCGGATATACCGATTACAACACCACCTTTGGCAGTACCATCCAGTTTAGTAATGGCCAGTGCGTTTACATCTGTAGCTTCTGTAAACTGCTTGCATTGCTCAAATGCATTTTGGCCGGTAGACCCATCCAGTACCAGCAATATTTCATGCGGTGCGCCAGGGATAACCTTTTCCATTACTTTTTTAATTTTGCCCAGTTCGTTCATCAGGCCGATCTTGTTATGGAGGCGGCCTGCAGTATCGATGATCACTACGTCATCACCATTTGCTACGGCCGACTGGATCGTGTCGAATGCTACCGAAGCAGGGTCTGAACCCATTGCCTGTGCAACAACCCTTACGCCGATACGTTCGCCCCAGAGTTTAATCTGTTCTACCGCTGCCGCACGGAACGTATCCGCCGCACCCAGTACCACATTTAATCCTTCTGTCTTAAGCTTATGCGCCAGTTTGCCGATCGTTGTAGTTTTACCTACACCATTCACACCAACCACCATAATCACATAAGGCTTATGGTCACCATACTCAAAGCTGCGGAAATCATTGCTGTTGTTTTCTGCCAGCAGCAGCTGGATCTCATCACGCAGCAAATGGTTAAGCTCTGAAGTAGACAGATATTTGTCCTTCAAAACCCGGTCCTGGATCCGCTCTATGATTTTTAGTGTAGTGGTTACGCCCACATCAGAAGTTACGAGTACTTCTTCCAGATTATCGAGCACATCATCGTCCACTGTCGATTTTCCTGCGACAGCTTTGGTGATTTTGCTCAGAAATCCTTCTTTAGTTTTCTCTAAACCTTTGTTTAGCGCTTCCTGAGCTTCAGGAGCAGTTTCCTTTTTCTTGAAGAAATCGAATAATCCCATAGAAATGTAGATGAAAACAAAAAAAGCCCTCCCAATTTGAAGGGACGGCTTTAATATGATTAAATATTAAAATTACTTACCTTGAGGTTCAGTAATAGCATCTTTAACGTGATCGTTATGAACGATAACCTCTTTGAAAGAGTAAGCACCAGAAACTGGTGATTTAGTCATCGTGATAACTTTTGAATATTCTTTACCTTTACCCGTTTTAAGGGTTGCAACTACTTTTTTTGCCATGATCTAGATAGATTGGAAATGTATATTACTTAATTTCTTTATGTACAGTTACTTTTTTCAACACTGGATTGAATTTTTTCAATTCTAATCTTTCTGTAGTGTTTTTACGGTTTTTTGTAGAGATATATCTAGACATACCCGGCATGCCGCTAGTTTTATGCTCTGTACACTCTAGAATAACTTGTACTCTGTTACCTTTTTTTGCCATTTTTTTATTGTTTTAGTTGATTTCGCATCAACAATGTTTTTTACAAAAATCCTTTTTTCACGAAACGGTTGATCGCTTCAGTAATACCAATCTTATTGATGGTTTTGATAGCTGAAGTCGAAACTTTCAGTGTTATCCAACGGTCTTCATCAGGAATATAAAATTTCTGAAGTTGTAAGTTGGGATAAAACTTACGTTTAGTTTTAACGTTTGAGTGAGAAACATTAAAACCACTC
>Ga0247736_10000057_pt1 | contig 57795 bp, 65 predicted proteins | sample UWRJL193509B2_FD_180935 | JGI IMG/M metagenome (GOLD analysis project Ga0247736, IMG submission 180935) | Plant litter microbial communities from Arlington Agricultural Research Station in Wisconsin, United States - UWRJ-L193-509B-2 | ecosystem: Environmental > Terrestrial > Plant litter >...
GCCAATCCAGGAAAATTTATTGAAACGTCAAGTGATTTTAGGAAAACCAGATAATGAGGTAAAGCAAAACCAGTAATTAACATAAATTATTAGTCCTAATGTGTCAAGTGATATCCGTATAAGACAGGCGGTGAACCAGGCCACATTCTACAACGTATAAGCCAAGTACAACCCAGAACTGACAAGGGTGTGGCAGGGATCTGACAGGGGGTTGACAAGGGTCCAGCATCATTTACCCTTGTCAACCCCCTGTCAGATCCTGCTCACATCCTTAAGAACTGCGGGCTTGATTTGGCTTAAACTTCGGTTATCGGTTGCTTGTTACAGGGCGAGGTGGTAAATGTGCCTGCGGCTTGTACATAAAAAATGCCCGTTAGTTTATCACCAACGGGCATTTTTAAATATAATTTTGATGATTAAGACTTTTTCAATAGATTTTTCCAGCTTACCCTGCTTGCGATCAGTTCTTCCAGGTCTTTAATATCAATACGTTGTTGTTCCATACTATCACGGTGACGGATGGTTACAGTATCGTCTTCTAAAGTCTGGTGATCAATTGTAATACAGAACGGTGTTCCAATAGCATCCTGCCTGCGGTAACGTTTTCCGATTGAATCTTTTTCTTCATAAACAACGTTATAATCCAGCATCAGGTTATTCATAATTTCCCTTGCTTTTTCCGGTAAACCATCTTTTTTGGTTAATGGTAATATCGCTGCTTTAATTGGGGCGAGGCAAGGGTGTAAATGTAATACGATACGGCTATCAGTTTTCTCCCCTTCGCTTAGATCCTGCTCTTCAAAAGCATTGATCATCGTTAGCAGGAACATACGGTCTAAACCGATAGAGGTCTCAATCACATAAGGAATATAGTTTCCATAAGGTTTGCCCTCTTCATTTAAATCGTTATCAAAGTACTGCATTTTTTTACCTGAAAATTCCTGGTGCTGTGTAAGATCGAAATCTGTACGGCTGTGGATACCTTCTACTTCCTTAAATCCGAATGGGAATTCGAACTCAATATCAGTTGCTGCATTGGCATAATGGGCCAGCTTTGCATGGTCATGGTATTTATATTTCGCGCTATCAGTACCTAAAGCGGTATGCCATTTAAGACGTGCCTCTTTCCAGTAAGCAAACCATTTCATTTCTTCGCCCGGACGTACAAAAAATTGCATCTCCATTTGTTCGAACTCACGCATACGCATGATAAACTGACGGGCAATTACTTCATTTCTGAAGGCTTTACCGATCTGTGCGATACCAAAAGGAATTTTCATTCTTCCTGATTTCTGCACATTAAGAAAATTAACAAAGATACCCTGTGCTGTTTCCGGACGCAGGTAAACTTCTTCTGCACCTTCGGCCATAGCCCCAAACTGGGTGCTGAACATCAGGTTAAACTGACGTACATCTGTCCAGTTTCTTGTGCCGCTAACCGGGCAGGCGATCTCATGTTCTTCGATCAGGACTTTTAGCTGTGGCAGGTTTTCTGCTTTCAGCGCCTCATCCATATCAGCTTGCAGCTTTGCGGCTTTATCTGTTTTCCCGTCTTTCTCGTAACGGGTTATTTTATCTTCTAATAATTGGTCTGCGCGGTAACGTTTTTTCGAATCTTTATTGTCGATCATCGGATCGCTGAATCCATCTACGTGCCCACTGGCTTTCCATACTTTGGGGTGCATGAAAATTGCGGAATCGATGCCCACAATATTTTCGTGCATTTGCACCATAGATTTCCACCAGTAAGTTTTGATGTTGTTTTTTAGCTCAGCACCTAATTGACCGTAGTCATATACGGCACTTAATCCATCATAAATTTCGCTGCTTTGGAATACAAAACCGTATTCTTTGGCATGAGAGATCACATTTTTAAATTGTTCGTCGTTATTCGTTTTGGCCATAATACTGCAAATATAGAATTTGAAGGGTAATTTTAACTTATATATTAGTCACTAATTATTACTTTTGGTTCCAATAGCGGTCACCGGTTCCTATGGATCAATTAAACAAAAATCAAAATTGAGTATATTGGTAAATGAATTGTCCAAAACATACGGACAGCAGCAGGCAGTAAATGCGATCAGCTTTAAAGCTGTACCGGGGAAGATCCTTGGCTTTCTGGGGCCGAACGGTGCGGGAAAGTCGACCACCATGCGCATGCTTACCGGTTACCTGCAGCCTACTTCCGGAACGGCGACACTTGCTGGTTTTGATACACAGACACAGGGCCTGGAAATGAAACGTATCCTGGGTTATCTTCCGGAAAACACACCATTATATACAGATATGTATGTCCGGGAATTTTTAACCTTCGTTTCCAATACCTACCAGCTTGGTAACCCTGCTATAAAAGTAAAAGAAGTGATCGAGAAAGTAGGACTGGGTGCGGAGCAGCATAAAAAGATTGCGATGCTGAGTAAGGGCTATAAACAGCGTGTTGGCCTTGCACAGGCAATTATTCATGATCCTCAAATCTTAATTCTTGATGAACCCACCACAGGGTTGGATCCTAACCAGCTCACTGATATCAGGGAGCTGATTAAAACATTGGGAAAAAATAAAACTGTAATTCTTTCTACGCATATCATGCAGGAAGTTGAGGCGCTTTGTGACCAGGTTGTGATTATTGACAGAGGCAATATTGTTGCCGATTCTTCCCTTACTGATCTTAAAAAAGAACATGAAACTGACTCTTTAGAGGATATATTCAGACGGTTAACTGTTTGATGTGTAATAAGTTGTTTAACAAAATTCTGTTTTGGCAAACTTTTTGTTTAAGTCGTGCAGGAGATTAACCAGCTAATTATAAACGATTAAACACAACAGTCATGAAAAAATTATTTTTACTTACGGCTATTGCCGGAATATTTTCATTCTCAAACTTATCAGCTCAAACTAAAGATCCGGCTATGTCTGGCTCTAAATTAGGAATAGGTGCAGAATTTGCTTTTCCTACAGGTGATTTTGGAGATGCCTATAAATTGGGATTTGGAGGAACTTTACAGTTTCAAACGCCAATTGTAGAAAAACTGAATTTTACTGCATCTGCGGGTTACCTTACTTTTAGAGGTGAAGACATTGCCAATGTTGGTGGAACTACGTTTAGATATGCAGATTTGAACGTGATACCAGTTAAAGCGGGTATCAATTACTTCCTTGCAGAAAACATTTATGTAGGTGGTGAGCTTGGTGCTGTTTTCGGCACGGCTGATAATTCAAAAACTTCGTTTGCCTACACACCTCATGTTGGAGTAGAATTCCCGGTATCTGATAAAGGATCTATCGATCTAAGTGCAAGATATGAAGAGTGGTCTACTAAGTACGACGGACCGGGTAACAGCAATTTCAATTTTAAATCGAGATTTGTTGGTTTAAGATTAGCTTACAACTTCGGTTTGTAACCAATTTAATTTTATTCACAGGTACAGAACAGGCAGTCTTTAACAGACTGCCTGTTTTTTTATGTAATTGATGATGGTTCCATTTTCCCGATATTTAGCTAACTTCGGCATCATTATACTTTTTCATGTACGCAGTATTTAAACGCGAATTATTCAGTTTATTGAATTCATTAATGGCTTACATCACTATTGGTGTATTCCTGCTGGTTTCCGGGTTACTCTTATGGTTTTTTCCGGATACTTCTATTCTGGAATATGGTTACGCAGAACTCAACGGCTTTTTTAGCCTGGCCCCATTTTTATTTATGTTTCTGATCCCTGCCATTACAATGCGTTCATTTGCAGAAGAGCGGAGGGAAGGAACTTATGTATTGCTGGCGAGCAGGCCACTGAGCGACTGGCAGATCCTTATGGCAAAATATTTCGCTTGTCTTATTTTGGTGCTGTTTGCACTGATCCCAACTTTGCTGTATTATTATTCTATTGTGCAGCTAGGGATGCCAAAAGGCAATATCGATGGCGGCGCCGTAGCAGGTTCGTATATTGGGTTAGTATTGCTGGGAAGTGCTTTTGCGGCAATCGGTATATTTTCTTCTTCGGTCACTAAAAACCAGGTGATCGCTTTTGCGGTTGCTGTATTTCTATCTTTTATTGCTTACAGTGGTTTTGATGCATTGGCTAAGATTTTTGCATCAACCATTTTGGAGGACGTGTTTTTGTGGCTGAGTGTGAACGAACATTTCCAATCGATGAGCAGGGGGGTACTGGATACGCGTGACCTGGTTTATTTTATCTCTTTTATTTTGTTGTTCCTGGGCTTGACCAGGCTGGTGATCGGAGGCAGGAAATGGTAACTGTACTTAAAAAATACTGGGCACAGGCAGCAGGTTTTGCGGTTTTGCTGGCCTTGCTGAACATTGCTGCCCAATACGCTTATACCCGTTTTGATTTTACCCGCGAAAGGCGGTTTACGCTAAACCCTAAAACCAAAGAAGTTTTAGCAAAGGCAAATCAGCCGGTAAATATTACTGTGTTTTTAAATGGTGATCTCCCTTCTGCATTTAAACGGTTGCAACGTGCAACATCAGACTTACTGAATGACTATAAAGCCAATTCATCCGTAAAGATTAAGGTTGTATTTACAGACCCGCTGGAAGGCCTCGCGCAGGAGGAGCAGGATACGGTGGTACAGCATTTATACCAGATAGGTATTGAGCCCACCAACCTGAATGTTAAAAACGAGGCTGGTTTTACACAAAAGAATATCTTTCCGATGGCCATCGTACAGTCGGGCGACAAACAAATTCCTGTTAAATTACTCCAGACGCTAAATGCTGCGGGAGGATATGAAGAGAATATCAATAACTCTATTCAGAACCTGGAATATGTATTCAGTTCGGCCATTAAAAAAGTGACCACCGGGGAGAATCCACGAATAGGTTTTACCGAAGGGAACGGTGAACCGGCCGATGTTTATCTGAGTGATGCGATGAAGTCACTTTCGGATAGTTATGAAGTAGGCAGGGTAGACCTGAACCTGATCAGTAAACAAGGGCTGGATAAACTGAAAATACTTTTCATTACCAAACCGCAAAAAGAGCTTTCTGAAGCTGTAAAATACAAGATCAATTATTTTGTGATGAACGGTGGCCGGGTGGTATGGAGTATTGATCAGGTGAGTGCAGACCTGGACAGCTTACAGGGATCTGGCGAACAGCTTGCATTTAACAATAAACTGAACCTGGACGACATGCTTTTTATGTATGGGGCCAGGATTAATTATAACCTGATCACCGATTTAAATTGTGCGGAGATCCCTGTCGCAATGGGAGGGGGGCAGCAAAAGGATATCCAGATGGCACCCTGGATTTATTATCCGGTGCTGATTCCGGATACATCAGTAAGCTTAGTGAAAAATATTGATGGGATACGTACAGAGTTTTTAAGCAGTGTAGATACTATTGGTGTAAGAGGCGTCCGTAAAACCGTAATCCTGCGCAGTTCTGATTTTAACCTGGTTTACAGCACACCAAAAGTTTTATCGCTGCAGAGTATTGCTGTGGCGCCCGATCAGCGTGCGTATGCACATCCTCCCCAAAATGCTGCGGTATTACTGGAAGGTTCATTTCCCTCGGTCTTTTTGAACCGTGCCGTACCTGCAGGGATTACCGAGAACTACCCGCTGCCTGCTGAAAGTAAAACCACGAAAATGATTGTGATTGGTGATGGTGATATCTTCAAAAACCAGGTGAGCAGCAGGGATGGGTCTGTTTTTCCGTTGGGATTTGACCGGTACACGCAAAGGACTTTTGGAAACAAGGCCTTATTGCTAAACATCGCAGATTATTTGTCTTCAGATGATAATTTAATCGAACTGAGGAATAAGCAGGTTAGGATCAGGCTCTTGGATAAGCAATTATTGAAAGAAGGGAAAACAAAATGGCAGCTGATTAACCTGATTTTACCCTTAATACTGTTAATATCGTTCGCAATTTTTCAACATTATTACCGCAAGTATAAGTATGCAAGGTAATTTTTATATTTTTGAAAACTGACAAGATCAAACTATGAGATTTATTGTATCCACATCAACGCTTTTAAAACATTTACAGACGGTCAATGGTGCATCAAGCAGCAGTACTGTTTTGCCGATACTGGAAAATTTTCTTTTCGAGATTAAAGACGGAAGTTTAACGATTTCTGCCACCGATTTGCAGACCAGCATGACAACCTCTCTGCCTGTTGAATCTAAAGAAGGCGGAAAAGTAGCTGTACCAGCAAGAATTTTATTAGATACTTTGAAAACTCTTCCTGATCAGCCTATTTCTTTCAATATCGACGATTCCACTTTTTCAATTGAAATTAGTGCCGGCGACGGAAAGTATAAACTTAGCGGAGAAAACGGAGATGATTTCCCTAAAATTCCTGTAGTAGAAAATGCTTCTTCAGTAAACCTTCCTGCTTCGGTATTAACAGAAGCAATTACCAAAACTATTTTTGCGGTGAGCAGCGATGAGCTTCGTCCTGCGATGACTGGTGTATATTGCCAGTTGTCTGACCAGTTTATTACTTTTGTAGCTACCGATGCACACAAATTGGTAAGATACAGACGTATGGATAGTAAAGCTGATAAAACGGCTTCTTTTATCCTGCCTAAAAAAGCTTTGACATTATTAAAAGCGGCATTGCCTTCTACTGATATCAACGTTTCGGTTGATTACAATGCAACAAGTGCTTTCTTTAAATTCGAAAATATTAATCTGGTATGCCGCTTAATTGATGAGCGTTACCCGGATTACGAGGCTGTTATTCCTGCGAATAACCCTAATAAGTTAGTGATCGACAGGGCTTTGTTCCTGAATACTTTACGCCGTGTAGTTATTTTTGCTAACAAAACTACGCACCAGGTGAGGTTAAAAATCACTGGAAGCGAGTTGAATATCTCTTCAGAAGATTTAGATTTTGCTAACGAAGCACATGAGCGTCTGAGCTGTCACTATGAAGGTGAAGATCTTGAAATTGGCTTTAATGCACGTTTCCTGATAGAAATGTTAGGAAACTTAAGCGGAGAAGAAGTGACTTTAGAACTTTCTACACCTAACCGCGCAGGTTTACTGATCCCTCAGACGAACGACGAAAATGAAGACGTTCTGATGCTGGTTATGCCGGTTATGCTTAATAATTATAACTAATTAAAAAATACATACCTTTGAGCGTCATTGTGTACGGCTATTGTAGTCTGATCATAATGACGCTTTTTTTATTATTTGCCCATGGACTTTCTAAATAGCCTGATACAATTTATATTACACACCGATGTAGAATTGGTTAAACTCGTTAATAACTATCAAACGTGGACCTATCTCATTTTATTCCTGATTATTTTTGCGGAAACAGGTTTTGTAGTTACTCCTTTTTTACCTGGTGACTCCATGCTTTTTGCTGTTGGGGCATTAATCGCCACCGGAAATACAAATTTAAATATATGGTTGATGTTCCTGTTGTTAACGGCTGCAGGAATTCTTGGCAATAGCTTAAACTACAGGTTGGGCAGCTATTTCGGGGTAGCTGTATTTAAGGAAAGCAACAAAATCCTGAAGCTGGAATACTATAATAAATCACATCTCTTCTTTGAGAAACATGGTGGTAAGGCAATTATTTTTAGCCGCTTCTTACCGATCATCAGGACAATTGCTCCTTTTGTTGCGGGGGTAGCTAAAATGCCATTTGGTAAATTCACCTACTTTAATATTGTTGGTGGGATCGCATGGATTGCCAGTTTATTATTTGGTGGGTTTTTACTGGGGCAGATTCCTGTCATCAAAGAAAACTTCTCGGTTGTTATCCTATTTATCGCTGTCGTTACTTTTGCACCGGTTATATTTGCCGCTGTTAAATCGATGTTCAAGTCTAAAAAGGTTATAGAAAGCTAGTTTTCTCTCCCTATTATCTTTCCTGCACGAAATTTAGCATTTATCTCTTTCTCTGCCCTTATCGCGGCAGAGTCGGGGAGTACTTTGATCATATTTTCGAGCGTTGGCTGGCCGGCATCAACCCATGCAGAAAACCAGTAAGAGCCAATAGCTAAAGTTGCTGCGCGCATCTGTTTCTCTACCATCCGGTTCATTTTTAAATGGTACTCTCTGGAATATTCGAGGGAATACTGTTTGGTTAATACATTTTTTCTTTTAGTATAACTGTATTTTCGGTATTTGGGGAAATTCCTGTTCAATTCTTCTTCGATTTTCAATACACTGTCTACTAATCCATGTGTGTGGCTGATCGTCTTCCATGCTGCTGCCAAAGGGTCATTTATGTAGGTGGCCCTGCCTACCAGGAAATTATACTTTTCTGAAAACAGTTCCGGCAGGCGGCTCTCCCAGAATCCGTGGATGCCTGCCTGGTTAGTGAGCTGCCCGTTATGGTTTTCGGTAGTATGTAAGGGAACATGGGCATCCCCGAGGTAATGCCCGAGATAGGCAGAATGTATCAATATCCTGATGGAATCGTGCTGTTTGAAGGCATTGACCAGTTTATAGTATGTTCGCTGGATTTGCCAGGGCAGGATCCCGTTCTTATGTAATTTGGGCAGTCCGTATTTTTTTACGGCATTATCCCATTTTCTTGGAATGCTGTCGATATCGGCCTCATAAACTTCTGCGTCGAGATAGTGCCTGGGCGCTTCGGAAGTGTCTGCATATCTTCTCTTATCCGGGTCTGTGGCGTGATCGGTAATATACTGAATATTGGCTTTGTAAAATCTGTTTATCCCTGCAGGCAGGGTAAAAACTGCCAGCTGATTGATACGCATATGCGCAAAAAATCCCCAGGGACCGGCAGTGAGCGGCAGGATCAGAAACATGGCGAAAATGAAAGCTCTTTTCATCTTCGTAAAATTAATTCTAAAGATGCAGCGGGTGGTAATTAATTTTGAGTATGGAGATAAAGCTCAATGCGTAGAAGCTGCTGGATTTAGAATGCCGGTGAAAGCAATGATCTTTTTGTGCCAGACTGGCTTATTTCTGGTTTATGGAGATTAAATACCCAAAGTACAATATCCTGATAACTGTCAGTTCCCTTTTTCTGATTGTTGATTTTAAGAAAACTATCCAATGCAGTGTTCATGTAGGCCGACATATCACCATTATACTTCGTCCAGAATTCCTGCTCTTTTTTGAAGTCTGCTATCGTGCCGCTATTTATCGTTTTATACAGTACAGCAAAGTCTTCCGGAGATTTGATACGGATTTCGAAAAGAACGCTGCGCAGGATGTCGTAGTATCCCGCATATTGAAAGTTGAGGTCTGTACTGTTAATGCTGACGAGGTAACCGATAAGGTTTGCTTCGTCTTCGCGTGCTATGCCTAATTCATGAGAAATCTCATGACAGGTGACAAATGGTAATGCGGCCGCTGGGATGCGCATGTTTACATTTGCTTCACCTGAAGGAGGGCAATAATAACCTTCAATACCAATTTTAGAGATCAGCCAGCTAAAGAGTACAGGTTTAACTGCCGGGACGCGGTAGGTGAAAAAAGGGTTTATTTCAGCGAGTTTATCGTACGCCAGTTTTGACCCGCTTTCCAGTTCTGTGATGGTGTACGTTCTTTTGCTGCGGTTAGCCTGCATTTTATTGTTCAGGATATTTACCCGGTTGATCAGAAAACCGCCCAGTTGGACCAGTTCTTTCGTAGTGTATTTTTCATTGCTGATACTTAGGCGCCCGGTGATGGAGGGACGGGAATAATTTAATCCCCACAGTAACTTAAAAACAATATACAGCAGTAAGGTGAAATTAAAGAGCTGGATAGGGATCAGCCGGGCTGCGCCTGTATTTTCTCCCTTTGCTGTGGCTTTTTTTATGCTGCGGAAAGCACACCAGATACAATAGGTGATGAGGGCGGCATAAAGGAAATCACCAAGGGTAAAGGGGAAGACGGAACTGATGGCACGCTGGGCAACCGAACTGAACTGGTAAAATCCGTCAGAATAAAATAGTTCTACGGCAGAACTGCTCATTCCGAAGAGGAAAATAAGCAGGGCAATACTAAACAGTATCGCTGTTTTACGCAATTGAGTTCGGATCAGATGATTCATCTGTTAGTTTAATGGATCGCTCATCTATCTGTTAAATGCTAATCTCTTACCCGTTTCATTCGTCATGAATTTACCTTTTTGATAAGCGAGGTTACCAGAAATGAATGTATGGGTAATATCAGCCTTGAAAGTCTGTCCCTCGAAAGGAGACCAGCCGCATTTATACAAAATATTGGCTTTAGTTACTCTGACAGGATCATTTAAAGCAACCAGAACAAGATCTGCCCAATAACCTTCCCTGATAAAACCTCTCCTGTCAACCTGGAAACAAGTAGCAACATTATGTGCGGTCTTCTCTACGATTTTCTCCAATGAAATCTTACCGTTGTGGTACATTTCCAATAAAGCGGGAAGCGCATGCTGCACTAATGGCCCGCCCGAAGGGGCTTGTAAATAAGGCTGCGCTTTCTCCTCAATGGTATGGGGTGCATGGTCTGTAGCGATAATATCAATATGGTTATCCAGCACACCTTTCAATATCGCTTCCTTGTCGGCCGCAGTTTTAACTGCAGGGTTCCATTTAATCAGGTTTCCTTTTTCTGCATAATCCTGATCATCAAACCAGAGGTGGTGCACACATGCCTCAGCCGTGATCCTTTTATCCTTTAGCGGGGTAACTGCATCAAATAACCCAACCTCTTTCGCCGTAGAGATATGCAGAATGTGCAAACGGGTGTTGTATTTTTTAGCCAGTGATACAGCCATCGATGAAGAGATATAACATGCTTCGGCCGAACGGATAAGGGGGTGCATATCTATTGTAATGTTTTCTCCGTATTTTTCTTTGTAAACAGCCATGTTATGCTGGATGGTTTGCTCGTCCTCGCAGTGAGTGGCGACCAGAATAGGTGCCTGACTAAAAATATTTTCCAGTACCTGCTCATTATCTACCAGCATATTTCCGGTAGAAGAGCCCATAAAAACTTTGATCCCGCAAACATTTGCCGGGTCTGTTTTCAGCACCTCTTCAATATTATTATTGGAAGCCCCCATGAAAAATGAGTAATTGGCCAGTGACATTTCTGAAGCGATATTATACTTATCATTGAGCAGTTCCTGTGTCAGTGTATTTGGAACTGTATTTGGCATTTCCATAAAAGAAGTAATCCCTCCTGCTACAGCAGCCATACTTTCCGTAAATATATCCGCCTTGTGCGTTAATCCCGGTTCCCTGAAATGTACCTGGTCATCAATCATTCCAGGCAAAAGGTGGAGGCCTTCAGCATTGATTTCCTGATCTGCCTTTCTGTTAATCGAAGGACTGATCTCATCAATAAATCCGTCTTTGATAAATACGTCTGCAACGAATATCCTGCCTTCATTAACAAGAGTTGCTGCTTTAATAAGGATGGTGTTCATAAAGTCAAAGCTAAAAACTTTTTAATAAAATTATTCGGCTAGTTCATGATCACAGATAGGTTTTGAACATCAATCTGCCCTTAAGTGCCTTTAAACCGATGTGTTGCCAAATTATTGCATTATAAATAATTTATTAGTATATGTATGTTAATCTTTGGTTTTTTATATTTCTAAATAATTATAACATTTGCATTGTCATATAAAGAAGTAAGGAGATGAACAATGAAAGATATCAGAATGTGCAGGCAACAGACCCTGACGAATTGATATATTACTATGAACCGTTCCAGAAAAACAAAAATTACCCTGGTTTTTTAATTGTTAAAAAATAATCGTCCCACAAAATGTTAATCAATATCATATGAAACCAGCATGATCTTACAGCTCATAAAAAGATCATGGTACTTTATCACCATAAAAAACAAATAATTACTGATGAAAAATAAACAACCCGAAAAAATACGCTTATCAAAACTGATAAAAGCCTGGATAAGTATACTAAAATGAATTTGTTCGAAGATAAATTCAATGAATCTAAGGCATTATTAATGAAAACACGGTTTTCTTTTAGATAAATGGTTTGTGTACAGACCTCCGGTACAGGGGGCTGTACGCACCTCAATAGCGACTGACCGGATTTGAAAAATGCTATTAGCTTGTTTTTCCGCATAGCTAATCGAGATTATAGTATATTTGCAAAATGTCGAAAACATTCGAAGAGTTTAACCTTAACAGACAGATTTTAAATGCTGTAGCTGATGCGGGGTTTACGGTTGCTACTCCAATACAAGAAAAAGCAATTGCACCGGTTTTATCAGGACAGGATATTTTTGGTATCGCTGAAACAGGCACAGGTAAAACTGCAGCCTATGTTTTGCCTATTTTAATGCAATTAAAGTATGCTCAGGGCGATGCTGCACGTGCGTTAATATTGGCACCTACACGTGAGCTTGCGATGCAGATTGCTGAGCATGTTAAGATATTTTCAAAATATACTGATCTCCGTTCTGTTGTTGTATTCGGCGGAATTGGCCCGAAAACACAGATCGAACAGATCAAAGCGGGCGTAGATATTATTATCGCTACACCAGGACGTTTCCTGGATATTTATTTAGCAGGGCATATTAATACGCAATATCTAAAGTTTCTTGTGCTGGATGAGGCAGATAAAATGATGGATATGGGTTTTATCGGTTCGATTCACAGGATATTGGAAATTGTACCAAGAAGAAGACAAAACCTGCTTTTCTCTGCTACCATGAGTGAGCTTGTGCATAAGATCGCAGGGGACTTTTTGAAAAACCCAACGATCATTGAAGTCGGGGAACAGGCAACGCCTGCTCAGACAGTTACGCAGGTTTTATATGAGGTGCCAAACTTTAAAACAAAAATCAACCTGCTGCAGCACTTGCTTAAAAATGATGTCGATTTTAAAAGACTGATGATTTTCTGCAAGACTAAAACTGTGGCCGATAATATACACAGCTTTATTGAACGCAGATTTGGTGCGGATGCAGTTCGCGTAATTCATGCCAATAAAGGGCAAAATACGAGGATCAATTCTATTGCTGCTTTTAAAGAAGGTAATTTAAGGGTGCTGGTTGCAACTGATGTAGCTTCAAGGGGTATTGATGTAGCGGAAGTGAGTCATGTAATCAATTTTGATGTACCTATTATTATTGAGGATTATGTCCACCGTATCGGACGTACCGGCAGGGCTTATGCTAAAGGTGATGCGATTACGTTTTGCACTGAAGCGGAGAAATACTACATTAAAAAGATTGAGAAACTGATGCGCCAGACTATTCCTGCGGTTCCTATGCCAGCAGAAGTATTTGTGGAAGAAACGCCTTATGAAGAGCGTCAGTATATTGCCAGGGAAATTGATACCCAGAAGAGAAAGGATGATCCTGACTTTAAAGGTGCTTTCCACGAGAAAAAACATGCTGCTGCAATAGCTGCTGCGGCTGTAGCTGCTGCGAAGAAAAAAATGGATAAAACACCGGCCTGGAAAAAGAGGAAATTCAAAAAAACATAGTCTTGAAACTTACCCCGCTTAACATAATTACTTCCGGTTGCCTGGTAATGGGCATTTATTTGTTGATCAGCCCTGCTCAAAAGATGCCGGTACAAAATCAGATGAATGGTCTGGTAACCGGACTTTGCTTTTTAGCTGCAATTATTGCATTCATTTCAGACTTGATTTTCCGGAAGTTTATACCTTTGCTCCGCAATTTATGGGTGGTGGAATGTGCATTTATTGTTTTTACGATTGCTTTAACAGTGATTTTAAGATTAACCATTGCCTGATAAGCTTATAGATGACCGTTGCGGGTTAATTAAAATAATATATATACAAGAATGAAAACAGCAGAAATTAAAATAACGGTTGAGCTAGATGACAATAATGTCCCTGAAAACTTACTATGGGAGTCTACTGATGCCGAAACACAAGATAAAGTACCTGTTAAATCCATGATGCTGGCTTTGTGGGACCACAACTATAAAAACTCGATGAGAATAGATTTGTGGACTAAAGACATGCCTGTTGATGAGATGAAGAGGTTTTTCTATGAGACACTTCAAACGATGGGAGACAGCTTTCTGAAAGCAACAGGAGAGAAACTGATTATTGAAGATTTGCGTGATTACTGTGCACATTTTGCTGATAAAATGGGCATTGACCCGGGAAAATAATCTTTGATTGATGAGAACTCAAGGTATAATAGGGGCAGTTGTAATGGCTGCAGGAGGAATGTGCCCATTGGTACACGTTACTTTTATAGGTAACTGGAACTATTTTGGAATAGATAAATCTTTTGGGATCCTGTTTTATATGATTGTACTGCTGGGATTAACAGGGGCGTTGCTGAACAAGGCGGGATTGATGAGGGCATCCGGATGGGCGGCGCTTGTGCTGGTTATCTTAACGCTGGCCGCAGTCTGGTTTAAGTCGCACAACTATTTTACTTTTCTCCATTTCACAAAGCTCATTAACCTTGCGGCGGGAATGGTTAAATATAAATGGGGGTGGTTTGTTATTCTTATAGGTGCATTGGCACTGATGACGGTGAAAAAACAAGTACTGCGCCTGCCAGTAACAGTTTCAGAACTTTAACAAGAGCTGCCCTTGCTGCGCAACTTCGCGTTCGTGGTTTAATAACCAGTTCTTGCGCCAAAGTTCACCAGCATATCCTACTAATTTTCCGCTGCTGCCAATTACCCGGTGGCAGGGGATAATTATAGCCAGGTTGTTTCTCGCATTTGCTGCGGCAATTGCACGGATTGCCTTTGGATTTTGCAACTGGTCAGACAAAGCAGCATAAGATAATGTAGTGCCATAAGGTATGGTCAATAACTCTTGCCAAATGCCTTGCTGGAAAGGAGTTCCAGCTTGTTGCCGCCGGAAGGTAAAAGTCTTTAGTGATCCATCGAAATAAGCATTAAACTCATCAGCCGCCTGCCGGCTGATCAAACTTTCTTCAAGGGAAGTATTTGCTGGTTTCATAAAGGAAACTTCAAAAACCGTAGTTTCATCAGCAAAAATGCTGAGTTCTCCAATTGGAGTCTGAACAACACTGCAAAATTCTTTTATCATAAGAGTACAATATTATTAATATTTGGTTTGTAAATGTACTCAACGTCATAAAAACCCCAATCATAAAATTATATTTGTGACGAAATGCAATTAATAAAGGAAGTCAAATTTTTAATTGGGAAAGAACTGCTGCTGGAATGGCGTTCAAAATATGCCTTAAGTGGTGTAATCCTGTATGTGGTATCCACCATATTTGTTTGTTTTCTTTCATTTGTTACACTGCAGGGAGCATCCTGGAATGTGGTTTTCTGGATTATTATGCTTTTTGCTTCCATCAATACGGTGTCTAAAAGCTTTCTCCAGGAAACTAAGGGCAGGCAGTTATATATTTATACCATCGCCAGTCCGACTGCCCTTATTTTATCAAAAACAATCTATAATGTCATGTTAATGCTGTTAGTAACGCTGATAGCGCTTGCATTTTACTCACTGGTGTTCGACTATCTGCCGCAGGACATGTGGTTGTATATCGTGGCGGTGATTTTAGGCAGTATCAGCTTTTCTACAATTTTTACCATGATTTCGGCGATAGCTTCTAAGGCCGGGAACGGCGGGATGCTTATGGCTATACTCAGTTTCCCTGTAATTATTCCGGTAATCGGAATGCTGATCAAACTCAGCAGAAATGCAGTGGACGGGCTGGACAGAAGCGTAAGCTTAGATGAGATTGCGATTTTACTAACGATCAATGTGCTCGTAATTGCGTCTTCCTTGCTTTTATTTCCATATCTATGGCGCGATTAAACGGTGTTTATAATAATTAACTAAAATATATAAAGCTTTATTACCTTTGAACTCGCCTTTTCTGCTGATCTCTTTATTCTGTGATGACATGCTTAAGGCCGACCTTAAATCAAAATTAAATGTATAAATCCTGGTGGAAAATTTTGGGCGCAGTACTGGTAGTGTATTCTACCATCGCTGGATTTTTATCTACGGCACCTGCTTTACCGATACTACATCAAAGTATCAGAAATCTGTATTTCCACGTGCCGATGTGGTTCAGTATGATTGTACTGTTTACAGTATCAGTATGGCATAGCATAAAATACCTAAGCAGTAATAACCCTGATAATGATCTTAAAGCTGTACAAAGCGTAAATACAGGAATTGTTTTTGGATTACTCGGGATTGTTACCGGCGCCGTATGGGCACGTTTTACCTGGGGACAGGCATGGAGTTTTGATGTAAAGCAAAACTTTGCAGCAATTGCACTCTTGCTTTATTTCGCCTACCTCGTGCTTAGAAATGCAATTGATGAAGAACAGAAAAGAGCAAAAATCTCTGCGATCTATAATATCTTCGCTTTTCCAATGATGGTGGTGCTCCTTTTTGTGCTGCCGCGTTTATCAGATTCTCTGCATCCGGGTAACGGTGGGAACCCTGGTTTTAATGCTTATGATCTGGATAGCCGTATGAGGATGGTATTTTATCCGGCATGCCTGGGATGGATCTTAATTGGCTACTGGATTTACAGTATCCTTTTCAGAGTCTCTTCCCTGGAGAAAAACAAATTAAACTAGTCTGTCAAACACCAATATATTATCATGAAAAAAATTATTACCACCATTCTGTTAGTAATGGTAACGCTGCAAATATTTGCACAGGGTCAGGGATCTGCAGTAGCAAATACACTTGAGGGATCAGATAAAATTTATGTTGTTGTTGTTTGTGTGGCAATTATTCTGCTTGGACTGCTCTTTTTACTTTTTTCTATAGACCGAAGATTAAAAAAAATAGAAAAAAAATCTTAGGCTAAATCAGTTTTTAAACCCTAGAAGACAGGTTTTTTAGAATTAATATGTGAAGTGTGCCACGTACACTAAGCAATTATTAATTTGTATTAATCACTTTTTTTAGTGCAATTTTGCATCCGTAATAAAAAAAACAGCAATACAAATTCATAAAAAACCAAATAATGGCTACTACAGCAAACGAGACAAATTTTTTTACAGACGTATGTAAAAATTTTGACAACGCAGCACAATTCACCGGTCACCCAGAAGGGTTGCTATCCCAAATCAAAGCTTGTAACAGTGTATATCGTTTCCAATTCCCGATCCGCAGGGGAAATGGGTTCGAGGTAATTGATGCATGGCGTGTTGAACACTCTCACCACATGAGCCCTACAAAAGGCGGGATTCGTTATAGTGAGATGGTTAATGAAGATGAGGTAATGGCGCTTGCAGCATTGATGACTTACAAGTGTGCGATTGTAAACGTTCCTTTTGGCGGTGCGAAAGGCGGTATTAAAATTACTCCTAAAAACTATACCACAGCAGAGCTGGAAAATATTACCCGCCGCTATACTACAGAATTAATCAAAAAGAATTTTATTGGCCCCGGTATTGACGTTCCTGCTCCTGATTATGGATCAGGTGAGCGTGAGATGAGCTGGATTGCTGATACATACATGACCATGAATCCTGGTCAGCTTGACGCCTTAGGCTGCGTAACTGGTAAACCAATTGCGCTTCATGGTATCCGCGGACGTAAAGAAGCTACCGGACGTGGTGTTGCTTATGCAGTAAGAGAATGCGTAAGGGTAACTGAAGATATGGAGAAAATCGGTCTTAAAGCTGGTTTGGGAGATAAAAGAGTAATTGTTCAGGGTTTAGGTAATGTGGGTTATCATTCTGCAAAATTCCTTACTGAGTTCGGTGCTACCGTTGTTGGTCTTTGTGAGTACGAAGGTGCAATTTACAATGAGAACGGATTAAACGTTGATGAGGTTTTTGCACACCGTAAGTTAACTGGTTCGATATTAGGTTTCCCGGGCGCGATCGAATTTAAAAATTCGATGGAAGGTTTAGAGCAGCCATGCGATATTCTTGTGCCTGCAGCACTGGAAAATCAGATTACTGTAGAAAACATCAGAAACATTAAAGCAAAAATTATTGCTGAAGGTGCAAACGGACCATGTACCCCGGAAGCAGAAGAGATTTTTACAGAAATGGGCGGTATCATTATCCCTGATATGTACTGTAATGCCGGTGGTGTAACGGTTTCTTATTTTGAGTGGTTGAAAAACCTTTCTCACGTAGCTTTTGGCCGTATGGAAAAACGTTATGCAGAAAACTCAAATGCGAACCTGATCAATACACTGGAAAGTTTAACCGGACAAAGTATCCCTTCAGAACACCGTTTGATGATTGTTAAAGGTGCATCCGAACTGGAACTGGTAAATTCTGGTTTAGAAGATACGATGATCCATTCTTACCATGAGATCAGAGAGACATTGATGTCAAAACCTGGTATCCAGACTTTAAGAACGGCTGCTTTTGTAGGATCGATCGACAAAATCGCTGTTTCTTACATGAATCTTGGTATCTGGCCATAGGCATCTGATAATAGTATTTGATCCGCAGTGCGAAAAGCACTGCGGATTTTTTGTTTACAGGGCGGGACTCAATATGACATTAGCGTTAAAATCCAGGGCTATCCATTTTCGTATATTCATACTATGAAAACGATCTGTTTATTCCTGGTTGCGCTGATAATGGTTTCTTGTAACGGGGGGCAAAAAATAGGGAGTGTAAATGGCTTTGCTGTATTACCTAAGCAGACTTCTTCGGAGTCTGTAGCTACCTTTGCGGGCGGCTGCTTCTGGGCCACGCAGGCAAGCATGATCCAGCTTAAAGGTGTAAATGCAGTTATCAGCGGATACGCTGGAGGGATTACCATAGATCCGACCTATGAAGAGGTAAGCGGGCAAAATACCGGGCACGCGGAAGCTGTGCAGGTTTACTATGACCCTGCCAAAATATCGTACGAAGAACTGGTACAAGCTTTTTTCTTTGCACATGATCCAACCGAATTAAACAGGCAGGGCCCGGATGTTGGGCCGGAATACAGATCTGTTGCTTTCTACAGAAATCCGCAGGAACTTAAAACTATCTCCAGCGTAAGATCAGCCATGGAAGGCAAAAAATATTATAAAGGAGACTTTGTTACCGAACTGGAACCTTTTAAAGTTTTTTATCCGGCAGAAACCGCTCATCAGAACTATTATGAGCGTAATCCCTGGGATCCATATATCAGGAGTATTTCTAAACCTAAGGTGATGCATGTAAGGAAAGAGCTTCCGCAATTAATTAAGCCAGACTATTTAAAGTAGCATCCTGTCAGATTTTATCTGGCCGGGCAGCAGTTATGTAGTTTATTTGTCAGCCAACTATCAATATTTTGTCATCTAAACCAATAGGCCACGTCCAATACCTAATCGGTACTTATATTTTTTATCTTTGTTTCCGCTATAATTCTGATTATCATGAAGAATCTGGCAACCCTTCAGAACTTTTAAAAACAATAAATAACCCCATGAAAAAAAGTGCAATTATTGGCTTGATTACAATTGCGATCTGTGTATGTTTCCTGGTAAGCTTAAATGCGGATACCAGTAACTACTCCACTTTTACAGAGGCAGCTAAAGATTCCAGGGAGTTTCACGTGATGGGACATTGGGTAAAAGAAAAAGGGATGCAATATGATGCATTAAAGGATGCCAATCATTTTTCATTTTACATGAAAGATGAAAAAAGTGAAATCAAAAAAGTGATTTACAGCGGAACCCAACCGCAGGATTTTGAACGTTCAGAGAAATTGGTGTTAATTGGTAAAATGAGCAACGATACTTTTTACGCTTCTAAGATTTTAATGAAATGCCCTTCTAAGTATAACAATGACCTGGTTGAAATTAATCAGGACGGACAGGTTAAAAAATACAAATAATTTTAATGGACATACAATTCACAGGAGAAACCCTCCTTCCCGGTAAAGTTGGGCAGTTTTTTATTGTTTTAGCATTTGCAGCTTCACTTCTTTCAACGATTTCCTATTTTTTTGCTACAACTAATAAAGACCTTGCTGACAAATCCTGGCAACGGTTAGGTAGAATTGCATTCCTGGTAAATTTTGCCAGTGTAATTGCAATTGGTTCTACTTTGTTTTACCTGATCCTTAATCATTATAACGAATATTATTACGTTTATTCTCACTCTTCAAAAGCGCTGCCGGTTTATTATATCGTTTCGGCTTTTTGGGAAGGGCAGGAGGGAAGCTTCTGGCTTTGGGCATTCTGGCAGTCGCTGCTGGGTACGATCCTGATGTGGAAATCAAAGACCTGGGAAAATGGGGTAATGACTGTTGTGGCTTTCTCGCAGGTATTCCTGACCTCGATGTTATTAGGCGTGCAGATCCTGGGAGAGCGTATCGGAAGTTCACCTTTCATCCTGTTGAGGGAAGCGGTGAACCTGAAAGAGATGGGCCCTGTAGTTTTCGCTGATGCGGAGAACTATAAAAACTATCTTAAATTTATTACAGACGGAAGAGGATTAAATCCACTGTTGCAGAATTACTGGATGGTGATACACCCGCCGACTTTATTCCTGGGTTTTGCGAGCATGGTTGTTCCATTTGCATATGTTATCGCTGGTTTATGGCAAAAAAGATATAAGGAATGGGTTAAACCTGCAATGCCATGGGCGTTGTTTGCGGTGATGATCCTGGGGACAGGTATTATCATGGGTTCTTTCTGGGCTTATGAGGCTTTAAACTTCGGTGGTTTCTGGGCATGGGACCCGGTAGAAAATGCATCGTTGATTCCATGGCTGACTTTAATCGGGGCTGTCCATGTGATGATCGCTTTCAAAAATACAGGTCACGCTTTCTTCACTTCGATCGCGCTGGTGCTGGTTAGCTTTATCCTTGTACTCTATGCATCGTTCTTAACACGCAGCGGTATCCTTGGGGAAACCTCGGTACACTCATTTACAGATCTGGGCATGTTTGGTCATTTGATTCTTTATAATGTTGTATTCCTTGCGATTCCTGTTGTGCTGATTATCATCCGCTGGAAAGAATTGCCTATTACCCATAAAGACGAAGAGACTTATTCAAGAGAATTCTGGATGTTTATTGGTGCCCTGGTTGTAACGGTAGCTTGTATCCAAGTTATATTCTCTACTTCTGTTCCGGTATTTAATAAAGCTTTCGGGACAAATTTTGCTCCGCCAATTGATGCGATAAAATATTATAACCAATGGCAGGCGCCTTTCGCGATCTTGGTAACATTGATCTCCGGATTCTCGCAGTTTTTGAAATATAAACGTACAGATACCCGTAAATTTTACAGCAGCTTAATCGCCACGCTGATTATTGCCATTGTAGTTACTGCAGGTTTTGTTTATGTAACTGATGTATACAATAACCTGATCTATATCCTGCTTTCATTTAGCTGTATGTTTGCGATCTTATCTAATGCCCGTGTACTTTCACAAGGGTTTGCGGGTAAGGGCAAACTGGTTGGGGCTGCGGTAGCGCATATTGGTTTCGCATTGTTATTGGTTGGTGCGTTGGTGGCAGCAGCCACAAGCCGTCCGATCTCTATCAATACGACGAACTTTATTCCTGTTAAGGATTTTGAAAAAGCAGAGAAACCTGGTGAAAATATAGTGCTGTATAAAAATGAACCTAAGAAAATGGGCCGTTTTACAGTTACTTATACCACGGATACCACTATAGCGCCCAACACTTATTATAACCTGAATTTTAAAGTTATTGATGAGCAAACAGGGAAGGTTAAAGAAGATTTCGATTTAAACCCGCGCGTTCAGATTAATGAGAAGATGGGACTGATTGCTTCTCCTGATACTAAACATTACCTTACTTATGACGTGTATACACACATTACCAGCGCACCTGATAAAAAGGATGAGCATGCGGACAGTGATGTACAGAGTGATGAGAAAAATTATAAAAAACCAAGGATCGTTAATGTAAGCACGGGTGATACCCTGCATACAAGCAGTGGTATAATCACTGTAAAAGACCTGAACTTTAAGCCGGTTGCAAAAAGCCTTGCTTTAGCAGAAGGCGATCTTGCAGTTGGTCTGCCATTAGAGATTGATCTGAATGGTAAAGTTTATAAAACTCAGCCTATCTTCCTGGTTAAAGGAAATAATACTTTCGATTTTGCACGTAATATCCCTGAGCTTGGTCTAAGGATCAGGTTTACTAAGATCCTGCCGGAACAGAAAAAAGTGGAGATACAAGTGTTTGAGAAACCACAGCAGTCTAAGGACTGGGTAGTGTTCAAATCTATAGAATTCCCTTTCATCAATTTATATTGGGTAGGTCTGATTGTAATGGTTATCGGGTTCCTGATTTCAATTATCCGCAGGCAAAAAGAGATCAAATCTGCTTAAATGAATATTGTTTTTATAGGCTCGGGTAATGTGGCTACTCATTTGGCTATTGCTTTTAAAGCGATGGGTGCTGATATTATCCAGGTATGGAGCAAGGATAGCAGAAATGCGGAGATCCTTGCTGCACTTACAAAAGCAGAGCCAATAAACAAATGGGAAGCATTAGACCAAACGGCAGATTGTTATGTGATTTCGGTTAAGGACGATGCAATCGCAGATGTGGCGGGCCATTTACAGGATGTAAGAGGGATCGTTGTGCATACTTCTGGTGCTACCTCTATTGATGTTCTTAAAGGTGCCGGTACGGGCTATGGTGTATTGTATCCTTTACAGACGTTTTCTAAAACCAAAGCGGTAGATCTGAAAAATGTGCCTTTCTGTATTGAAGCAGATCGAACAGAAACCCTTGAAAAGATTTCAGCAGTTGCACATTTATTGAGTGCTGCTGTTGCTGAAGTAAGTTCTGATCAGCGTAAAGTTTTACACCTGGCAGCAGTATTTGCATGTAATTTTACAAATCACCTCTATCACCTGAGCAGTAAGCTGCTTGCTGAGCATAACCTCAAATTTGATTTGCTTAAACCATTGATAGAGGAGACCGCACAAAAAATCCGGTATGCTGCCCCGATAGAAGTTCAAACCGGGCCCGCAATAAGAGACGACCGCGAAACGATGATAAAACATGTAAATTTACTCGCTGATTCGCCTCAATTGCAGGAGATTTATGTGATGCTGAGTAACAGTATAAAAAATACGGAGCTGTAAGCAGGTTACAGTTTTGGTGTGTATTTTTGGCGACAACGATTAATTATCTTAATACAGGCATGCTACTTCAAAAACTAAAAGAGATCACTACTTTCATATTTGATGTAGATGGCGTTCTTACAACGGGCGATGTGCTCGCTTCTGAATCGGGCGAACTGCTGCGTACCTTCAATATTAAAGATGGTTATGCCTTACAGCTTGCTGTTAAAAAGGGATATCATGTATGTATTATTTCTGGCGGTAAAGGACAGGCCATGGCCAGACGTTTTGAGAATTTAGGTATTCCTGAAATATTTCTGGGTGTTTCGGATAAAGTGGAAGTTTTTGAAGATTACCTGAAAAGGAATAACATCGCTGCTGCTGAAGTTTTATATATGGGGGATGATATCCCTGATCTGAATGTAATGCGGCTGGTAGGTGTGCCCACCTGTCCTGCTGATGCATCTGATGATATCAAAGCGATAAGCAGTTATATTTCTCCGTTTAATGGTGGCAAAACCGCGGCGCGGGATGTGATCGAGAAAGTCTTAAAATTACAGGGGAAATGGTTTGATGCCAATCCTTCTGCAGCAGATTCCAGCAAATAAGTTACATTAATGCTTTAAACCTTCCTTTTCTTTTTTACTCTATCAGGTAAACAAAGAAGAACATGAAAAAATTATTGATTATCTGCGGACTGTTATTTAGTATGGTAACATTTGCAAGTGCACAAGGCGGCGGCCGTCAAATGGGTACACCAGAAGAAAGAGCTACGAAAGCAACAACTATGCTGACGGAAAAATTAACATTGACTGCTGATCAGCAAACCAAGGTTAAAGCGATTCTTTTAGATCAGAACACTCAAGTGGCCAAAGCCCGCGAAGAAGCTGGAGACGACAGACAAGCTGCGCGTGCCAAAATGATGAAAATTATGGAAGATAATAACACAAAGATCAACGCTTTGTTAACTGACGACCAGAAAAAAGCTTACACTACTTATCTGGAAGAACGTAAAGCAGCAATGCAAAACAGAGGCGGCGGTCAGGGTGGCAACAACTAACCAACCAAAAATATGAAATAATAGAAGCGGCTTTAGGTCGCTTTTGTTATTTTAGCAGGATTATGTATAAGCAAACGATCCCCCTTATCCTGGCTTCTAAATCGCCCCGCCGACAAGAATTAATGCAATTGATGGAACTTGATTTTAAAGTGCTTTTAAAAGATGTTGATGAAAGTTATCCTGATGGGTTAACTCCTGAGGAAATTGCTTGTTATATTTCGGAAAAGAAAGCTGTTGCTTTTACTGATGAGCGGTTAACGAGCCTTGTAGTTACTGCGGATACTATTGTTGCGTACAATGGAGAAATCCTGGGAAAACCGGCAGATGAAGCACATGCAAAGGAAATGCTGACTAAACTATCTGGTACCACGCACCAGGTTTTTACTGGTGTTAGTCTTGCCTATAAAGATAAACTGATCACATTCTACGATGAGACTGAAGTATGTTTCAGGGTACTGAGCGAAGAAGAAATCGTGCATTATATCACAAAGTATAATCCGCTGGACAAAGCAGGATCGTATGGCATTCAGGACTGGCTTGGGTTTGTAGCTGTAGAAAAAATTACTGGTTCTTACACCAACGTAATGGGATTGCCTACAGAAAAGCTTTATGTGGCACTATCAAACTTCTGATCTTCCCAAATTTTATAAAGCACGCCCATTTTAAGATCATACGTAGACAGACTGATTGCTTTAAGTCCGGTCAGGTCAATTACATAGTTTGTGATCAGGCTTGCAATAACGATCATATCCACCCGCAGCGCAACCAGATCTGGCATTGCCGCACGCTCAGCATGAGTTGATAGGATCAGCTTTTCAGCAAGTAATTTGTATTCATTGATATCAAATACTGCAGAACTGATCGCTTTGATGTCCACGTTCGTTAAGAGCATTGCTGCAAAAGTTTCAAAAGCACCTGCAGAACCAATCAGCAGTTGAGGTTGATATAACTGGCAAGCAGTGAGCAGTTCCGCCAATTCTTCTTCCAGTCTGGAAAGAATAGCATTTTTATCGGCGGCACTGATTGGGTCGGAATGAAAATAGGCCTGCATCAAACGTGCAGCGCCTATATTATAACTTCGTTTCCACAGTTGTCCTTTTTCTGCATCGCAAATAATAAACTCGGTGCTTCCACCGCCAATATCCATAATCAGCGAGGTCTGTTTAATCAATCCTGTAGCTTTTACAGCATTGAAAATAAAGGCCGCTTCATCATCACCACTAATTACTTCAATCGTTATGCCGGCTTTATCAGCAGCTTCATTCACGAAATCCTGGCCATTTGCTGCGCTGCGAACGGCAGAAGTAGCCGTTGCCCGTACTACTTCTGCCTGCTGTTTGTCTATCTCTTCCTTAAATCCCTGCAGGGCTTTAATTCCACGCTCAAAAGCTTCGGGGATGATGATGTTTTCATTGATACGTCCCTGTCCCAATTGTACCGGGAGATTGGTTTTATAAATAACTTTTACTCCTGCTGCAGATAATTCTGCGATAATCAGGTGAAAGGTATTCGTACCCATGTCAATAACCGCTGCTTTCATTTTGAAGTGTTTTACCGCTAAGATATTAATTCTTATAAGTAAACCACTTTACCATTTCTTTAAAGCTGGTTTTTTTGCCATACATCAGGATTCCTACCCGGTAAATCCTTGATGCCATCCATACTGTGCCTACGAAACCAGCAATCAGTAAAACGATTGATAAAGCCAGTTGCCAGTCGGGCACCCCATAAGGCAATCTTACCATCATGGCGATAGGAGAAGTAAAAGGGATCATAGAAAGCCAGAAAGCAATGTCACCATACGGGTCCCTATTCACCACACTTAGAGACAACGCATAACCAAGCAGCAGGGGCATCATAACCGGCATCATAAATTGCTGGGTATCTGTTTCATTATCTACTGCTGAGCCAATTGCGGCATACAGGGCACTATAGAATAAGTATCCGCCTATAAAGTAGAAGATAAATATCGTTATGATCTTGGTAAGATTAAGGCTTTCCATGCTTTTTTGTATATAAGCCACAGGGCTGCTTGCTGCAATCTGTTTTGCTGCGATTTGTTTCTCCGGTGCCTGTTTCCCAGGTTTCAGCTGCTCAGCAGTTGTTGTTTGCTGAATGGCCTTATCATCTACCAGTACTTTCATTGCAATAGTGGAAATGGCTGTAGTTAATACTATCCAAAGGATAAATTGGGTGAGGCCAACTAACGCAATACCGATTATCTTGCCCATCATCAGCTGAAATGGTTTTACAGAGGAAATCATGATCTCTATGATCCTGCTTGTTTTTTCTTCGATTACACCACGCATTACCTGTATACCATACAGCAACACAAACATAAACATCAAAACTCCTGCAACCGAACCAATAATTGTTGTGGCACCAGCACTGGAATCTTGTTCTTTTCCATTTTCACTGATCTTTTTATTATCTATCTCCACCGAAGATTTTAGTCTGTCCAGGTCTTTTTGTGCGATTCCGCTTTCTTTTAATTTTTGCGTACTGATAATCCCTTCAACATCATTCTCCACTTTATTATTTAAAGATAAACTTGCTTGTTTAGCTCCTAAAAGCTGGATTCCTGCGGGTGCATCAATGCTAAATTCCGGCAGGTAGAGGATATAATCGTAATTGCTTTTTAAGAGACCGGCTTTCATCTCTGCAAGTGGTTTACTGACGTATACGTATGAAGTGTTTTTTGAGGAAGTCAGTTTCTCCGTAAGGGTTTTATTTTCGCTGACTACAGCAATCCTGCTTAATGTTTCGGCACCATTGATACTGAAATAGATGATGAGTCCATAAAATCCGGCGATGATAATAGGGGTGAGGAGTGTCATCAGGATGAACGACTTTTTCTTTACCCTCGATAAGTATTCTCTTTGTATAATGAGTAAAATCTTGTTCATAGCTTTAGCTTTGTGTTTTAACCTGGTTAATAAAAATATCGTTCATCGTAGGTATTACCTCGTCCAGACGGTGGATATTAACCACTGGCAGTAATACGGAGAGTAATTGGTTGGCTGTTTTTTCTTCTCTTAATTTGATCTTCAGTATGGTCTTGCCGGGTTGTATATCTTTATGTATAATATCAAATATTTCTGAAGGTACCTCTGTATCATAAAGGCCATCATATTCTACCCAGTAGGTGTTGCTCCTGTATTTTTCTTTGATGCCGGTTACTGTGCCGTCCAGGATTTTTTTAGAACGATGGATCAATGCAATACTATCACATAACTCTTCCACAGATTCCATCCGGTGGGTAGAAAAGATAAAAGTTGCTCCCTGTTTATTTAATTCGAGTATCTCATTTTTGATAACATCTGCGTTTACAGGATCAAAGCCTGAGAAAGGTTCGTCAAGGATAATGAGTTCAGGCTGATGAAGTACAGTAGCTACAAACTGTACTTTTTGCTGCATACCCTTACTCAGGTCTTCTACCTTTTTATTCCACCAGCTACCCATTTCCAGTTTCTCGAACCAGTATTTTACACGTTTGGTGGCTTCGGTAGTACTCAAACCTTTTAGTTTGGCCAGGTATAAAACCTGTTCGCCGATTTCCATTTTCTTGTACAGTCCGCGTTCCTCGGGCAAATAACCTATCCGGGAGATATGGTCGGCATTTAAACGCTGACCGTTAAAGATCACTTCTCCGCTATCGGGCGCTGTAATTTGTGTTATAATTCTGATGAGGGAGGTTTTTCCTGCACCATTAGGGCCTAATAGGCCGAAGATTTTGCCCTGCTCAACCTTGAGACTTACATCATCAAGGGCGCGGTGCGTGGCATATTGTTTTACAATATTGTTTACACTTAGCATAGTATAATTTTCTTTAGTTTGTTTTAGTCCTTAGTTAGTATGAAAATAAGGAAAAAAGTTACACCCTAATCATGAAAATTATTTCAGGGACAACAGCTGCCTTGCATTTGTAAGTGCAGCAGTTCCCCAGGTATTGTTAAAATAGACATATACCTGCTGTTTTGCCGGGGCTATTGAATTTGCGAATTGTTTTATTTCCTGTTCACTATAAAGGGATTTGTAGAGGACGGGTCTGCCATGAAAGCGGTAATAGACGATATCAGTATTTTGGATCGTTTCATCAGGCAATGCCGATGGATAGCTGATCCCGCTGAATGTAATCTTTCGTTTACTGAACTCATTAAAAACAGTTTGGTTCCACCAGCTGATATGCCTTGCTTCAACTACATTATTAAATCCGGTTTTCAAGCTCTTTAGCAACAGTTCGAGACGTTCTTCGGTATAGGAGAAGCCCGGCGGCATCTGGAACAGCACACATCCTAATTTCTCTTTGAGCCCGGATAAGATTACTTCATAGAAGTCATTGATCAATTCTTCTGCTTCGTTAAATTTACTGTAATGCGTGATTGCCCTTGGCGCTTTTATGGTAAACAAAAAATCTGCAGGACTGGTCTCATACCAGTTGGCAAAGCTTTTTGGAGAAGGCTGCCGGTAAAACGATGAATTGATCTCTATCGTGTTAAAATGCTCACAGTAGTATTCAAACCATCGTTTTTGAGGCAGACCGGCTGGATAGAAGAATTCTTTCCATTCCTTATAGTAAAATCCTGAACAACCGATTCTCCATTCCATAGTGTTAACTGAAAACCCCTTTGATTTTGTCGATAACCCCGGTTCGCCTGCCGCGCTGTTTTTCGGTGCCGATCAGGAAACCATAGGGCTGCAGCTCCGGTACGCTATCACAGATGATTTTTATGATACCCAACAAAGGGATGGCAAGGATCATACCTGCGATTCCCCAAACCATTTCACCAAGAACTATAATCAATATGGTAAAAAGCGGATTGATGTTGACCTGTTCGCCTACAACAAGAGGTTCGAGGATGTAAGTCTGGATAAACTGGACCATTGCATAGGTAACCAATACAGCGATAATCATTTTGGTATCACCACCCTGTGCTACTACAGCTAATATCGTGACCGACGTTCCTGTTAAATTACCGATAAACGGGATGATTTCCAGGATGCCGCAGAGTACAGCAAAAAAGATTGCACTTTCTACTCCCGCCAAGCTAAAGCCGATACCATACATGATCCATAACATCACAATCATTGCAGCCAGGCCACTAAGGTATTTCTGGGCAACTTTTCCGGCAGTATGTACTACTTCGTCAGCTGTATCGGTTTCATTGCGCGGTACAAGTTTGAGAATGAATTTTTTGATATGCGAGCGATAGAGTAAAAACAGGAACATGTAAACGATAACCAGGATCGTGTTTACCATGATGCCCATAACACCACCTGCAAAACTTGCGAGCATTGTTCCTGCATTGCTGCCGGCATCCTGGCTCTGTTGTTTTACCATTTCATTTTGCTGCCGCATGGTTATACCTGCCTGCTGATGCAGCCAGTGCTGTAAGTTGGTAAATAGAGTTACCATACGCTGTTTCATGGCATCCATATTTTCCGTGAGTCCGCTCAGCTGCCAGGACAGCAGAAATAAGATCAATGTAATTACGCCAACAAATAGCAGTACACAGAGAAGTGATGAAATACCCCTGCTGAGACCTTTGCTTTCCATCCAGCTGCAAAGCCGGATAAATAACATGGAGAAAACCGCGGCAAGCGCTACAGGAATAAGAAACTCTGCTGCAAAATATAAACCTGCAAATGCCAGGAAAAAGAATAATAAAGTGTAAACGCTATGTTGAAGTTTTTCCATAATCAGATTTTAGGAAGAACAACAATTTCTGTTTAATGTTTTTTGTAGTCAGCAGAACAGAGAAACCGAAGAGCAGAGATATGCAAAATATCAAGAGGCAAACCAATAAAAAAGGGACCAGCTTTAGAGCCAGTCCCTTTAATCTCCTGTATGAACAGAAATAATTTATTTTATCCGATTACTCGAAATACTCTTTCATTTTTTCGAAGAAGCTTTTATCGTTCTTACCTGGCTGAGGTTTGAAGTTTGGAGAATCACGTAGTTTCTCCAGTATTGTACGTTCTTCGCTGCTTAAAGCCTTTGGTGTCCAGATGTTTACATGGATAATCTGGTCGCCGCGATGATAAGAATTCACTTCAGGGATACCTTTACCTTTAAGGCGTAACAATTTTCCACTTTGTGTTCCCGGTTCGATTTTGATCTTCGCCTTACCATCAATTGTAGGTACTTCTGCACTGAAACCTAAGGCTGCGTCTACGATACTTAAATGAAGATCATAAACCACATTATTACCTTCACGTTTAAGGAACTCATGAGGGGTTTCTTCGATCAGAATGATCAGGTCGCCCGGGATACCACCGTTAGGTGCCGCGTTACCTTTTCCGCTCATGCTCAGTTGCATACCGTCACTTACACCAGCAGGGATATTGATAGAGATAGTCTCTTCGCCTCTTACAGTACCTTCGCCATGACAAGATGTACATTTTGAAGTTATCTGCGAGCCCGATCCGTTACAGGTAGGGCAGGTCGATGTAGTTTGCATCTGGCCAAGGATGGTATTGGTCACCCTGCGAACAGAGCCACTTCCACCACATGATTTACAGGTGCTGATAGACGATTTATCTTTCGCGCCAGAACCATCACAGGTTTTACATACAACTTGTTTATTGACTTTAATCTTTTTCTCTGCACCATGTGCGATTTCTTCGAGCGTAAGTTTAACCTTGATACGCAGGTTAGAACCTTTGGCTACACGTCTGCCGCTGGCACCGCCACGCTGCTGTCCGCCGAAAAAGCTTTCGAAAGGACTGCCGCCGCCGCCACCAAAGATATCACCAAACTGGCTAAAGATATCTTCCATGTTCATGCCGCCGCCGCCATATCCGCCGCCGCCAGCAGCTCCTCCAACGCCAGCATGGCCATAGTGGTCATAACGTTGTTTTTTTTCCGGGTTGCTCAGGATTTCATAAGCTTCTGCAGCTTCTTTGAATTTATCCTCAGCAGTATGGTCATCCGGATTTTTATCCGGATGGTACTTTATGGCTAATTTTCTATAAGCTTTTTTAATTTCTTCCGGAGAAGAACTTTTAGAAACGCCAAGAATATCGTAATAATCTCTTTTGCTCATAATTAACTACCTACAACAACTTTTGCAAAGCGTATAACTTTGTCATTTAAAGTATATCCTTTTTCCAGCTCGTCCATCACTTTCCCTTTCATGTCTTCTGAAGGTGCAGGGATCTTAGTGATCGCTTCATGGTTATCAGTATCAAAAACTGTATTGATACTTTCCATTTCTTTTAAGCCTTTCTGTACCAGAATGCTTTTTAATTTAGTATGCACCAATTGAATACCTTCGCGGATAGCGCTGACATCGGTTGCGTTTTCCGTTGCTTTATTTGCACGGTCAAAATCATCAAGTACCGGAAGCATAGAAACAATTACATCCTTACCAGCAGTTTGTAAAAGTTCAACACGTTCTTTTTGCGTACGTCTTTTGAAGTTATCAAATTCAGCAAAAAGGCGCAGGTATTTATCATTTAAAGCTGCGTTATCCAGTTTTAACTGTTCTTCAGCAGAAATCTCTACAACAGGTTCTTTTACTGTTTCTTCTGTTTCGGCTGCGCTGTTCTCGTTGTTCAACTGCTCTTCAGCAGTATTTTCAGTATTAGGCATCTCTGTATCGTTTTGTTTCTTCTTGCTAAACATGGTATAGTAGAATTTTAAAGGGGTAAAGTCAAAAGCTTTGCCAATGAAATATATCAGCCATGCTGTCAGTATTGTTTGGGGAACACTGTACAGAATGGCTGAAAAGTAAATATTTTGTCAGCCAGATTAGCTGATCGTAGCATCGTCGTGCACCACACCAGCTTCACATTTAATGATCCGTGAAGGGAGTGTGCGGATAATATGGTAGTCGTGCGTTGCCATTAAAACAGTTGTGCCGCTGTGGCTGATCTGTTTTAGCAGCAGAACGATTTCTTCTGAAGTATCGGGATCTAAATTTCCTGTAGGTTCATCTGCAAGTATGATATCCGGATTGTTTAACAAAGCGCGGGCAATTACAACACGCTGCTGTTCACCGCCAGAAAGCTCATGCGGCATTTTCCTGATTTTAGAACGTAGGCCTACTTTTTCAAGTACATCTTTAATGCGCTCCTGTATCAGGTTCTTATCGTTCCATCCGGTAGCCTTTAATACAAAATCAAGATTCTTTTCAACCGTACGGTCGGTCAGCAATTGAAAATCCTGGAAAACAATACCAAGTTTTCTGCGCAGATAAGGAACGTCTTTTTCTGCCAGTTTCTTAAGATCAAAACCAGCAATCTGTCCTTCCCCGTTACCAATGTGAAGTTCACCATAAATAATTTTCAGCAAACTACTTTTACCAGATCCTGTTTGTCCGATTAAAAATACAAATTCACCTTTATCGATGTTGAGGTTAACATCAGATAATACCAGGTGTTTTTGTTGAAATACATCTACGTTTTTTAAATTTATAACTGCGTTTCCTGTCATGTCTTAAATATCTAATTTTGCAATCTGGCCAAATGGTAAATCTTTTACCACACTCATGATATAAGGCAGTTTGTCTGCCAGGCCTAATTTATCCAGTGATTTATCCGGCCTGTCTACCCTGAAATAAGCCAGTAAGGTGAATTTTTCGTCCCTTAACTGGACGTAATCCGGGATCTTGGCGATGCCTTTAACTTTGATTACATACATTTTGTTCAAAAATAGTGTTTCAAAATGAAACCTGCATAAGCTTATGCGTTACAAAATGAAATAACTTCAGTTTTTTTGTCCTTAAATTAAAGCTTATTCAGGAAGTCAATCGTATTCACATTATCTGCATAATCCCATAAGCGGGGGTGCTGACTGTCGCCAAAGCCAACTACGCCTGTCTCTAGTTTAATGTCTGTATGTGTAACCGCACACTGGATATCATTTTGTATTGTTTGCAGCTTTTCTGTCAGCTCCTCCAATGTTTTATATTTTTCAAAATACAGGACAGCAAGGGGAGAGGAAAGGCCTTCATCTTCCTTTAAAAGAACGAAGCCATTATCAAAGTGATCGACTCTGTTTACGAGATAGATGGACTTATTGTAGTCATAATTGTTATTGTATTTGAAATGGTTGTTAATGCCTTGAAAAGACTCCAGTGGTTCAAAGAGATTTTTGATCTCATAATCTTCCGGGATATAGATTTTTGAAACGCTGCGGCAACCCATTCCGTAATAGTCGAAAATGTCATGTCCGAGCAGTTTAATCTCTTCCGTACTTTCTTTGCCATCCAGAATGGCGATGCTGTTCCTGTTTTTTCTGATGATGTTAGGCACTTTACCAAAATAGTAATCGAAATATCTCGAAGTGTTGTTACTGCCTGTCGCAATGATGGCATCAAAATCTTTTAAACGCTCTGCGTAGACTATTCTTTCTTCCAGTAATGGCTCAAATGCGACCAGTTGTTTTAATAATGCCGGCAAAAGCTGGTTATCTGATGATGACAGTTTGATAACTGCCGTATTTCCTGTTGCGAGAACAGAAAGTACATCGTGGAAACCTACAGCAGGAATATTCCCTGCCAGGATCAGGCCTACTCTTTTTGGGGCAGAAGTCACCTTAATTTGTTCAAACCATTGTTCTAATGCCTTTAATTCAAGCATTTCCTCGATAGACGAAAGTGCCTTTTTTACCTCTTCAGTTTTAAACCAGGCATTGTGATTTGGTGCTGATTCGATTAAGGCATTAAATTCATCACTTGGGTGACCGATAAAATCGCTTAGTTTATGAAATGCAATAATTAACTTTTCGGCGGTTAGGATTGGCATGTTTGAAGTAATTTTAAAGTATAAATGTTATATTTGCAAGGCAAAGGTAACTTTAGCAAATAGATTTATACGAAGACATGGCTATTAAAATAACAGACGAATGTATTAATTGCGGAGCATGTGAGCCTGAATGCCCAAATAATGCAATTTATGATGCAGGCACTGCCTGGCGATTTTCTGATGGTACCAACCTAAATGGTATTATCGATTTCGGTGATGTGGAAGTTGATGCAGGTGCATCTCAGGAAGCAGTTTCTGACGAGGTGTATTATATTGTATCTGACAAGTGTACAGAATGCAAAGGATTTCATGATGAGCCACAATGTGCTGCGGTATGCCCGGTAGATTGCTGTGTGGATGATGAAGATATCCGTGAAACAGAAGAAGAATTATTGGCTAAGAAAGCCTGGTTGCACCAGGAAGGCTAGTTCTTTTAGTCATAAAATAACAGAAAAGGACGCCATAAGCGTCCTTTTCTGTTATCTGGTATTTTTTTATACTTCTGATTTGTTGGGAATGATCAGTACAGGACAGGCAGCTTTCCTAGCTACATGTTCTGCTACGCTGCCCATTAGAAAATGATACAGGCCGGTTCTTCCATAGGTACCGATCACGATCAAATCTGCAGCCCATTCCTCTGCCTGATTGATGATACCGTGTGCGGCACTGTCCACTACGCTCAGGTAAGTGGTTTCGATTCCTTCCCCAAATCTCTTCTCAATTTCCTTCAGCAGTTCATGGCTGTTTTCTTCAGTATTATCGTAGGTATCCAGAAAAACCGGAGCCAGCGTAAGATCCTGGTTGATGGTAGCAGGCATTGGCTCAATGATATTTACAAGTGCCACCGATGCACCAAATGTTTTTGCCATCTCATAACCTGTTTTTGCTGCTTTTTCAGAACAAGTACTATTGTCTACTGCGATTAAAATCTTTCTGAAGTTCATAATTTCGGGCATTAATGTTTATTATATCCAGATAACAATTTCATGAACCAAATGTTTAATATGTCGTTTATTAGTTCATGTTTATTAATTTTAGGCATTGAAAATTCAGTATGGAACAGAAATTCGCAGTTTGCAGGGTAGCTATTGCCCCGCTACGGACGGCAGCATCAGATAAGGCCGAAATTGCTACCCAATTATTATTTGGTGATAAGGTCGAGGTACTTGAACAAACGGAGCCCTGGTACCGTATACGCAATGTCTATGATGATTATGAAGGCTGGATGGATTTTAAACAGCTGGCAATAGTTACAGAAGAGGAATATCAGCAGATCGAGGTTGATGATAACCTGGTTCCTGCCATGGTTAATAATTCTATAGCGGCACCCGATGGAACGTTATATTATTTGCCCGCTTCAGGCAGCCTCCCTTTTTATGCTGATGGCTACTGTACGATCGCAAAGGAAAAATTTAAGGTGATGTTTGAACCGCACCGGGTTTCATCTGCTGCTTATGCTGACATTCCCGGATTAGCTTTGTTTTTTATGAACGCTCCATATTTATGGGGCGGTAAAACGCTGTTCGGGATCGATTGTTCGGGATTTACCCAGGCAGTATTTAAACTGGTTGGTATTCCAATCAAAAGAGATGCGGCACAACAGGCGGAACAGGGGGAAACAGTCAACTTTTTACCGGAGGTGAAAACAGGCGATCTGGCTTTTTTTGATAATGCAGACGGCAGGATTATCCATGTGGGTATCATGCTAAATCCGAACCAGATCATCCATGCCTCAGGAAGGGTAAAGATTGATTCAATAGACGATCAGGGGATCTATAGCGCAGAATTAGGCCGTTATAGCCATAAATTAAGAATCATTAAAAGGTTTTCGGTTCCCAGTCCCAAACCATAACCAGTTTATCGTCGCCTGTAGAGAGGAGGTATTTTCCATCAGGCGTCCAAACAAGTTTGTTAATCGAATGGGTATGGCCATTGGTGTTTTTCTCCAGGCTCAGGATCTTGTACAGTTTTAAATCGTCACTTCCCCAGAGTTTAATACTCTTGTCCTGACTCGCTGTAGCGAAATAAGGCAGGGTAGGATGAAAGGCTATTCCATAAACGCTGAATAAATGGGCCGGAATTGTATGCCGGCATTCGTAGCCGGGTACCGACCAGAAGTTCAGCTGCGCATCCCTGCCGCCAGAAACCAGGTATTTACCATCCGGAGAATACTGTACGGAAGTAACAGGTAAGGTGTGTTTCTCTAATGTATATAATAAGTTATACTCGTTGAGGTCGTAGATACGAATCAGCCCGTCTTTACAGCCGAATGCAGCATGTCTGGTGTCAGGGCTTATTGCAATTGACCTTACTGTATCTGCGGCTACTTTGATACGGTAAAGTAATGACAGGTCTTCGAGCGACCAAATCCCCACCGTACCATCTTCACTTGCGGTTAAAAACTCTTTTTTGGAAGGAATAGTAATTACATCAAATACAGGTTTTTCGTGCGCTGCTATAGTGGCTGTAACTGCTTGCTTGTTTAAGTCAAATACAATCACCTCTCCGTTCCGTAAGCCCGCAAATAATTGATCATTGTAATAATGCAGACTGTACACGGAGGTTTTAACAGGGAGTAAGACCTTTAAGAAAGACATCTTTTCCAGCGACCATTCTACGATTCCTTTATCATTACCTCCGGTAAAGAAGATTCCTTCCTTACCGGAATTTGATAAAGCATAAACTGGGTTTTGGTGACCGCTAAGTGATTTTAAGTGTTTAAGCATCAGTTGTTCTGAATACAGCAAATTGTGTAGTAAATGCGATAAAATATGGCAATTGAATTTTCCTGATTCCCTGCAAAGTTATTCAGCAGGAGAAATACTAACGGTGCCTTCCTTCAAGGTTAACACCAATATCAGCAAGTGTTTTGCCTTTCTCCCTTAATAACACCAATAAATGGAATATCAGGTCAGAACTTTCATTAACGAATTCAAAATCTGTTTCGTTTAATGCAGCGATTACAGTTTCCACACCTTCTTCACCCACCTTCTGAGCAATCTTGTTCAGGCCTTTTTTACGCAGGCTGTTCACATAAGATTCTGCAGTTGGATTATCATACCTGTCAGCAATAATCTTCTCCAGTTCAAAGATAAAGTTCTGGTTAAAGTTAGTCTTAAAGCAACTTCTGCTTCCTGTATGACAAGTGGGCCCCACCGGGGTAGCTTTAATCAGGATAGTATCATTATCGCAGTCGATATGCGTTTCTTTCACAAACAAAAAGTTACCGCTTTCTTCACCTTTAGTCCACAAACGCTCTTTAGAACGCGAGTAAAAAGTCACTTTTCCTTCCTGCTGCGTTTTGGTCCACGCTTCCTGGTTCATATAACCGAGCATCAGCACTTCCAATGTTTGTACGTCCTGTATAATTACAGGTACCAATCCATTGGTTTTTTCAAAATCTATATTCATAACCTAACTGGTATGTTGTGTTTTTTTAATTCTTGTTTCAAATGGGGAATAGGAATCTCACCGAAATGAAAGACCGATGCCGCCAATGCAGCGTCAACGCCCGTTGTAGTAAAAACTTCTGTGAAGTGTTCCATCTTTCCGGCACCGCCCGAAGCGATTACCGGTATATTGATCAGCTTGCTAATGTGATCCAGCAAATTACAGTCAAAACCCTGTTTAGTGCCATCATGATCCATAGAAGTCAGCAGGATCTCACCAGCCCCCAAATCTTCAGCTTGTTTAATCCACTGTTCTGTTTCCAGTTCTGTAATCAACCTTCCGCCATTAAGATGTACCATATTTTTACCTGCTACCAGTTTTGTATCTACGGCAACTACTACGAATTGCACGCCAAATACTTTGGCCAGGTCAGAAATCAATTGAGGGTTTTTAACCGCGGCAGAATTAATACTGATTTTATCAGCACCAGCATTTAATAATGCTTCAGCATCGGCAATTGAAGTAATGCCACCACCAATAGTAAATGGGATGTTGAGTTGACGGGCTACAGACTTCACCATTTCGATCATCGTTTTGCGACGTTCGTTTGTGGCGGTAATATCCAGAAATACCAGCTCATCTGCACCTTGCTGTGCATATTGCCAGGCCAGTTCTACGGGATCTCCGGCATCTTTGAGATCTACAAAGTTTACACCTTTTACTGTGCGTCCATCTTTAACATCAAGACAAGGAATAATGCGTTTACTTAACATCTACAGGGAAGTCAGCGCTCTTAAGTTCCATTCCTTAATCTCTTCGATCGTAATCCGGTTTTCATAAATTGCTTTACCAACCACTACAGATCTTACTTCCAGTTTGGCCAGTTCTTCAATATCGTCCATTGAACTTACACCACCAGAGGCAATTAGTTTGATAAACGGAGAATGTTCCAGCAATTTTTTATACAAATCAATTGCAGCACCGCCCAGTTTACCATCTTTATTGATATCGGTACATAAAAACCTGAAAAAGCCTAATTGCAGACACTTATCCACGTAATCCATTAATTTGATTGGTGAGCTTTCCATCCATCCGGAATATTTGATTACTTCGTCCAGTACATCAATGGCGATCACAATGCGGTTTGCGTAATCATATTTTTTACCTACTTCTTTACTTAAATCAGATAAGAAATCAGGGTTGGTGATTGCTTGCGTACCAACGATTACACGGTGGATACCCGAATCAAGCAGATTGGTTACCTGCTCAATCGTACGGATACCACCGCCGTATTGTACACGCATGTCTGTTTTTTTAATGATATCAAAAAGTTCAGCCTGATTGCTGAAATCTCCTTTGGCACCATTAAGGTCAATAATATGTATGAATTCTGTACCGTTAGACCGATAAGTTTCGATCATATCGGCAATCGACACTTCATATACTGTTTTCTGGCTGTAGTCGCCCTCCGTTAACCGGACAACTTTACCATCTAAAATATCAATAGCAGGAATAATGTACATTTTATTGTTTTAAGTTTGAAAAATTCTTTAATAAACGTTCTCCGGCAGCACCGGATTTTTCAGGGTGAAACTGCACCCCGTAAAAGTTATCTTTTTGTATAGCAGCCGAATAGGGAAGGCCATAATCGGCAGTTGCGATTTCAAAAATAGCGTTATATTCAATAAAGTAAGAATGAACGAAGTAAAATTGTGTCCCATTTGCAACACCCTCAAATAGTAAATTGTTTTTGATCTCAATATTATTCCATCCCATGTGAGGGATTTTTATACCGAGCTCTTTATCAAATAGTTTCGTTTTTACAGGGATGATATTTGTCATCTCCGCATCGCCTTCCTCAGAATGTTCCGTCAGCAATTGCATACCTACACAAATACCTAAAACAGGTTTCTTTAAATTCCTGATTGCCGCTACCAGCCCGCTCTGCTTCAGTTTTTCCATTGCAGCGCCCGCATGGCCAACACCAGGAATAATAATGTGCGTGTAGAGGTCAAACTCTTCCTCTGCATTGATCATTCCATAGGAAATACCTAATCTTGATAAAGCAGAAGTGAGGGAGAAAATATTCCCAGCCCCGTAATTAACGATTCCAATCATTTTATAACAACCCTTTAGTGCTTGGTAAAACTAACTTTTCTGCGTCTCTTTTTATAGCCATTTTTATCGCTTTAGCAAAGGCTTTAAAGATACATTCTATCTTGTGATGTTCGTTATCACCTTCCGCTTTAATATTCAGGTTACATTTTGCAGCGTCGCTGAAAGATTTAAAGAAATGATAGAACATCTCTGTCGGCACATCGCCCACTCTTTCCCTTTTAAACTCAGCATCCCAGACAATCCAGTTTCTCCCCCCGAAATCAATAGCTACCTGTGCCAGGCAATCGTCCATCGGCAGGCAGAAACCGTAGCGTTCTATACCCAGTTTATTTCCTAATGCTTTTGCAAAAGCCTCACCTAAGGCAATACCCGTATCTTCAACAGTATGGTGTTCGTCAATGTGCAGATCGCCTTTAGCAATAACTTTTAAATCTATGCCGCCATGACGCGCAATCTGGTCGAGCATATGGTTAAAGAAGTTCAATCCCGTTTCTATTTCCCCTTTACCAGTACCATCCAGGTCAATGCTGATTTCAATATCCGTTTCGTTGGTTTTCCTGATATGCTGAAACTGTCTGCTGCCTGCTCTCAGGAAGGTATAAATATCCGCCCAGTGCTGTGTTTCCAGTGCAATAATATCCGTCAGTGCCTCGGCCTTTTCCATGATTTCATTTGCCCCAAGCAGGTCGTTATTTCTTAACCATATCGCTTTAGCACCCAAATTCTTCGCCAAAACAACATCATTGATACGGTCACCTATCACAAAAGAATTAGCGAGATCGTATTCTCCGGTAAGGTAATGTTGCAGCAAACCTGTGTTTGGTTTACGTGTAGGTGCATTTTCATGCGCAAAAGTTTTATCAATGATGATCTCACTAAATTCTACCCCTTCGCTTTTAAAAGTATCCAGTATAAAATTGTGGACAGGCCAGAAATTTAATTCAGGATGTGAATCCGTTCCTAATCCATCCTGGTTAGTTACCATTACGAGGTCAAAGTCCAGCTCTGCAGCAATCTTTGTCAGGTAATAGATAGACTTCGGATAAAATTTAAGCTTAGCAAAGGAATCAATTTGTTCGTCCTCTGGTTCGATAATCAGTGTGCCGTCACGGTCTATGAAAAGTAACTTCTTCATTGTTAGTTTTTTAACGATTTTAATGCTGATAATAGTATCTCATTTTCTTTTTGTGTGCCGATTGTGATCCTTAAACAGCCCTCACATAAAGTCACCTTTGAGCGGTCGCGGATAATAATACCCTGATCTACCAGCGCATTGTAGGTTGCACCGGCATTTTCTACTTCAACCAGGATAAAGTTGGCATCAGAAGGATATACTTTTCTGACCATTGGCAAATCGAGTAGTTTTTTACTCAATAAATCTCTTTCCGCTACGGTGATTTTGATCCATTCATTTACCTGTCCAACATTTTGAAGGGCCGCTAAAGCGAGGTCTTGTGTAGATTGGCTGATGTTATAAGGTGCTTTTACTTTGTTCAGAATATCTATCACGATACTTGAAGCGAAAGCCATTCCCAGGCGTAAGCCTGCCAGTCCCCATGCCTTAGAAAAAGTCTGTAAAATGACCAGGTGCGGATATTCCGTTAGTTCCTGGATAAAAGTACGTTGTTTAGCGAAGTTGATATAGGCTTCATCAATAATGACCAATCCTTTGAAATTGGCCAGTACAGTTTCAATGTCCGTCCTGACAATAGAATTACCAGTAGGGTTATTCGGAGAACAGATAAAAATGAGCTTGGTATTTTCATCAATTGCCTCAGCAATCCCTTCCAGATCAAGCTGGAAATTTGGCAGTAAGTTCACTTTGCGAATTTCTACATCATTGATATTTGCAGAAACCTCGTACATTCCATAAGTAGGTGGGAGTATAATTACATTATCCTTTCCGGGGTTGCAGAAGGCGCGGAATAAAATATCGATCGCTTCATCACTTCCATTGCCTAAAAATGTATTCTCAATAGGCACCCCTTTAATTTTACTCAGCGCATCTTTAAGATCCAGTTGCAGGGGATCAGGATAGCGGTTAAAGTTTTCTGGCAGGGGAGAGCCGAAACTATTTTCATTTGCATCTAAAAACACACTCGCTTGTCCTTTATACTCATCTCTTGCTGTAGAGTAGGGGCGCAGGGTTTTAATATTTTCGCGTTGTAGGTTCTTAATATCCATCTTGTGATTTTAAACGAATAGTGATTGCATTTTTGTGTGCCTGCAAGCCTTCTGCCGCAGCCAGGACCTCTACGGTGCTGCCGATTGCGGTAAGACCGGCCGGACTGATATGCTGAAATGTTATCTTTTTGATAAAGGAATCAATAGAGACACCAGAGTAGGCTTTTGCGAACCCGCTGGTTGGTAAAGTATGGTTTGTACCAGAGGCGTAATCGCCCGCACTCTCAGGAGTAAGGTTTCCGAGGAATACAGAACCTGCATTGATGATCAATGGTGTAAGTTCTTCAAAAGAATCTGTAGCCAGGATCAGGTGTTCAGGAGCATAGATATTACTGTATGTCATTGCCTGTGCAGTATTTTCTACCAGCACCGCATATGAATTGGCGATTGCTTGTGCAGCGATATCTTTCCTCGGTAATTCCAGCAATTGAACATCAATTTGTTTTAGCGTTTCATCGATAACCGCCTGGGAAGTAGATACCAGGATAGCCTGACTATCCACACCGTGTTCTGCCTGCGCAAGCAGGTCTGATGCAACAAATGCGGGGTTAGCCGTTTCATCTGCAATAACAAGTACCTCAGATGGACCGGCAGGCATATCAATCGCTGTCATTCCTGTTGATAATACCAGCTGTTTAGCCAGCGTAACATACCGGTTTCCGGGTCCGAAGATTTTGTAAACTTTAGGAACTGTTGCTGTGCCAAAAGCCATTGCAGCTATACCCTGCGCACCACCGGCAAGATAGATTCTTTCGATTCCCAATATTACTGCGCAATAAGCGAGGTAACAGTTGGTCTTTCCATCTTTTTGCGGAGGGGAGCAAACTACGATTTCTTTACAGCCAGCCAGTACAGCCGGGATGCCCAGCATCAGAAAAGTACTTGGCAATACCGCTGTTCCGCCCGGAATGTAAAGTCCCACACGTTCTATAGGCCTTGCTTCGCGCCAGCAGGAAACGCCGGGCATAGTTTCAACAGGCTGTTCTTTATACAGCTGGGCAGCGTGAAACTTGCTGATGTTCGCATAAGCAGTGTCAATAGCATTTTTCGCTGCTGAAGGAATAGTAGCCGCAATGGCTGCTATTTCTTCTTTGCCAATAAAAAGCTGCTGAAGCTCTACTTTATCAAATGCTGCTGCATAATCAATCAGGGCCTTGTCGCCTTTTTCTTTTACGTGCGTAATGATATCTTTTACCCGCTCTGCAATTGCTGTATCATCGGGCAGCTGTCTTAGACATAGATCTTCAATTTGCTGCTCTGAAAGATCAGTATAACTGTAGGTTTTCATTGTAGTATCTATTGATTTTTATCTGTAATGAAGCTTATATTAGCTTGTAATCATTTCGTTAGCTGATTTGTAAGCTAATATAGGTTTCATTGTAATATCTATTGATTTTTATCTGTAATGAAGCTATCAAGCACTTCATTAATAATGATTAATTTTAATGAAAAGGGAGTTAAGAGATGATTTTCTCTATCGGCATCACTACAATTCCTTCCGCACCAGCAGCTTTAAGACTGTTGATTTTTTCCCAGAAATCCTGTTCTGCAATAACTGAATGCACAGCAACCCAGTCTTCTTCAAAAAGAGGAACGATAGTAGGGCTTTTAACTCCTGGCAACAGGCTAACTACTTTCTCCAGGTTAGATTTTGCTACGTTAAGCACCACATATTTTGTTTCTTTTGCACGGAGTACAGAACGGATACGCTGTAATAACTCGATCACGTCTTCGTTTATCTCAATACCCTTTTTGCCGATCAGTACTGCTTCAGATTTCATCACTTCAGCAAATGGCTTAAGCCCGTTGCTTTTTAGCGTTCCGCCAGTAGAAACAATGTCACAGATTGCATCGCTTAGTCCTAATCCCGGGCCGATCTCTACAGATCCTGAAATCGTACGTACAACTGCATTTACATTATTGTCAGCAAGATATTTTTCGAGGATAACCGGATAAGATGTTGCAATTGCCTTTCCTTCCAGTCCGCTGATCTCAGTGATCTCACTTTCGTTTGGAATAGCAATTTTAAGCGTACATTTTCCGAAGCCTAACTTCTGCAAATAAGTTACGTCAGCATTAACTTCAGTAATCACGTTTTCTCCAACGATCCCTAAATCGGCAATACCATCCTGCACATATTCAGGGATATCGTCGTCTCTTAGAAATAAAATCTCTAACGGGAAATTAGTAACAGTGGATATAAGGGAACTTTTGTAGTTTTCGAATGATAAACCACAGTTTTTAAGTATTTCTACAGATTTTTCGTTTAGTCGTCCAGATTTCTGGATAGCAATTTTAAGTGTTTTCAATTGATTGAAATTATTGAATGGATCAGGAAAATATTTCGGAAACTAGTCTTGAAGTACAAAACATTACATATCTATCGCCACAACTGGCGATGGTGCAAATGTAAGTGATGGTTCAAGTGTTTGTTCATATTATTTTCGTCCTATCAATAATGCTATGCACTATGAGGTACTGCAAATATATAGATTGAATTGATAAATCAAAAAATATATGGCATTTTATTTGAGTACCTTAAGGCGGACACACATCCGAAACCTGATAATATATCTTAATAACACCCGTTTTGAAAAAAATCTTCTACCTGATCCTATCCCTTATTCTTGTACTTTCTTCTTGTAGCTGGTTCAAGACCACGCCGGAGATCGGTGAAATATTATCGGAGCATTTTAAAGATAAAAAGTATAAGGATTTTGATACTGCTAGTTACAATATCGTTTTTAACAGGCACCTTGATTCTCTGAAAGATAAACTGAATAATTCAAAGATTATTACTGACTTTTATACGGATAATGACCATAAAACCAGTCTGGTGACGCGTTTTTATCTAAACGGACAGCTGGATTCTCTTCAAAGCTATTTGCAGAAGAGTGATGAACATGGTTTTAATCCCCGGATTTTTGGCACTGCCGAACTTGATCAGTTATTAGCAAAACTATCAGCAAATAAGTTCAGTTCTATCAGTGAGGTTTATCCCGTACTTGCCGATCTTGAGCTGCATAGTGCTTCGTCATTGCTGAAGTATGATACTTTTATCGCTTATGGAAGTATCACTCCAAGAAAAGTACTGAACCGTTATTATGTAACGACAAAAAGACCTGACAAAACGAGTATGGACCAGGTGCTGGCAACAGAAAATCTTCAGCAGTTATTAAATGATATCCAGCCCAAGAGCGATAACTATAAAATATTACAGCGCAGACTTGCCGATCTTAAACATGGCGGAGATGCAGAAACGATAAAAAAACTTGCAGTTAATCTCGAAAGATTAAGGTGGCAGATCCCTGTGGGTAAAGAATATGTAGAAGTAAATATCCCCGATTTTTCGCTAACCTGGTTTAATGATGAAGATACAGTGTCTCATATGAAAGTATGTGTTGGCGGGCGGAGAGAGCAGGGGTATGAAGAAAAAATGAAAGTTTATCAGAAAACACATGAGATCAATGATAAACCCAAAAATCACCAGACCCCGATTATACTAAGCGTGTTTAATGCAATACAGGTAAACCCGGTATGGAATATACCAGTCAGCATTGCCCAAAATGAAATATATGGACAAGCAAGCCGTGATCCTTATTATCTATCAAATAATAACATGAAAGTATATTACAAGGGACAATTGGTTAATGATCCTGATACGATTCAATGGAGCAGGTATTCCCGTCAGCATTTGCCTTTTCAATTTAAACAGGGCTCAGGAGGCGGAAACGCATTGGGCAAATTCAAATTCATATTTGATAACGGATCCAGCATTTACCTCCATGATACCAATAACAAATCTGCCTTTAACCTGTCCAACCGCGCAATCAGCCACGGATGCGTAAGGGTAGAACGTCCGCTAGAATTCGCAGAAAAATTGGTAGACAATAAATATCAATACGATCAGCTAAGAATGGAGGTCAACCTTCCGCCTGTCGACACCACTAAGATGGATGTTTTCAGGAAGAGGTTAGCAAAAAAGGCAGATACCGTAAACGTGTTCCAGCTTAAACCTAAATGGTTCGGTACCAAGAAAAATGTTTCAGTTTTTATCAATTATAAAACAGCCTGGGCGCAGAATGGAAAAATCGAATACCGCAGTGATATTTACGGTTTGGACGAAGCACTTTATAATGCTATGAAAAAATACAGATAAAATTTCTACCTTTGGTTTTTAATGAATTTCCTCTACCCAGGTTTTCTTTTTTTACTGCTGGCGGTAGCCATTCCTATCCTCATTCATTTATTTAATTTCCGGAAATTTAAGAAGGTATATTTTAGCAATGTACAGTTTCTAAAAGCTGCAAAAGATGAACAAGCGTCGATGAGCAAGATCAGGGATATTCTGATCCTGATCTGTCGTGTTCTTGAAATAATTTTCCTTGTACTGGCTTTCGCACAACCTTATTTTTCTACAGTTGAGGGTGTAAATCCTGGAAGGGGAAACCTGGTCAATATTTACATTGACAATTCTTACAGCATGGAAGCTGTTAACAAAGAAGGCAGCCTGCTCGATGAGGCAAAACGTAAAGCAAAAGAGCTGGCAAAACAGTATGCATTAAATGACCGCTTTCAGCTGACCACAAATGATTTCGAAGGCCGCCACCAGCGTCTGGTTAGTTACGAAGAACTGATTAGCCTGATTGATGAAGTAAAAATATCTCCTGACCAGCGCAGTTTACAGCAGGTGATTAACAGGCAGCAAACTGCTGATGGGGGGAAAAGAAATGTTTTTAATTATATCCTGTCTGACTTTCAAAAAGCATTTTCGGGTAAATCAACTTTACTCACCGATTCGAATCATCGCCTGTCTTTTATACGTATCGAGGCGAGTACCATACCTAACATTGTAGCCGATAGTATATGGTCTTTATCGCCTGCCCATAAACCAGGTGAAGAAGAGAAATTTGTAGTGCAGCTCCATAATTACGGAGAAGAGGATGGGAAAGATATTGCAGTAAAGCTGGTTATTAACAATCAGCAAAGGGCAGCAGTACGGATTAATGTCCCGGCTGGGAAATCTGTAAAAGACACTTTAAGTTTCAGCGGGCTCTCTTCGGGCTGGCAGAAGGCGATACTCACTATTAAAGATTATCCTATTGTATTTGATGACGTACTCCAATTCACTTTCAAAGTAGGTACAGGTTTAAATATCCTGCAGATCAGCGGAGATCCCGCAGAAAAATATATCAGTTCATTGTTTAAAGCAGATCAGTATTTTAAGCTTACTGCAATGGCAGAGTCCAATATAGCTTATTCTGGTTTTTCAAATTATGATCTGATTGTCTTATCCGGATTAAAGAGCCCATCGAGCGGGCTGGCGGAGCAATTAAAAAGTTATGCGCGTAATGGTGGCAGCATTGTTATTTTCCCGGATCTGAATAATGATGTTTCTTCATTTTCTTATTTCCTGAACCAATTATCATTGCCTTCGGTTTTGTCACTGGTCAAAGACACTGTTAATGTGAGCAGCATAGATCTTAAGAGTAACCTGTTTAATGATGTATTTGAAGAGATACCTTCTAAACTCGACTTGCCGAGGATAAACCGCTATTTTAACTACCTGAAACGGAATACAATTCCAAGAGAAGATATTATGGAACTGCCTTCGGGGCAGCCGCTGTTTAGCCGTTATTCCTCAGGTGCCGGTCAGATTTACCTTTCTGCCACCTCATTAAATAAAGAAGATAGTAACCTGCCTCAGCATCCTATTTTTGTACCGCTATTGTACAAAATTGCCTTTAACAGCGTTCAGCAGCAGCCTTTATATTATACAATCGGCAAGAACAATCTTTTATCTACTTCACAGCTCAGCATTACCCCGGGGCAGTCCCTGCGGTTAGTCTCAAAAAATCAGGAAGTAATTCCTGAAGTCCGCCAGGTGCCTGGCAAAACATTACTTTATATTGCCGACCAGATCAGGGCTTCGGGTTTTTACGAACTATTAAAAACCGGTTCCTTAATTACCACCTATGCTTTTAACGAAAACCGGGCGGAATCTGATATGCACTATGCAAACGATAAAGAACTGCAGCAGTTAACCGGTAAAAATTTAACAGTCATAAATTCCCGCTCAGATACGCTGATAACTGCTGTGGAAAACAACCGCAAAGAGTTATGGAAACTTTGCCTAGTTTTGTGTGCTGTTTTTTTAGCCGTTGAGGCCCTATTGATCCGATTTTTTAACAAACTAAAAATATAAAAAGACATGAACCTTCTCCTCACAGGCGTAACCATTGCCGATCCGAATAGCCAGTTTAATAACCAAACTTGTGATGTTCGTGTGGTACAGGGAAAGATCGTTGAGATTAGCAGCGGATTAAAACCGCAGAAAGATGAAGAACTGGTAAATGGCGGAGGTGCATTTCTGGCACCGGGCTTTTTTGACCTGAACTGTTCTGTCGGCGATCCTGGTTTTGAAACCAAAGAAGATATTAAAACAGCTACCGCTGCCGCGCAGGCGGGTGGATTTACCGGACTGGCAGTTTTACCGCATACCAAGCCAGTTGTTCACTCTAAGGGCGAAGTAGAATACATTATTAATAAAGCGAAAAACAACCTTGTCGATGTTTATCCGGTAGGCGCGATCAGCCACGATCTGGAAGGCAAAGAAATGGCTGAGTTATATGATATGCAACAGGCAGGAGCCATCGCTTTCTCGGACGGCACAAAACCTATTACAGACGATGGTTTTATGAGCCGTGCCCTGCAATATGCAAAAGGAATCAGTGCATTGCTGATTGTTTACCCGGAAAATAAATCCATAGCAGGTAAATCGCAGGTTAACGAAAGTAAGACCAGTGTGCTTCTCGGGATGAAAGGTATGCCTGCATTAGCCGAAGAAATGCATATTTCCAGGGATATATTCCTCGCGACGTATCACCAGGCGCCCGTACATATCAGCAATATATCTACCGCCGGATCTGTCGCCATTATCAAAAAAGCGAAAAAAGACGGGTTAAAGATCTCTTGTGATGTTGCCGCACATCACCTCGTATTTACTGAAGAACTGCTAAATGATTTCGATAGTAACTATAAAGTTAAACCGCCATTACGGGGCAAAGCTGATGTAAAAGCACTGCTGGCGGGTTTAAAAGACGGAACAATAGATGCAGTTGCCTCGCAGCACCGTCCGCATGAACCCGAGTTTAAAAATGTAGAGTTCGAGATTGCTGCTTATGGCATCATCGCATTGCAAACCGTATTACCGCTGATGGTCAAAGCTGGTTTAGATGCGGCGCAGATTGCAGAGAAATTAGCTGTTAACCCCAGGAAACTGCTCAACCTGCCGGTACCTGTTCTTGCTGCCGGCGAAACTGCAAATTTCACCCTGTTCAGCCTGACCGATAAATGGGAATATAATACTGCTGCTAACTACAGTAAATCCCGCAATACACCATTATTAAATCAAACCCTGACCGGAAAAGTCAGACTCGTTTATAACAACAATCAATTTCAAGTATATGGATAATAAAGTACAAAGCGCTCTTGTAGCGTCATTAGATAAGTTTGCTGCAATTTCAGGTAACGACTCGATCAAATTAGAGCAGGATTTAATAGATGTTTTCAATAAAGACCTTGGCTTTTTAGAAAAAGTAGAAGAGTTTGATGAAGTATTTGATGAGCATCCCGCATTTGATGAGTTGAGAGAAGTTTTCTTCGATTTACTGATGATCAACTTTTTCGCAAGTGATATCAAAAAACTGGAAGAAGATTATCTGGAGACCGATGAATGGGCTGATATCGAAGAAGAAACGATCGAAAGAGGTACCGAGCTATTAAATCTGCTGTTATATATCAATGAATGCCATGATGAAGAAATCAAACCGGAACTGGGCGATTTCTTAAGAGAATTCTTATTGGTCGAAGAAGATGAATTTCAGGATGAATACCATATCTATGAAGATTTGATCAGCAACCAGCAATTGGCTGAAAGCAGTATTGAGGACATCTGCAGCCATAAAGGTATGATTGAATTAGGTGAAGAAATGGAAGAATTATTTGTTCCCTTCATGAGCTTTTTTAACCAGCCAAAGGCTGATGAGCAGGCATTTAAAGATTTAGAAGAATTTAGCTCTAACAAAGAGTTTGATGCTTCGGTTTATGCCTTGATTACTGAATTTAACGTTAAAAATTAATCAATCTATTTATGGAAACTCTCAGCCAAACCCCCGTTAACCTCAAAAATGAAGCCTTTAAAAACGGGTTTATTATGGCAGGTGTAAGTATCGTGTTGTTTTTAGTGATCAACTATGTTTTGCCCCAAATGGTGGGCTCTGCGTTAGTAAATTCAATTCCTACGCTGATCAGCATTGCTTTAGCGGTTTTCTTTTGCATAGATATGCGGAAAAAAGCAGGAGGGTACTGGACTTTTAGTGAAGCGCTTACGCACATATTTATTATGTTCCTGGTCTCTGCGGGGGTGGTATATATCTTTACCCTGCTTTTCGGGAAATATATTGACCCAACCTACAATGTAAGGATGAAAGAGGCGATTATGGACAGTACACAAAGTATGCTGAATAAATTTGGTGTAGAGGACAGTAAGATGGATGAGATGATGGAAGCGCAAAGTCAGAAGCTGGATAAACAATTTAACCCTTCTTTTTTTGAAGCTATTGTAGGTTTTGGTATCCAGGCTATTTTTTATGTGCTTGGGGCTTTAATCTTTGCTGCCATCTTTAAAAGAGCAAGACCACTGTTTCCCAGAAAAGGGGAGTAGATCAATAAATTTCATAACGTGCAGGTTTTATCATTTTAATTGATAAAATTTGCACGTTATTTTTAAGCCTATTTTATACCTGCATGGATATTTCTGTTGTCGTTCCCTTGTTTAATGAAGAAGAATCATTGCCCGAATTAACCGCCTGGATAGCCAGGGTAATGTCGGATGCTAACTTTTCTTATGAAATCCTTTTTGTGGACGATGGAAGTACAGATACATCGTGGAAGGTAATAGAGGAATTAAAATTAACATTTCCATCAGTAAAAGGAATAAAATTCAGGCGTAACTATGGTAAATCTGCGGCGCTGAATGTAGCTTTCGAAGCTTCACAGGGCGATGTGATCATTACGATGGATGCAGATTTGCAGGATAGCCCTGACGAGATCCCTGAACTTTACCGCAGGTTACGTGAAGAGAAAATGGATATCATTTCCGGCTGGAAAAAAAAGCGTTATGATCCGATCACCAAAACTATTCCGACGAAGTTATTCAATGCAGCAACCCGTAAAATGTCGGGTATCCAGCTGAATGATTTTAACTGCGGACTAAAAGCTTACCGCAGTGATGTGGTAAAAACGATAGAGGTTTATGGTGAAATGCACCGTTATATTCCGGTAATCGCTAAATGGGCTGGTTTTAAAAACATCGGTGAACAGGTAGTAGAGCACAGAGCCCGGAAATATGGGGTGACCAAGTTTGGGTTCAGTCGTTTTATCAACGGTTTCCTTGATCTTTTATCCATATTTTTTGTCGGCAAGTTTGGTAAGCGCCCCATGCACTTTTTTGGTTCTATGGGAGTACTTAGTTTTTTAATCGGAACGATTATGGCGTTATGGATCATCGGCGAAAAGCTATATCATATTGCAGCCGGTATCTCCTATAAACGTGAAATAACCGATCAGCCTGCTTTTTATATTGCCCTGCTGGCGATTATATTGGGTTCGCAATTGTTCCTGACCGGCTTTGTTGCCGAATTGGTAACACGTAACGCAACAGAACGCAATCATTATCTGATAGAAAAAGAAATACTATAACATGTTTTTCTCCATTATCATCCCGCTATATAACAGGCCGCAAGAAATAGATGAGCTGCTGGCTACACTCTGCGTACAAACTTATACGCAGTTTGAAGTACTGATTATTGAAGACGGATCTGTGCAAACAGCTAAAGAAATCGTTGAAGGGTATGCCGACAGGCTGGACATACACTATTTCTATAAAGAAAATGCGGGACAGGGATTTGCGAGGAACTATGGTTTTGAACGTGCTAAGGGAGATTATTTTGTAATTTTTGATTCTGACTGCCTGATACCGGCTGATTACCTGGAAATCGTTAAAGATTATCTGTTTGATCATGATCTGGATGCCTATGGCGGTCCTGATGCAGCTCATGATAGCTTTACGGCAGTACAAAAAGCAATCAGCTATGGGATGACCTCGGTATTTACCACTGGTGGGATACGTGGTAACAAAAACCATGTTGGCCAGTTCCATCCCCGTAGTTTTAACATGGGTGTTTCGAGGGAAGCCTGGGAAAAGGCTGGCGGATTTAAACTGACGCGCCTGGGCGAGGATATTGAATACAGCATCCGTATCCATGAAAATGGGTTTAAGATCGGGCTGATTCCCGGTGCAAAAGTCTTTCATAAAAGGCGTACCAGCATGTTCCAGTTTTATAAACAGATTCATTTCTTCGGCCGCGCAAGAATAAATATCTATAAACACTTTCCATCAGAACTTAAACTGGTGCACTTCTTTCCTGCAGTATTTACAATAGGCTTTATTGCGGTATTGCTACTCAATGTTGTTTACCCGCCATTGGCGTTTTTTGGAAATGTATTTCTCCTGGTATACTTTATGTTGATATTTTTTCATTCTCTGTGGATTAACAGATCATTAAAAGTTGCATTTTTGAGCATTATATCTTCTTTTATACAATTAACTGCTTACGGCCTGGGGTTTATCCAGGATTTTTTCAAAAGATTAGTACTTAAACAACAATGATAGAGTTTTTAAAAGACAGCACTTTCACCGTAAATGAGGTCATAGGTAAGGCATGGGATGTGACTAAGAGGAATTATTTTTCTATCGCTACACTGTGTTTTCTGATGTTCATTACTTCAAATGCATCAGGACTGATGGCTTTTCTGATCAAGGACGTAAACATAGGTCTGAGTGTATTGATGGCATTCTTTTTTATCATGATGTATTTCACTATCAATCTTTCACTATTAAAATATATTTTCCATTTACTGGATGATGAAGAGCATGAAGTGAGCATTGTCAGCACCCTTCCTACACGCCAGCAGATCATCAGGTTCATGGTCAGCATGCTTTATTTTATGCTGGTTATCGTTGGCGTATATGCTGTGGTAATACTGGTAGCATTTCCTTTTATCTATACCGGCATCCCTATGCAGCTGATTACCAATATTGCTATCCCTGTAGGCATTGTCGCAATTTTTATCACCTGGGTACGCATTTCTTTTTTCCCTTTTTTTATCATCGATAAAAATCTTCCTCCTTTTGGCTCATTAAAATTTAGCCTGGCCATTACGAAAGGGAACTTTACAAAGATTTTATTGCTCCTGCTCATTCTGGGTGGCTTTTATGTATTGTCATTAGTGCTCGTAGGTGTGCAAATGCCAGTTATTGCTTTTTTTGTTAATATATTGAGTTCATTTGTTATTGTACCTTTATCGAGCGTAGCGTTGACTATTGCTTACCGTAAAATGATGAGCGAATACGAAGGCGATGCTGAACCTGATATTATTCACAATATAGTTTAGACCAGTGTATGGGATTAAAAGCGGTATTAAGTAAACCGTTTGCGGCCTTTATTGTAAGGGGAGTAAACCGATGGAAAAAAAATGCAGTTGCGGCACAGCAGGAAACTATGCTCCGGCTGATCGATGGGGCAAAGGATACAGCTTTTGGTAAAGACCATCAGTTTTCATCTGTCAAAAATTACGAAGATTTTAAGAAGCAGGTCCCGGTAAGGGATTATGAAGATTTAAGGCCTTATATCGAACGTGTGGTTGCTGGTGAGAAAGATGTAATGTGGAAGGGCAAGCCCGCTTACTTTGCCAAAACTTCCGGTACCACTTCCGGTGCGAAATACATTCCGATCTCTAAAGAGTCGATGCCCGAGCATATTAAAGCGGCACGAAATGCCCTGTTAACTTATGTTCATGAAACCGGCAATGCAGATTTTGTAAATGGTAAAATGATTTTTCTGCAGGGCAGCCCGGTTATGACAGAAAAAAACGGAATAAAAGTGGGCCGCTTATCTGGTATTGTTGCTAACCTTGTTCCTGCTTATTTGCAGAAAAACAGGCTGCCTTCTTACGAAACCAATTGTATGGAAGACTGGGAGCAGAAGGTAGGTGCGATTGTAGAAGAGACCTTTAATGAAAATATGACACTGATCTCTGGTATTCCACCGTGGGTACAGATGTATTTTGATGGTCTTATCGTTAAATCAGGCGGCAAACAGATCAAAGATATCTTTAAAAACTTTCAGCTATTTGTATACGGAGGGGTGAATTATGAACCTTACCGTGCTAAGATCGAAGCAAGCATTGGCAGGAAAATCGATACAATAGAAACTTACCCGGCATCAGAAGGCTTTATTGCTTACCAGGATAGCCAGAAGGATAAAAGTTTGCTGTTATTAGTAAAGGCAGGCATGTTCTATGAGTTTATACCTTCGGATGAATATTACAATGAAAATCCGACACGCTTAAGCCTTGGCGAAGTAGAACTGAATAAAAACTATGCTTTGATTTTAAATACCAATGCAGGCCTCTGGGGGTATAGCATCGGTGATACCATTAAGTTTGTCTCTAAAAATCCTTACAAGATCTATGTAACGGGGCGTATCAAGCACTTTATTTCTGCATTTGGAGAACATGTGATCGGGGAGGAAGTAGAACAGGCATTATTATCCATCGCCAACGAAGAGGGGGTAGGTATTACTGAATTTACCGTTGCCCCGCAGGTGAACCCGCCCGCGGGCGAATTGCCGTACCATGAATGGTTTGTGGAATTTTCTGCACCACCGGCAGACCTTGCTGTTTTTAGTAAAAAAGTAGATAAGGCACTGCAAAAGAAAAATATTTACTACTTTGACCTTATTGAAGGTAAAATTTTACAGCCGCTGATCATAAGGCCGCTGCAAAAAGATGCATTTGTAACTTACATGCGGTCGGAAGGTAAATTGGGCGGACAAAATAAGGTCCCTCGTTTGTCTAACGACAGGAAGATTGCGGATGGCCTGATTAATTTGATAAATACAATTTGAAAAATATATCAATACTGGGATCTACCGGTTCTATCGGTACCCAGGCCCTGGAAGTGATCAGGGCGAATCCTGAATTATATAAGGTAGTGGCATTAACTGCCCATGCCAATGCAGATCTGCTGATCCGTCAGGCATTGGAATTTAGACCGGAACTGGTTGTAATTGGTGATGAAAAGCATTACGCTGCGGTAAAGGCATCGCTGTCTGGGATACAGGTTTTGTGTGGCGAAGATGCGCTATGTGAGGCTGCAAGTTTATCCAGTGCAGAGATTGTTCTAACGGCAATTATGGGTTCTGTAGGTTTACGGCCTACCATTGCCGCCATTAACGCAAAAAAAACTATTGCGTTAGCAAATAAAGAAACGCTGGTCGTAGCCGGAGATATGGTTACCCGACTGGCCGCTGCGAATGGTGTAAAGATCATTCCTGTTGATTCAGAACATTCTGCCATCTATCAATGTCTGATGGGAGAGGAGCTGGACACTATAGAGAAGATCTACATAACCGCTTCCGGCGGACCATTTCGGGGAAAAGACCGCGAATTTCTTGCTCATGTAACCAGAGAACAGGCACTCAAACATCCAAATTGGGTAATGGGTGCAAAGATTACGATTGACTCCGCATCGCTGATGAACAAAGGACTGGAAGTAATTGAAGCGAAATGGCTGTTCAATCTGAATGTGAGCCAGATCGACGTTATCGTTCATCCGCAATCTATCATTCACTCCTTAGTACAATTTAACGACGGATCGATTAAAGCACAGATGGGGTTACCCGATATGAAGCTGCCTATTCATTATGCAATGGCCTATCCGGAGAGAATAGAAAGTAAATTTCCACGTTTTAACTTCATGGATTATCCTGAACTTACTTTTCAGCAGCCAGATATGGTTACCTTCCGTAATCTTGGCCTGGCTTATTCGGCACTGAAAAGCGGTGGGAATATGCCTTGCATTATCAATGCGGCTAACGAAGTTGTGGTTGATGCCTTTTTAAATAATCAAATCGGGTTCCTCGAAATGAGTGATGTAATAGCGCAGTGTATGTCAGACCTGCCGTTTATTGCTGCGCCAAACCTTGATAATTATTTAGAAACAGACGAGCATACCCGTATATTTGCCCGCCAGCTTGTAACAAATAAAAAATTAGCTATCTAACATTTAAAGTAAAACACACTAAAAAAATATATGAACGGATTGATTATGGTTGCCCAGTTACTATTGGGATTATCAATATTAGTAATTTTGCACGAGTTGGGGCACTTTCTTGCCGCACGTGCCTTTGGGATTAAAGTAGAAAAGTTCTATCTGTTTTTCGACGCATGGGGAGTTAAATTATTCAGTATTAAACGCGGAGATGTAGAGTATGGAATTGGATGGCTGCCACTGGGCGGTTATGTGAAAATTGCTGGTATGATAGATGAGTCAATGGACAAAGAGCAAATGGCTTTGCCTCCACAGCCCTGGGAATTCAGGTCTAAACCGGCATGGCAACGTCTAATCGTAATGCTTGCAGGTGTATTTGTAAATATTGTGGTGGGTATCTTTATCTTCTGGATGCTGACTTTCAAATTCGGGGAGACTTACATTGCGAACGATTCAGTAAAAAATGGGATTAACCCCGGGATTATCGGTAAAGAAATCGGTCTGAAACAAGGTGACCGCGTTTTAGCTGTTAATGGTAAAAAGGTAGTCCGCTTTGAAGAATTGTTGAGTTCTAAAGTATTGCTGGGCAATACAACATTGAGTATAGAACGCGATGGTAAAACGATAGACGTAACAGTTCCGGATAATATACTGAACAAAGTATCAGACTTGGGAATTGAAGAATTTATCAGCCGTGCCCCACTATTATCTACTACAGTTGATTCTATCGTTAAGGGTAAAAGTGCAGCCAGGGTAGGTATGGAAAAAGGTGACCGGATTGTGGCAGTTAATCAGGTACCAGTAAAATATAATGCTGATGTAGCACGGGAAGTTAAAAAAATGAAGAACAAAAAATTCATTTTAGATGCTTACCGTGGCGCAGAACTGATGCATTTTGAAGTTTCCAGTGATAGTTTAGGTACAATTGGTATTGGCTGGAATATAGATGAGGTGAAAGAAGAAACTATTAAATATAGTTTCTTTGAAGCATTGCCGATTGGGGCTAACCAGGCATGGATCTCTTTCACTGATAATGGTAAGGGGATATGGAAGGTCTTAAGTGGGAAAATCAAGGCAGATAAAGCATTCTCCGGCCCTGTTGCTATTGCGCAGAAGGTTTATGGTGGTGTTTGGATCTGGTCGCATTTCTGGGCTTCTACGGCGTTAATTTCAATTGCCCTGGCATTTATGAACCTGTTACCAATTCCTGCATTAGACGGAGGCCACGTAGTGTTCCTGTGTGTAGAAATGGTAAAAGGTAAACCGCTTGGAGAGAAATTCATGGAAACGGCCCAGATTGTTGGTTTCGTCATGTTACTGAGTTTGATGGTCTTTGTGATCGGAAATGATATTTTTAAAGCCTTTATTAAGTAGGATTTTAAGGATTATTAAGATGCAATATTGGTATCGTTTCAATGTAAAAAATAAAGAAAACCGGACATTGCTGTTCCGGTTTTTCTATTTTTGGATAAATCTGAAATTATGAGCACATTATCAATTTTTAAGAAAATAGCTGTTGCTGAAGGTATTTCCTATCTCGCTTTACTATTTGTAGCTATGCCGTTAAAGTATTTCGCCGGGATGCCTTTAGCTGTCAAATATACAGGATGGGCTCATGGTCTGCTATTTGTATTGTATGCTGCGTTCGTGATCATGTGCTGGATGGAGTATAAATGGAAATTTGGAAAGACAGTTTTAATCTTTTTAGCTTCATTATTGCCTTTTGCACCATTTTTTGTAGAAAAAAATCTTAAGGAAGAGCCTGTAGATCAGTTATAAGGATAACTTCAAGTGCAGAATTTGTAATTCTTTTGAAATAAGGCTTGGATATATAGGGTTGAATATATAGATTTGCATCCCGCTTAACAGCAATGCCCGGTTGGCGGAATTGGTAGACGCGCTGGTCTCAAACACCTGTGGGAAACCGTGCCGGTTCGACTCCGGCACCGGGTACGCCTAAAAGCCTTAGAGAAATCTAAGGCTTTTTTGGTTTCTAATTATTCGTATTGATCAGGTTGACCATTACTTTGACCATCATTTCTTTTTCATCTGATTTGCTTTCTGCAATCATTAGTGTTAATGCAACCAGTGCATTATCTGCAAGACGTTTAGGGATCAAGCGGAATTCTTGGGGGGAGATAATTTTTAAGCATAAATTTTTGATAGTCTAAATAGAAAGAACTTGATGTCACGGACACCTCTTGAGGTAG
>Ga0247736_10000058_pt1 | contig 54683 bp, 52 predicted proteins | sample UWRJL193509B2_FD_180935 | JGI IMG/M metagenome (GOLD analysis project Ga0247736, IMG submission 180935) | Plant litter microbial communities from Arlington Agricultural Research Station in Wisconsin, United States - UWRJ-L193-509B-2 | ecosystem: Environmental > Terrestrial > Plant litter >...
AGCGGCGAGTGCGGCTCCCGCCGTCGAGACAGCCGCGATCACGTCGTTCACCGACGAGGTCAACCCGTTCATCTCGACCGAAGACGACTTCGGGCAGGACCTGCCCGGCGCAACGGCCCCGAACTCGATCATCAAGATCAACCCGATGACGACTCCCGGCCGCTCGCACAGCGGGTACGACTACGCCGAGACCAAGATCGCCGGATTCACCCACACCGACCTCGACGGCGTCGGCGGTTCCGGTGGCGGAGGCGACCTTCTCGTCGTTCCGACCTACAACACCTACACGGCACGCCCGACCACGGATTCCTATGCCAAGGCGTACACCCACACGGCCGAGGAAGCGACACCTGGCTACTACGGCGTCGACCTGGCCACGTCCAACGGCGCAATCAAGGCCGAGGCGACCACCGACGTGCGCACCGGCCAGGACAGCTTCACGTTCCCGAAGGCGGGAACCGCGTCGCTCGTCGTCGACCTGCGCAACAACTTCACCCAGCGCAACGGCGCTACCCTCGACGTAAAGAAGCTCAGCGATGGCCGCGCGGCTCTGTCGGGTACCTTCCTCGGGTACTTCAACGGCTACAACTACCAGATGTACTACTACGTCGAAACGACGGCCGCCACGAGCGCCGTTCGCACCTGGGGTTCCAGTGGAGCCCTCGGTTCGAGCGCAACGCAGGACGGCACCGACATCGGCGCGGTTCTCGACTTCGCGGTCACCGACGGCCAGAAAGTCGGCCTCAAGGTCGCGATCTCGCCGATCAGTGCCGCCCAGGCGAAGATCGACCTCGGCAACGAGATGGGTGACCGCACCTTCGCTGAGATTCGTGAAGACACCGAAGCCCAGTGGAACAAGGTTCTCGGAACCCTCGACGTCACCAGCTCGCTGAAGAGCGACCCGGACGGCAGCCTCAAGGAACTCTTCTACACCCACCTCTACCGCATGTTCGGCAGCCCGGTGAACGCCACGAGCACCAGCGGAACCTACCGCGGTGAAGACGGTGTCGTCCGTGAGGCCGTCGGCTACACGCACTATGACGGCTGGGCCACCTGGGACGACTTCCGTAAGTACGAGACGATCGCCGTCGGGTACCCCGATGTCTACCGCGACCAGATGCAGTCGCTCGTCGACCTCTTCGGCGCGTACGCGGCATCCGGCAAGACCTCGCTCGGATCCCTCACCCACTCGGTGCCGACGGTGCGCTTCGAGCGCTCGGCCGTGCTGATCGCCGACGCGATCTCGAAGGGCGCGGAGCTCAAGGGCCTCGCCGCCGCCTACCCGGCACTCGTCGCCCACTCGACCGGCGGATATTCCAACGCCGCCAACCTCGCGCGCGGCTACATCACCGACCGCGTCGACGACACCGTCGGAACGGCCTACGACGACTGGGCGATGGCGACCATCGCCGACTCGCTCGGCAAGACCGCGGATGCGAAGGCCTACCGCCTGCGCGCCACCAACTGGACGAACCTCTACAAGAAAGACGCCGTCACCCTGGCTGACGGAACGAAGACCGGCCTGATCTTTCCGAAGAACGGCAACGACGTCTTCTCGAATGCCAACCCCGAGCAGTTCGAATCGGGCAGCATCTACCAGGGCACGCTCTGGCAGTACAACTGGTACGTCGCCGGCGACATGGGCGGAATGATCGAGCTCATGGGCGGCGAGAAGACCGCACAGAAGGCGCTGAGCTTCATGTTCGGCGAGCAGGCCCCGAACGACGGTTCGCGCATGCTCCACGCCAACGCGAACGAGATCGACCTGCACGCTCCCTACCTGTTCAACTACGTCGGCGAACCGTCGAAGACGCAGTACTGGGCGCGCAACATCTACACCAAGGAGACCTGGAACCGCTACATCGCGACCGGCTCGACCGGTGAGGTGCCCTCGGGCGGCGGCGAATTCACCCCGCCGGTGAAGACCAAGGTCTTCAAGAACTCACCCCAGGGCTTCCTGCCGACGATGGACAACGACGCCGGAACCATGTCGTCGACGTTCGTCGCCGCCGCCCTCGGGCTGTTCCCGGTTCTCGCGGGCTCGGACGAGTACCAGATCGGTACCCCGTTCTTCGAGAACGTGCGCATCAGCTACCCGACCGGTCGCACCCTCGACATCTCGGCTGACGGTGTCTCGCCCGACGACTACTACGTGCAGTCAGCCACGCTCAACGGCGAATCATTCGACCGGTCGTGGGTCACCTACGACCAGCTAACCGCCGGTGGCGAGCTCGCCTTCGACATGGGTGCCACGGCATCCGAATGGGCTGCCGACGGCGTCTCGTCGTCGTCGCTCAGCGATGTCGTTCCGAGCACCTATTACAACCGCACGTCGAAGGTCGCGGTCTCGAGCCGCGAATTCACCGAGGGCCAGACCAACGACGGAAGCATCGACGGAACCGTCGACCTGACGATCGGTGACGGAACCTTCGCCGGCGCAGACGGCGACGACCTCGCCGCGAGCGGGGCCATCACGGCGGCGAACGTGCCCGCCGGGCTCACCTTCACCGCGAAGCGCGACGGGGACCACAAGGTCACCCTCGCACTCACCGGCAAGGCGACGAAGTCGAACACCCTCGACAGCATCGACGACCTCGTGATGACGGTGAAGGATGCCGCGTTCAGCACGCAGCCCTCCACCGGCGCCCGCGAGTTTACCGCCAAGGTCACCTTCACCGGTGCCCAGCTCGAGGCTGAGAAAACCACCCTGCTCGCCGCGAAGACCGGTGCGCTGGATGCTTCCACCACACTCACGCTCAGCGGTGCGACCTTCACGGGTGCCGACGGACGCGACCTGGTCGCTGACGGCGACCTCACCGTGCCGGGTCTGCCGGGTGGTGTGACGGCGACGGCAGTGAAGAAGAGCGCGACCACGGTATCACTCACCCTCACCGGCCAGCTCGGCGCCGAAGCGACGTTCACCCTCGAATTCGCCGACTCGGCGATCACCGGCGGGCGCGCTGTTGCACTCAGTGGCGACGGCGTCTCCGGGCTGAGCTCGTTCTCGCTGCAGATCGACCAGGCCTGGCGCGACCAGCTCAAGGCCCTGTACGCCGAGGCGCGACTCGTCAGCAAGGGCAGCTACTCGCCCGCGACGTGGTCGACCTTCACGTCGGCTCGCTCCGCTGCGGCCCAGGTCATCAGCAACTCGAAGGCTTCCGACGACGAACTGCAGGGCGCGTTTACGGCGCTCCGTTCGGCGGCGAAGGCGCTCTCGCTCAAGTCGACCGCCTACCGCCTGCTCCAGGCTGAGGGCTTCGACTCCTGGTCGGCTGGCGAGCTCAAGACAGAGGGCGGCACCGACCTCAGCGGCAACGGGCTCACCGATGTCGGCGGCATCCGCCCGAACTCCTGGCTCGCCTACGCGGACCTGGACTTCGCGGGACAGCTGCCGAAGGGCATCGCGATCCGCTACGTCAACAACTCCACGCGCAGCGCGGCCGATTCGGCAGTCGAGATCCGTCTCGATGCCCCGGATGGCGAGCTCGTGTCGAAGGTCGCTCTTCCGAGCGTCGGCGGCAGCTGGAACGCCTACAACACGGTCAACTACGAATTCCCGTCGGCGGCGAAGCTCAGTGGATCGCACACCGTCTACCTCGTCTTCACGGGAACGACGACCGACACCAACCCGTGGCTCGTCAACATGGACTGGGTGCAGTTCCTGAAGGCGATGCCGACAGTCGAGGTTCCGCCGGAGACCCCGGTCGCCACCGTGCACCTCGAGGCCGAGGCCTACACCGCAGACAACGGCGGCGGGCTCAAGCGCGAGGCTGGAACGGATGCTGCAGGCAAGGCACTGACCGACGTCGGTGGATCGTGGAGCGGCGGACTGCTGACCTACGAGACTGTCGACCTCGGCAAGGACGCACTGGACGAGCTCACGGTTCGCTACGTGAACAACAGCGGTCGTGTGGCCCCGAACGCCAAGCTGCTGGTCTACCTCGACGAGAAGGGCGACACCCCGTTCGTCACGGTTCCGCTCCCCGTCACCGGTAACGCCTGGACCGCCTACTCGACCACGAAGGTCACGCTGCCGAAGACCGTCTCCGGTGCGCACAAGATCTTCGTCGAGATGAAGGCCGACACCACGTCGACCTACCCGTACGTCGGCAACTTCGACTGGTTCGAGTTCAGCAAGGCCGTCACCACGGTGCCGGTGCCCGCGAGCGCGCTGCGTGTCGAGGCCGAGAACTTCACCTCGAACAGTGGTGCCGGACTCAAGACCGAGGCGGGAACGGATGCCGCTGGCGTCGCGCTCACGACCCTCGCCGGTACCTACGACAACGCCGAGATCCGTTACGCGGTGAACCTCACCGGCAAGTCGGCCAAGACGGCGACCATCCGCTACGTGCACAACACCGGACGCAGCGGAACGAACGCCCGTGCCGACATCTGGCTCGACACCCGCGAGGGCGAACCCTTCGTGTCGATCCCGCTGCCGACGACCGCCAACAACTGGAACGGTTACTCGACCGCATCCGTCGCCCTGCCGAGCAGCGTCTCGGGATCGCACACGATGATCGTCGCCTTGCGGGCACAGACGACCAGTGCGCTTCCGTACGTCGCCAACGTCGACTGGTTCGACCTGGGTTACGGCGTCGACACCACCGCACTGCGCTCCGCGGTGGCTGGTGCCGCCGATTACGTCGCCGAGGAAGACCGCTACAACACGATCGACTACGCGGTCTTCTCTGCAGCGCTGACCGAGGCCAAGGCTGCAGTCGCGGCGACGACCTCGACCGACGATGACCTGGCTGAGGCGCTGCGTCGCCTCAACCTCGCCACCGGCCAGCTGCAGTGGAAGGTCATTCCGCAGCTCGCCTTCCTGATCGAAGACGCAGACGCGCTGAAGTCCGAGACCTACACGGAGGAGAGCTTTGCGAAGCTCACCACCGCACTGGTCGCGGCGAAGGCAGTGAAGTCCGACGCTTCGTACGACGAGTACCGCACTGCGTCATCCGACCTGTCGACCGCCATGGACGACCTCGAGACCGAAGAGGCGCCCGTCATCACGGTGGGCAAGACCTCGATCTCGCTCGCCCCGGCAAGCGCGCTGACCTCGGCCGAGCTGATCGAGGCCTTCGCGGCCACGATCGACAAGGGCGAGCTCGTCGTCGACGCGTCGAGTGTCGACTTCGCCACCGAAGGCACCTACACGGTCACCTTCACCGGTTCGTTCCGCGACATCGCGGCCGACCCGGTCGAGGTCACCCTCGAGGTCACTGCCCCGCCCGTCACGGAATCGAAGGTCGCCCTCACCGGCGCCTCGGTGACGTACGGCACGGTCGCGAAGCTCACGGCGACGGTCACCGCAGCAGACGCTGCGGCAACCGGCGATGTGGTGCTGACTATCGACGGCAAGGACTACACGCAGGCACTCGCCTCGGGCACTGCAGAGTTCACCCTCCCGGCGACCCTCGCTGTCGGTACCTACTCCGCAAAGCTGGCCTACGCCGGTTCGAAGGGTGTCAGCGCCGGGGTGGCAACCGCCACGGTGACTGTCGGCCTGCGCACCGCTAGTGTCACGGTGACCACCAAGGGATCGACCTACGGCAAGGCGTCGACCGTCACGGTCGCGGTCACTTCGGGTGCAACGGAGGCCGCAACCGGTCTCGTCACGGTCTCGGCCGCGGGCAAGAGCTACTCCGCGACGCTCAAGGACGGCAGCGCCACCCTCGCGCTGGCGACCACGACCGCCGCCGGCAAGGTCGCGATCTCGGCGAGCTACGCGGGTGACAGCACCACGGCATCGGCTACGGCGACTTCGTCGGTCACCATCAAGAAGGCGACCTCGAAGTTGTCGATCACCCCGAAGACGACCAAGCCCAAGGTCGGCAAGACGAACTCGATCACGATCCGCGTGACCGGTGTGACGAAGCCGACCGGTTCGGTCACCATCTCGGTGGGCGGCAAGAAGGTCAAGAACGTGACCTTCAGGAGCACCGACAACGGTCTGCGCACGGTCAGCCTGCCCGCTCTCAAGAAGGCCGGTTCGGCAACGATCTCGGTCAAGTACTGGGGAACCGCGTCGATCACCTCGTCGAGCAAGTCGGTGAAGGTGACGGCCAAGAAATAGCCCTCGCGCAACAGAAGGCCCCGTCCCGAATCGCGCTGGGCGGGGCCTTTCTGGTTCAGGCCGAGGTGCTTGCCCTGACGATCAGCTCGGGGTCGAAGATGACCTGCGGATGCTTCGCTCCCGCCGCCGGTTGCGAATCGTCGAGCAGCAGCTCGACGGCCGTCCTGCCGAGCGCCTCGTGCGGCTGGCGGATCGACGTCAGCGGATAGAACGGAAAGGTCTCTAACGAGACGTCGTTGTAGCCGATGATCGCGAGGTCTTCGGGCAGCGCGATGCGCGGGTCGCGCAGCATCCGCTGGATGATGCCGATAGCGACATTGTCGTTGACGCAGAACAGGGCGTCCGGCCTGCGGTTCGTGGGTCGGGCGAGCAGCAGTTCGCCGATTTCCTGCCCGGCAGCCACGTCGCGCTCCGCTGTGGGAATGATCTCGAGCTCGGCTCCGGCGACCTCGGAGACGGCAAGCTGGGCGCCGGCCAGGCGATCCGCGATCTGCTGGATCGACACCGGCCCACCGACGAACGCGATCCGCCGACGACCCTGTTCGAGCAGGTGGCGCGCGGCGAGAGTGCCGCCGAGAACGTTGTTGACCGATACCGACGCGAATTGTCCGGAATCGTTGCGGTGGTCGATCATCACGAGCGGCTGGCGGATGGCCGCACCCTCGAGATACTCGTCGTTGTTGATGGCCGAGAGAAGCACGCCGCGGGCACGTTGTTCCTCGAACATCTGCAAGTAGTCGCGTTCGACATCCGGGCTGCCATCGGTGTCGGCGATGACCACACGGATGCCGTCTTCCGCCGCCCGGCGCCGGGCGCCTCGGGCGACCAGGTAGGTGAACGCGTCACCCACGTCGAAGGCGACGAACCCGACTGTGCTGCTGGTTCCGCGGCGCAACTGGCGGCCGGCGTCATTGCGCACGTAACCGAGTTCGTCGATGGCGGCCTGGATGCGCTCGCCGCGCTTCGGCGCGACCCGCTCAGGGGTGTTGACATAGGTGGATACCCACCCGACCGAGACATTTGCCCGGGAAGCGACGTCGCTCATTCGTACTGCCACGGCAACCCCTTCGCCGATATGTTGTGCGAACAATCAATCTTTGGATGGTACCGGCTTGCGGGTGAGTGGCAACTGCGTGCCGCCGTAATCTGCCGTCACCTCGCGTGCTGGCGAAATGCCTCGGTTATGCTTCATCAGCACGCAGTTCGCTGCGCGGCGGCCCGGCGGGGTAGCTCAGGTGGTTAGAGCACACGACTCATAATCGTGGTGTCGCGGGTTCGAGTCCCGCCCTCGCTACATTCTCGAAAACGTCTCTGCCGGTTCTTGTAAAACTCAGGAAAAAGCCACAATTAGCTCGCGGCAACCCTGACGATTCCGGCACTCCGGTTGCCGAACTCCGCCGATTCTCCTGAGTTTTACAAGTGACCCTGCGGGGAGCGATCGTCTCGGGAGAATGGAACGAGGCCATTGCCCTGTCGGAGGAACCTTCTAGTCTGGAGTTCCAGCGCTGATCCGCAGAGGAGGGCTTGCTCATGGCCACGATCGTTCTGTTCCACCACATCCAGGGGCTCACCGAGGGGGTCGTCGCGTTCGCTGATCGGCTCCGGGCCGCCGGGCACGACGTCATCACGCCCGATTTCTTCGACGGGCATACCTTCGGCTCGATCGAAGAGGGCTTTGCATACCGGCGCAGCAGCGGCATCGACCCGGACGAGCTCGCGGATGCGGTCGTTGCCGACCTGCCCGCTGACCTGGTGTACGCGGGGTTCTCATTCGGCGTCATGTCAGCCCAGCGACTCGCCCAGACCAGGCCCGGGGCCCGCGCCGCGCTGCTGTTCGAATCGACCGTGCCGATCTCGGGCGAAGACACGTTCGGCCCCTGGCCAGACGGGGTGCCGGCGCAGATCCACGGCATGGACGCCGATGAGTTCTTCTATGGAGACGGCGATGTGAAGGCGGCCGAAGAGATCGTCGCGACGGTGCCGGGGTCGGAGCTCTACCTCTACCCGGGCGACAGCCACCTTTTCTCCGACAGCTCGCTTGCCAGTTACGACCAGGCCGCGACCGAACTGCTCATTTCCCGAGTGCTCGCGTTTCTCGACCGACTCGACCGATAGGCAATAGATGAAGGCCCTGCCGCGAATCGATCGCGGCAGGGCCTTCATCGTCTTCTGTTACTTGACTTTGCCTGTCGACTTCGACGTGACGGTCTCGGTCAGGTAGCCGGTCTTCGACCCGGTCACTTTCACGCTGATCGTCTTGCCCTTGTCAGTCGAATGCAGCTTGTAGGTGGTCTTCGTGGCGTTCGCCACGGCGACCCCGTTGCGGTACCAGCGGTACGACAGGTGCACTCCGGAGGGCTTCCACGTGCCGGCCTGCGCCTTCAGGGTCTTGCCGACCTTCGCTGTGCCGCTGATTTTCGGTGTCGGCTTTGACGTGAACGCGAGCTTCGCGGTGATGCTCGCACTCGTCACCGAGACCGACTCGGCGCCCGGCGCGGATGCCGTGACCCGCACCGAGATCTTGTCACCGGCATCCGCCTTCGCCAGCTTGTAGCTGGACTTCGTGGCGGATGCGATCGGCTTGCCGTTGTTCAGCCAGCGATAGGCGAGGGTAGCGGAACCCGGCTTCCACCCGCTGGTGTGGGCGGTGAGCGTGGCTCCGACCTTCGTCTTGCCGGTGACCGTCACGGTGCCCGCTGTGATCTCGGGTGCCGCGGCGGGACCGGTGGAGATGTTCCACGTTCCCGCGCCGACCGACAGATTCACGTAGTCGCCGTCGAGCTTGGCCGCGGTCAGGCCGTCGACCCCGGGCGCGAGCGCGCCCTGGGTCCAGGCCAGCTCGCCGTTCACGCTGATGTCGATGTTCTCGCCGAAGGTCGGCACCGCGATCGTTCCCGAGGTTCCGGCCGGGGCGCCGACCTGGAGCACGAACCCGACGCCGGGGTCACGGCTCCAGTTGACCGAGAGGTCGCCATGCGGAGTCGGAGCCTTTCCCTTGGTCCACTCGAGGTCGCCCGGGTGCGGCTGCACGAGCCAGGACTCGTAGCCGGCATCCACCGGCTGGATTCCGAGCACGTACTTCGAGAGTGCCGACACCGGCCCGGTCGACCAGCCGTGGGCCATGTTGGTCTGGTCGGTCGCCTGCTTTCCCTGCTCGCTGAGGTTCTCCCAGAAGGTGCCGGTGTAGAGGTCACCGGGCTCGATCATCGGGCCCCACTCACGCGACAGCAGGTCGAGCGCGCCAGCGGTGTCACCCGATGCGAACCGCGCGTCCAGTTCGAACCCCGAGATGTAGGGGCTGATCGTGCGCTGGTAGCCGCTCGAGAACGGCAGGGTGCCGTGCTCGGTCCAGAGCTGCGACTCGATTTTCGCCAGGATGCCGTCGACCTTGTCTTCCGGGGCGATGCCGAACAGGATCGCGAAGACATTCGCGTCTTGCGCGGTGACATCGGTCACGGTGCTGCTCAGGTTGTAGACGCCGGTCTGGTTGTTGAACAGGCGCGAGTTGATGGCGTTTTTCACCGCCTCCGCCTTCGCCGTGTACCCCGCGGCGAGCTCCGGGTGGCCGGCGGCGACAGCGAGCTCCGCTCCATCGAGAAGCACCTTGTAGTACAGCGCGTTGTAGGTCGTGACCTCGCCGGTCTTTGCGCCGTCGTAGTAGTCCCAGTCGGCTCCGGTGTCGTTGGTGGTCACGACCAGGCCATTGGCGCCGACGAGTGAGGCGTTCCAGTCGAGCTGCTTGGCGACGGTCGGCCACTGCTCGGTCACGAACTCCGAGTCGGCGGTGTACTTGTAGTAGTCGCTCAGCGCCCGCACGTAGTACATCGAATAGTTCGCGGAGTAAGGGCTCTTCGGGTTCGCCTGCGGCACGGTGCCCACCGGGGTGGTGGGCGGCATCACGCCCGAGACGTATCCGTTGGTGCCGGCGTAGCTGCCGAGCAGTTCGAGCGAACCACTCAGGTACTCGGTGGTGTCGGTCGAGTAGTACAGGGTCGGTCCCTGCACGGCCAGGTCGCCCGACCAGACCGCGCGGTCACGCTTAGCCCCGTCGAGCAGCAGAGGCAGCTCGTTGTTGCCGGGAACGCTGAAGTCCGAAATCGCGGATGCTTCGGACAGGTCGTTCTCGTAGAGCGTGGCTTCTGCGTTGCTGATTGCCAGGTCGGCGAACTGGGCTTCCTCGCCGCTGAACACGCGGAAACCGACGGTGCCCTTGGCCAGGGCGGGAGTTCCCGGGGGGAAGGCAGCCGAGTCGAAGGTCGCGACCTGCACATCGTCGATGAACGTGGTCACCGTCGTGCCGCTGACGACTTCCCGGATATCGAGCCAGGTGCCCTCTTCAACCGGGGTGTCGAGAGTCTGCGTCGAGATCGACGAGTAGACACCGTCTTTCACGCTCAGCTGCTGCAGCGAGTTCTTGGCGCCCGCGGTGTTGTCAGCGGAGCCGAGGATGATCAGGTAACCGCTAGACGAGTTGCTGCCGCGCACGACCCAGCCGGATTGGTTGGCGACGATTTTCGTGCGGAAGCTGACGGTGTAATCGGTCCAGTCCGCGCCATCCCGCAGCAGTCCGATCGCCGTGCCCGCGTTGGTGCCGGGAACACCGAGCACTCCGTCGTCGACGTTCCAGCGTGCACCGACCGTGCCGGCGGGAACGTGGTTGATGAGGTTCGTGTAGGTGCCGTCGTACCAGTACTTGTTGAGCTCGTCAGAGCTCGAGACGAAGTACCCGGGGTAGTCGTCGGCGGCCATACGCAGCGATGTGTACTGGATCCCGACGTCGCTCAGCGAGACCGTGCCGGGCGAGGTGAGGGTAATCAGTTGGTAGCGCTCGCCGCCCTGGATCTCACCGTTCGTGATCCGGCCGGGCTTCGTGATCGTGTAGGTGTTGAAGCGCTTGCTGTCGCCGCTGGCCCACGGGGATACCCCGTCACCAGTCGGGGTGACCTGGCCGCGGGTCTCGCTGTAGCCAGCCTGCAACGTCGGCGAACCGCTTGCCGCGGTGACGTCGAAGGTCGGGTAGCCGCCCACGTTGTGGCCGTAGTCGAGAAGGATGCTCGCGCCGCCGGTGATCTCGGGAACAGCGGGGATCGCCTGGCCGGTCACCGTCTTCTGCACGGCGAAGCTGCCCGACTGGGCATCCGTCGCGCTCGTGCGCACGGTGTAGTCGACCGGGAACGACGCGGTGCGATCGTCGGGGGAGAGCGTGTCGGTGCGTGGCCACAGCACAACACTGCCCACCGCCTGCACCGAACCGAGGTCGATGGTCGCCCAGACCGAACCGCCGGCGAGGTCGGGGTTCGCGTGCGGGCTCGACGTCCAGCCGTGCGCATTCGGGTTCTCGGAGTTGGTCACGCCGTCGGTTAGAAACTGCCTGCCCCAGCCGGCATCCTGGATCGATTCCGAGGTGGTGACGGTCTTGCCCTCGGCGAGGTTGGTCTCACTGCCGGGACCGAAGACCTGCAGCTCAGAGAGTTGGACGTAGCGTCCTGCGGGATCTCCCTTGGCAGAGAGGCCGAGCCTGGTGACATCGAGGCGCAGGTAACGTGCCTGCACCTGGTCGACGGTCACGGTGACCGGGCTGGAGTGCACTGCCTGCGGCGTCGCCGTGAGTGTCGTGACCTCGTCGGAGTCCGGGTCGAGCAGGGCATCCGGGTTGGTCACGTCCCCGGTCACGCTGACCACGGCGACTGGCGTCACGTGGGCATCCGGTGCCTGCACGTACTTCTGCCAGTCGGGGTTCTCGGGCCAGCTGGGGCTCGCGCCCACAAACGGTGCGGCCGCGGCGGTGCCGGCTGCGGTCAGCGATCCTCCGCAGGCGAGGAGGGCCACGGTGGCCACGGCGAGAATCCGTGTGCCGGGGTGGCGTAGTAGTCGGTTCGGCTCATTCATCGTTGAAAGTCCTTCGATCTGGTTCTGGCGTGACGCCATCGTCTGCCCGGAGCGAGCATATTGAAACGGTTCAGGCAGCACAAGACCCCGCACGGTACCCAGTGCTCTACCCCCGGATGGGGTATGAGATATTTCGGCAAATGCGGGGTAATCTCAATGCCTACCAGGCCTGAACGGGCTGGCGGACACCCGAAAGTTGCGCTAGTGAAACCGTTGGCCGCACTCGTGATTGCGATCGCGCTGGTTATCGTGCCGTCTATCGCCCCCGTCAGCTCCGTCGCAGCCGACCCGGGAGTGACCACGTTCACGACTCTCGGCGACAGCCACACCACCGGCGACTTCATCGAATTCGACGAGGGACTGGCGGCCGGCGCGAGCTGGACCATCACCGCCCGCTCCGACACCCGCGCGTACGTGGGCGGCTGGGCAAGGGGCGGCGCAACGACCTCCGACATGCTCGCCCATGCCGAACATCGCGATGCGAACTGGCTCGTGTTGATGGTCGGCACGAACGACCCCGGGCACGGCGTCACCTGGGCGCAGTCGCGCCGCAACATCCTCGAGATGGTGAAGATCGTCGGCGCCGACCAGGTGCTCCTGTCGGCGATCCCTCCGCGCAACAGGGTCGAGCAGCGCCAGCAGACTTTCAACGGCAGGCTGCACGAGCTCGCCCTCGAGCAGGGATTCAGCTGGATCAATCCCTGGGGCGACTACCGCACCGCATCCGGCGGCTGGATCTCGGGCATGACAGTCGACGGAACGCACGCAAAACGCGATGTCTATCGCGCCATCGGCCGCGTGTTCGGGCAGCGGATCTCGAATGTCGCACCCGCCTCCATCGCGGCACCCGCGAGCTAGTGCCGCACCGTCGCTGCCTCTCGCAGCACGATGGTCGCTCTTCCGGAGCGCCTCTGGTCTTGTCCCTCTGCACCCGGTCGAAGGGCCTGCGCGAGTTGCTCTGAAGCATCATGCTCGCTCATGATCACGAGTCCTTTCGAACTGTCGGCCGACCTCGACAGTTGCTCGATCCAGTCCCGGTTGATCAGGGCAGGGTGCCCGCCGGCGAATTTGAAATACAGCGGGATGGAGTCGCTGAGCCAGATCGAACTGCGGCCGTCGCCGACCGCATCGCTGTCGCGCCACGACATGAGAAAGCTCTCGCCCCGACGCAACTTCTGCACAACCACTATCTGCACGTGGCACAGAACCCGGTCGTCGATGTGCACGACGAGTCCGTCATAGGTCAGTGTTCCCATTGCTCTCTCACTCTCAGTCGCGGAACCCGGAGGTGGTGAAAGCTAAGCGGCAACTGACAGGGGCCGGGGGTACAAGCTTGCGCTCCCGGAGTGCTGCGGGCAAGGGTGCCAGGTCACGATCTGCCTGTCAGTCGTCTTTTAACCGAGCGCGCGTTCGGCTCGACTGAAAGCTCGTTCCCAGACGTGCGAACCGGGTGGCCCGCGCGGATTATCCTGAGCGAGTGACCACCCGCACCGAAGCACCTTCCCCAGCCCAGCCCCGCCGCCGCAGAATGCGCAGTGGCATCGGTGGCTGGCTGCTCGACGGACTCACCGAGAAGGCGGGAACTCACCAGGGTCCGCACGCCGAGAAGGTCGAGAAGACCAGCTCGTGGTGGCGGGTCATGTGCCTCACCGGTGTCGACTACTTCTCGACGCTCGGCTACCAGCCCGCCATCGCGGCGGTCGCGGCCGGGCTCCTGTCGCCGTTCGCCACGATGGTTCTCATTCTGTTGACCCTGCTCGGTGCGCTTCCCGTCTATCGCCGGGTCGCCCGCGAGAGCTTTCGCGGCGAGGGCTCGATCGCCATGCTCGAGCGGCTGCTGCCCTGGTGGGGCGGCAAGTTGTTCGTGCTCGTGCTGCTCGGTTTCGCCGCGACAGACTTCATGATCACCATCACGCTCTCTGCGGCGGATGCCACGGCCCACGCCGTCGAGAACCCCTTCGCGCCGGAATGGTTCGACGGCAACCAGGTCGGCCTCACCCTTTTTCTCGTCGCGCTTCTCGCCATCGTCTTCCTCAAGGGATTCAAGGAGGCGATCAACGTGGCCGTTGTACTCGTCGCGTTGTTCCTGGTGCTCAATGCCGTGGTCATCGTGGTCGCGATCGCCCACGTCGCCGAGAACACGGTGGTGATCGGCGACTGGTGGAGTGCGTTGAATACGCAGCACGGCAACCCGCTCATCATGGTGGGGATCGCGCTGATCGTCTTTCCGAAGCTCGCCCTCGGGCTCTCCGGGTTCGAGACCGGCGTTGCCGTCATGCCCCAGATCAACGGCAAGCCCGATGCCGACGGCTACCCCGCCGAGCGCGTGCGCGGCACGAAGCGCTTGCTGGCTACCGCAGCCGTAATCATGAGCGTGTTCCTCATCTCGTCGAGTTTCGTGACCACGCTGCTGATCCCGCAGCAGGAGTTCCAGCCCGGCGGCGAAGCCAGCGGCCGCGCCCTGGCCTACCTCGCCCACCAGTTCCTCGGTGACGCATTCGGCACCGTCTACGACGTGAGCACGATCTGCATCCTGTGGTTCGCGGGGGCGTCGGCCATGGCCGGGCTGCTCAACATCGTTCCGCGCTACCTGCCGCGCTATGGCATGGCCCCGCAGTGGGCGCGCGCCGTTCGTCCCCTCGTTCTCGTCTTCACCGTGATCGCCATCATCATCACGCTCGTCTTCAACGCCGACGTCGATGCCCAGGCCGGCGCCTACGCGACCGGGGTGCTGGTACTGATCACGTCGGCATCCGTCGCGGTGACGCTGTCAGCGCTGCACAAGAAGCAGCGAAAGCGCACCGTCGGGTTCGCGGTGATCGCGGCCGTCTTCGCGTACACGACCGTGGTCAACGTGATCGAGCGCCCGGACGGCGTGCGCATCGCCGCGCTCTTCATTCTCGGCATCGTCGCGGTGTCGATCATCTCGCGCGTGCAGCGGTCGTTCCAGCTGCGCGCGACCTCGGTCGTCCTCGATGCGGTCGCACTGGAATTCGTCACGACGGATGCCGACGACTACGGCGCCATCCTCATCATCGCGAACGAGCACGACGACGGTTCAGAGCAGGAATACCGGCAGAAGGTCGCTGAAGAGCGTCGCGACAGCGGTATCCCGCAGCGTGCCCCGGTGATCTTTCTCGAGGTCATCGCCGACGACTCGTCGAACTTCGAAGAAGACCTCGTGGTTCGCGGAGAGACCCGCCATGGCTACCGCGTGCTGACGGTCAACAGCGGAAACGTTCCGAACACCATCGCCACCATCCTGCTGACGATCCGCGACGAGACCGGCGTGATTCCCGGCATCTACTTCGAGTGGACCGAAGGCAACCCGGTGAGCAACATGCTGCGCTACCTCGTGACGGGCAACGGCGAGGTCGCCCCGGTCACGCGCGAAGTGCTGCGCCAGGCCGAGAGTTCGCGTGCCCGCCGTCCCGACGTGCACGTGAGCTGACCGCCCTACTTGTCTTTCGGGTCGATTCCCGGGCGTACCGCGGCTGACTCGGCGATGTCGATGCGGGTGACCCCGTCGGCCTTCTCGGTCGTCGTGATGCGGGGAGCCGCATCCGATTCATCGGACTTCGGAGCTCGCGTCAACTCGTCGTGACGCTTCTGCTCGTCGGTCATCTCGTGCTGGCCTTCGCTGCCGTTCGACTTATCGGTCATGCTGGCACCGTACCCGGCGCCCGCATCCGCTCCTTCGTGCCTAGCCCGTTTCAAGGGAAATCTGCATTTTCGACCCGGAAACAGCGGCTCAATCGCGCACCCGCGCACAATGTCCGTGAAAGGGGTAGAGGCGCGTGTCGCCGGGTCTCGCTAGCCTTCCAGCAGCCGACAGCGTCCGTAGAAAGCAGCCTTGTGAACTCGCAGCCCCTGATCGCAGTGCCCGATGCCGAACTCGACGACCTGCGGTTGCGGCTGCGCAATACCCGCTGGGGTGCTGCCTGGCCGGTCGATGGCTGGGATGCCGGCACGAGTCAGGCGGAACTGCGCCGCCTTGCCGACTATTGGGCGACCGGCTTTGACTGGCGACAAGCAGAAGCTGCCATCAACGCGCTTCCCTCCCGGTCCGCAGACCTCGACGGCACACCCGTGCACTACCTGCGCTACGAAGCCGAGCGCGAGGCTGCGCTGCCGATCGTGCTGAGCCACGGCTGGCCGAGCACGGTTCTCGAACTCACCGGGCTCGCCGAGCGCCTGTCGGCGCCGAGCCGGTTCGGCGGATCCGCTGGCGATGCGTTCACGGTGATCGTGCCGTCGCTGCCGGGCTTTGCCTTCTCCCCACAGCGTCCAACGCTGTTGGACGCCCAGCCCACGCATGAGCTATGGCACCGGCTGATGACTGAGGAGCTCGGGTTCGAGCGGTACGCGGCTCATGGCGGTGACCTCGGGGCCGGGATCACCTCGCGCCTCGGGCAGGCGCACCCCGAGGCGCTCGCTGGCATCCACGTGCTCGCGATCGGCGATCCGGTCGGCCCGCTCGACGACGTGACTGCTGAAGAGCAGGACTACCTCGACGCCCGGGCTGCCTGGTCGCGGAACGAGGGCGCCTACCAGCACCAGCAGCAGACCCGGCCGCTCTCCCTCGCGCCGGCGCTCTCGGATTCGCCCGTCGGGTTGCTGGCCTGGATCGTCGAGAAGTACCGGGCCTGGAGCGACAGCCACGGTGACCTCGCGAGCCGGTTCAGCGACGATTTTGTGCTCACCCAGGCCTCGCTCTACTGGTTCACCAACTCGATCTCGACCTCGTTCCGGCCGTACCACGAGCACTACCTCGGCCTTCTCGCCCCGGTCGAACGAGTCGTCGTGCCGACTGCGCTCGCCGTGTTCCCGGCCGACCTGTCGCACCCGCCGTGCTCCTGGGCGGAGCGCACCTGCAACCTCACGCGCTATACCGAGCTGACTCGCGGCGGCCACTTCGCCGCGCACGAGGAGCCGGATCTGCTCGCGGCCGACATCACGGAGTTCTTCCGGCCGCTGCGCTGACCCGGGTCAGTGCGCGGCGAGGACCTCGAATACGCGGTCGAGGCACTCGCGCAGCGACGTTCCGGATGCCGCGGACTCGCGCCAGGCGAGGTCGAAGCCCGCGATCGCCGTCGACGCGAGAACCTTCGCTCTCAAGTCATCGCCCAGCTGCTCGGCCAGGGCATCCGCCAGTCTCTGCTCCTGCGCAGACCGACGCTCGGTGAGGTGTGCGCGCAGGGAGGGGATCGACGTGATCATCCGAGCCTTGGCGAGTGAACGGTCCGGTTCGGCGTCGGCCGCGAGAACCGCGGGCTCGAACGCGTGGCGAAGGTGCGGCCAGGGCGATCCGTTGCGAAGGTCGAATTCGCGCAGCAGGGACGCGTAGTCGAGGTCGGTGGACTGCATCGCGACGATGACCGCGTCGTCTTTCGTGCGGAAGTAACGGAAGAACGTCGCCCGGGAGACCCCGGCTGCGAGCGCGGCGTCCTCGGCGGTCGACTCGGCGAAACCATGGGCGAGAAAGTGATTGAAGGCAGCCTCGGCCAGGCGAGTGCGAACGGCATCCCGAGTCAACTCGCGCGCGGTGGATGCCATGTCTGGAATTGTAGCCAGCTTCAGGCCGTACTGATACGCTGCCTCAATACTGAGACTGCGTATCAAGTCACGAACCCGAGGAGCTGCATATGCCTATCACCGAACTCGACACCACCGCCGCGCTGATTGTGGTCGACCTGCAGGTCGGCACCCTCTCCACTCCGACGGCGCACCCCGCGGCTGAAGTGCTCGGCCGCGCGGTCCAGGTCATCGGTGCATTCCGAGAGCGCGGCCTCCCGGTCGTCCTGGGCAACGTCACCGGAACTCCGGTCGGACGCACCGCCTACGGTGCGGGCGCGCGTGAGTTCCCGGCTGAGTGGAGCGCCCTCGTTCCCGAGCTCGACCCGCAGTCATCAGACATCCTGGTCACCCGCGCCACCTGGAGTGCGTTCGCCGGCACTGACCTGAATGCCACCCTGCGCGCTCGCGGCGTCACGCAGCTGGTCATCGTCGGTGTCGCGACGAGCTTCGGTGTCGAGTCGACGGCGCGCGCCGGCTACGACCTCGGTTACAGCGTCTCGGTAGTGGAGGACGCGATTACCGACCGCAGCGCCGATTCCCACGCCGCGAGCACCACGCGCGTCTTCCCGGCGCTCGGCGAGGTCGGCACGACGGCCGAACTGCTTTCCGCCCTCGAGCGGTGAGCCTGAAGATTCACTCCACACTCTCGTAATCGCTGATGCCCGCGGGCCGAAGAAACCTAACGTGGGCAGATGGCGAAAGAGACCGGACAGAACGCGAGCGATCGCGCGGCAACAGCACCCGACCCCGAAGACCCGCGCAAGCCGGACTCGCTGGGCGAGATCAAGAAGCGCTCGTGGAAGTACGTCGCGCGCAAGACACTCCGGGAGTTCACCGCCGACCAGGCCACCGACCTGGCCGCGGCGCTCACTTACTACGGCGTGCTCGCGGTCTTCCCCGCGCTTCTCGCGTTCGTCTCGATCCTCGGGCTGTTCGGCGACGCCAACGAGACGACGAATACCCTGCTCGACCTCGCCGGCGGGCTGGTGCCTGCCGACACCCTCGACGCCGTTCGCGAGCCGATCAAGACCATCACGAGTGCGCCATCCGCGGGTCTTGCCCTGTTCATCGGTATTGCCGGTGCCCTATGGGGAGCGTCGGGTTACGTCGGTGCTTTCGCGCGGGCGATGAACCGGATCTACGGCATCCAGGAGGGTCGCCCGGTCTGGAAGCTGCGCCCGATCACGCTCGGAGTCACGGTGCTCGCGATTGTCGCCGCCGTTGCAGCCGCGCTTCTTCTTGTGCTCAGCGGCCCGGTCGCCGAGAACGTCGCAAACGCGATCGGGGTGGGCGAAGCCGGCCTGTTCGTCTGGAACATCGTCAAGTGGCCTGTTCTCGCATTCTTCGCAGTACTGATCGTGGCCGTGCTCTACTACGCGACGCCGAATGTGCAGCAGCCCAAGTTCCGCTGGATGAGCCTCGGCTCGCTCGTCGCGCTCATCGTCTGGGTGCTGGCGTCGGTCGGCTTTGCTTTCTATGCCGCGAATTTTTCGAGCTATGACGAGACCTACGGCGCAATCGGTGGCGTCATCGTCTTCCTGCTCTGGGTCTGGATCTCGAACAACGCCCTGCTGTTCGGTGCCGAGCTGGATGCCGAACTCGAGCGCGGCCGGGAATTGCAGGCTGGCATGCCTGCCGAGGAGCACATCCTGCTTCCGCCGCGCGATACGAAGGTGAGCGACAAGGCGGCCGCGCAACATCACAAAGACATCGTGCAGGGACGCCGCATCCGCGCGCAGCGGGATCCCGCGGGGGCAGCGGCCGACAGCATCGCCGAACGTAAAACGCGCAAGGCCGAACAAAAAGCCGCCGAGAAAGCGGCACCTAAGGAGCGGCCGTCTCGTGCCGACCAGGAAGCCGCGCTCAAGAAGGCGAGCCTGGCCATCCACGCGGTGAGCGCGGCCCAGACCAAGGCGCACATCGACAGTGGCAAGCCGCCGAAGCTCTCGCGTCGGGCCAGGCGCAAAAAGCGCTGAGGTCTGGATAGGCCTCGGGGATGACGACGCGGGGTGCGTCGCGCCCATAGCCTGAACGCGACAGGTCACGCCGGATCCGTCGCGCACCGGACGGGGGCCATGACAAGCACGACGCACAAAGCCGGGTCGAAGTCCGTGGGTGTGCCGCTGCTCGTTCTCGGGGTCGGTGCACTTATCGTCGCCCAACTGCTACTCGGGGCCACGAACTTTCTCAGGCCCGACTACGAACGCTGTTTCGAGAAGGAGCCCGCGGGAACCACGATGGTCGGCGAGAACAGCCTCGTCTCGTCCGCTGACTGGCCGCTGCCGGGACTCGAGTGCATCTGGTACGGCGAGGGGCAGCAGACGTTCCGGGAATTTCGCCTCGAGGTCGGGCCCGCCGTCATCGGTTTCGCCGGAATCGGATCGGCGATAGCTGGTGCCGTCATCCGCGCCCGCCGCGCGGCCGCATGGCGACGCCGGGCTACTGCCTAATCGAGGGCGATGTCAGCCTGTGGGCTGACGCCGCGAGCGTCGCCGGGCCCCTAGCCTGAATCGACTCGTCACCCTGGGCCAGTCGCCGATAGGACGAGAGATATGCCCGAACAGACGCGCAAGCCGATCCCCGCCTCGGTTGGTGTGATGCTGCTGTTCCTCGGCATCGTCTTTGTTGTGGGCACCTTCCTGCACTCGGGGTTCCTGCTGCACCAGGCATCGCCGAGCGAACAGTGCTGGGAACTGGAGGAGCCGGTCGGGGAGAAACCCGACATGGGCAATTCAGTAGAGAGTGTGGACTGGCTCTACCTTCCCGCCGTGGGGCTGGTGTGCGGGTGGACCAGTGCAGATGGAGCGGTCATCACCGAGTTCCATCCGAATGGGCCGCTGACCGCCGGATGGTACTTCGGCTTGATCGCGGGGCTTTCCGGCTGCGTCATAATCTGGCGGCGATCGTGACCGGGCGCGACACGCGCGGGGTGAAAGTGAGAATCAATCCGGCCGAATTCGGCGAAAAAATCTGCCCCGGATTCGTTCCCCGCGGAATCCCGCGGTAGTTCGAATGTCGGTGGCTACCGCAACAATGTAAATAGTTGGCGACACGCCGAAAACACTAGATGTAGTGGAATGACATCCATGTGATTCCCGTTATATAGTGAAGACCTCGCCGCAGCAGCGGTGACGACAACTACTAGTCAGAAGGAGGATCGTATGGACAACGACGACAACATCGGCGGTTACGCAGTTCCCGTCGACCCGATGGATCTTCTGCAGTGCGACAGCTGCCAGTAGGCGCTCCTCGCTTCTGAAGACCCCCGCGAATTCCCCGGCCACCGTCACGGTGACCGGGGTCTTTGCGTTAACGCACCCGCCACGCGATCCCGGCGCGGCATCCGGCACCGGCAACTAAACTGCTGGGGTGCCAGTGAACCCAGACCTCACGGAACGCTCGTTCGAGCCGACCGCGCCCTATCTCGTCGGCCGCGAGAAGATCCGCGAGTTCGCTCGCGCCGTCTTCGCGACGAGCCCGATCAACCACGACCCCGAAGCCGCGATCGCCGCCGGATACAGCGACATCGTCGCGCCGCCGACCTTTCCGGTCGTGGTGCAGGAGTCGACGCTGCAGCAGCTGCTCTCGGCCCCGGATGCCGGGATCGACTTCTCGCGCGTCGTGCACGGCGACCAGCGCTTCACCTACACGCGTCCGATCGTCGCCGGTGACGAACTCACCGCCACACTCTCGGTGACCAGCATCAAGTCGCTCGGCGGCCACTCGATGGTCACGTCGGAATCCACCATGGTCGACGCGAACGGCGAGCACGTCGTCACCGCGATCTCGACCCTCGTAGTCAGGGGAGACGAATGATCGCGGAGCTGGGCGAGATCGTCGCCGAAAAGACCTACGAACTAAGCCGCGATTCCCTCGTGCGCTACGCCGGTGCATCCGGGGACTTCAACTCGATCCACTACCGTGACGATGTCGCGGCGAGCGTCGGCCTGCCCGGCGTACTCGCCCACGGCATGCTCACGATGGGATTCGCCATCCAGCCCGTCGTCGAATGGATCGGCGACAGCGGCCGGATTCTCGACTACCAGGTGCGGTTCACCCGCCCGATCGTCGTCGATCCGACCGACGGCGCCACAGTCACGGTCGTCGCCAAGGTCGGCGCGCTCGATGATGCCGAAGTGCGCATCGACCTGACCGTCACCTACGACGGCGCGACAGTTCTCGGAAAGGCGCAGGCCCGAGTGAGCCTCGCCGCCACGGCATGACCGAAGTCACGCTCGCCGAGCTGACCACGATGCGCGTCGGCGGACCCGTCGCGCGCGTGGTCGCCCCCGAAACGACTGAGGCGCTCATCGAAGCCGCGCTCGACGCCTGGAACAGCGGAGACGAGTGGCTCATCCTCGGCGGAGGGTCCAACCTCATCGCCGGTGACGAGGGTTTTGACGGCACCGTGATCCGCGTTGTCACGCGGGGCATCGAAGAGCTTCCGGATGCCCCGGCCGGCCGGGTGCGTCTGCGTGTGCAGGCGGGCGAGCCGTGGGACGCCCTCGTGGCGTACACGGTCGAGCGCGGCCTGACCGGCATCGAGGCGCTCAGCGGAATTCCCGGATCGAGCGGTGCGGCCCCGATCCAGAACATCGGTGCGTACGGCCAGGACGTCGCCGAGACCCTCGTCGCCATCGACTACCTCGACTACCTGACCGGCGAACTCGCCCGTGAGAGTGCCGCAAGCCTCGACCTCGGCTACCGCTGGTCGTCGCTCAAGGCCGGACGCCAGGGGCTCGTCGTCGCAATCGAACTCGACTTGTTCGCCGCCGAGGGAGGCCTCGGTCGACCGATCGAATACGCGCAGCTCGCGTCGTCGCTCGGGGTAGCACTCGGCGACCGTGTTCCGCTCGCCGACGTACGTTCGACGGTGCTGCGACTGCGTGCCTCCAAGGGCATGGTCCTCGACGCGACCGATCCCGACTCGGTGAGCGCCGGATCGTTCTTCACCAACCCGCTCGTCGGAGAGAATTTCGCGCGCACGCTTCCGGAGGCCGCCCCGCGCTGGCCGGTCGAACCCGAGCCCGCGGATGTGTTCGTTCCGCTCGGCGAGGAGCCGGCGCTGCCGTTGCAGCGCACCGACCACCGGGTCAAACTCTCGGCGGCATGGCTGATTGAGAACGCCGGCATCGGTCGGGGCTTCGCGCTGCCGGGGTCGCGCGCGGCGATCTCGTCCAAGCACACCCTGGCGATCACGAATCGCGGGGGAGCATCCGCCGACGAGGTCTCCCAGCTGGCCCGCTACGTGCAGACGCGCGTCTTCTCGGAATTCGGCGTGCGTCTTCAGGCCGAGCCCGTCTTCGTCAACCTCCCCCTCTAGCCCCAGCGGGTTTGTGCTTTCTTGCGGGTTAGCGGCTCGATAACCCACACGTTTCGACAGACCCGCGATGCGGCCCGGGCGGGTCTCTCACTTCTTGCGGGTTGAGCCGCTCCGCACCCGCAAAAATGCACAAACCCGGGAGGGTCAGAGGAGGCCGAGCTCCATCGCCTTGGTGACGGCGCGGGTGCGGTCGTTCACGGCGAGCTTCTCGAACGCGTGCAGCAGGTGGGTCTTCACCGTCGCCTCGCTGAGGAAGAGCGCCGCCGCGATCGCCGGGTTGCTGTGCCCGGCCGCGACCAGCCGCAGCACCTCGGTCTCGCGTGGGCTCAGGGTGATCGCCGGGGTCTTCACCCGCTGCACGAGCATCGCGGCGATAGCCGGTGCCAGCGCGACCTCGCCCCGCGCGACCGAGCGGATGCCGGCCAGGATCTCCTCCTGCGGGGCGGCCTTGAGCAGATAGCCGCTCGCCCCCGCTTCGATGGCCGCGAGAATGCTCGAGTCGGTTTCGTAGGTGGTCAGCACGACCACCCGGATGCCGGGCTTCTCGCCGAGAATGCGCGCCGTGGCCTCGTCGCCGGTCAGCCCGGGCATCCGCAGGTCCATCAGCACGAGGTCGGGTTCGAGCGAAAGGGCGAGTTCGACGGCCTCGGTGCCGGTGCTCGCCTGGCCGATCACTTCGATGTCGTCAGCCGAGTCGAGAAGCGCGACGATCCCACCCCGCACGATGGGATGGTCATCGGCGACCACTATGCGGATCATGCCTGCTCCGCCTCGCTGAACGCACCGACGGCCGGCAATGTCACCACGAGGCGCGTTCCGGCCGGGCTGGTCTCGATCTCGAGAGCTCCCTGCAGCAGGGCGAGGCGGTCGCGCATGCCGCCGAGTCCGAATCCACCGGCCGCGGCGTTCCGGTCGAACCCGGTGCCATCGTCACTCACGACGAGAGTCGTGCCGGAAGCAGTCGCGGTGAGGTCGAGTCGTGCCGAAGAGGCGCCGGAGTGTTTGCGCACATTGGCCAGGCCCTCCTGGCTGCAGCGCAGCAGCACGACCTCGGTCGCGCGATCGAGCGAGACCCCGACGGAGAGCGAAGTGGAGACCTGGATGCCGGTCTCCCGGGTGAACCGCCCGGCCAGCCGCTCGAGGGCTGGCGCGATGCCGCCGTCGTCGAGCGCTGCCGGTGAGGTGGCGGCCACGAGGGAACGGGTCTCGGTGAGCGCGAGCCGCGCGCTGTCTTCGAGCAGGGCGAGCTGCTCCTCGGCGCCGGCCAGGTCACCGGCGGCCAGCAGGCGGCGGCCCTGTTGCGTCAGGAGTACGAGGCCGGTGAGGTCTTGCGCGATGGTGTCGTGGATCTCGCGCGCGAGCCGTTCCCGTTCGCTGGTGACCCCGGCATCCCGGCTGAGGGCGGCGACGCTCGCCTGGGCGGCGCGCAGCTCGTCGACGAGCGCCTGTCGTTCGGCGCTCGTGTCGAAGATGCGGGAGATCCAGAGCCCCATGGCGAGGCTGAAGGTGAGGGAGAGCGCGACGACAATCGCGGCTTCGCCCAGGCCCGGCAGGGTGAAACCGTAGCTGAAGGTGTAGCCGACACCCGCCGACAGGGCCACGGCGATGTTGGCGATGACGCCGCGCCTGGTCGTGCCCGAGGTCAGCCAGACGACGGGATAGACAACGGTCTGGATGGTCGCCAGCGACGGGTGGGCGAGGGTCGCGAGCCCGGAGAGGATCACCAGCGCGACGATGTAGGCCGTGCTTGATCGGTGGTCCCGCACCAGGCGACGGCCCACCGCGAACCAGAGAACCGCGAAGACGGCGAGGATCGCGGTTCCGGCGACGACCCGCTCGGCACTCGCGTCGTTCGCGAACAGCAGCCCGATGCAGACGGCGATGCCCGCGACGATCGCGAGGTCCCACCAGCGTGTGTTCTGCATGGTCCTACTCTGGTCCATCAGCTGTCTTTGCGGATCCAGCGGAAGGTCAACCGGCAGACGACGAGCCCCGCCACGAACCAGATGCCGGTGACGAGCGCGACGTTGGCGAGGTCCCACGAGCCGCCGACCTCGAGAGTCTTGAAGTCATCCGGCAGGAACACCGACCGCATGCCCTGTGCCATCCACTTCAGCGGAAAGATGCTCGCGAAGTTCTGTAGCCACTCGGGCAATTGCGAGAAGCCGAGGTAGACACCCGAGATGAACTGCAGCACGAGGGCGATCGGGATGATGACGGCCGTCGCGCTCTTGCCACTGCGGGGCAGACCGCTCAGGGCGATGCCGAGAACCGCCGAGGTGATGACGCCGAGCACAAAGACCCAGGCGAACGTGAGCCAGCGCTCCGGGTCTGTGGGCAACGGCACCCGGAACACGATCCCCGCCACCGCGAGCAGCAGCGCTGCCTGCAGGATGCCGGTCACCAGCACCTGGCCGATCTTGCCGATGAAGTAACTGAGCACGGGCAGCGGGGTTCCCGCGAAGCGCTTGAGCGTGCCGTCACTCTTCTCGCCGGCGATGTCGATGGCCATGTTCTGCAGCCCACTCAGCAAGAGCCCGGCGGCGAGCATCGCGGGCAGGTAAAAACCGGCGGCCGAGACGTCGTTGCCGTCGGCGTCTGTTCCGAAGGTCTGTTCGCTGAACGCGACCGAGAAGATCGTCAGCATCACCAGCGGAAAGAGAAAGGTGAAGAAGACCGAGTCGCCCTGGCGGAAGTAGGTCTTCACCTCGTAGCGGATGCGGCTGGCGCCGAGCCGCAGGGTGCGACCGGCGGGCAGGCGGGGGATGGTGACGGTGCTCATGCGACGGGCTCCAGTTCGCGGTCGGCCTCGTGCTTCGCGACGAGGCCGAGGTAGATGTCTTCGAGTGACGGTCGCACGACCTCGAGGTCGTCGGGCTCGCGGCCGCCGCGCATGAGCGAAGCCACGACGCGGCCGGGCTCGCTGGTGCGCTCTTCGCGCAGCACGCCATCCTGTCGCCAGCGCACGAGCGGGATGCGCGCTTCGGCGCCCCCGAGCTCGTCGATCCGCCCGATGTCGATCAGCGTTCCGCCGGCGATGATGCCGGCCCGGTCGCCGAGCTGGGCGGCTTCGTCGAGGTAGTGCGTGGTGAGAAGGATCGTGGTGCCCTCGTGCTTGAGCTCGCGGATGAGGTCCCAGAACTGGCGGCGGGACTCGGGGTCGAAGCCTGTGGTCGGCTCGTCGAGAAAGAGGAGTTCGGGGCGACCGACGATGCCGAGGGCGACGTCCACCCGCCGACGCTGTCCGCCGGACAGCTTGCGGATCAGGGTGCCCGCCTTCTCGTCGAGGCCCACGGCGGCGATGATCTCGTCGACGTTTCTCGCGTTGGGGTAGTACCCGGCGAAGTGGGTGAGTTGCTCCCGCACCGTCACGTTTCCGCTCTCGCCGGTCGACTGCAGCACGATGCCGAGCCGGGCCTTCCAGTCGAGGCCGCCCGTGCCGGGATCGATGCCGAGAACGGATGCCTCACCGCTCGTGCGGTCGCGGTAGCCCTCGAGAATCTCGATGGTGGTGCTCTTACCGGCGCCGTTGGGGCCGAGCAGTGCGAAGGTCTCACCGCGCAGGATGTCGAAGGTCACCCCGCCGAGAGCCGTGAAGTGTCCGTAGGTCTTGCGCAGGTCGCGCACGCTCACTACTGCGTCTGGTTCGGTCATGACAGTAATACTCGTCCGGCCAGCGCGAAAACATCAGTGGTGCACAGGATGAAACCGGCATCAACCGATCGGTTGATGCCGGTTTCTGTGCCGGTTTCCGGGCGAGACCTAGCTGCGCTCGCCGCGTCGCTGTGCCTGGCGCAGCAGGGAGACCAGGCCGAGCAGCAGGATCAGACCGCCGACCGCGATCAGGGCGATCAGTCCGATCGATTCTCCAGAGACATCCCCGGCCCAGTCAGCGAACTCCGCGGAGCGAACCGGGTCGAGCACGGTGAGCGTCGTCACCGCTGCCACGATGGTGACGATGAGCCCCCAGACGACCGCGCCGATCCGCACGCGCGGGCGGGCGGCATCCGGGTCGGAGCTCGTCGTTTCGGTTGGGATCGGGGTGTCGTCGAGAACCTCGGTCTCGGCGAAGATCGCGGTGCCGTCCGGAGTGCCAGGGGTGCTCGGCAGTTCAGTGGTGTCGTTCATGGTCAGTTGCCTTCCGGGTAGGTGTCCTGCACGAAGACGTTGCCAGTTCCCTGCCACAGCGTGATGGTGATCGGGGGCGTGCCCGCCGCGCTCTTTCCGTAGGTGACATCCCAGCTGTCGGTGCCGCCCGCATTGCGGGACGTGGCCGGCACCTCGGTGTTCGTCTGGTCGACGGTGCGGTTGTCGAGTTTGTCGATCACACCGTCGCCGTTCATGTCGTCGTATTCATCGGCGACACCGTCTTCGTTGTAGTCCTCGGCCAGGGCGGGGTTGATCACGCGGTTCACGTAGGTCTGGCGGTAGACGCTGCCCGAGCGCACGTCGGCCACGAGGTGCACGGTTGTGCCGACGGGGATGACGATCCAGGTCTCGGCGCCCGCGTGCCAGACGTCGACGTTCACCGGGTTCTCGGGAAGGGCGGGCTCGCTGTCTGCGCCCTCGCGGTGATCCAGGTCTTCGATGAAGAGCGTCTGCCCGGCCTGGGCGTAGCGACCGGAGCTTAGGATGTCGACGGATCCGACGTTCCACAGCAACTGGCGGTCGGTCGGCACGAAGGCAGCGACGAGGGTTGCCGGCAGCAGCACCATGGCCACGAAGCTCAGGAAGCCGTTGCGGCGGCGGAACAGGCCGGCCGCGATGATGGAGACACCGACGACGAGCGTGGCGACTCCGAGCCCGACGACCCAGGCCTTGCCGTCTGGCGCGACCTGCGACGCGATGCCGCCCGCCACGATCGCGGCGCCGAGAACCATGAAGACTATCGACGCACGCAGCCGCGGGTTGGCGCGGTGCCACGCCCGCATCCGTTCGGCATTCGCCGCTGATGTGGCTAGCCGGCGCTGGCGGTGGAGCTCTTGGGCGCGCAGGCTCGCCTCGGCGTTGTGGTGGCGATAGGCGTCGTATTCGTTCTTCCAGGCCTGCTGCTGTTGGCGCCAGGCGGCGAACTCTTCTTCGGGCGCATCCGGTGCGGGGGCGGTGGGCGCTGCTGCTGCCGGGTAGGGAATCGTGGTGGCCTGGGTCGCGCTCGCCGCGGGAGGTCCCGGCATCTCCGGCGCCGCGGGGCGCTCGGGGCGGGTCGCGCTGCTGCGACGCACCATCCAGACGATGCCCCAGGCGAGCAGTCCGATGATCACGAAGGTCCAGAGTGCGCGGCCGATCGCGTCGGGCAGGATCGGGTCGCCCCAGAAGGCCGAGCCGGCGTACCAGAAGCCCTGGGTCAGCGGCAGCATCGAGAGGGCGATGAGGGCGGCGATGCCCGCAATGGCCGACTCGAAACGACCGCGCAGCACCTGCTCGAGGTGGATCTTGTTCTGCGCGTCGGGAAGCACGAGCCAAGCGACCGCGTAGATGACCAGTGCGGGGCCGCCGAGCAGTGCGACGACGACAAAGCCACCGCGCACGATGAGGGGGTCGATGCCGAGTCGCGAGGCGATGCCGGCCGATACCCCACCGACCCAGCCTGGCTGGCGTTCGACGCCGAGCGATCGCAGCCAGGCGAAGAACCGGTTCGGGTTGTCGCCGGGAGCGGGCGCTGCGGATGCCGGGCCGTCGCCGGTCGGTGCGCCGGTGCTGTCGGATGCGGTGCTGTCGGGTGCGCCGTCTGATGCGGCGTTGCCGGTGTCGTCGGGATCGGCGGGAGGTGGGGGCGGTGCGGAAGATGTTCGAGCCATGTATCGATCGTGGCGGCAATGCGGCATCCGTTCTATGGGGGACCACCCTGATCGCACCCTGACTTCCGCAAACCAGTAGTAGGGGCTGCGGGGTTGTCTGGTTGGATTCAAGGGTGAAGACAGCCGCCGTACGCCCGCCCGTGGAGCGCCCGCCGCTCGTCCGGCCGCGCGATACGCAGGTCGGCGGGGTGAGCAGCGCCCTCGCCCGCCACCTCGGGCTGCGGGTCGGGAACGTGCGTGCGGTGCTCGTGCTGCTGACCTTCGCCGGGGGAGCCGGCGCGCTGTTCTACCTCTGGCTGTGGGCACTCGTCCCGCTCGTTCCCGCAACCGGGGAGGAGACCGGTGTGCGGCACCGCGCCCCCGTCGTCATTGTGCTCGCCTCGCTGACCGGTGCGGCAGCACTCATCGCCATCGCCGATTCGTTGGCCGGGCGCACCGCCGATGCCACGCCGGCACTCATCGCCCTCGCGCTGCTCGCCGGTGCCACCGTGGCCTGGAGCCTCGCGATCGACCGCGCCGACCCCGGGCGGTCGACTACCTATCGAGGTGCCCCGAGCCCGATAGTCGCGGCGGTGCTGCTGCTCACCGGAACCGTCGCGCTCACCTCACGCCCGGGAACCGTCAACGCCGTCATCGCCGTCGGACTCATCGTCATCGGCATCGGGGTCATCGTGGTGCCGCGCATCGTCACGCTCTCTGGTGACCTGATGGAGGAACGCACGGCCCGGGTGCGCGAGGTGCAGCGCGCCGAGATCGCCGCCCACCTGCACGACTCAGTACTGCAGACCCTTGCCCTGATCCAGAACCGCGCGGGAGCCTCGAGCGAAGTCGCCCGCATCGCCCGCGCGCAGGAGCGCGAGCTGCGCGACTGGCTGTTCGCCGGGGACGAGCCCACGGCCATGGACCTCGCCACCCAGTTGCGCGACATCGCCGCGACGATCGAACTCGACCACGCGGCGCGCATCGAGATCGTCACGGTAGGCGAGCCGGTCGAGGCAGCGGGCGCGATCATCTCGGCGGCCCGCGAGGCGATGCTGAATGCCGCCCGGCACGCCGGCGGCGAGGTCTCGGTCTATGTCGAGACGTCGGTCTCGGCCATCGATGTTTTCGTGCGCGACCGGGGTCCCGGCGTGCTGCTCGCGGATATTCCGGATGACCGGCTCGGCATCCGCGAATCGATCATCGGCCGGATGACGCGCGCCGGCGGGTCCGCGGTCATGCGGCCCGGAGTCGGCGGCTCGGGCACCGAAGTCCACCTGCACCTGGAGGTTCAACCATGACGCGAGTTCTCATCGTCGACGACCACTCGATCTTCCGTTCCGGCCTGCGGGCCGACCTCGACGAGTCGCTGGAGGTCGTCGGCGAGGCGGCGACAGTGGACGAGGCCGTCGCGCTCATCCAGTCGCTCGTGCCTGAGGTGGTGCTGCTCGACGTGCACCTGCCCGGCGGCACCGGTGGCGGGGGAGCCGAGGTCATCAACCTCAGTTCCGCGCTGCGCGACCGGGTGCGCTTTCTCGCGCTCAGTGTTTCGGATGCCGCCGAAGACGTCGTCGGAGTCATCCGCGCGGGTGCCCGTGGCTACATCACGAAAGGCAGCTCGGGTGACGAGGTCAGCCGGGCAGTTGTCGCGGTCGCCGGTGGGGACGCAGTCTTCTCTCCCCGGCTCGCGGGGTTCGTTCTCGACGCGTTCGGGGCAGCGGCGGGGGAGCAGGCGGAGTCGAGCGATGAACTCGACCGCCTCTCGGCACGCGAGCGCGAGGTCATGCGCCTGATCGCGCGAGGTTACGCCTACAAAGAGGTCGCCACCGACCTGTTCATCTCGGTGAAGACGGTCGAGACCCACGTCTCGGCCGTGCTGCGCAAACTGCAGCTCTCCTCCCGCCACGAGCTCACCGCGTGGGCACTGGAGCGAAAACTGCTCTGACGCGCTTCCCACAATTCTGGCCGCGCAGAAAATTCAGGCCACGGAGGCCCACCGACCTCGCATGCGGGGTCGACAGCCCTCGGGAGCCCGAGTTTCTGGTCCGGGAGGTAGACGGTGGGGTCAGGCGAAGAGTCGCTGCAGGCGCTGGATGCCCTCGAGCAGGGGAGCATCGCCCAGCGCGTAGGAGAGGCGCAGGTAGCCGGACGGGCCGAAAGCCTCACCGGGGACCACGGCCACCTCGGCCTGGTCCAGGATGAGGTCGGCGAGCTCAAGAGACGTGGTCGGTGTGACGCCGCCCCACTCACGCCCGAGCAGCCCGGTGACATCCGGGTACACGTAGAACGCACCCTCGGGCATCGGGCAGACGACGCCCTCGATCTTGTTGAGCTCGGCGACGATCACCTGGCGACGGCGATCGAAAGCCTCGCGCATGGTCTCGACGGCATCCTGCGGCCCGGTCAGCGCCGCGAGCGCCGCGCGCTGCGAGATGTTCGACACGTTGGACGACAGGTGCGACTGCAGGTTGGATGCCGCCTTGATCGCATCGAGAGGTCCGACCATCCAGCCGACCCGCCATCCGGTCATCGCGTAGGTCTTGGCGACGCCGTTGACGAGGATCGTGGTGTCCGCGAGCGCGGGCACGGCCTCGAGGATCGACACCGCGCGCGGTGCCTCGCCCTCGCCGGTCGCCGAGTAGGTGAGGTTCTGGTAGATCTCGTCGGAGATGACCCAGATGCCGTTCGCGAGTGCCCACTCGCCGATTGCGCGGGTCTGCTCGGGGGAGTAGACCGCACCAGTCGGGTTCGACGGCGACACGAACAGCAGCACCTTGGTGCGCGGGGTGCGGGCTGCCTCGAGCTGCTCGACAGTGACAAGGTAGCCCTGGTCGCTGCCAGCGAAGACCTCGACCGGCACTCCGCCGGCGAGCTTCACTGCTTCGGGGTAGGTGGTCCAGTACGGCGCGGGCAGGATTGCCTCGTCGCCGTCGTCGAGCAGGGTGGCGAAGGCCTGGTAGACGGCCTGCTTGCCACCGTTGGTGATGATGACCTGCGCCGCGGTGACCTCGATGCCGCTGTCGCGCAGCGTCTTCTCGGCGACTGCCACGCGAAGCTCGGGAAGCCCGGCGGCGGGGGTGTAGCGGTAGTTGCGGGGTTCGAGCACGGCAGCGGATGCCGCCTCGACGATGTAGTCGGGGGTCGCGAAATCGGGCTCGCCGGCCGCGTAGCTGATGACCGGGCGACCGGCAGCCTGTAGGGCCTTGGCCTTCGCGTCGACCTTGAGGGTCGCTGATTCGGCGATGGCTGCGATGCGCGAGGAGATTCTGTTCACGGGTCAAGCCTAGGGCGTCTGCACGCCCCGGAACCGTGGAATCCGCGGGCGCAAACAGAAAAACCCGGTCGCACCTGCTGAAGGGGGCCAGCGGGCACGACCGGGTTTGTGATCCGGTCGTGCCCGCTGACTTGGGCAACGGGCACGACCGGGGCTCGGTTAGCTCTCGGTGCTGATCTCCACCGAGTGCGTGCGGCGGTAACGCTCACGGGCTACCAGCGCGGTGCCGGTGGCGAGAAGCGCCGCGATGAGGGCGATGAGGCCGACGATGTCCATGCCGGTGAAGGCGAGGTTGCCGTCTCCGTTGGCGCTGATGTCGAGAACTCCGCCGTCGTCGGCGACGTCGATATAGCCGTCGTCTCCGGGCTGGTCGTCGGTGCCCGGGCCGTCGTCGTCACCGGGGTTGTCCGAGTCGTCCGGGCCATCACCGGGGTTGTCCGGGTCGTCGGGGTCGATCGGCCCGTCGGTGACCGCGAGGTTCGGGCTCACACTGGCCGAGGCCAGGTTCACCGTGGTCAGGCCGCCGGATGCCGCCGACGGCAGCACCGCGACCCGAAGCGCCGTCTGGGTGAAGGTGCTCGACGAGCTCTCCTTGACGTTGAGGTTGATCGACACCACATCCGCAAGAACCGAGGTCAGGCTCGATCCACCGAGCAGGTCACCGTTCACGGTGTCGATGAGGCGGTTGTCGAGAACCTTGGTGAGGTTCTTCACAACGCCGTTGGAGTCGAACAGCGTGTCGACGAGCGAGTTGTCGAGCACGTTGAGCAGGCGCCCGGTCGAGATGCTCACCGGGATTCCGAGAACCTTCGCCTTCACGTTCGCGGGCGAGTTGCCGTTCAGGATCTGGCGCACGGTTCCGTGAACGTCGACGTGCACACTGGTCTCGAGTGACGCCTGGGGGATCTTGACCGTCTTGCACACCAGCTCGGTCACGATTCCGCCGACGCCGCCGAGCAGGTCACCAATCAGGCCTCCCTCCGCAGGAACCTCTACTTCCTCACAGACCTTCTTGGTGATCGGATCCTGCTTCTTCAGCAACTCGAGGTCGGCATCGATGTCGACGCTCGCGTTGCGAAGGGCGACGTCCACGCGCTCGACCACGTCATCGGCGAGGTCGGCGACCGTGTCGGTCAGGGCATCGACGATGCTCGCTACAGCGCCGTCGTTCAGCACGTCGTAGCCGGCGGGCTTGCCGTTAAGGTTGCCGCCGATCACTTTCGCGAGATCGACCGTGACCTGGCCGTTGGAGAGATTGATCTTGACGCCCGAGTTGCCGTAGCTGTGGTCGAGGAGATCATTGACTATGCCGTTCAGGTCGGCCTTGATCCTGACCCGCACATCGGCCTTCGAGCCGGTGAGGTCCAGGGCCGGGTTGAGCGACTTGAGAAGGCCTACCGTGTCATCGGCGAGGATGCCGTCAGATCCGGCCAGCGCGTCGAGCTTCACTTCGATCGGATCGATGCTGTCGTCGAGGATCCCCTCGATCTCGCCGAGCACCGGGCTGGTGAACTTCAGCTTCAGGCCCTCCATGTAGTAGCTGCCCGAGGTCGATGCGGCGCTTCCCTTGGCCTGGGCGGCTATCGCCTCGATCTCGAGTCGGAGGTCTTTCACCAGGGCATCGAGGCGGGAGTTCAGCAGGCTGTCGATGTCGAGCTTCAACGATCCGCCCGGGTTGCTCGCGTTCGGGCCGATAGCGCCACCGCCACCGATCGCGCCACTCGCGGCGATGGCCGAGCCGTCGGCATTCGCCTTTGCGTATTGCGAGAGGATTCCGCCGGTCGTCTTCTCGCCGATGTCGACGAGTTCTTCCGGGGTGAGGTTGATGCGCTTGGCCCTGAGGTTGGCCGCACCGAGAAGAGTGATCGACAGCGGGTCGACGTCGACCTGTGCCTTCTGGTTGCCGTTGTTGCTTGCCTTCGCCGCTTCGACTTCGGCGACAGCTGCGAGGTCGGTTCCGAGAATGGAGCCGGAGAGGAACTCTCCCTTTGCTGCGCTGCCCGCTTTGGGGGCGGCGGCCGATGCGGCGAGTGGTGATGCGAGACCGAGACCGGCCCCGAGGACTACCGCAGTGGTCAACGCCCCGATCCTGGTGATTGGGTGGGTATTCACGAGTGGTACCTTCCTTACTCCATTGTGTGGAACAGGACCCAAGTAGCCCCGTTCGAATGGAGAGACGGCAAAGCGGCGCAACTATGACGCGCATCCCGCAAAAGATTTCCAGAAAAGTTTTCGAGCCCCCTGGCAGGGCGAATGGATGCCGCCGCCCCGGCATCCGCCAGCCCCGGAACACGCGCCAACCCGGGCATGGGCAGAGGGTCGCAGACGCTCGCTTTTCTTCTGGCCGCGCCATGCCTTACACTGGTGGAGGTAGTGGAAATCTGCCAAGCTTTTGCGCGCCTATTTTGGTACCCCAACCTGAACTGATGCATAGCAAAGCTCTGTGGTTTCCCAACTACTCTGTGGATGTGGGTTTTTAGCGAAGCCCATGTTTATAGGGCGGTGGCTCAATTGGTAGAGCAGCGGTCTCCAAAACCGCAGGTTGCAGGTTCGAGTCCTGTCCGCCCTGCAGGTCCCCTCGCACGTTTGTGCGAGAGCCGCAGGCTAAGTGTGAGCTGGCCCAAATCGACGAAGTGTCGGAAGGTAAACGAGTGGCTAAGAAGATTGTCGACGAGCCGAGCGAGGACGTCGTAGCAAACGCGAAGCAGGAGCGCGCCGAAAAGCGTGGTCCCTTCGGCCGCCTCAACCTGTTCATCCGCCAGGTCATCGCAGAACTCAAGAAGGTCGTCACCCCGACCCGCAAGGAACTGGTGAGCTACACGCTCGTCGTCCTCGTGTTCGTCGTCATCATGATGGCGCTCGTCGGCGGTCTCGACTGGGTGTTCTCGCTGTTCGTGAACTTCGTGTTCGGTAACCCGGATACGTTGACGGGCTCGTAGCCTCGCTACACACGCGGCAGACGCACCCGAGGTGCAGTGCCCATAATTTGCCGGTGTTCGCGCCGGAACGCAACGAAATGGAATGAGATCCAGTGTCTGAGAACCACCGCGACGATATCGACCTCGCGACGGCCGCAGAGCAGTCGTCCGAGGAGGACGAAGCCCAGGAGGGCAACGAGCTCGAAGCCGACGAGAACTCGGTCGACTCTGCGGAGCACGAGGCCATCCACGTTGAAGACGAAGACTCTGACGACGAGGGTGACCTCGCCGGCCTGCTCGAGGCTCTCGACGCCGCTGTAGACCCCGAAGCCGACGCCATCATCGACGACGCTCTCGACATCGACTCGCTCGACGAAGCCAACGCTTCGGTCGCGGCTGTCGACGACGAAGAAGAGATCGAAGAAGAGGAAGAGGCGAACGAGGTTCCCGACGTCACTCCCTACGACGGTCCCGAGCTCGGCGATGACGAGGATGCCCCGGCCGACGAAGACGACGTCGAGGTCGACCCGTACGAGGCATTCCGCCAGGAGCTCAAGTTCCTGCCCGGCCGCTGGTACGTCATCCACTCGTACGCCGGTTTCGAGAAGCGCGTCAAGTCGAACATCGAGAACCGCAAGGTCAGCCTCTCGATGGAGGACTTCGTCTACCAGGTCGAAGTTCCCATGGAAGACGTCGTCGAGATCAAGAACGGCCAGCGCAAGCTCGTCACGCGCGTTCGTATTCCCGGATACGTGCTCGTGCGCATGGACCTCAACGAAGACTCGTGGTCTGTTGTTCGCCACACCCCCGGTGTCACCGGCTTCGTGGGTAACGCCCACAACCCGACACCCCTCCGTTTTGAAGAGGCCTTCAACATGTTGAAGAGCCTCGTGCAGGTCGTCGAGGCTCCCGCCGCGAAGAACTCCGGCGCGAAGGGCAAGGGCGTTTCGCGCTCCATCCCGGCCGAGGTCGACTTCGAGGTCGGCGAGACCATCACGATCAAGGAAGGCTCGTTCGCGGGTCTTCCCGGTTCGATCAGCGAGATCAAGCCCGAGAGCGGCAAGCTCACGGTTCTCGTCTCGCTGTTCGAGCGTGAGACCCCGGTCGAGCTCAGCTTCGACCAGGTCACCAAGCTGTAGCGGGAACCGCCGAAAAGCAGTTCTCGTTCACCACCGCAACCGGACCTACCGGAGCTGCGGGAGAGACATCAGCTCATGCGAATGAGCGGATGCTCGAAAATCGAAAGAAGGAAAAATGGCACCGAAGAAGAAGGTCACGGGTCTGATTAAGCTTCAGATCCAGGCCGGCGCCGCTAACCCCGCCCCGCCTATCGGCCCGGCACTTGGTCAGCACGGCGTGAACATCATGGAGTTCTGCAAGGCGTACAACGCCGCGACCGAGTCGCAGCGCGGCAACGTCATCCCGGTAGAGATCACCGTCTACGAGGACCGTTCGTTCACGTTCATCCTCAAGACCCCGCCGGCAGCCGAGCTCATCAAGAAGGCAGCCGGAGTCGCCAAGGGTTCCTCGACGCCGCACACCGTCAAGGTTGCGCGCCTCACCAAGGACCAGGTCCGTGCGATTGCCGAGCAGAAGATGGCCGACCTCAACGCCAACGACATCGAAGGCGCAGAGAAGATCATCGCGGGCACCGCTCGCTCTATGGGAATCACGGTGGATGCATAATGTCTAAGAATTCCAAGGCGTACAAGGCCGCGGTCGAGAAGATCGAAGACGGCAAGTTCTACACCCCGACCGAGGCAGTCTCTGTTGCTCGAGTCACGGGTTCGGCGAAGTTCGACTCCACGGTTGAGGTCGCCCTCAAGCTCGGTGTCGACCCCCGCAAGGCAGACCAGATGGTTCGTGGAACCGTCATCCTGCCCCACGGCACGGGTAAGACCGCCCGCGTCATCGTTTTCGCAACGGGCCCCGCGGCTGAGGCAGCTATCGCTGCCGGCGCCGACGAGGTCGGTGGCGCTGAGCTCATCGAGAAGGTCGCCGGCGGTTACGTCGACTTCGACTCCGCTGTCTCGACCCCTGAGCTCATGGGCCAGGTCGGTCGTCTCGGTAAGGTGCTCGGCCCGCGTGGCCTCATGCCGAACCCGAAGACCGGTACCGTGACGATGGACACCGCCAAGGCAGTCTCCGAGATCAAGGGTGGAAAGATCGAATTCCGCGTCGACAAGCACTCCAACGTGCACTTCGTCGCCGGCAAGGCATCTTTCACCGAAGAGCAGCTCGCGGACAACATCAAGGCAGCTCTCGACGAGATCGTTCGCTCGAAGCCGTCCAGCTCCAAGGGCCGCTACATCACCAAGGGCACCGTTTCGACGACCTTCGGTCCTGGCATCCCGCTGGACATCAACGCTCTGGTCTAACAACCAGCAGGTGTGACTGACAGAAAGGGCCCGCTTCGGCGGGCCCTTTTTGCATGCCGTTTTTGCCAGCGGTTGCCCCGGTGAGAGGATCGCTTCATGCCCGTTACCGTCAGCCAGGCACGAGCCGCGGATGCCGCCGCCCTGCACGAGCTCGCCGCCATCACGTTTCCGCTCGCCTGCCCGCCCGGAACCCCGAAAGAGGCGAGCGACGACTTCGTCTCGACCTACCTCTCCGAGGCGAGTTTCGCCGACTACATCGCCGACCCGGACCGCGCGGTGCTCGTGGCATCCGTCGACGGCGTCTTCGTCGGCTACACGATGACGGTGTTCGCCGAATCGACTGACCCCGACGTGCTGGCCGCACTCACCGTGCGCCCGAGCGCCGAGCTGAGCAAGTTCTACGTGCGCGCCGAACAGCACGGTGTCGGAGTGTCTGCCGCGCTCATGGAGGCGACCGCGGCCGCCATCGCGGAACGCGGGTACGCCGCGGCGTGGCTCGGTGTGAACAAGTTCAACCCGCGCGCCAATCGCTTCTATGAGAAGAACGGCTTCGCGCAGGTCGGTGACAAGCGGTTCCTGCTCGCCGGCAACTGGGAAGACGACTACGTGCGGGAACGCGTTCTCTAGCGGGCGAGTATCTTCGCCATGGTGTCGAAGAAGGCGTTGTAGCCGGCGGTGAGCCCGGCGACCTGCTCGTCGGACATCGGCGCGCCCGCCTGGGTCATGGCGAGTTCGGTGCCGCCCTCTGCCGGGGTGACGACAGCGGTGACCGTTGCCCGGGCCGGATTCTCGGGCTCGTCGGTGAGGGTCATCACAAATCGCGACGGCGGGGTCACCTCGACGAACTCACCGACCCAGTTCTTCGTGCTCCCGTCGGGAAGGTGCATGACCGCGCTCCAGCTGCTGCCGGGCACGGCGTCGTAGCTCAGCGTCTCTGCGGGAACCGGGATAGCATCCGTTCCGAACCAGGTCGCGAACTTCGCCGGGTCGGTCCAGAGCGAGAAGACGGCTTCGGGCGAGGCCGCGAAAGTGCGGGTGATCGTGAGCGATTCGGGCATGGTCGTCTCCTTGCGAGGTGTGGGTTCTTCGACCCATCTTCGCAGCCCGGTCCGGGTTAGAAGTCGCTGACCTTGAGAACGATCTTGCCGCGGGTGTGGCCGGTCTCGAGCGCGCGGTGCGCGTCGGCGGCATCGTCGAGGTCGAAGACCTGGTCGACGAACACCTTGACGTCACCGGACTGCAGCAGACGCGAGATCACGGCGAGCGTTGCCCCGTCCGGAGCGACCTTGTAGGTCGTCGAACGCACACCGGCAGCGATGCAATCGTCCATGACGTTCGGCCACGACCCGGTCGGGGCATTCACCAGGATGCCGCCCGGCCGGATGATCGAGAGCGAACGAGTGCCGGTGTCGTCGTGCACGTTCCCCACGAGGTCGATGACGACATCCACCGTGCTGACGACGTCTTCGAACCTCGTCGTCGTGTGGTCGACGACTTCGTTCGCGCCGAGTTCGGTGAGCCAGCTGACATTGCGGGTCGAGCCGGTCGCGATGACCCAGGCGCCGAAGAACCTTGCGAACTGCACGGCGAAGTGGCCGACTCCGCCAGCGCCCGCATGGATCAGGATGCGCTGGCCCTCGTGGGCCTTCGCGATATCGACGACCATGCCCCAGGCGGTGAGCGCGGCGAGCGGAACGCCAGCGGCCTCGACGTGCGAGAGGGCGGAAGGCTTGCGGGTGAGGCTCAGCGCAGAGACGGCGACGTACTCGGCGTAGCTGCCGCCGACGCGTGGCACCGGCGTGACGCCGTAGACCTCGTCGCCGGGCTTGATCGAGTGGGCCTCGTAGGGGCTCTTCACGACGACGCCGCTGAACTCATTGCCGAGGATCGCGGGATAGCTCGTGATCGATGACGAAACACCGCGGCCCGCCCGGGTCTTCGCGTCGATGGGGTTGACCCCGGCCGCGACGACCTTGACGAGAAACTCTGCATTCACTGGTGTGGGCAGAGCAACCTCTGCGATCACGAGGGCATCCGGGGTGCCGGTGTCCTCGATGACGATGGCCCGCATCGTACTCATTTGTGGCCTCTTCCTTGTGGTACCCACAAGTAAACGGGGCCAATGATTCGGCAGTGTTTCCGAAAGGTCACCCTGAAGCAAACTCTGTGATCGATATTTTTCACATCGGTGCCCGAGTCCAAAGCAACGTTTCTGAGAGTGGCCGCCCGGTCGTTCTACCGGGGCATCAGATTCAGCGGCGGTGGCTGCGCACCCGGGCGAGCAGTTGGTTGGCGAGGCCGACGAGCACGTGGATCTGATTGTCGTCCCGGTCGATCCACTGCCAGCGTGGCTCCGCGGCGATGGGTACGAAGTCGACGTGCTGCTCCCAGACGAAGAGCGTGCGCTCGGCGCCGAGCACGTACTGCTGCCACCAGACCTGCCGCAGGTAGGAGCGGGGGATCGACTTCCAGCCCGAGCTCGTGGTCTTGATCTCGGCGAGCACGACGGTGCCGCCCTGCTCGGCCACGCCATCCGGGGTCGCGAGGTGCGCCTTCTCGTAAGCCGAGTGGTAAAGCGCAGCACTCGGGGCGATGCCGTGGTTGGCGAGAACCCAGCGTGCGATCTCGGGCTCACGGTCGTTGCCGTGGTCGGTGTAGGCGTTGCCGCCGAAGCTCGAGCCGTAGATCTTGTCGAGAGCGACGGCTTCGAGGCTGCGCGGGCTGGCGAGGCGCGCGACATCCGTTGCAGTGACCCCGCTGCTGCGCGCACGCAGCCAGGCGACCCGGTCGGTCGAGTGCGCCAGGATCCGGTCCCGGTGACTGAGCACGGGCTCGTCCCAGAGGTCGAGAGTCGGATGGTCGAGGGTCACGCTTCCATTGTCTCCCGCGCGGCCGATACGCGGCGTTCAGGTGATCGGTAAGTCGTTCACAGGCAGGTCATAGGAAACTCTCAATACTTGAAGTATGACTACTGAGGCCACGCCGTCCCGCCACGTACAGTCCGCTGCGCAGCCGCGCATGACCAAGCCCGATGGCAGCCCGCTGCGCGCTCTCGTGGTCGACGACGAAGAGTCGCTCACCGACTTGCTGTCGATGGCCCTTCGTTACGAGGGCTGGGACGTCAAGTTCGCGAGCGACGGCCAGAAGGCGCTGCAGATAGCGCGCGAGTTCCGGCCCGACGTCATCGTTCTCGACGTGATGCTTCCCGACATCGACGGATTCCAGGTTCTCACCCGCATGCGCAACGACGGCCTGCAGACCCCGATCCTCTTTCTCACCGCCAAGGACTCGCTCGACGACCGCATCGCCGGCCTCACCGTCGGCGGCGACGACTACGTCACGAAGCCCTTCAGCCTCGAAGAACTCGTCGCCCGCCTGCGGGGGCTCATCCGCCGGTCGACGATCAGCACCACCGACACGACCGACTCGTTCCTCAGCGTGGGCGACCTGACCCTCGACGAAGACAGCTACGAAGTACGCCGCGGCGAGACCGTCGTCGAACTCACCGCGACTGAGTTCGAGTTGCTGCGCTACCTCATGCGCAACCCCCGTCGTGTGCTCAGCCGCAACCAGATCCTCGACCGGGTGTGGAGCTACGACTTCGGCGGCACCTCGAGTGTCGTCGAGATCTACATCTCCTACCTGCGCAAGAAGATCGACACCCTCGGCGCCCCGATGATCCACACGGTCCGTGGCGTCGGTTACGTGCTCAAGCCCGCCCTCTGATGAGCCAGAAGACTGCGCCGGGCACGCCCCGGCGACGGTGGACACTGCGACGGCGCCTCGTTCTCGGCATCATCGCGCTCCTGGCTTTCGTCAGCATCGTCATCGGCACAGTCAGCGTGCTCGCGCTGCAGTCGTCGCTCATGACACAACTCGACTCACAAGTGACCGAGGCCGCCGATCGTAACCAACAGACCGACCGGCCGGGATTCGGCGGAACGACCCCGTCGGACCCGATCGACGGCATCCCGCGATTCGGCCTTCAGCCGGGCTCGATCGCCGCCCGCATCACCAGCACGGGAACCGCTGCCGTCCTCATCGGCGGCAGCATCACGAGCACGGTGGATGCCGGCCCCCAACTCATCGTCACCGACCTCAGTGACGTGCAGAAGACCCAGCTGGCGACACTCCCGGCCGACGGCACCCCGACCACCATCGACTTCGGCGGAGAGCTCGGCAGCTACCGGCTCTCAGCCGCGCTCACGCGCACCGGCGACATCGTGATCGTCGGGCTCCCTCTCGCCACGGTCACCTCCACGGTCACCCAGCTCGTGCTCGTCGTCATCGCGGTGACCCTCGCCGGCCTCGCTGTCGCGTTCCTGGTCGGAACGGCCATCGTGCGGGTCGCCCTGCGTCCGCTCGAGCGCGTGACGGCCACGGCATCCCACGTCTCCGAACTGCCTCTCGACCGCGGAGAGGTGGCGATCGAAGCGCGCGTCGCCGACGAAGACGCCGACCCGCGCACCGAGGTGGGCCAGGTCGGTGCGGCCATCAACCGCATGCTCGGGCACATCGCGGCAGCGCTGACGGCCCGTGAGTCCAGCGAGCAGAAGCTGCGGACCTTCGTCGCGGATGCCAGCCACGAGCTGCGCACGCCGCTCGCGTCGATCCGTGGCTACGCCGAACTGACGCGTCGCGGTGGACACGAGCTGCCGGCCGATGTCGTCCATGCACTTGGCCGGGTCGAGTCGGAGTCGGTGCGCATGACCTCGCTGGTCGAAGACCTGCTGCTGCTCGCGCGCCTCGATGACGGGCGGAGCCTCGAGAGCAAGCCCGTCGACCTCACCCGCATTCTGACCGACACCCTGAGCGACGCCCACGCCGCGAGCCAGGACCACGACTGGCTGTTCGAAGCTCCGGACGAACCCGTGGTGGTCCCCGGAGACGCAGCCCGGCTGCACCAGGTCGTGGTGAACCTTCTGGCAAACGCTCGGGTCCATACGCCCGCGGGCACCCAGGTCATCGCCTCGGTGCGGCCGGTCGAGGGCAAGCCGCTGGTCGAGATCACGGTCACCGACAATGGCCCGGGTATCGATCCCGCAATACTCACGGCGGTGTTCGAGAGGTTCGCGCGTGGGGACTCGTCGCGATCGCGCACCGCGGGCAGCACCGGGCTTGGCCTCGCGATCGTGGCGGCGATCGTCGACGCGCACGGTGGAACCGTCGCTGTCGACAGCGTCCCGGGTGCGACCACGTTCACCGTGACACTGCCGGCCTAGCGGCTACTCCGTTCCGGGCTGCAGGCGAGTGATCAGCGGGGTGTCCCCGGCTTCGACGACGTCCTCGACACGGGCTGTCTCTTTTCCGGTCGGTCCGTCGCCCTCGAGCAGTGTGTCGGTGGCCGCGGTGCCGTCGTTCACGGGCGCGTCGGTCATTCCGGAATAGTGCAGGCGCTCGCTCGAGGTCACGGCATCCGTCACCGTCTCGGCCTGGTCGTCGCGCTCGGGGACGTTCGTGCTCATGCTGTTCTCCTTCGATGGGGCTTCTTCGAGCGCACACCCTCGGCGCCGATCCCGCAAGACCGGTGACCAAGCCTGAACGTAGCCCGACACCCGCCTGCGAGTAATCCAGCGTGAGGGGTACTGCGGCGGGCCGCGCTGTTTACTGGGCTCATGGCCGAAACAGTCGCAGACCAGCTCGTCGCCCAGCTCATCGCCGCCGGTGTTCGCCGCATCTACGGGATCGTCGGTGACAGCCTCAATCCGATAGTCGATGCGGTGCGGCGATCCCGGGGAGCCGCGAACGGGGGCATCGACTGGATCCACACCCGAAACGAAGAGGCCGCCGCGTTCGCCGCGAGTGCTGAAGCGCAGCTGACCGGCGAGCTCGCCGTCTGCGCCGGCAGCTGCGGACCGGGCAACCTGCACCTGATCAACGGGCTCTTCGACGCGCACCGCTCCGGCGCCCCGGTTCTCGCCATCGCCAGCCACATCCCGAGCATCGAGATCGGCAGCGGCTATTTTCAGGAGACCCACCCCGACCGACTGTTCGTCGAGTGCTCGAACTACCGCGAACTCATCTCGACACCGGGCCAGTCACCGCGGGTGATCAATTCGGCGCTGCGTCATGCCATCGGCCTGCGGGGTGTAGCGGTCGTCACGATTCCCGGCGACATCGCCGAGCTCGACGCCGAAGGAGCGATCCCCGCGTTTGTCGTGCCCGGGCGGCCGGTCGCGGTTCCGGATGCCGCTGACATCACGGCCCTCGCCGACGCGATCAACGCGGCGAGAACCGTGGCGATCTTCGCCGGGGCCGGGGTGAGTGGCGCACACGACGAAGTCATCGCGTTCGCCGATCTCGTCGCCGCGCCGATCGGCCACTCGCTTCGCGGCAAGGATGTCATCCAGTACGACAATCCCTTCGACGTCGGCATGACCGGGCTGCTTGGTTACGGGGCAGCGCACGCGGGCATCCACGACGCCGACCTCGTGATCCTGCTCGGCACCGACTTTCCCTACGAGCAGTTCCTGCCCGACGGATCGAAGGTCGTCATCGCCCAGGTAGACGCCGACGCGTCTCACCTCGGGCGACGCGCGAGCGTCACCCACCCCATCCACGGCGATGTGCTTCCGACCCTCGCGGCGCTGACCTCGCTCGTCGAGCGCAAGGCCGACCGCCGCTTTCTCGAGAAGACCCTCGCCCGGCACGAGAAACTGATGACCTCGGTAGTTGGCACCTACACGGACGTCGACACCGTTACTCCGATCCACCCGGAGTTCGCCGCTACCCAGCTGGACGCGGCGCTCGCCGACGACGCGATCGTTACGGCCGACACTGGCATGGGCAACGTCTGGCAGGCGCGCTATCTCACGCCCAACGGTCGCCGGCGGCTGATCGGTTCGTACCTTCACGGATCGATGGCGAACGCGCTTCCGCAGGCGATCGGCGCACAGGTGGCCTACCCGGGGCGGCAGGTGGTCTCACTCTCGGGTGACGGCGGCCTCTCGATGCTCATGAGCGAACTGATCACCGTTGCTGCCTACAAGCTGCCGGTGAAGATCGTGGTTTTCAACAACTCGACGCTCGGCCTGGTGAAGCTCGAGATGTTCGTCGGGGGCTACCCGGACTTCGGCGTCGATGTTCCCGCCGTCGACTATGCCGCGGTTGCCACCGCTCTCGGCATCTTCGGCCAGCGTGTGGAAGACCCGCAGCAACTGGCGGGCGCGCTCGCTGACGCCTTCGCGCACGACGGTCCGGCGCTTGTCGACATCGTCACCGACCCGCTCGCCCTGTCGCTTCCCGGGCATATCTCGGGCAGCCAGGTGAAGGGTTTTGCGCTCGGCCTGTCGAAGCTCGTGCTCGGCGGGGGAGCTGGCGAGGCAATTCAGATGGCGCGCAGCAACATCCGGCACGTGCCCGGCATCCGTTGATGCAGAGTTTGTCGGTAATGCGGGTGCTCAAGCACCGACATTGCCAACAAATAGTGCACTAGACCACGTCGAGTTCGACCCACGGTTCGGGCGGAAGCTCGACGCTGATAACGTCGGTCGCCGCCACGGTTCCACCGGCGACGACGATGCTCATGATGCCGGACTTGCGGATGACGTGCCCGTCGCTGTCGCGGGCGATGAGGGCCTTCATCAGGCCTGCCTGGAACTTGTTGATCAGTGAACACGGGCTGCGCAGGCCGGTGACCTCGACTATCGCGTCGGGCCCGAGGTGCAGGCGGGTGCCGAGCGGCAACGTGAGCAGGTCGATGCCCGACGTCGTGACGTTCTCGCCGAGGTTGCCCGGGCCGACCTCGAACCCGCGACCGGCGAGTTCGGGGAACAGCTCCTGCTGGATCAGGTGCACCTGGGTGAGGTTGGCGCGGGTCGGGTCTTTCTTCACGAGGTAACGGTGCTGCGTGGTCGGGCCGCCGTGCACGTCGCCCTCGACTCCCCAGTTCTCGATAAGGGTGATGGCATCGACCACGGGCTTGCTGAAGCGGTGGCGATCATCGCGACTCACGGCGGTCACGGCTCCTGGCATCCGGTTCATCCTTCGATTCTGCCAGTGTGCGATCGGCGATCCGGCACCGCTGAACGAAAAGCGGGTGTCCACTTCAGAAGAAGTGGACACCCGCCGGGTCGGTGAACAGGCTGCCTAGAAGACGACCTCTACCGAACCGTCGAGAATGCTCGAGAAGCTCTGGAACTCGATGCGGTCGAGCTCGCTGCCCGCCGGAACATCGAAGTACAGGTCGGTTGTGACCTCGTTGCCCGGGGTGACCTCGGCGTAGGAGCTGTCGTCGGCCTTGCCCTCGGCCATCGCCGCGTAAGTGGCCGCGAGACTGTCATCGCTGTACTGCGACGAACCGATGTAGCCCGTTGCCGTTCCCGTGAGGTACTCGCTCGAGTCGCTTCCGTTGAGGAAGGTGAGGCTGACCCGGCAGTATTCGCCGGTCGGCTCAGTCGTCGAGTAGTCCTCGCCCACGGCACCGATGCCGCATTCCATGTCGTTGACCGTGTAGCTGAGTCCGCTCTCGGTCACAGCGGCCTCGCCGACGCCGACACTGCTCGTGATCTCGCCCATGTTCTCGGTCTGGGTGGCGATCGTGCCGATGGTCGCGGCCGAGATCGCGATCGAGATGGCGAACAGGATGATTCCGGCGATGGTGCCGAGCGCCCCGATTATCGACAGGATCAAACCTGCGATAGCCAACCCGCGACCGCCGTTGCCGGTCTTCTTGATCTTGGAGAGCGCGATCGGGCTGATGATGATTCCGGCCGGCCAGAACAGAATGCCGGTAATGAGGCCGGCGATCGCGAGTCCCTCGGTCGGCTGCACATAGCCGGGCTGGCCGTATCCGGGCTGGCCGTACTGGGGCTGGCCGTACGGCTGCTGCTGTGCGTACTGCTGGGTCGGCTGTGGATACTGCTGCTGCGCGTACTGCGGTGTGTGCGGTTCTGCCGGCGGCACGTAGGCGGGGGGACCCTGCGGGGCGTCGGGCTGGGAGTTGCCGGGCTGGGAATCGGTGGGCTCGGGCGGCTGGGGGATCGTCAAGGGGGACTACTTTCTCGTGCTGCTGTTCGGGGGTGATAACTTCTCAACGCTATCGGGGTAGACCGGTGATCCGAAAGGCCGGGCAGTGCCCGATCGCCGATCTCGCCACCGCGTTCGCTTCGGCAATACAGTGATTGCATGAGCTTCCAGGCATACATCGACACGATTAAAGCGAAGACCGGGCTCGACCCCGAAGACTTCCGGGCCATCGCCGACGAGCGTGGGTTGCTCGCCGCGGATGTGAAGGTGGGCCAGATCGTCGACTGGCTGAAGGCGGACTACGACCTGGGACGTGGACACGCGATGGCGCTCGTCACGACCTTCCGCACCATCCGGGCTGCGGATTCCGATCCCGTCGATGTGCTCGACTCACACTTCTCGGGCGCGAAGGCGCACTGGCGACCGGAGTACGAATCCCTGCTCGATTCGCTCAAGACCCTGGGGCCGGTGCGCACGCAGGCGACCCACTCTTACATCAGCCTGCTCAAGGGCAAGGCGAAATTCGCCGTCATCGCGGTGACGGGGGACCGGCTCGACATCGGCATCAAACTGAAGGCGGCCGAGCCGACCGAGCGGTTCGAAGCATCCGGAAGCTGGAACTCGATGGTCACCCACCGCGTGCGCATCACGGATGCCGACCAGATCGACACCGAGGTGCTCGAGTGGCTGCGCAAGGCGTACGAGGCGGCGTAACCCGGTCAGTCGGTTAGCTGGTCCCAGCCTGCTGGCGGTGTGTCATCGTCACCATCCACACGGGCAGGAACCGCGGGATCATTGGTCTTCTCTCGTCGAAAGCGAAACCTGCGGCCGGGTTCTTTCACCTTCTGCCGCGCGGCACCGACACCGTCGGTTGCCGCGATTCCCGGCTGCATCCGGTGCAGCAGGTCGACCCCGTCATGGTCTTCGTCCGAGCCGAACATCGATCTCGCAGAAACCGACTCGTGCCCGGTCGGCGCACTCCCGGCGAGGCCGTGGGCCGTGGCCGGGGTTCCGTCATCCGTCGTGGCGTGGGTCATGCCGGAGTAGTGCAGTCGCGCGCCTTCGGCGGGCTGTGAGGCATTGGTAGCTGTCATGAGCTGCCCCTTTCTTGCACTTATAAGGGCACACCCGATCCGGTCGTTTGTCCAGACCTGATTCAGGCGAGTCATGGAGCCCGAGCCGCTCGATGGTAAGAACGGGCTGTTGGGATCCCGTTTCGCGAGGGTTGCGCTACGGGCGTCGTTTGACGTTCTCGAAGGCCCACCAGAATCCCGACAGCACGAAGGCTCCGATGAAAGACGTGAGTCCGGCGACCACGAGAACAACTCCGGTTGCCCCGTACGACGCCACCTCTCCCAGAGTGTCGCTGTACTCCGGGTCGTATTCGTCGAGCAATCCTGTCGCGTGCGCGCCGGACAGCAGACCGATGACTATCGCGACGATTCCAATGATCCAGAGGGTAGCCGCGTAGGGATTCACTCCCACGGCCGGGTGCCGCGCCGGACTCTTCCTCGCCGGGATCGATTCGCGCTCGGCGCGGTTGCGGAGCAGGGCGTCGCGGTCTGTCTCGCCCTCCAGGCGGGTGATCCACCGGTCGGACTCATCGTCGAACACTTTTCCGTTGTCGATCGGCATCGTTTCGCTCAGCCCCCTGTCGTAGCGAGCTTCTATCGGCTCGCATTGAATAATACGACGATCTTTCACTGGCGAAATCTGAATTGCGCTCTGATCTGACGATCAGACCTGTGCGGAGCAAGCGAATTCCCGCTCCGGAGTGTTCGCGCCGTGCAACCGAACCGGTGCGCCTACGCTCGGTTCATGAGCGACGCCGCACTCATAGGCCCTGCGACCGCACCCCAGTTGCACGTGATGAGCTTCAACATCCGCCGGAGAATGACCCATGTCACCCAGCGGAGCCCCGACCTGTGGTCGCACCGCCGCCCGGCCCTCCGCAGGCTGTTCGCGGTGGAGTGCCCCACGATCGTCGGGGTCCAGGAGGCCCTTCCTGACCAGGCCGCGTTCGTGAAAGCGAGCCTCACCCGGTACCACCGACGCATCGGCCGCGGGCGCAGCGCCGGCCAGCGCGGTGAGGGGTGCCCGATCTTCTTCGACACCCGCCGGCTCCAGCTCGACCACTTCAGCCAGCTCGCCCTGTCGGATACCCCGGACATCGCCGGCTCGCGTTCCTGGGGCAACCGCGTGCCGCGGATCGCGATGTGCGCAGACTTCACCGACCGGGCCACCGGCGTGCACTTCCGCTTCATCAACACCCACCTCGACCACCAGTCGCGGCGCTCCCGGCTGCGTGCCGCCGGGTTCATCGCCGACCTCGCCACCGAGACCGACAACCCCGTGCTCGTGACCGGGGACTTCAACAGCAGCATCTTCACCGGTCCGTACGACCGGCTCGTCTCAGACGGGCCACTCGTCGACACCTGGTACACCGCGCACGACAGGCTGACCGAATCGTGGGGGAGTTTTCCGAACTACCGGGCGCCGGTCGCGGGCCACAAACGTATCGACTGGATTCTCACGTCACCATCGGTAACCGTCGGGGCGACCGCGATCAACCCGTTCCGGCACGAGGGCATCTCGCCCTCCGACCACCTTCCGGTATCGGCGCGGGTGACGATCGCGAACGGTTAGATCAGCCCGCGCACGAACTCTTCGACCGGCACGCCAGCCTGGCGCGCACGCGCGGTGAGCCTCGAATGCTCAGCCGGCGACAGGGTCAGCTCGAGAGTGTGGACTTGCGGTTCCTCGAGGTCGAACAATGCGTCGAACAGAGTGTCCGACTCTGCGGGAGCTTCGGGTTCCACCGGCGAATCGAGGGCGATCTCGATCCGGGCGCCGGGCGCTGCTCCGGGGTAACCGGGGCCCGCGGGCACGCGACCACCACGGGAGTACGCCTCGGATGCCGCGCGAGCGCGGGCATCCGCCGCCTCGTTGAGCGGGTGGCCGGCATGCCCCTTCACCCACTCGAAGCGGAAGCGGCGACCAACGATCGCCTCATCGATCTCCTTGAGCAGTTCGAGGTTCATGACCGGCTTGCCGTCGGCTTTCTTCCAGCCCTTTTTCTTCCAGCCCGGCATCCACTTCGATACGCAGTTGATCACGTACTGGCTGTCGCACAGGATCAGCAGGTCGTCGTCGAGGTGCGCAGTTGCGCGCAGTAACTCGAGCACGGCGGTGAGCTCGCCGATGTTGTTGGTGGCGTGCTTCCACCCGCCCGCGTCCCAGCGATCGTCGTCGACGTACCAGGCCCACCCGGCAGGGCCGGGGTTGCCCAGTGCGGATCCGTCTGCTGCGGCGGTGATCGTCATTCGCGTCCTTCGGTTGGCGTGCGACTCAAGCGTAGGCGCAGGCGCCGGCAGCGAAGCAACCGCGGCTAGGCCAGCGCGTCGACCTTGGCGCGCAGGTCGGCGTCGCTCGGTTCGACGAAGTGCGTGCCGTCGGCGAAGGCGATGACCGGGATGTTCATGCGACCGCTGATGGCGAAAGCGCGGTCCGCGCCGTCGATTACCGCATCGGTGTCGACGTACTCGTACGCGACTCCCATCTCGTCGAGCAGTTTCTTGGAGCGACGGCAGTCGCTGCACCACTCGGCGCCGTACATGGTGATTGCAGAAGAAGTCATGGTGGCTACAACCCAGGCAGGGTCAGTTGAATTCCGGCCCGATGGCCGAGCGCACTGCCGAGACCAGCCGGCCGCGCAGCGCATTCGAGCGCTCGCTGAACACACGCTGCTCGCGAACGTAGTGGGCTTTGCCCTCGGCGGTCTCGATGCGCACCGGTTCGTAGCCCCAGTCGCGCAACTCGTACGGGGAGGCCCGCATGTCGAGCTGACGGATGTCGCGGCTCAGCTCGAAGGTGTCGAGAAGCAGATCTCCCGGAACCAGCGGCCCGAGCTTGATCGCCCACTTGTACACGTCCATTCCGGCGTGCAGGCACCCGGGCTGCTCGAGCTCCGGCTGGTTCTCGCGGGTGGGCAGAAGACGGTTCATCGGTACAGCGTCGGCGGTAAAGAATCGGAACGCGTCGAAGTGGCTGCAGCCGATACGGTTCGACTCGACCACCTCGTCGGTGCCCGGTCGGCCGAGGCGCAGGGGGATGTCGTGCCGGGGCTCGTCGGTGCGATAGGCCATCGCCCACTCGTGAAGGCCGAAGCATCCGAAATTCGCCGGCCGGGCCGCCGTGCGTTCGAGCAGCGAGGTAATGAACCTGATGCTCGCGGCCTTCGCCTGCGCAAACCCGTCGACGTCGACCAGGGAGTGTGCGCCTTCGCTGGTGTACCACTTCCACCCGGCGCGCTCGAGCGAGGCGGCGCCTTCGAGCGCTACTCCGCCCCCGGGGTGCCAGCGGCGCAGAAGTCCGGGCCGCAGCGGGTAGTAGGTGAAGAGAAAATCGTCGACCGGATGCTTATCGTGACGCAACTGCCGGTCGCGCCAGCCCTGCGTGAGCGCGTCAGCGTGCGCCTGGTGTGCCGCTTCGAGAACCTGCCATTCCGCGCGCGGAAGCACTGCGGCGCGGGGGCTGGCGAGGAGGGTCACTCCTCAAAGGTAACCGCTCCGGGCTCAGCGGTTGAGGTACGCCCAGAGGGCGAGAACGACCGATGCTGCGATGAGGATCGCGAAGAGAGCGAGCCAGACCGGCGACGGCACGCCCGTGCGGCGATACAGCAGGTAGGCATCGGAGGTGCTCAGTTGGTCGCGCCGGCGGGTGTGCACGCCGATTACTGTCAGCAAGCCGCGCACCGAGCCGACCAGCAGTGCGATGCCAAGGACGAGAAGCGCGTACCCCTGCACCTCGGCGCTGGCGAAGAACCACAGTCCGGCGCTGACGGCGATCGACGCGAGAACGACGAGCACGCCGAACAGGTTGCGGATCACGAGCAGGGTCAGCACCAGGATGACACCGCCGACGAAGAGCGCGATCGCGGTGTAGCCGTTGAAGACGCTCCACAGTTGCAGCGCTCCGACGATCGCGGGCGCCGGGTACCCCATGACACCGCTGACGACCGGGCCGAATCCGCCCCGGCCGCTGCTCAGTGCATCGCCGGAATGATTGCGGCGAATGCGGATTCCGTGCACCACGCGCCCGGTCAGGATCGCGGCGAGTGCGTGCCCGAGCTCGTGCACCAGGGTGGTGAACAGCCCGAAGACCTGCCAGGTCGCGCGCGGGATGCTGAGGATGGCGGCGATCGCGAGGATCACCAGCAGAACCGGGGTTGACACATCGAGGGGCGCGGCGCGCGTGAACAGCGAGGCCCAGTCGAAAGTGAGTTCAGAAGTATCGATGCGCCCAGTGTCTCAGACGAGTAGCCGGCCAGTCCGTGAATCGCCGGGTGGCCGCCTCGGGCGTATCCCTCATCCGCTGATCTGGCAGAGTCGCACGCCGGTAGAATCAGTCGGGTGAACGTCGCCGAAGAACTCGTCTCGCGGATGCCGTCGGCGTCACGCGCGTCCTACTCGGACCTGCTCGCCGCATCCGCCATCCCAGAGACGGCGGTCGCCGACAGCGACCTGCGCGAATTCGTTGGGCCAGCGCTGGTACTTCTCGAGGACGTCGGGCGGGATGGGCTTTCCCTCTCGGCGATTGCCGGCCCCGGATCGGGCGAGACACCAGCGGGGCGCAGTGTTCGTGAGCAACTCGTGGCGAGCATCATCCTGCGCGTGAGCGATGGGCTGCTTACCCGGACTCCCGTCGGCCAGGCTATCTTCGACCTGCCCGAGCACGCCCGGCCGCTGCGGTTGTGGCGGCACCTGGCCGCGACGCTTCCGAACGCCGCCCACGAGATCTCTGCTGACGGGGTAACGCTGTTGCTGCTCCTGATCGCGGCCAATGAGTACGGCCCGGACTACCAGGATGCGATCAGCACGGGCCTCGCCGCACTCGGCTGGCGGACGACCGAGGGTGACACCCTCGACAAGTGGGATGCCTTCGAAGCAGTTGTCGGCCCGTTCCGATTCCTCTCCCACGCGGGAGCCGTGGCTTCATTCGACGGCGCCGCGCCCGCCGCGACCCCGGTCGGAATCGCGTTCGCCCGCGAAGCACTGCGGGTAGAGGCCGCGCGCGCCTGACCTCTATTCACCTGACCCCTACTCGTACATGGTTCCCCGGCTGCGCGGTTCGCTGTCTGGATCGATGGTGGTGCTGACCTCCGGGTCGATGTCGTTCACCAGTCCATCGTCGTCGTCTTCGATCTCGAGTTCATCGTCGAGATCGAGGGGGTCGAGGTCGTCGTCGCTCTCGTCGGTGTCGATCGCGTCATCATCGAGGATGTCGGACTCGTCGTCCCGCTCCTCATCCAGGTCCGACGAGTCGGTGTCGTAGTTGTCGAGCTTCTCCTCGTCGACCACGTCATCGTCATACGACGGCGGGGCCGGCAGGTCGGGCGTGTGATGGGATGCGCTGAAGGAGTCGCCGCCGTCGGGGGCTCCGAGTGGTTCAGTGAAAGTCATGGTGGTTCCTTTCCCGGTTGGTCTATCAAGCGCACTCTGCGTCGCCGCCCCGATCAAGCGGCCTGCGCGTTTGCGGAGCCAGCTTTCAGGTGGGCGCCACTGGTAGGTGGCCCTTTCGCCCGCGGGGCAACTGCTCTACGCTCGGCAGTGCGGCGGTGAACTCACCCGCCAGCGCGACTACGAGAAAAGGAGGCCAGAAGATGACTGCCACGACCGTTTACTCTGCCCTCCGCGCCGCGCGCTAGCTTTCCGCTTCTCGCGAGCGCTCTGCGGGTCACCGACCCGCCCCCTTTTTCTGCGACTGCCCACGGGTGGTCGATCGCCGGCATCCGGCGCACAACGACGAGGCCTCTCACGTGACTCTTTTCCCTTCTCTCATTCCCTACGGTTGGAACGACCTGGCGCTTCCGCCCGGCACGACTCCCGCCCGGGTGACCCGGCATGACGGCGCGATGCTCACCGTCTGGTCCGTCACCGGCGAACTGGTGCTGCGCAATACGGTGGACCTCGACCCCTCACCCACGGTCGGCGACTGGCTAGCGCTGCACGGTGCCGACGCCGCTGACCCGCTGGCCGTGCGAATCGGCCTGGTGCTCGAGCGCAGCTCCCTGCTGCGCCGGCAATCGGCCGATGACACGGGCGACCAGGCGCTGGCCGCCAACGTCGATGTCGTGCTCGTCACCTGCGGTGCCGATCGTCCGATCAAGGCGGGGCGTATCGACCGCGGTATCGCCCAGGCCCGCGACGCCGGGGCCACACCGATCGTCGTCCTCACCAAGCTCGGGGCGGGTGACGCGCTACCGATCGACCGGGGTCGCCTCGAGCGGGAACATCCCGGCGTCGAGGTCTTCCTGACCTCGGCCCTCGAGGGCGAGGGCATCGCCGACCTGCGGGCGGCGCTCGCAAACCGCACGGCAGTGCTGCTCGGAGAATCCGGCGCGGGCAAGTCGACCCTGACCAATGCCATCGTCGGCAATGACGCCGCCCTCACCGGTGAGGTGCGGTCGGGTGATGCAAAGGGGCGCCACACCACGACATCGCGGCAACTGCACCTGATCCCTGGCGGTGGCGTGATCATCGATACCCCGGGCATCCGGTCGATCGGTCTCGCTGCTGACGCGGATGCCATCGACGCGACGTTCGCCGACATCGTGGAGTGGGCAGAGGGCTGCCGGTTCTCGGACTGTGCACACGGGGGAGAGCCGGGGTGTGCTGTGCGAGAAGCGCTGGACTCGGGCGAGCTCAGCGAGCAGCGGTACGACTCGTGGCGCCGCCTGCAGCGCGAAGCGGCCAGCGCGGCGATCCGTTCGGACGCCCGGGCCCGTCACCAGTACGCGCGCCAGTTCGGCCGGGCGGCACGACAAGGACAGGAGCACAAGCGCGGTTCGAAACGGTGAATAGCCTGCGCGTGCGGCGGGCGGCTTCCCTCGCGCTCGCCGCTCGCGCAGACTGGCGGCATGCCCGACCAGTACCGTGTCATCGACCGTCACCCCACGCCGGCTGAGCACCGTGCGCTTGCGACGGCGGTCGGGTGGGCTGACCACTTCGATGCCGAGACCGTTCCACGCTCACTGGCAGCATCGCTGTTCGGCGTCGTCGTGACGGATGCCGACGACACCGTCATCGGCATGGGTCGCCTGGTCGGTGACGGAGTGCACTACTTCTATGTGCAGGACGTCGTGGTGCACCCCGGGCACGAATCCGCCGGCCTCGGAACCCGGATCATCGAGCGGCTTCTCGCCTGGACAGAAGAGACCGGCGGGCCATCGGCATTCGTCGGACTGTTCGCCAGTGATGAAGCGGTCTCGCTCTATAGCGATCACGGATTCATCACCACGGGGATGACGGGAATGCACCGCGCGGCACACCCGGAATAAGACCGCGCGAGCCACTTCCTTGTGTTTCCGGGGGCCCGGCTTTGCGACACGCCCGGGATGTTTGCTTCATTTGGTGGTGGCCGGATATTCCGCGTATTGTCATCTCTTGTCACCCCACAGGTGCGGAAAAGCGGAAGAGCTTGCCGGCCTCAAGCGGGACCAAATC
>Ga0247736_10000061_pt1 | contig 52573 bp, 59 predicted proteins | sample UWRJL193509B2_FD_180935 | JGI IMG/M metagenome (GOLD analysis project Ga0247736, IMG submission 180935) | Plant litter microbial communities from Arlington Agricultural Research Station in Wisconsin, United States - UWRJ-L193-509B-2 | ecosystem: Environmental > Terrestrial > Plant litter >...
TGGATTGTCATGAAATATCAATAGGTTGATAAAATGAATCGCCCACAAACCTGTACCCACAGCCATTGAATACACGCTGAATAAAACGTTTCTATAACGAGTAGTAGTGCGATAAAGGTGATTAATAAATCCAAAAGTAATGTACATGGCAAAGCTACTCGTAATAAGCGAGAGCACTATTAGCCAAATATCATAGTTAAGGTTCATTGGTACGTCTTATCTCTAAGGTTATTGATATTGTTTTGTTATAGATAAGCAAGTGCTGTGCCAAACAATTTTGGTTGGTTCTTTTGAAGATTGAGAATCATCTTACAAAAAAACCACACCATATGCGAAGGCGCATAAACAGTGTGGTTGGATGGTTTATTTAAGTTATAAAGTCGGTTAACTTAAGCAATTAAATTTAACTAATTATTATTAAAGCGCTATTTTTTCTTAAAAAAATGATGAGATAACAGCGTTTATGTTAATGCTATTTTTGAATGATTTTCTTGTGTTAATACTTCAATTTTCTTTATATTAATGATTGATATAAGTGATATTTGAGCACTTATCATTGATGAAGGTTAACTCAGTGCGCTTGTAGGTTTTTTTTGCATTGTAAGTAACCAAATTGTTGTAATGCCACATTTCAATCGAATCTTTTTTGCGTGGCGTATCAATTTTGGCATTTTCTTGTACGATCTGCGCAGCGTTGGTCGGCATCACGGGCGTAGTTTTTCTCGCTGGATTACCCAGTATTTTTGCGACATCTTCCCGGCTTTTGCCATTCACCAATTGAATGAAATCCATCTCTTTATAAGTGGTTTTGGCGGGGCTATCTTTTGCTTGCAATGCGGTTATAGAAAAAAATAGTGCAATCAAGATAAAAATAAGTTGGAAATGTTTCATTTTGCAGTCCTTATGTAAATGGTTTGTTAAAAGGTAAATGAGTTGTTAAGGCATGTATAAAAGTGATGTATTAAGATTTGTTTTGCGTAATGCCGAGCTGAATCGCCAAGTGCACCAGGTTTGCGGTGGTTTTCACATTCAGCTTTTGTTTCACCTGCGTTTGAATATTGGCGACGGTTTTGTAGCTGATATTTAAACTATCTGAAATAAAACCTAATGCATTGCCATTGGCTAATTGCCTGAAAACTTCAAACTCTCTGGGTGTTAACTTGCCAAGCGGATTATCTAGTTCGGTGATTAATTCCATTGCCAAATGCTGCGCTAACTTTTGCCCGATATATTTGCCGCCGCGTAACACTTTGTCTACCGCTTCCAGCAATATGCTCACATCATCGGTTTTAACCACATAACCTTTGGCGCCAGCTTGAATGGCACGTATGGCAAAAGCGTTGCCTTCGTGCATGCTATAAACCAAGATTTTGGCGTTTTTATCGCGCAATAAGATACGCTGCATCGCTTCTAAACCGCCAAGTCCTGGCATATCTAAATCCATCAAAATCAAATGTGGTTGATGATCTTGCCAAAGTGAAATAGCGTTTTCGCCACTGGTGGCTTCGGCGACGACTTTATAGCCCCATTGTGTCAGCAAACTTTTTAAGCCTTGCCTGACCACAACATGATCATCAACAATTAGTATGGATTTGTTCATTTTTGTCTGTAGTTTGTTTTCTCGTGATGCGTTAAAAGATTGGGCGTCTGAATACAGGTTTGGACATGCTTGTTACAACGACATTAATGGGATTTTTGCGACCACTGTCACACCGTGATTCACATGACTGGTGATATTGAACTCGCCCATTAGTGAGGTGACACGCTCCCTCATACCAATCATGCCCATGCCTTGAGCGGTATCACTGGCGTAGCCGTTGCCATTGTCTTTAATCTCTAAATGGATATAACGCTTGGCTTCGCTACGCTGTAATGTCAACGTAATCCACACGCTGGTTGCGTTGGCGTATTTAGAAATATTCGTCAGTGTTTCTTGAATCAGGCGATAAATGGTAATGCTCATTTGCTGCGTAAAAACGACTGAAAGTCGATCAATATTGCTATCCAATTCAATATGCGGGTGTTGTTGATGCCATTCGTGTGTTAACTGCTGAATGCTATCAAATAAGCCTTTTGTATCCGTCGGCGCTGGTCTTAAGCGGCGCATCAAGGTGCGTGTCATCTCTTGAATATGTTGCGCATTCGATAAAATGCGTCTGGCATGCAGATTAACTGTTGTTGAAATTGGTGCGTTGTTTATGGATAGGTTAAGCGCAGAAGCATCCAGTCGAATGGCGAGCAAATACTGACCAATATCATCATGCAAATCGATAGCAAGCTGCTGGCGTTCCGCTTCTTGCACTTTAATTAAGTGTTGCGTTAGCGCTTTATTTTCGGTGAGTAAACGCATGATTTTGTCCTCCGCTTGCATACGTAACACAATTTCCTGGTCACGCTCACGCACTCTGCGATAGGTAAACCAAGTCAGTCCAAACGCCATTAACAATAATAAAAACGGTAGTTCATCTAGTTGCAGGTTTTCATATTGTGCAAATTTCGCAGTCACTGTTTCTGCTAAATCGATATTAATAATGAATGTGTAAGTTAAAACAATAATCAGCGTAAGTAATAAGGCATCACGTTTTACAACGCTCAATCCATCAAATAAATCAAAAATTTTCATCGCGGTATCTTGCAGTAAAAGAAACAGCATGAATAGGGGAAACTTTCCCATCACTCATGCTTAACCTTGCCTATATGCAGGATTTGCAAATTTCACCCGTGAGAACTTTCATCTAAAAACGGGAAAGATTCATCTTATTCAGCAAACAGTGAAAGAGCAGAATGCGTTCAGCCAAATTGATATTGCCAAATTGATATTAATGGTGGCTTTTTAGTATTAATTACCAATGGGAGACTATGGATATGGAACGCAAACAGGTTAACGCCAAAGCTGGTGTTAAAGTAAATGCCGCAATCGGCGCGCTTCTTGCACTTGCAGTCGTACAAACTGCATATGCTGATGCTGATTTAGATAAAAGAGTACAAGACCCAAACCAATGGGCGACACAAACAGGTAATTACACCAGTCAACATAACAGTGAATTAAACCAAATCAATAAAGGCAATGTGAAGAATGTAAAAGCCGCTTGGTCATTCTCAACTGGCGTTTTGCACGGTCATGAAGGTGCGCCGCTGGTGATTGGTGACATGATGTACATTCACTCTGCTTTTCCAAACAATACATACGCTGTTAATTTAAATGATCCAGGCGTGATCGTCTGGGCGCATAAGCCAAAACAAGATGCTTCAACAAAAGCGGTCATGTGTTGCGATATTGTCGACCGTGGCGTTGCTTACGGCGCTGGTCAAATCATTAAAAAGCAAGCTGACGGTATCTTGATGGCGTTAGATGCTAAAACAGGTAAAGAAAACTGGAAAGTTGAGCTTTGCGATCCTAAAGTCGGCATGACATTAACCCAAGCGCCATATGTTGTTAAAGACACTGTGTTGATCGGCTGTTCAGGTGCTGAGTTAGGTGTTCGTGGTGCTGTGAATGCGGTTGATTTAAAAACAGGTGCATTGAAATGGCGTACGTTTGCAACTGGTCCTGACAATGAGATCAAGCTTGCAAAAGACTTCAATAAAGACAATCCACACTACGGTCAATTTGGTTTAGGTACTAAAACCTGGGAAGGCGACGCATGGAAAATCGGCGGCGGTACTAACTGGGGCTGGTATGCCTATGATCCAAAATTAAACTTGTTCTACTACGGTTCAGGCAACCCTGCGCCTTGGAATGAAACCATGCGTCCAGGCGACAACAAATGGACGATGACTATTTGGGCGCGTGATGTTGATACGGGCGAGGCTAAATGGGGCTACCAAAAAACACCACATGATGAGTGGGATTTTGCTGGTGTAAACCAAATGGTGCTAACCGATCAACCAGTTAAAGGCAAAATGACGCCGCTATTAACGCACATTGACCGTAACGGCATTATGTACACGCTTAACCGTGACACCGGTGCATTGATTCTGGCCGATAAAGTGGATCCAGCAGTAAACGTGTTCAAAAAAGTGGATTTAAAAACTGGCCTGCCAGTTCGCGATCCTGAGTTCTCAACCCGTATGGACCATAAAGGCACCAATATCTGTCCATCAGCGATGGGTTTCCATAACCAAGGTGTCGATTCTTACGATCCTGAAAGCCGTACTTTATATGCTGGCTTAAACCACATTTGTATGGACTGGGAGCCGTTCATGCTGCCATACCGTGCAGGTCAATTTTTCGTGGGTGCAACACTCGCGATGTACCCTGGCCCAAGCGGACCAACTAAGAAAGAAATGGGTACTATCCGCGCATTTGACACGGTTACCGGTAAAGTTAAATGGTCCAAATGGGAGAAATTCGCAGCTTGGGGCGGTACGCTTTACACCAAAGGTGGCTTGGTTTGGTACAACACTTTAGATGGCCATATCAAAGCTTTGGATAAAAACAACGGTAACGAGTTGTGGAAATTCAAAATGCCTTCAGGTGGTATCGGATCTCCAATGACATATGCATTCAAAGGCAAACAATACGTTGCCAGTATGTATGGCGTAGGTGGTTGGCCTGGTGTTGGTCTAGTGTTTGACTTGACTGATCCAAGTGCAGGTTTAGGTGCTGTTGGTGCATTTAAAGAACTGCAACACCACACAAACATGGGTGGCGGTTTAATGGTGTTTAGCCTGTAATTTAAGGTTAAAACAGCAAGTTTTAAAACGTAAAACAGATAGCCAGGGCAGCAAAAGCTGCTCTGGTTTCTGCAAAAAAGTAGGTGTGCAAGGTTTTTGCAAATAGACATTTTTGAAAGATTTTAAAAGACGTTTTGATTAAAACTATTTAATTAAAAAAATAAACGTTTATTTGGAAACACCCCGTGAAAGTTCGAAGCTCATTTGAAAGGAAGTAATTTAAATATGCACAGTAATAAATATCAATTATGCAAATTAGGATTAAGCGCAGCTTTATTCGGTTTGCTAAGCGCTGGTTCAATTAGCGCACAAGCAGAAGATTTGAATGTATGTGCAGGTCAAGATGAGATGCCGTTTTCGAACAAGAATAAAGAAGGTTTTGAGAATGCGCTTGCTGAAGTGGTAGGCAAAGCGATGAATCGCAAAGTTAACTTTGTTTTTTGGAATGATCCGCGTTATGTGGTGCGTGATTATCTGGATAAGAAAAAATGTGATGTGGTATTGGGCGCAGATGAAACTGATCCGCGCATGTTAAAGACAGACCCTTATTACAAAACAGGTTATGTATTTATCACCAAAGAAGACCGCGGCATTGATATTTCTTCCTGGAATGATGATTTGCTGAAAGAGCGTAATTTCCGTATCGGCGTTTTGCCCGATAGTCCGGGCAAAGTGATGTTGCTGCAAATCAATCGCTTTGATGACATGTTCGACTATTTTGCTGAGTTACAACACTATCAATCTACCCGTAATAAATTCGTGAAAGTTTATCCAGATCGTTTAGTAAAGGATGTAGAAACTAAATATATCCATTCCGCGATGTTGTGGGCACCAGAAGCTGCACGTTATGTGCGTGCATCAAAAACGCCACTCAAAATGCAAGTTGTGAAAGATGACGCGGTGAAGTCTAACGGCGAAAAAGTACCCATGCATTACCAAATCGTGATGGGTGTTCGCAAGGATGATAGCGCGCTTCGAGATGCGTTGAACCGCGTGATTCATGAAAATAAATCTGAAATTGACGCCATTTTAAAACAGGAAGGCATTCCTTTAATGGCAGTGACTAATACTAAGGAAGGTGCGTAATGTTTAACCGTTTTAAAAGTGCAAATGTGTCGTCATTGTTGGCTGCATTATTAATGATGAGCTATTTGTCAGGTTGTAATGCTGCAACACAAACGCCAGCGGCCGATGCTAATCAAGCTGGCGCGACAACAGTGGCCGCAAAAGCGGCAGAAATAGAAGAAGTGACTGGCACACCGTTAGAGTTTCGCGGAACGATTTCTGGTGATCCATTAGATTTTAATGATGGCAAAGGGCCTGATACCCCAGCGGTAAAGAAATTTAAGATCACTGGCCGCAATCCTTACAACGATGACAAAGAAGTGATTAATCGTGGTTACACCATTTTCGCAACAGCTTGTTCTGGATGTCATGGACATTTGGCAGAAGGCAAATTAGGGCCAGCGCTGGCGGATGATTATTGGACTTATCCCAATAATGTGACGGATAAAGGTTTGTTTGAGACTTTATACGGCGGCGGCCAAGGCATGATGGGCCCGCAAAAAGGCTTGATTTCGCAAGATGAAATGCTACAGGTGATGAGTTGGGTGCGCAGTATTTACAGCGGCGACCCTAAAAAAGCCAAATGGAAGAAAAAGGATTAGTTTTATTTTTGAGTTGCTTGTATAAAAAATAAGCAGCTCAAAAAACAAGTGGTTTAAAAAGATTTGCAGTTTAAAGGGAGTTCTTCTGATCGCGCACTGGTAGCGTTCAGTCGATGTTTAGTATCACCAGCAACCAAGTTTATAAATAAGGAGATTTGAATGAAAGCTATTTTAACAGTGTTGGCAGTAGCAGGTGTGATGGGCGTTTCTGGCGCTGCTTTTGCATACGATGGTGGTAATTGTAAAGAGCCAGGCAACTGCTGGGAAGCTAAACCAGGCTATCCAGAAAAAATTGCTGGTTCTAAATACGACCCAAAACATGATCCAAAAGAAGTGGGCAAACAAGAAGCTTCAATCAAAGCGATGGACGCACGTAACGCAAAACGCGTTGCAAATGCCAAAGCTACAGGCAAATTTGTTTACGATCTTGAGTAATTCATTGTAGGCATAAGGTCGGTGCTATCTGCATCGACCTTTCTTGTTTTAAATAAGCGGTAACCGAATAAATAAATTGCTTTAGTTTTAAGGTTTTGAGTATTTGCACATTCACTAGGATTTTTGATTTCCATGACGCAAAAAAACAATATTGATTTAAATACTGGTTTAAATACGGTCGATTTAAATGCCGCACGTGAAAAAGCGCTGCACTTTGAGCGGTTACTCAATTCAGCCGTTATTGGTCAAGTTCAAGCAGTCAGATCACTCACTATCGCCATCTTTTCGCGCGGACATGTATTGCTAGAAGGCGATGTGGGTGTCGGCAAAACCACTTTATTAAGAGCCGCTGCCCGATTATTAGGCGGCGCTTATCAACGTATCGAAGGCGCGGTGGATTTAATGCCTTCGGATTTTTTATACCATGCTTATATCAATGAGCAAGGCCAACCCGCCGTTGCGCCCGGCCCTTTATTGCAGTCAGAAGAAAAATTAGCTGTTTTCTTTTTTAATGAGATCAACCGTGCGCGCCCGCAAGCGCATTCACTTTTACTCAGATTAATGGCCGAACGCAGTGTCAACGCGTTTAACCGTGAATATGTGTTCTCACACTTAACGGTTTTTGCAGACCGAAATCGTCTAGAACGTGAAGAAACCTTTGAATTGCCAGCCGCTGCGCGCGATCGTTTCTTTATGGAAATCAGTATCGATGCGCCAAATGAACGCGAATTGCAGCGTGATTTAATGTTCAATATGCGCTTTCAAAATACCGATGAATTAATTAACAGCTTGCCCAGTAGCGTAGTTGCTTATGATGAGCTAAATAATTTAGCGACAGCAGTACAAAATAGTGTTCGCGCAGAATTGCCTTTGCAAGACTACGCGCTCAACTTATGGAACGCATTACGCAATCCCGCTGAAATTGGTTTGGAGATTGAAGATGTCGATACTGCGCGTTTAATCGCTGGCGGCGCCAGCCCACGCGGCATGGGCATGTTAATGCGCGCGGCGCGTTGTCGTGCTTGGTTAGAAGCGCGCGATTACCTTACGCCAGATGATATTCGCGCAGTATTTCACGATAGTGCTGCGCATCGCATCTTTTTCACGCCAGCTTATGAATTAAGGCGTGACGAGATTGCGCCGCAGTTGATACAAGGCGTGCTGAATAAAATTTCTGCGCCTTAAGTTTTGCCAATGCTATTTTTATTTCAAGTGTTTATTCCAGCCATCTACCTTTTAGTTATTTACCCGAGTTTGCGTTGAGCTATTTCACTCCCCAAGAATTTCACTATCGTCTTAATTGGCGTACGCATGGCGTGCGTCCGGGCGGTCATGCCAGTAAGACGATTGGAGGCAATGCAGACTTTAGAGGATTTAACCATTTCTTAAGCTATCCAGATCCAAAGCGAATCGATGTGCGCAGAAGTTTGATGATGGTGCCAAAGACGTTGATGGTGCGTACTTTTTATGAACGCAGCGCCATTAATGTGTACGCGATGATTGATGCTTCATCGTCAATGGGTTTTGCTGGCGATGCGAAAAAGTGGCAGTTAGTCGCGGAAATCGCCAGCGCAATCGCTTGGTCTGCCTCACGCCAAGGCGATGCTTTTGGATTATTGACCGCTGACGACGCGTTTAGAGCAGATGTATCTAAAGCTGTTTCTAGCAGACGCGATGTTGCACAACAGATCTATCAAAAAATCCGTTTTGCAACGCTTAAAGCACACACTTCAGCCAGCGCATTAACAAAATTATCCACACAATTAATCCACCAAAAATCATTGGTATTTTTAATTTCTGATTTTCATATTGATAACGAAACGCTAAAAACCACTTTACAGAATATGGCGATTCACGATGTCGTGCCAATTGTGCTGTGGGATGCTGCCGAATACGAAAATATACCTACCTGGGGTTGGGCGCGTGTAAGAGATATGGAAACAGGCGCGGATGCAGCGCTATTCTTGCGCCCAAAGTTACTGCAAAAAATGACCGATGCTTATGCGTTAAGGCGCAACACCTTGATTCAACTATGTCGAAAACATGGCGTGCGCAAACCTTTTTTCGTTGGTAAAAATTTTAATGCGACACATCTTAGCCAGCATTTGCTTGGACTGGGTTGAATGTGAAAGCGTTAAATATGAAAGCACTCAACATGAAAAATCTGAATAAGGCCAGCTTGGTAAAAAGCTTTTTTGCGCCTTTTTTAGTGTTAACTATTGGCATTATTTTTGCGCCAGTCAGTTCTGCTGAAACACACATCGCCAGCCAAACAGGCTCAAATAGTCAATCAAAAAACAAACTAAAAGTCAGTACGCAATTGCGCGAACTGGGTTACAGCATCGGCGATATTGCCGATCAAACTTTGACGATTACCACGCCGCTGGGTTATGTGTTCGATAAAGGCTCGCTGCCAGCTATTGGCGCCAACTCTTCGCCCGCTGAGTTGGTCAGTGTCGCTGTCAAAGAAAAGGATGTGAAAGGAAAAGATGGTCAAGCCAGCACCCAACATACCGTGCATTTGCGCTGGCAACATTTTCGCTCTACGCCAGAGATTCGCTATTATCCATTAAAGCCACTTAACCTTAAATTTAGCCATGAAAACAAAAAAACGCTGGCGATAACCATTGCGGCAGGGCAGATTTTAGTCGCGCCAACTATTCCAACTGTGATTTCTGGCGATGCCTATAAAAATCTGCGCCCGGATGTGAAGCCAGAAAAAAGAGATCTGACCCAGCATTTTATATGGTTAGGATTATTGCTCACTTTGGCTGCTGCCTGTTTGGCTTATCTGGCTTGGTATTTCGATTGGTTCAATTATCAATCGGCGCGTTTAAGACCTTTCCGCAAAGCTTATCGAAAAATTCGTCAATTATCCCAGCAAGAAAATTCGTTGTTATCCGCGATGCGTGCGTTAAGACGCGGTTTTGATGGCGTTGCAGGTTATGCGATTTCTGCTGAAAATTTATCAGCACTTTTTCATGCAAAAAACTGGTTAACTCCAGCGAAAAAAGACATAGAAAGTTTTTTCGCCGATTCTGAACGGGTGTTTTTTGCAGGGAAACAGCCAACACTCAATTTTCGGCAGTTGCGCAAATTGAGTCAACAATTGATGCAGCTTGAGTCTGCGGTTAAATCAAAATCCGATAAAGCACGCAATATCCATGTCTGATTTTGGAATAGTCACCTATTGGCCTTTATTGCTCATGCTATTGGCGTGGCTGCCGCTATTTGGCAAAAGCTATCAGGTCTTTCCGCACCCATCCATCAGCAGTTTGCCCGTTGATGCGCTATCTATTTATTTGCATAAAACTTGGCGTGGCTTAGGCGCAATCGCCATTATCAGCACGGCATTTGCCATGGCTGGGCCTTATTGGGGCGAACAGAATATTGAGCGCTTAGGTCGCGGCGCGCATGTGATGATTGTGTTGGACAGGAGCGCAAGCATGAATGATGACTTTACCGATAAGCCGACTAGCACTGAAGGTGCGGTAAAACCAGATGCTTCAAAAATGGCCGCAGCACGCAGAGTGCTCGAAACATTTATCAAGCAAAGCCGTGAAGATTTAATCGGCATGGTTTCATTCAGTACATCGCCAATTTTAGTAGCGCCTTTGAGCGGCGATAGAGAAGCAGTGCAAGCTGCACTCAACGCAACTGAAGCGGGCGGCATGGGTTTTACCGCAGTGGCGCGCGGTTTAGGCATGGGTTTGGATTATTTTGAAGGCAAACCGATGACAGGCTCACGCGTGATTTTATTAGTATCTGACGGCGCAGCGCATTTGGATGTGAAAACGCGTGAGTTATTACGCAATATGTTTCAACGACAACAGGCATCTTTGTATTGGATTTATCTCCGCTCAAAAAACGGCGCCAGTTTAAGTGATAGACCGCCAGAAGGTGAGGAGCAATCTTATCCAGAGTATGAATTACATGCTTATTTTCAAACGCTCGGTATGCCTTATCAGGCATTTGAAGCTGAAAATCCACAGGCTGTGCAAAGCGCGATGAAAACGATCGCGCGCTTAAAAAATAAGCCGGTGTATTACAAACAAGCTGCGCCACGCCATGATTTAAGCCATATTTTTTATGGCATCGCATTGATTAGCGTGTTGGGTTTATTGGTGCTGGCTTTTATGGAGGTGAAAAAATGGCGTTACGCATAAAGATGGTGCCGATAGTCGTCCTCATGTTGTTCGTATGCTGCGCTGGAGCGGCTTGGCAAGGTTATCAGCTTTTTGTGGATGACCAATATAACCAAGCGCTCAGTTCTAAAAAGTTAAGTGGAAAAAGTAATCCAAGCGACATGATGTTGGATGCATGGAAGCTCACACAGCAAAAAGAGTATCAAAAGGCTTGGCAGCTTTATACCAAAGTTGCCGCAAGCAAGCAGCGCGATTTACAGGCAGACGCACACTATAACGCAGCGAATTTATATCAAAAACAAGCGTTAAGTTTGTTAGAGCAGAAAGGTTTAGGCGCTTGGGACGAAGTGACGCCACTGCTTTCAATGTCAAAAGCGCATTACCGCAGCGCTTTGCGTGAGCGCCCCGATTGGTTGGAAGCGAAATACAACTTTGAGTTGGCGCTGCGTTTTGCCCCGAATATTGAAAGCTCAACGCAAAAAACCGTGAAAGAAGAAGAGCCAGAAGACGGTTTGGCGGTGGACGGTTGGCCTAGTATTCCTGGCTTTCCTAGAGGCATGCCGTGATTGCAAAAAAATATTCAAGTAATCTTGATGTTAATGGCTGGATATTATTAATCGCCGCGCTTATTTTATTAGGCTGTTTGTTTAAGCCGCATATGCAACTGCCCAAACCGGTTTATCACTGGATGATTGTGTTGGATATCACCCAAAGTATGAACGTGCGCGATTACAAAGTGGATGCGAATTCAATAAGCCGTTTGGCTTACGCAAAACAGGGTATTCGCAGCGCTTTACGCCGTATGCCGTGCGGTTCTAAAGTCGCGCTGGCTTTATTTACCGAGCGCAATATCACGAATATTGTGCGGCCGTTAGAAGTCTGTAGCCATTTTGGCGCGCTAGATGAAACGGTCGCTGGTCTGGATTGGCGCATGGCTTGGGCGGCAGATTCGTTTATATCGCACGGTTTATTCGATGCGATTACACAGACTAAGAAAATTGACCCGAATATGCACGTGCTGTTTATTACCGATGGTCAGCAAGCACCACCTGGAAATCCCGCTTACATGCCGGCTTTTGCAGGTAAGCGTGGCGAAGTGAAGGGCGCTATTTTAGGCGCTGGCGATACTGAAAAAAGTCCGATTCCTAAACTGGATGATCAAGACAATATCACCGGTTACTGGGAACTTGAAGATGTACAGCGCTACGCCACGTTTGGCATGGCGCGCGTGCAATCGGCATTGGAGATGGAACATCAGCAAATTGAAAATCAGCATGGTCGCAATGCGGGTTTTGGAGCAAATTCAGAAGCGATTGCCAATGCGAATCTTTCGGGTTTGGATGAAGTTAACCTGCAAACGTTGGCAAAAACTACCGGGCTTGAATATCAAGCGCTAGCAACGCCAGACAGCATCGCCGATGCAATGAACGCCAAAAATATGCTGATCTGGCAGAAAGCCGATACCGATTTACGCCCAATTTTTGGTTTTGTAGCAATCTTTATGCTTACTTTGTATTACTTACCTGACGCTTATAAAAAAATTAACACACATAAACAACGATTTTTGCAAACCTTCAAATTCAGGAGAAATAAATGAAGTTCAATAGTAGTTTTTATTTAACAGCAACACTGCTTTCAGCAATCATGATGCCCGCTTATGCACATGGCCCAACACCGCAAAAAACTGACCAATCCGCGTTGATTAACGCAGCACCAGCCGCCGTGTGGAAAAAATTAAGCGAACCTTGCGCGATTGCTAATTGGCATAGCGAAGTGAGTAATTGTGAATCGTCAACTGCGTTAAAACGCACACTAACATTAAAAAATGGCGGCAAGATCAATGAAGAAATCGATGAGATTTTACCTGCAGAAATGACAATCTCTTACCGTTTAGGCGGCGATATGGATATTAAAGCATTGCCAGTCAGCTCATTAACAGGCCGAATCAAAGTGGTTGCAGAAGGCGCAGGTTCACGCGTCAGTTGGCTTGCAAGATATTACCGTTTTGATACCACCAATGAACCGCCAAAAGGTTTAGATGACGAATCCGCACAAAAAGCCGTGAACGCTTACGTGAAAACGGCATTAGAAGGTTTGGAGCAAGCGCCTGCAAAAAAGTAGCAAAAGCTGAAAAGCAGTCGCCGGCTAAAAGTTGGTGGCAACGGCTGATTTCAGTATTTTAATTTTTATATAAAACACGATAAGCAATGCTTTTGGTGTTGCTTATCGTGTTAATGATGATTTTATTTACATGCGCGCCTTTTGATATGCGCAAAACTAATATTTACACAAACAAAAGGAAATAGTATGTCTGTGATTGAGTTGACTGCCGCTAATTTTAAACAAGTGATAGAAGAAAACGCTTTTGTGATTGTGGACTTTTGGGCGGAATGGTGTGAGCCGTGCATGAATTTTTTAGAGGTGTACACAACCGTTGCCAGTCAAACACCCGATATCGTTTTCGGCAAACTGAACACGGATGATTTCCCTGACATTGACGCTTATTTTGATGTGAAACAAGTGCCGTGTATTTTCGCCATTCGCGATCAAGTGATTATCGATGGGCAAGTGGGCGAAATGACACAGAAAAAATTCGTTGAGATGATTCAAATGTGGCGCGCATTTGATAACACCGAAGTGAATAAACATTTTGATGCCAAATTGAGTGCTTAAAGCGTTTTTACTGTATGTGTAAATCCAGTATAAAGCCGTTTAAACCATCAGCATTACGCTATTTTATTTTACTGTTTTTATTGCAGTTAACATCCGTCACTCACGCAGAATCTGCTAATAACAAAGGACCTGTTCACAATAATCAGACCATAGCAAAAGATGCCAATAGCGCAGAAATGGCAAAGCAATCAATGGCTTTGCACAGTGAAACATTGCGAAAACTGATGTTGACGTTATATCAACATAACCCAAAACAGCTTAAAAAGAGCACGCAAGTCAGCGCCGAAGAAATGGTGCAATGGACTTTCGAAGGCCCATTTGGCTGGAAATTCGATGGCGTAAGAAGATTGCAAGGAATTGATGCACTTAAGCTGGCAAGTGATACAAACTTTCCGGGTGATCGCGTTTTAGCTTTAATCGCTGGGCTGCAGACAATGCTGACCAAAGCCTACGGCGGGAAAACCGAATATGATTTTTCAGGCGAGATTGATCCACAAACTTTATACAATGCCGCGCGTAATATAGAAATAACCAGTATTAAAGTTAACCAGTTAAATGATGGAATTATTTTATTAGGCAGCGATAAGCCAGCTGACTTAAAACCTACTGACTTAACGCGTGAATTGAGCGAAATAATCAGTCGCGTAGATGCTGACGCCAAGCGAATCGCTAAACAAAAAAAGCAAGTGATTCAGCTATTGGATAAGCATTCAGAGCAGGCAACGCAGTGGCAACCGCAATAGATTAGGCAAAAAAGTTAGCGTTAAGTTGATTTAAAGCGTACTCAATATTAAAGACAGGATTAAACAGAAGATGATGGAAAATAAACTGTTAACGCTAGTCTTATTAATCATGACTTTGTCTGCTTGTGAGCAACAGCAAGTTGAGCATCCTGGCGATGAAGCGGCGGCGAAAATTGAAAATAATGTCGAAAATAAAACCGAGCTAGATTACGAATTGGATGCGCTACGGCTGATGCCGTTTTTAGCGGTGCATGATGACGCAATCGCAGCAGCGTGGTTGAGTTTGCAAGATCATAGCCATGATAATGATTACAAGCCAACGCCAGTCAATATTGCGCAATATGAAACACGGATTCAGCAATTGGCTAAACAGTTGAAAGAAGATAGACGCATTATCGCGAATCGCACCGTGCAAACGCGGGATTTGTTGGCGCAAAATCAAACGCAGGAAAGCTTGATTCATTTGCTGGATGGGATGATAGAAGTGGCGCGCGCTGGTGTTGAGGGCGATTACGGCAGTTATTGCCAATGGTATATTAATTTACGCCAAAGCAATTTTAGCCATCAAGAGACGATTGATAAAATGAAAGCGCTTAAATAAGCCTTAAAGCTTAACGCCAAAAGCTTAAATCCCAAAAACTTAACACTATAAATTGCTTAATTTTTTAATGCACAATCGGCCATTCAACTATTCACAGTGAGCCGCGAGTGAATATTTAGTAATCAAAATTCTGCTGCCAGTAATTGGTCATCGGTTTTACGCTGTAAATAATCCAATGTTGCTTTTCGCCCCTGCGCGTCACAGAGCAGCCTAAATCGTGCGTATTATCGTCAGATTTTAAAACATGCTTAGTATGATCGCCCGTTTGCACATCCATAAACCAGCGGTCTAGCCACACTTCCAGCACTTGATTGCCCGTATTTTTGATGGAAATCATTTTGCTGTCGTCCGTTGCACAATCGGCATTATTCGACTCTACAAATACCACTTGATTGGTTTCTTCTGCGTGAATATTCGCAGCGCTTGCAAAGGTAATACTTAAAATAATCAGTAATTTAGATAGTTGCATGAAGTTGGCTAATGATAATAAAAATGGTGATAAAAATTGCTGGATGAATAAGTGTCTAGATGATTATTTGGGATTTTTGTTTCTGGTGAGAGGGCCAAAGCAGTTGTAAAGCAGGGCAGTTTCATCTTCACACATAATCATGCTATCGCCAGTCAAATCGTAGCGAATAAAATGCGTCGCTTCATGACCGATTTCAGCTGGTTCGCCTTCACAGTCTTTTTACGTTATTGGTGGTGATTATTTTGTGTTTAAGCTCAAAAAAAGCATATTGCGTGTGCTTTTTAGAAATCGTATATGTGCTATCGACTACCTGTTTGGCGCTGGTGCCGCGCATTGTGCCGTCATTTTGAAACGTGTAAACATCTGCACAGCTTGGGTTAGCAGGCTGACTTGAATTTGAATGGTAAGTCCAGCTACCCACAATTGAAAATACAGGATAGTGAGATTGCTTAGCTTGATCGTACTGGAATGCTTTAAGCGGCGATTCTGCAGACGGCGCTTCATTATTTTTTGCGGGCTGATTGCAAACGCAAGCGGCATTAACAACAAGCACACAATAGCAATACTGAATTTATTCATACTATCCCTTTGAAATATGTTGAAAGCAGTTGTTTAGAAGCTATGCCTAAATCGGTTTTAGAGTTCGCCAGAAAGTGAATCAAATAACCGACTCAATATAAAAGGAATTGTCGGTATCAAACCTGAGATTTTTTGAATATTAACGACAGAATTTTTCCTTATTTTTGCTTGGTGGACATTGCTGAGAAGGTTTGCATTAGTATGGAAAAGCGCATAAGCAATCTCGAATAATGACCTCAATCAATAAAGGCCTGACGATGAAAATATTCGCTCTATTTTTTGTATTAAGTTTTCAGCTGTTTTCAATGCAGGCTATTGCGTTGATCCATGGAGAAGTGACGCCTTCACTTGAAGTGTCGACTGTGAAGTTGCAGATTAATCATCGACATTGGTTGCGCTCGGTTAATTCGTGGGATGAGTATACAAGCCGATGCAGCGGTGTGATTGTGGGCAAAAATCCGCTGACGATATTAACCGCCGCGCATTGTTTAAGAGAAGCAAAAGTGGATCACGAAACTTTGTTGCCTTCTTTAACTATCGTCAATCAGCGTGAATTGGGAATTGAATATGCCAGATTGATTAAAGCGTTTTATAAGCAATTTGATGAGGTGGAGAAAAATCTGGCGCTGGATGTGGCGGTATTGGTTTTTGATGCGGAATTGACCGATAAAGTGACTTTTATACCGATTCAAAAAAGCAAGGTTTCTAAACAAGCATTATTGTGCGGTTATGGCTCTGGCTATAAGGAAGTTGAGCTGCAGAACCCCAGATGCAGCAAAAAAACCGTGCTGACGGACATTAAAGATTTTTACTCGATTATGCCGCAAGATTACGAAAAGGCGGATGAGATGTTGTATCTGAAAGCGCGTGCGCAGTTTGAATATAAGAAAGATATTGTGAAATCACTGGATACTTTAATGGCGGTTAATCGCTTGAATAGTGCAGGAAATTATTCATCGGATGAACCTATTCCAACCAGCGGCGATTCGGGCGGACCTTGGATTGTGGAAAGCGAAAAGGGTGAATTACGTTTGGTGGCAATAACCAGTTTGGTGGAACGCTTTTACCATAAAACGCGTTATTGGCCTTTTTTCAATATCCCGGAACCGCTGGAAGATTTTCCGTATGTGGCTTATGGCATTAAGCTTGGGCATCGCGAAGTAATGGATTTTTTGAATGACGCCATCAAACAAGGTGCCGATATTCAGTTTTCAGATAAAGGCTTTAACTTTTTTGGGCTAGGGAATCAATAGTTTTCTCATCGGTGAGTCTAATCAACAAACTAGCTTGGTTAACAATGCATCACAATAAAAAAAACGCAGCTTTGCGCTGCGTTTTTTTGTTCCATTTAACTAAATGATGATTAATTAAATGCCGCGTAAAAGCTCGTTAATGCCTACTTTACCTAACGTTTTCGCATCTACTTTTTTCACGATCACTGCGCAATATAAGCTGTAGCTACCGTCTTTCGATGGCAAGTTGCCTGATACAACTACAGAGCCAGCAGGAACGCGGCCATAAAACACTTCGCCTGTTTCTCTATCGTAAATTTTAGTGCTTTGGCCAATATACACGCCCATTGAAATCACGCAGTTGTCTTCTACAATCACGCCTTCAACCACTTCACTACGCGCGCCCACAAAGCAGTTATCGCCAATAATCGTTGGGCCTGCTTGTACTGGTTCTAAAACGCCGCCAATACCTACGCCGCCAGATAAATGCACGTTTTTACCGATTTGTGCGCATGAGCCGACTGTTGCCCATGTATCGACCATTGTGCCTTCGCCAACGTAAGCGCCAATATTCACATATGACGGCATTAACACCGCATTTTTACCAATAAATGAGCCGCGACGAACGATTGCATTTGGCACTACGCGGAAGCCGCCAGCTTTGAAATCTTCTTCAGTGTAATCGGCAAATTTTGGTGGCACTTTGTCAAAGTATTTAGTCACGCCGTCATCTAATAATTTGTTGTCTTCTAATCTAAATGATAACAACACGGCTTTTTTCAGCCATTGATGCGTTTCCCACGTTTGCGTATCGCCAATACGGCTAGCCACGCGCAAAGTGCCTGCATCTAAATCTTTCAGTACAGATTCAACTTGTGTTTTTAATTCTGGCGTTGCATTGCCAGGGTTAATGTTAGCGCGGTCTTCAAACGCAGCTTCGATAATACTTTGACGTGGATCCATTTTGTTCTCGGGGTAGTTAGTTAAGCAAAGGCGTTATTTTAACCTATATCGACATTTAGCCAAAAGTAATGCGCCTGTTAATTAAAGTTGAGAAATGCAGCGCAAAAATAAGCTAAAAATAAAGCGCATTGTGATGAGCAACGCGCCTTATCTAAACAGCTAACAAATACTTAACACTTATATTTGCTCAATTTTTCTTGCTTGGGTTTTAGCCATTCTTCTTTTTGGCCGCGTCATACAAAGGCCTTACTTTTGGCGCCAATGCTTTTAATTCCGCAATGCGGTTTTCACTAGCTGGATGTGTGCTGAAAAATTCAGGCGGTGAGCTTTTAGCTTGTGCACTCATTTTTTGCCATAAAGTCACTGCCGCATCTGGATTGAAACCTGCGCGCGCGGCTAATTCCAAGCCCATTCTATCGGCTTCACGCTCTTGTTCACGACCATTCGGTAATGCAAAAAACAGCTGCGAACCTGCGCCAGCTGCTTGCACTGCTGCACCACCGGCCGTGCCAGTGGCAAAAGCCGCTAGCGCTTGTAAACCGAATTGTTGTACATAAGCTTGCGACATACGTTCGCGACCGTGTTCGCGCAATGCATGAGCGATTTCATGGCCAATTACTGCGGCAAGTTCGTCATCGGTGGCTTTCAGTTTGTCGACCAAGCCAGATAACACCATGATTTTTCCGCCAGGCATGCAATACGCATTTAGTTCATCACTTTGCTCAACGTTCACTTCCCATTTCCAATTGACGGCATCTGGGCGAAACACGCCAACTTGCGCAATCAATCGATTCGATATGCCGCGCACGCGCGTCAACATAGCTTGGTTAGCGTTCAGCGTTTTTTTCGTCTGCGCTTCTTTCAGCGTTTGTGAGTAAGCTTGCGCAGACATTGTGTCGACCGTATTAGAAGGCAACAGCATAAACTGCGAACGGCTGACGCCAGAAACACTGTTGTTAGTCGTGGTCGCACATCCAGCAAGTTGCATAGAAACTGCGGTTAATACGATAGCGGTGATTTTTTTCATTGGCGTTTCTTTCTGATCAACATAACGAACAAATTATTAACGTTTCAGACAGCATAGTGAACAATTAATTTTATTATATTTTAACTTGAGCACCTAATTCGACCACGCGGTTAGGCGGTAATTTAAACTGATTGGTAATGGTTTCTGCGGTACGGAACAAGCCGATAAAGATTTTCTTACGCCAAATCGCCATGCCGGTTTTTTCTGAAGGAATAAGGATTTCTTTGCCGATAAAAAACGATGTTTCCATTGGCTCAACTGCAATGCCTAAACCCGCGCAAAGCACTAAATCGCGCGGCAAATCAGGCTCATCTTTAAAACCATAACGCACGGTTACACGGTAAAACTCATGCAACATCGCTTCCACTGTCACGCGTTCTTCGGTATTAGTGTGGGGCACATCCAAAAACTTAACAGTTAAAATCAGTACTTTTTCATGCAGCACTTTGTTATGTTTTAAGTTGTGCAGCATCGCATGCGGAACACCTTCGGGATTTGGCGTCATAAACACGGCAATGCCAGGCACGCGTTGCGGCGGGTGTGCACCAACCGCTTCAATAAATGGCTCGATTGCCATTGATTCAGATTTTAAGCGATCATAAACTATAGATCGGCCATTTTTCCACGTGAGCATCAATATGAAAATAACCGCGCCGATAACCAAAGGCACCCAGCCGCCATCGGCTACTTTTAATACGTTTGCGCCGAAAAATGCCAAATCAATAGTTAAGAACAAAGCGATCAGTAAACCAGTTTTTAATTTGCTCCAGCGCCAGATTTCTGTGAATACGATAGACGCTAACAAAGTGGTAATGACCATATCGCCAGTCACCGCTATGCCGTAAGCGGCAGCTAAATCGCCAGAGCTGCCAAAACCGACTACAAGCGCCATCACGCCAACCATCAAACCCCAATTGACGCGTGGCATATAAACTTGGCCTTGTTCACTTTCAGAGGTGTGTTGAATGTGCATGCGCGGCAAATAGCCTAGTTGCAAGGCTTGGCGTGATACAGAAAACGCGCCAGTGATAACGGCTTGTGACGCGATGACAGTCGCTAATGTAGCCAAGATTATCAGCGGAATAATGGCCCATTCTGGCGCTAATAAATAAAAGGGATTTTTAATCGATGCGGCGTTATGGAGAATTAACGCGCCTTGTCCAAAGTAATTTAACAGTAAAGCTGGTAACACAAATCCAAACCAAGCGAGGCGAATCGGGTAGCGGCCAAAGTGACCCATATCCGCATAAAGCGCTTCTGCACCTGTTACCGCCAATACCACCGCACCCAATGCTACAAAGGCGACCCACGGTTGCGTCGTAAAAAATTTAATCGCATAAATAGGGTTAAGTGCGTTCAATATGGTTGGATCGTGCAAGATATTGATGATGCCTAGCAAGCCCAATGTACCAAACCATAACACCATGACGGGGCCAAAAAACGCGCCAACAATCGCGGTGCCTTTGCTTTGCGCCCAAAATAGCAAAAACAACACCACTAATGTAATCGGCACAATAAGTGTATGCAAACTAGGCGCAGCAATCTCCAGGCCTTCAACTGCGGATAATACCGAAATAGCGGGCGTAATCATGCCGTCGGCATAGAACATACAGGCGCCCAAAATGCCCAACAGCATAATGGTGCGCTGTTTTCTGCTATTACCATGCGCGTTTCGCGAAGCCAGCGCCAGCAACGCCATAATGCCGCCTTCACCGCGGTTATCGGCACGCATGATAAACGCCACATATTTGATTGAAACGATTAGGATTAACGCCCAGGTGATGAGCGACAAAATGCCATAAACATTTAATGAATTGAGCGGCAGTAAATGATGACCAGTGGAAAAAACTTCTTTCATGGTATACAAAGGGCTAGTGCCAATATCGCCGAATACGACGCCCAGAGCGGCAAGCGCCATGGTTGGAAGAGTTGCTTTACGAGGGTTTTGATTATCCATGTTAATGCACACTGTTACGATTTAGCATTATCAACCAATTAAATTGGCAAACCAACACTAATTAGCACAAATTTACGATTTTTTAAGGTTAATGGCTTTTTTTGACAAGAATCAATTTTTTTAATATCAATGACTTATTTGTTGGTAATGCTTTTTTTAATAGAAATGACTCTCGCTTGCGCGCTGCCTTTGTAAAAAGTAATGTTCAGCCGCGATTCTGGCGCAATCTGCTGCGCGTCGATAACCAATTCTGCCGCTTTTGGATTCAGCAAATCATTTTGACTGACTTCGCTATGAACGATCGCATAACCTCGTGCCAACACCGCATTCGGGCTTAATTGCTCAAGACTGCTGGATAAACGTAATAATCGGTGCTGATAAGTTTGCAGATTTTGTTGCAGCGATAAATTCAAGCGATGCTGCAATTGTTTAAGTTGCGTGGCGCGATTTTCAATTTGTTGTTTGGGCGAAATCAGCCTGCGCGCTAAAAAATCCAGCTTTTGTGCGGTTTGATTCAGTAAAAAGTTAACCTGTTTATTCAGTCTATTTTGTAGATTCAATAATTGATTCTGCAATACGCGCATATCTGCACAAGCCAGTTCTGCCGCAGCTGTTGGCGTTGCGGCGCGCATATCGGCCACAAAATCACAAATCGTAAAATCCGTTTCATGACCAACGCCAGAAATAGTGGGAATCGGACAATCGTCTATTGCGCGCGCCACGATTTCTTCATTAAATTGCCATAAATCTTCCATACTGCCGCCGCCACGGCAAATAATCAGCGTATCCACTTCGGCGCGCTCACTTGCTGTGCGAATTGCTTTCGCAATCAGCGCTGCTGCCGTTTTGCCCTGCACGGGCGTTGGGTAAATAATCACTTTTATATTAGGATTGCGACGTCTAAGTGTGGTTAATACATCACGCAAAGCGGCTGCATCGGGCGAAGTCACAATGCCGATGGTTAATGGATTTGTTGGGATTGGCTTTTTAAATGCAGCATCAAATAAACCTTCATGCGCGAGTTTGGCTTTGAGTTTTTCAAACGCTTCAAACAGCGCGCCCAAGCCGGCTTTTTGCACGAATTCAACCGTTAATTGAAAATCGCCACGCGCTTCATATAAGGTAACGGTGGCGCGCGCTTCGATTTTATCGCCTTCGCGCGGAATAAAATCGACATAACTATTGCGGCCTTTAAACATCACACATTTGACTTGTGCGGTCTGGTCCTTCAGCGAAAAATACCAATGGCCACTTGCTGCGCGGGTAAAGTTGGATATTTCGCCAGATACCCAAAATAGCGGAAAAGTTTGTTCCAACACTTCACGCGCCAAACGATTCAAGTCGCTAACGGTCAATATCTGCTTGTCCTGCAAGATTGGTTCCTGCAACATTGGCTTTTGTAAGTTACTCGGAAAAAAAGTGGGTTCTGTCATGCGGCTTTATCAATTACAATCATTTATTGCGCAATTATAGGTGTTAACTTTCATGATTCAAAAACTATTCGGCACATTATTCTCAGGCAAAAACGGTTATTTGCTGGGTTTTGTTTTGTGTTTTGGCATTGTCGCCTTGGCATTGATGATTCAGACCACTTATAAGCTTGAACCTTGTCCATTATGCATTTCGCAGCGCATTATATTTATGAGTTTAGGCGTACTGTTTTTAATCGCCGCATTTATTCCGCCTGCCAGTATTTTAAAAAAAATATTCGCGCTTTTACAAGTGTTAACCGCGCTAGGCGGCGCAGGCGTAGCCATTCGACATTGGTATTTACAAGCCAATCGTGAAAGTATGATCGCCGATTGCGGCGTGGGTTTCGATTATATGTTCGAGAATTTTCCGCTGCAAAAAGCCTTTAAATTACTGTTTCGCGGCACTGGCGATTGCGCGGCGATCGATTGGACATTTTTAGGATTAACCTTACCGCAGTTGGGATTAATCTCCTTTTTAAGTTTTGCTGTGTTAGCGATTTATTTAGTGACTAGAAAAGCCTGACTTAACCATGTTAAAACACTGGAAAATTGGTCTTAAATATGGGTTAAGTATGTTTGCCTTATTTTTAGCCGCGCTGTTTGTTTATGGCTTGTTTAATAATTTCACTTTCTGGCATGCTTTCGCACATGCAGGCACGCAATCAGGCATTGCTTATATGATTTATTACGGCGTTTTTGCTGGGCCAGTCGTCATTTTATTAGTGGCGTTTGCAACCATGTATTTTAAAAATTTAAAGAATAAATAATTCAAAATACACCTAAAATTAAAAATTTAACAGACTGAATAATATGCATATTAATGACTTAAATAGCACTTTGGACAATTTCGTTGGTAACACGCCGCTGGTTAAATTGCAGCGCATGAACCCAACGCCAAGTAACACTATTTTATTAAAGTTAGAAGGTAATAATCCGGCTGGTTCAGTGAAAGATAGGCCTGCTTACAGCATGATTACGCGAGCTGAAGCGCGGGGCGAAATTAAACCAGGTGATACATTGATTGAAGCGACCAGCGGCAATACAGGCATCGCGCTGGCAATGGTAGCCGCGATGCGTGGTTACAAAATGGTATTGGTGATGCCTGAAAATCAATCGATAGAACGCCGCCAAAGTATGAAAGCTTACGGCGCAGAACTGGTATTAACCCCTAAAGATGGCAGCATGGAACTGGCGCGCGATGTGGCGATGAAAATGCAGTTAGAAGGCGAAGGGATCGTGCTGGATCAGTTCGGTAATCAAGATAATCCGCTCGCGCATTATGAAACAACTGGGCCAGAAATCTGGCGTGATACCGCAGGAAAAATCACACATTTTGTCGCCAGCATGGGCACAACTGGCACGATTATGGGCGTTTCGCGCTATTTAAAAGAGCAGAATCCCAATATTCAAATTATCGGCGTTCAACCAGAGGATGGCGCGCAGATTCCTGGCATTCGTAAATGGCCAGCAGAATATATGCCAACGATTTTTGATGCAAAACGCGTCGATGAATTACGTTATGTAAGCCAAAAAAACGCGGAAAATATCACGCGAAAACTAGCAGTTGAAGAAGGCATCTTTGCAGGAATATCCAGTGGCGGTGGGCTTTACACGGCGCTACAAATTTCAAAAGAAGTGGCAAATGCAGTGATTGTTTCAATTGTGTGTGATAGAGGTGACCGATATCTTTCGACAGGCGTTTTCCCCGCCTAACGAATCTTTTCTACTTTACGAAAACTAGATGCTGTCTGCCGGTCATTTGCCAATCATCTATTTCGTCATTCCCGCGCAGGCGGGAATCCAGTTTGGTTGAATATGCACATTGTTTTATTAACCCTGCAGCATGTTAAGTTTTTACTTGGGCTGAATCAATTGCCTAGTCTAGATTCCCGCCTGCGCGGGAATGACGGTGGTAGATTGAGTGTTTAATCTAAGCTTATACCGTTATGTTTTAGCGTTAGCACTGCTTTGTTTTTTTAGCCCAGCGCACGCAATCTCAAGCATTCAAATCACAGTAGAAGCGGTCGATGCGCCTGCAGGTCAGCTTAAAAATGCTAATTTTCAAGTCGATTTAAAAGGTGCTGAACCAACACTTTTATTGAATGCCGATTTAAAACCTACCAATGAAAAATACTTTTCGCATGTTGATTTGAAGTGCGGCCAGTTTTTAACTGAGAAAATCGGTCAAGTGCAATGCTTGAATGGCCAGTTTTTATCCAAAGAAATCAATGCACCTTTTTCAATTCATTTCATCAGTTATCCTTCTGATTTTGCCTTAAATATTGCTTTTAACGGCGCTAATTTTAGTGATGAAGCGGGTTTGCATGCGGGTGAAAAACTCACTGGTGAAATTAATATGGCAGCCAAAAAAAACAATGCAAACCAAACCTGGTTGTGGAATGGCTTAATTAGCTGGACGGCTGGCGAATTGTACTGGGAGCCGTTTTATTTTGGCAAAGCGGGTAATACGTTCGAAATCAATGGAAGTTTCAAAAACGATATCCTGAACATTCAAAACGCTAGTTTGCTGGTGAATGAAGTCGGAAAAATGCAGGCAATTGCTACCATTAATACCAAAACCAAGATCGTAGAAGACGTGAAAGTCACTGCGAAAGACGTTGATTTTGCCGGATTGTATGCCATTTTTTTAAAGCCGATGGCGCAGAAATCGGCATTTGGCAATATGGATGTTTCTGGCAAAGCCGATTGGCAGTTTGAGATTAAAAATCTGGCACCGACCAGTTTTGAGTTGAATCTGCGCGATGCGAATATGCAAGACCAAAATGGCAAATTTGCTTTTAGCCATGTCAATGCGCATATTCCTTGGGATTATGATGAGCCTAAAAACCTGCAATTAACCTACAAAAGCGGGCATTTGTTGAAGCTGCCTTTGCGCGAAACTAAGTTAACCGCTGAAATCAACAGATTTTCACTGACTGCGCCGCAATTAAACCTGCCCATTTTAGATGGCGCGTTGAATTTGTCTGATGTGTCCGCCGTGCGTTTAGCGGAAGGCTGGGCTTGGCATTTGCGCATGGATTTAATTCCCATTACCTTGAGTGAATTCAGCAAAGCGCTGGATTGGCCGGTGATGAAAGGGCAGATTTCTGGCCAAGTGCCGCTGGTAACTTACGCCAATAAGCAGCTAAATATGGATGGAGCGATGAAATTCAACGCGTTTAACGGCGTAATCAGCATGGATAATTTGCAGATTGATGATCCACTCGGCGTGGTGCCGCGTTTGCATGCGGATTTGCAGATGCGTAATTTAGATTTGGGTGATTTGACGCGCACATTTAGTTTTGGCGCGATTGAAGGCAAGCTGGATGGCGATGTGAAAAACATGCTGCTGGAAAACTGGAAGTCGGTACATTTGGATGCGTCGATTCAAACCAGCGAAGGTAAGCAAGTTAAAAAAATATCGCAACGCGCAGTAGAAAATATTACTGCTTTAGGCGGAGAAGGCACAGCGGCGGCTTTGCAGCGTACCTTTCTGCGTTTCTTTAAAGAATTTAATTACGAAAAAATAGGCTTAAGCTGTAAATTAAGGCAAGATGTTTGTGAAATGGGCGGCGTGGAATCAATAAAGCCTGACTTAAGCCAGCCTCAGTCAACCGAAGCTGGGTACATCATCGTTAAAGGCCAAGGCATACCAGCAGTTAACGTAAACGGTTACACGCAAAAAGTCAGTTTGAAAGATTTGTTAAGTAGAATGAAGCGCATTACTGATACCAATACCAAAGTGATTGTGGATTAGCGATAACTCACTATGACTTAACCGCATGATTTATAATGAAAAATTTTTAATACGATAGCTATAGATTAAATCAAGCAATAAATGGAACTTAAACAATGAAAAAAATTAGCAGCTTAAAAGTGTTAAGTATTGCGGCATTTATCGTCTGCATTCCCGCTTGCGTAACCATTAATATTTACTTTCCTGCCGCGGCTGCAGAAAAGGCGGCAGATAAAATCATCGATGATGTTTGGCAGCTTAAACCAGGTGAAACAGCGCCAGTTAAACCTTCAGAGCCTGCTAAATAGACGCTGCAAGTATTGAATGCGAACGAAAGTATTTAAATTTAAGGAAATAATATGAACAAATTCATCAGTATATTCAGCTTGATATGCATCACACTTTTAAGCAGCAGTTGGGTAAATGCCGCTGCCGATTTAGAAGTGAATACGCCTGCTATTTCAGCGATTAAAAACAGCATGCAAGCGCGTCATGCTCAATTGAATCCACATTACAATAGTGGCGCGGTTGGCTTAACAGCAGATGGATTGATCGCGGTGCGTGATACGACTGCTGTGCCGTTGAAAGATCGTGGCGGTATTAATAGTTTAGTCGCGGCGGAAAACGGTGATCGCAATGCCTTATACAAAGAAATCGCTGCCGGCAATGGCCACCCAGAATGGGCGGGCGAGATTCGTAGTACATTTGCCAGCCGCTGGGTAGATAAAGCGCAAAGTGGTTGGTATTATCAAAGTGCAGGCGGCTGGGTGAAAAAATAAATTAGCTGGTTAGTCGTAGTCTTAATAAACCGTAGTCTTTTATCCATGGTCTTTAAACAAGTCTTTAACCAAAATGTGAGGCGTAAAATGTATATCAAACAGATTTTGTTGTTAGCTTTTGGCTTGATTTACGCGGCAGTTAGCCAAGCAGAAACGTATGAATGGATAGACGATAAAGGCATTAAAAACTACGGCGATTCTGTACCCGCAAAGTATAAAAATAAAGCAACCACGGTTGAGATCAAGCCGAATGTGATTCCTGCGCCAGTTGTACCGAAACCTGTTACAGCCACGCCGGCTCAAACTGAAAATCCTGAGCAGGAAAAGCCCGTTGTATTAGAAGCGCCCGCGCCGAAAAATTTGTCGGATGAGAGTTGTGAAGTGCAGATACAACAATATAGAGAAAGCCAAGATTGCTTTGCACGATTTAGAAACGTTCGTGGCGGTATCAATGAAGAAGGTGTAAAACGATGCACCGCCGTTCAGCAGCCTACTTGCGACACTAGCAGGTAGGTAAATTTAAATAGAATTCCAACGCGCATTTAATATGACACCAACCTTAGTTTTTGATATCGAAACCATTCCAGATACGGCTGGTTTACGTGCTTTGTTCGAACTGCCAGCTGAAATTTCTGATGAAGATGTTGCCAATATTGCCTTGCATCAACGCCGACAGCATAACGGTAGTGAGTTTTTGCCATTGCATCAGCATAAAGTGTGTGCGGTTTCTTGCGCCTTGCGTGAAGGTAACAACTTTAAAGTATGGACTTTGGGCGATGCAGACTCCTCTGAAGCAGAAATTATCCAACGTTTTTTTGATGGCGTTGAGAAATATATGCCGCAAATTATTTCTTGGAATGGCAGCGGTTTCGATTTGCCCGTTTTGCATTATCGCGCCATGATCAACAACGTGGTAGCACCGCGTTACTGGGATTTAGGCGATGACAATAAAGACTTCAAGTGGAACAATTACATCAGCCGATACCACACGCGCCACTTAGATTTGATGGATTTACTTGCACTTTATAACGCACGCGCCAATGCACCGTTAGATGATTTGGCAAAACTATGCGGCTTTCCCGGCAAGCTTGGCATGGATGGCAGCAAGGTTTGGGATGCGTTCAAAGCAGGAAAAATCGAAGAGATTCGCAATTATTGCGAAACCGATGTTGCCAATACGCATTTGGTTTATTTACGCTTTCAACTGATGCGCGGACACTTGAACAAAGCAGAATATGAAGCAGAAATACAATTGGTGCGCGAAACTTTAGAAAGTTACAACACACCACATTGGACAGAGTTTCTATCTGCATGGGAAACTTAACTTAGTTTACTTTTTGATGATGTTTCTTTGTGAAAACATCGTGGACATCATCTACAGGTTCAGTTTCCTCTAATCTAGCCATTCAGTTAAAATGGCGGCCATGAGAAGAAATCGCCAAAAAGCCTATAAAAATCCTGCAGAAACCCCTATTTTATCAGCCGTAATCGAGTCGCTAGACCAAGAGGGCCGTGGTGTTGCGCACGTAGATGGCAAAACTATTTTTATTGATGGTGCGCTGCCGAATGAGCGTGTGACTTATCAATCGCAACACATCAAACCAAGTTACGAAGTCGCCAACACCATTTCGGTTAGCAAGCAAAGCAATCAGCGCGTCATACCAAAGTGTCCGCATTTTGGTTTGTGCGGCGGATGCAAATTGCAGCATTTGGATATCAATGCGCAAGTGGCCGCCAAACAGCGTTTGCTGGAAAACGACTTACGGCACATTGGTAAAGTGAAGCCTGAAAACATGCTGCCGCCGTTGTATGGCCCAACTTGGGGCTATCGGCATAAGGCGCGTTTAAGCGTGAAATATGTCGATAAAAAGCAGCGCGTATTAGTCGGTTTTAATGAAAAAGGCACGCGTTACGTAGCCGATATGAATAGCTGCGAAGTGTTGGTACCAGAAGTTTCGGCATTAATTATTCCATTGCAGCAAATGATTGAGCAGTTAACTATCCGCGATAAATTACCGCAAATCGAGTTGGCGGTCGGAGAGGCTGACAGCAGCAATCAAAAAGTCATCGTGTTAATTTTCCGCATTATGCATGTGTTAACGCTTGCTGATGAAGCATTATTCAAAGCGTTTGCAGACGAACATCATGTGCAGGTGTGGACGCAAACCAAAGGTCCTGACACGATTAAACCATTTTGGCCATTGAGTACTTCGGAATCACCAATTCCTCAATTGCAATATAGTTTGCCAGAGTTTGACTTAACTTATCCGTTTAAGCCGAATGAATTTACCCAAGTGAATCCGCAGATCAACCAAGTGATGATTCGCCGCGCGATGCAATTGTTAACACCAAAAAAAGGTGAAAAAATTGCCGATTTCTTTTGCGGTATCGGCAATTTTACTTTGCCAATCGCACGCAGTGGCGCATCTGTATTGGGTTTAGAAGGTTTGGCAAACTTAGTTGAACGTGCAAATGAAAGCGCCGCACTTAACCATATTGAAAACGCAACATTTGGCGTGGCCGATTTATTTAAAATGACGCCTGAAGCATTAACAAGCTTAGGGCGATTTGATAAATGGCTGGTTGATCCGCCGCGCGATGGTGCATTTGAGCTGATTAAGTCGCTGGATGAAACCAATAGTCCGCAAACAATCGTCTATGTTTCGTGTAATCCGGCCACTTTGGCACGTGATGCTGGCGTGCTGGTAAACGAAAAAGGCTACATTCTTAAATCCGCAGGTGTGATTAATATGTTTTCACACACCGCGCATGTGGAATCAATTGCGCTGTTTGTTTATAAGCCTTGAATTGCTTATCGCACCACGAATAAGCTAATTGGTAGAATTTGCACCAAAATGTGACTGGATAATTGGAAAGTTAACCCTTATTTCTAGTGAATAAATGTTTGTTTTAGCCTTAATCGTTATAAAGAAAAAGCCATTTTCTTAGCTTAATTTAGCTAGATTTATCTCAAACCACCCACATATTTATTGGATGATACTTTGTTAAGGCTTACGTCTACATCCTCTTCGATTTCATCAAAATAACTATCTGAATCGCGCAGCAAAGCATTTTGTTCTGTTACTTCTTGTGCGGGTTGTGTTGCGTTATTGTTTGCTAAATTAGGCGCGACTGGCACTTCAACGCCAAATATCGCTTTATTTAAGTGATCTGCATATTCTGATAATTCAGTTAGTCCTTGTGCATGACATAGGTGAATAATTTCTTTTGCATAGATTTCATTTGTCACTAACCACACCACGTCTATAGTGCGATTGATTTTGCGCCTAAGTATGACGCTGATAAGCGCCGCTAAAGATACTTTGTCTGAACTAGCCATTTACATCACTCTTTCTGCATGCTGGGTTAAGTCTAAGCCATCGTGTTCTTGCTCTGCATCTACACGTAAGCCAATGAATATATTCACAATTACTAAAATAATTAGCGTCATGATGCCGCTATAAATTAGCGTGCCAAAAGCCGCTAGTGTTTGCATCCATACGTTTGCATCTAATCCGCTAATCGTTGCATCGGCGAGCACACCAGTTAGAACGGCGCCCACCAAACCGCCAATGCCGTGAATACCAAATACATCTAAAGCATCATCTGCACCCAATAATCGTTTCAAACTAGTAGCGCCTAAATAACAGAATGCTCCAGCAGCAAGGCCAATAGTCAGTGCGCCGCCTACGTTTACAAATCCCGATGCAGGCGTGATAGCAACAAGGCCAGCCACTGCGCCTGAAGCAAAACCTAACATCGTAATGCGTGATTTCATGTAATACTCGATGCCTACCCATGTGAGCGCGGCCATGGCTGCGGCAGCTTGTGTCACTAGCATTGCCATGCCAGCGCGACCATCTGCCGATACAGCAGAGCCTGCATTAAAACCAAACCAGCCAACCCAAAGCAAAGCCGCACCAGTTAATGTATAAACCAGGTTATAAGGCATAAATGGTACTTTGCCATAGCCGGTTCTAGGGCCAAGCATATAAGCGCAAACCAGCCCAGCAGCGCCTGCATTGATATGCACGACTGTGCCGCCGGCAAAATCCAGCACACCGTTAGAAGCGAAAAAGCCAGTGGGTTCCCACACCCAATGTGCAACTGGGGCATAAACTAAAATTGACCATAATGTAATAAACAATAACATCGCGCTAAACCGCATGCGTTCTGCAAATGCGCCAACGATGAGTGCCGGTGTAATAATCGCAAAAGTCATTTGAAACATTACGAATACGGATTCTGGAATGGTTGGAGCAAGATGGCTAACTGTTAACTGGCTGCTAGCTTTGATGTAGCTTAAGCCCGATAACATGACGCGATCAAAACTGCCCAAATAGGGCGTATCTCCTGGTGTAAACGCAATGCTGTAACCAATCACGATCCAAATAACCGTCACTAAACAGCAAATGGCAAAGCTTTGTAGCGCAGTCGATAGCACGTTTTTTCTACGCACCATGCCGGCATAAAACAGCACTAAACCGGGAATAGTCATCAGCAGTACTAACGCAGTTGCAGTAAGCATCCAAGCGGTATCACCCGAGCTAATCGTATCAAACCCTGTTAAAAAAGGTTTTGTTGGTGCTAGCGCGGCTGCAGGAGGTGGAACTGAAGCAGGCAAAATAACTGGAGCTTCTGCAGTTTTTAGCGGTTCAGTAGATTGATCAGTTGCAGCATCTGTAGCTGGCTGCTCACTTGTCGGCGTTTGCGAAATGGACTCGTTAGGAATGTCATCGGTAGCAGAAAAAGCTGCCGAAGAAATCGTACAGAGTATGACAAACAACATCACAACATAAGAATTTGCTCTAAGCGTACGCATTTACTATTCCTTATTTATAAGCCAACTTGAGTTTAGGTATGCTAACTTGTGTAAGCGATCTACATTTAAATCATTGAATCAAAAGTCAAATTACATTAAATACTTGGGTGAATATTTAAAACTGACCGGCATTTTTTCAGTCTCTTTTAGTGCCTGATTAAAAATAATCATAGCGTCAGCACTGCCAATTTCATCGTCCATCCACGTTCGTACATGCGCTAAATAAGTTTTCAGCTGATCAGTTCCATAGCTGCGAACTTGATTCGTACTGCCTGTCTCAATCAATGTCAGTAATTGTTCTTGCTGCGCATCCGACCAAGGCATGCTTTGTGTTAATTCATTTAAAAAGTGCTTTAATGCAGTAATGATATAAGGTTTATTTTCTTGTATATCATTGATTATTTTAGTAAATAAAACTTTAAATGTTTCAAAATCTGGTGTGCTGATAGATTGGTTAACATAGATAGCAGATTCTTCTGTATGAATAAAGTCTTCTATTATTAGCTGGGCTGCCGGTTGATTTACAATCGCTTTTGATGCTGATTTTTTATGCTCTTTAACCGTTAATTGTCCTGTTGTCGGTTTGTCTTTAATAATTAAAGCGCGGTTTAATACACGGATCAAATCGCGCTGCTGATCTTTTTTATCAAAATCAATACAGATATCGCGGGCAAAATTATTCAGGCCATTAAAAACTGAACCTGTTTCGCTGATATAACTATTCAATTTTTTAAGCGCGATGGTCGCTTCTGCCTCGCTAAAAATATGCATCAGCCCAGCGTAAATCGCTTCTTGCTGAGTTGGTTGGAAGTTAGGTAAATCAGCGTCAGATTTTTTCAACATGCCAGTTGCTTGCTTTCAGAATATCAATAGGTCTTTATATAATTGGAGTTAAATCCATAAAAGTACTAAGCAAGTACGATGCCATTTTTAAAGTCATTAATTGTTTGGTTATTTGGTCTTGTTTTAATAAGCGACAACGCACTAAAAATACCTATTCAACATAAAAATTAAATAAGGGCATATTGCAGTAGTGAGCAATCGCGTAAACTGAGCGACATGATGGGATTGAGACTTTCGCTCGTATTTTTATTGATTTTAGTTGGTGCTTGCAGCGATCAGCGATCGTCAAGCACGGCAATCAATTTTGCCATTGCGCAAGCGCCACTTAATCTTGATCCACGCTATGCAACCGATGCTGCATCTGCGCGCGTTAATCGGTTGATTTACCAAAGTCTGGTAGATTTTGATGCAAACTCAAAACCAGTGCCAAGTTTAGCTAGTTGGGAACAGGTAAATGCCACGCAATTTCGTTTTAGACTAAAGCAAAATCGCGCACTTTTTCACCACAAAAAAGCGTTAACTGCGCGAGATGTCAAAGCCACTTACGATTCTTTAATCATGTTGAGAGATTCAGCGCAGGCGGCAGAGTTTTCGAACATTAAAACCATCCAAGTGATAGATGGCGAAACGATTCTGTTTCATCTTAAAAATCCTGACAATAACTTTCCAGCCAAACTGATTATCGGTATTTTGCCGCAAGACTTAATCGCTCAAAAGCATGATTTTTCGCATCATCCAATCGGTAACGGCGCATTAGCGTTTGTTTCTTGGCGCAATAAACTGACTTTAAAACGCGTGCAAGATGATCAGAAAATCAGCTTGATTGAAGTGAAAGATCCGACAGTGCGTGTGTTGAAACTATTGCGCGGTGAGGTGGATTTATTGCAAGGCGATTTACCGCCAGAGCTAGTGAAATATCTGCAAACTAAACCAGAAGTAATCGTTAAAACCGTTGCGGGGGCGAATTTTTCCTATCTTGGATTGAATATGCAAGACCCGATTTTGAATCAATTAAAAGTGCGCCAAGCCATTGCGCATGCGATTGATTCTAATGCAATTATTCAAAAAGTCATGGTTTCTAGCACGCGCGTGGCGACTGCCATTTTACCGCCAGAACATTACACCAATGCTCTCAATCAAACTTTGCAGTCTTATGACTATAATCCAGCGTTGTCTAAGCGATTATTGACTGAAGCGGGCGTTCAGTTACCTTTAAAGTTAGTGTATAAAACTTCAACCAATCCACATTGGGTTCGCTTTGCCACTATTATGCAAGCGCAAATGCAGCCAGCTGGAATTCAACTGGAAATCAAAAGCTTGGATTGGGGCACTTTTTTTGAGGATGTGAAACAAGGTAATTTTCAATTATTCGCGCTTACTTGGGTAGGTATAAAAACGCCAGAAATCTATGCCGTAGCGCTTGGCTCTCGCAGTTTTCCGCCAAATGGTTTTAATCGTGGACATTATGCAGATGCAGAGTTGGATGTATTGCTTGCAAATGCCGATTGGCCAGCTGCCACTCAGCGCATCCATCAACAATTGCCTTATATCCCGCTGTGGTACGAAGGGCAGTTTGCTGCTATGCGCAAAGGCATTGAAAACTATGCGCCAAAACCGGATGGCAATTGGGATGACTTAGCAACAATATCTCGTACAACATTATCGCGCCATTAACATAAGAAATTACATTGTGTTATATTGTACACAATGTAATTTAGGAGTTTAAAATGAGTACAACCGTGACTTTACGTTTAGATGATGCAGTAAAAGATAAGCTAGAAAAATTGGCTGAATCGACCCATCGTAGTCGTTCTTTTTTAGCGGCAGAGGCAATTAAAGCTTATGTAGATAGTAATGAATGGCAAATCAGCGAAATTCATGCGGCAATTCAAGAGGCTGATGCAGGTGATTTTGCAAGTGATGCTGAAGTAAAAGCGGTATTTGAAAAATTGAAAACCAAATAAGCCATGCAAATTGTTTGGCTGAAAACTGCGCTAGCTAATCTAAGTGAAATAGCTGATTTCATTGCACTTGATAATCCTATGGCGGCAATTAAAGTGGTTGAAACGATAGAAGCACAAGTGAATTTATTATTATCACAGCCAGCAATCGGTCGTCCAGGAAGAGTGTTAGGCACACGGGAATTATTAATCACTAATATGCCTTACTTAATCCCTTATCGAATCAAAAATAATACTGTTGAAATTTTGCGTGTATTTCATACATCACGCAATCCACCGAAAAGTTGGTGAAAATAAATGCGCATTGAAATCTCTATTCAACATCAAACCTTAACGCTGTTTGATGATTTTGGCGGTGTAAAAGCTAAATATAGTGTGTCTACTGCAGCTAATGGCGTTGGCTGTGAAAAAAATAGCGGCTGCACGCCATTAGGTAATCATATTATTCGCGCAAAAATAGGCGGAAATGTTGCATTAAACACGGTATTTGTTGGGCGAAGGCCGACGGGTGAAATTTTCACGCCAGAACTCATGGCAGCATTTCCGAATCGCGATTGGATTTTGACACGTATTTTATGGTTAAGTGGCTCGGAAATCGGCTTCAATCGGCTTGGTAATGTCGATACCATGCAACGCTACATTTATATTCACGGCTCGCCAGACACAACAGAAATGGGCAAAATCGGCTCGCATGGTTGTGTACGCATGCGCAATAGCGATATCGTTGAATTGTTTGACTTGGTGCCAGCTGGAACTGCCGTTCTTATTCATGATGCGGTTTAATGCTAGATATCTTGATTGACTATTATGTTAATAAATCATGATTAAACATTTCGTTGATTTCGTTACCGTCATCTTCGGCGTTTTGCTACTCACTTTTTTGCTGATCCATCTTGTTCCAGGCGATCCAGTAGAAGTGATGTTAGGTGAATCGGCTAGCGTGACAGATAGAGCTGTTTTGCGTGCGGATTTGGGTTTGAATAAACCAATCGTGCAGCAATTTGGCAGCTATCTAACAAAGCTATCACATGGCGATTTCGGTTTTTCTATCCATACCAAAACGCCAATAATCGATCTTATTAAAACGCGTTATCCCGCCACACTTAAACTTGCATTTTTGTCACTATTTATTGGGTTAACTATCGGCGTTCCGCTAGGCGTTTTCGCCGCTTTAAAAGCCAATCGCTGGCAAGATTTTGTGGTCACTATCGTTTCAGTAAGATTATCTGCAATGCCCGCTTTTTGGTTAGGTCCATTACTGATGCTGCTATTTGCGGTTTGGCTAGGTTGGTTGCCCGTTAGCGGCATGGATGACAACACGTCGATTATATTGCCCGCGATGACGTTGGGTTTCGGTCTGAGTGCAATTTTGACGCGCATGACACGCACCAGTTTGCTAGAGGTATTGAATGACGACTTTATCCGCACCGCACGCGCTAAAGGTTTAAACGAAAACACCGTGATTATCCGCCATGCATTACGCGCGGCATTGTTGCCGATTATTACCATTGTCGGTTTGCAAATGGGCAGTTTATTAGCGGGAACAGTGATCACTGAAACCATTTTTAGTTGGGACGGCATTGGGCGTTTGCTAGTGGAAAGCATAGAAAAACGCGATTATCCAGTCACGCAAGCCTGCGTTTTAGTGGTGGCATTAAGTTATGTTGTGGTGAATGTGTTAACCGATATTTTATATCGATTGGCTGATCCTAGAATGAAATTTTAGAGTGAAATTTGGGACTTGAAAGTTAACGCTTAAGCATGAAAATTTTCGCCATCAGTATATTAGTGTTTTGGATTCTTGCAGTAATCGCTGGCTATATTTTCGGTTTGCAAAGCAATCAAATTGAATTGAGCACAATATTAGCAAAACCAAGTTGGCAGCATTTGCTGGGCGCAGATGATTTGGGTCGCGACGTTTTAGCGCGTATCTTAACTGGTGTACAAGTCTCATTTTTCGTTGCAATTGTTGTCACGGTAATCACCATGATTATTGGCGTTTTTATTGGGTTAATTGCTGGGTTTTATGGCGGTAAAATCGACCGTGTTTTGATGAAGATCACTGATATTTTCTTAGCTTTTCCAGGCATATTATTAGCAATCGCTTTCGCCGCTGTATTGGGCGCAGGTTTGGGTAACTTAATATTGGCGTTATGCATTACAGGCTGGGTAAGTTATGCCAGATTAACACGCGGACAAGCGTTAAGTTTACGCAATCGCCAGCATGTGCTTGCGGCAGAATCACTAGGCGCAACCGTGCCGCGTTTGTTGTTAAAACATGTGCTGCCATTGTTAAGTTCCATATTGGTTGTAGAGGCGACATATAGCCTCGCCAGTGTGATGATTGCAGAAGCGAGCTTGTCATTTTTAGGTTTGGGCATACAGGCGCCAGATGCTTCCTGGGGCGCAATGCTGCGTGACGGTGTGCGTTATATGCTGGTAGCGCCGCATTATGTATTGGTGGTCGGTTTAAGCTTAATGAGCTTGATTTTAGCGATTAATCTGGGTGGCGATTATCTTAGAGAGCGCCTTGACGTTAGAACCGAGCGATGACTGAGCAATAGATGACTAAACAATATAAATATTACGATTTCATGATGGCGGCTTTCGTCACGGTGTTGGTCTGCTCTAATTTAATTGGTCCAGCAAAAGTTACGCAAATCGATGTGCCATTACTTGGCACATTAACCTTTGGTGCAGGCGTATTATTTTTCCCCATCTCGTTCATCTTTGGCGATATTCTCACTGAAGTGTATGGTTATTCTGCTAGCCGAAGAGTGATTTGGGCAGGTTTTGCTGGTTTGGCATTTGCGAGTTTAATGGCATGGATGATTGTCGCATTGCCGCCCGCGCCATTTTGGCATAATCAACATGAATATGAAGTGGCATTTGGCAATACTTGGCGCATTTCTTTGGCAGGATTAATTGCGTTTGCAGTGGGTGAATTTGTGAATAGCTTTATAATGGCGAAGATGAAGTTGTTTTCTGCTGGCAAACATTTGTGGCAACGCACGATTACCAGCACGATTTTTGGCGAAACCATCGATACCGTTATGTTTGTGCCGCTGGCATTTTGGAACACGGGCATTATTCCTAACGATAAGATTCCATTAGTGATTGGCGCGCAGATTGTCGCTAAAATTGGTGTAGAAGTGGCTTTTACACCAGCAGTTTATAAAATCGTCGCGTTTTTAAAACGTGCCGAAAATGAAGATTATTACGATAAAGGTACTGACTTTAATCCTTTTAAACTTTAAATTTAACATTAGCTTTTAACCATTAACTATAATTGAGTACGTATTGACTGAGAATTTAGACAGTAATTTAACCATCACCTGGCAAGAAAAAGGCAAGCCGCAGCAAGCGGTTTGGCAAAGTGAGGCGAATGCCGCGCCACCTAAAAATATTGTGGTGGCAGATGACACCATGAAAGCGGATGAGGCATACAAATTGGCTTGTGAGGGCACAGGCTTTTTGTACAAAGGCGATTTTCAAAATGCCAAACAGTTACTACAGGCGGTCACAAAACGTGTGGATCGCAAACCGATCAAATCTGCGGCGACTATGCTAGAAGCGTTTCATCAACATCGTGCAAGGCAAATTCAGCGCGCCAATATCACCAATAAAATTCTCATTGAATTGAATCACGGTAGTTGCGATTTAAAACGTGCGCCAAATGTGAAAGAAGCGGTTGCGGGTGCGTTAATCGTCAATGCAAAACTAGACAAAGTGCCGATGAAAATGGTGTTATCGCTGCGCGAATTATTGGGTATGAATGGTGCGCAAGAGTGGCGTAAAAAAGGCGTATATATAGATGCGCTAGATGCCAATATCCACGCACATTACGGTGTATATTCGCCGATTCGCGGTGAGTATTTAGATTTAATTAATACCACCTCATTTGGTAATGCTAAAACCGCGTTTGATATCGGTACAGGCACTGGCGTGATTGCCGCTATTTTAGTCACACGCGGTATTAAAGCGGTGATTGCGACAGATAACAGCGTGCGCGCGCTGAATTGCGCAGCTGAAAATATAGAAAAACTCAATTTAAAACAGTACATTACGCTTGAAAAAGCGGATTTATTTCCAAGTGGTCACAAAAAGGCCGATTTAATCGTGTGTAATCCGCCATGGTTGCCAGCAAAAGCGAATGCGCCAATTGAACATGCGATTTATGATCCAAATAGCCAAATGCTTAAAGGCTTTTTAAATGGCGTAAAAGCGAATTTAAACGATGACGGCGAAGCGTGGCTGATATTGTCCAATTTGGCCGAGCATTTAGGTTTGCGTACCAATGAAGAGTTGCAAAAATGGATTACAGATGCAGGATTAAGTATCGTAGAAAAACTGGATATTGCACCTAAACACGCAAAATCTAGCGATCAATCCGATCCACTGTATGCAGCGCGCGTAAAAGAAATTACTTCTTTATACCGATTAAAATAAACCATTCATTTACATTATTTATAAATAGCTAGAGATATGAGATGAGTTTAGGCCCCGTTATGCTGGATGTGGTTGGTACAGAGTTAAGTGCTGACGACATTAAACGATTACAACATCCGCTAGTGGGCGGTGTGATTTTATTTGCGCGCAATTTTGAAAGTTGCTCACAGCTTAAAGCGCTTACCACCAGTATTCATGCCGTTCGACAGCCGCCTTTGTTGATTGCGGTTGACCATGAAGGTGGTCGCGTACAAAGGTTTAGAGACGGCTTTACTAAAATTCCACCAATGCGTGAGTTTGGTAAGATTTGGGATAAAAACCCTAAAAAAGCACGTGAACTGGCTATTGAAGCTGGTTGGATTTTAGCGGCAGAATTGCGTGCACATGGGATTGATTTCAGTTTTACCCCAGTGTTGGATATGGATTACGGCGATAGTTTGGTGATTGGCGATAGGGCGTTTCATCAGGATGCAACGGCGATTAATGAGTTGGCATTTAGTCTGATGCAAGGCCTTAAAAAGGGCGGTATGTCGGCAGTCGGCAAGCATTTTCCCGGACATGGTTTTGTAGTGGCAGATTCACATGTGAGCATTCCTGTTGATGAGCGTAGTTTTGATGAAATTGCCGCGAATGATATGCAACCGTTCAAACAAATGATTGATGAAGGTTTGGCGGCGATTATGCCAGCGCATGTGATCTACCCAAAAGTGGATGATAAGCCAGCTGGTTTTTCGCCTAAATGGTTGCAAAAAGTATTGCGTGAACGGCTTGGTTTTAATGGCGTGATTTTTAGCGATGATTTAAGTATGGAAGGCGCTAGCGTAGGCGGCGATGTTACGACACGCAGTTTAGCCGCGCTGAATGCGGGTTGCGATATGGTGTTGCTGTGCAATCGTCCAGATTTAGCCGATGAATTACTGGAAAAGCTTGAATGGAAAATGTCTGCCTTAAGTATATTAAGACTTGCACGCATGCATGGCGGCCATCATCCTGCTGATACTAATGGCCTACATGAAAGTGCTGAATTTGTAGCAGCGGTAAAACGTGTTGGCTTGGTAGGTAAACAAGAAGGTGAATTGTTTACCTGATCCAATACGCTGCTACTTATTTCATTGAAGTTAAATCAAGTACTTATAATCTGCGGCGAGCAAAAGTGAAGAAGCCCAAAGCTGCTGCCAATAACGGTAATGAAGCTGGTAGTGGAACTGCGCTAATCGGCGTAAAATTTACACCAACAACAAAGTCATCGTAATCTGCATCACCAGCAGAGCTATCATTAAAACCTAATACATAATCAAATGGGCCGTAATTTGGGCCACTGACAGGTGTTAAGTTGCCATTTAAAATTGCAAAACCAAGTACGGGCGTTGATGCTGTGCCGTTACTGATTGATGCGCCTTTACTGTCGCTAAAACTGAAATCAAGCGTGCCTGCATTTACAGATGCAGAAGCGGTAGTACCAACAGCATTCGCTTCAGTAAAAGTAATGCCAGAAAATGAAAATGAATTGCTATAACCACTTTCATTACCTAAATAAGTAAAAGAAACAGTACCTGCACTGCTTGCTGCAAGAGAGCCTAAGAAACCGCTTGTGTATACACCTGTAGCAGTAGCTGGTTGACCGTTATAACCACTAAATGTCAGCGGAGAGCCTAAAACGCTCAAGCCACTTGCTTGTGAAATTGCAGATGTGAATAGTAAACCTGTAGCCAAAGAGATTGTTGCAATAGTAGCCAGTTTAGTTTTATTCATGATAAATCCTTTCAAGAAATAAAAATGTGTCATCAGACGTTTGTATACTATTTTTTACAAGCAGTCGCAGTCTGTGCGCTAACTAACTTAAGAGCAATTTAAACAGTAAGTTAGGCTTGTAAACATAAGCAATAGTACGTATTGTGCTAATTAAAAAAATGCTGTATGAAGGATAAATTCGATAAGATTAATTTAGTTTGAAATTGGTTAAAGTGATTACTTTTAGTAAATTGTCACTTGAAACTTTAACCAATAGCCGCTATCTTAACTCTATATCTTTAAGTTTTAAAGTCTTTAGGCAATTTTTATAAGGAAACAATTATGTCAGATGATATGCAAGTATTAGGTCGTGAAAGTGCTATTGACCAAAAGTTAGCCACACAAAATAAGGTATTACGTAATACTTATGCCTTGCTTGGCTTAACGATGATTCCAACTGTAATAGGTGCTTTGGTTGGTATGAAAATGAATTTTGCTTATGCGGCAGCGCATCCGTTTATATTCGCCATTGGCGCTTTAGCGGTAGTTTATGGATTGTTTGCAGCAATTAATGCAAATCGCAATAGCAGTATTGGTGTTGTTTTATTATTAGGGTTAACGTTCTTGTTGGGTTTGATGTTAGGCCCAATTTTGCAACATGCACTTAACCTGAATAATGGCGGACAAATCGTTGGCTTAGCGGCTGGCGGTACTGGCGTTATTTTAATGACGATGGCTGGCATCGCAACAACCACTAAAAAAGATTTTAGCTTTATGGGTAAGTTCTTATTAGTTGGTATTATTTTGTTAATCGTTGCATCGTTGGCTAATATCTTTTTACAAATTCCAGCCATGCAATTAGCGCTATCTGGCGTTGGTGTGTTGTTATTCTCTGGTTTTATTTTGTATGACGTAAGCCGCATTGTTACCGGTGGCGAAACGAACTACGTGATGGCAACATTAGGTTTATACATGAGTATTTATAACTTGTTTACTAGCCTATTACATCTGTTGATGGGATTAATGGGAAGCAACGATTAAATATTACTAGCAAGGTTGTAGTTTAAAAAAACCCGCTTCGGTGGGTTTTTTGTTTGGTAATGCAATATTTCAAAAGATTAAAGTTTTTACAGTATTTTTTTGTGTAATCTGCGCTGCTTAAAGAAATCAGATAAAAGCGCGCCACATTCAACCGCCAAAATTCCGCCCAGAACCTCTGTGTGATGATTCAATTTTGGTTCTGCCATCAAGTTAATCACACTGCCACAAGCACCAGTTTTCGGGTCGCTGGCACCGTAAACCAATTTTTCGATACGTGCATGTTGCATAGCGCCGCTGCACATCGCACACGGCTCTAGCGTGACATATAAAGTGCAATAAATTAAGCGATAATTGCCCAAATAAGCCGCTGCTTCGCGCATCGCCATTATTTCTGCATGTGCAGTTGGATCATGCAAGCCAATTGGCGTATTACTGCCGCGGCCAATAATAACGCCATCTTTTACCACAATTGCACCCACAGGTACTTCGCCCATTAATGCCGCTTGCTGGGCTAAATTCAACGCAACCTGCATAAATTCAACGTCATTATTTATTGGGTTTTTATTTGTTAAATCGTTTTTCATATTGTTTTAATCGGTTTTTTTGATCTGTAATCGTTTAACGCACTGCGCCAATTCAGTTAGCAATTCAGTTTTTGGCGAAGCGCTATACATTAAAACATTATACCGTTGAGCGATTTCTACAATTAACCGTCGATGATCTGGTAAAACAGATGCAGCGCGTTGTGCAAAATCTAATGCTGCTTCAGATGGGCGCGGTGATAAGCCAGCGCGCTTTAATTGATTTAAATATTGTGCATATAAACGCTGTGCTGGATTCAACTTAAGCTTATTTTGTTTTAATAAAAAGTAAGTCGTCATCGCCATGATTAACGCAATAATGCCCATCATCCAAACCAGCATATCTTGTAAATTAAAGCTTTTTCCGCTGATTTTTTTGAGGAAATCAAGCTGCTTTTTATCGTCATAACCCAGCACCCACTGATTCCAGCCATTATTAACGCCATCCCAATTGAGGTAAGCTTTTTTCAACCAAGGATAACTTTTACGCGCCATTAGCGGCAATTCATCCGAATTACTTAACGCCTCGCTAATGCCAAATTCTATGCGATCTGGCGATACCGCTGCGGTTGGATCAATTCTCACCCAGCCTTTGTCTGCAAACCAAACTTCTGCCCAGGCGTGCGCGTCGGATTGGCGCACGATTAAATAATTACCGTTTGGATTAAATTCGCCGCCTTGGTAACCTGTCACGATTCGCGCTGGCATGCCAGCTGCGCGCATTAGGTAAACAAAACTGGTGGCGTAATGCTCACAGAATCCGCGTTTTGTATTGAACAAAAAATCATCTACTGGATTTTTACCTAAACGCGGCGGCCTTAATGTGTAATAAAAATCTTGCTGGCGATATAAATCTAAAGCGCGGTTCACTTTGTCTCTTGAATTTAAATTTGTCCAAGTTTTGGCAAGTTGAATCGTCTTGGGATTCTCACCTTCATTTATTTGCAGGCTTAATAATTTTTCACGTTCATTTAAATCTATACCAAGCTGGTATTGATTAAACGATATTGCATCATAACGAATACGCGTGCGCACGGGCTTTTCGGCTATCGCGGAATAATCATGACTTAATTTCGCATCACGTGGAATCATGGTCGGCATATCCAGCATCAATAACCATAAGCGATTATGCGGCTCAAGCGTGATGGTGTAATGAATCGGCGCGCCTTGTGTAGTTAACTTTTCTAAAGGCAAACCAATCTTAGCGCTGCTCATGGTCCAGTTTTCATTTTCTTGATGCCATAACACTGGGCCACGCCAATACAACTGATTATTGGCGGGTATTGCGTCTTTAAATTGCACGCGAAATGCGATTGAGCTATTTTGGGTTAGATTGCTGATATTGCCAAAGCTCAAACTATCGCCTAAACCAGACATGCCGCTATTCGCATCTTGCGGTAAACCCCATATTGGGCCCGGAATGCGCGGGAATAGCACAAATAATATCAACATCACAGGCACAGCTTGCAGCAACAATTGACCCGCTAATTTAAGTGAAAACTGGATTGGCTGACTGTTATGCAAGCTGGTATTGATTAAGGTTGCAGTAAGCAAAATTAGCGGCGGAATGCTAAGAAAAAAAGTGGCAATGTTTTGATTGAACAAAAATAAATTACCGACTAAGAAATAACCCAGCACAATCACCAGCATGTAATCGCGTAAAGTTTTGGTTTCTAACAGCTTGAGCGAGCACATCACAACCAATAAACTTAACGATGCATCGCGGCCAAAAAAGCCTTTGAAACTTAAAATGATGCCAAGACAAATCAAGATGGTAATTGGTAATAGTTGCCAAAATTTTGGCAGTGACCATTGATTTTTATTAATCAGATAACGCCACACACCAAAAATCACGCTTGTTGCAACAACCCAAATGGGAAGATTGGGAGAATGCGTTGCCAGCACAACTGCTAATGACGTCAGCAACCATATTAATTGTTGTGAATTTAAATGACGGATCATGGTTTATAGATTAAGCAAAGCCAGCGCAATCAATGCTTGGTGATAGTGTGGTTCAGTATTGTTGGGCGGCAAAGTAATACTCGGCAGCTTTAAGCCATATATCTGCTGGCTGGCATGCGCATCCATTACTAGGCGCGTCAATTGCGAGATGCGCGTTTCTAATTCGCCATCGGTTGTTTCCCAATCTAACCACAGCGCGCTGCTGCCGGTACCGCTATAAAGTTTAGTAAACATGCCAACACTGCGGCTGGACGCTTTCCAATCGACACGTCTGGGCGAATCGCCAAACTGATAGTTTTTGTGACCGTTAAAATCCTCATCACCTATATTGAATTGGCTGCTGCCTTGCACACTTGCATCAATAGTTAACTGTTGTGATTGTGCTAAATCAGAGGGTTTTGCATAAACTAATACTTGAAACGGATTTTCAATGACCGCCCAAGCATGCAATAAATTGAGTGGAAATTGCGTGTTAAGTATGAGCCGCGGCAGTGTGTGCAAACCGCGTGTTGATGTGTTGAGTGGAACTTGGAATAATTTTGATTCATTAGCGGCAATATTGTGAACGACAGCCTGATGTGCATTTTCCGCAAAATAAGCAGCAATCGAATAACGTGGGCGATTTTTTGACTCGCTGATTTTTATCGTGATTTCTGCATTGTCACCCGCAAAAACAGGGCCGGCTTTTAGAACGGAAACTTGCAGATGCACCAGGTTGCGCCAAGTATGCAGCATGGCAATATTACCCAAAGATGCCAGCAAAAAAGTGACATAAAAGCCCAAGCTAAGAGAATAGTTAATCGAACCAATCAACAGCCCGATCAGCATCACCGCGTATAGCAAACCCCAGCGCGTGGGCAAAATGTAAATTTGGCGCGGATTCAGTGTCGCAAGATTTTGTGTGCTTTTAGACACACGAAACCATTGCTGCCACCACGTGCGTTTCCAAAAAATCAGCGGCCAAATTTTTGCGGGCATGGATTTAAATCTGTCTGCTAAATTTAAGATTTGCTTTGTTTAGATTGTTTGCATGACGCGCTAAATAGCCACGCCATCCAATATTTGCTTGGCAACATTGGCGCTGCCGTCTATTGAAATGCGATGCCCAACCACACTTGGCAATACCGCTTGAATATCTTCTGGAATCACAAAATCGCGGCCTTCGCACATTGCCCAAGCTTGCGCGCATTGGCGTAAACCTAAGCCAGCTCTGGGTGATAAGCCAGTGCTAAATTGCGTGCGTGTGAATTGAATTAACGCCTGTAAATAATCCAAAAGCGCGTCTGATACATGCACAAGGTTGACATCTTGTTGCAGTTTTAATAATGCTTCAGCATCACAGACTGCCTGAATATTGTGTGCACTCGCGCGCCCACCTTGGTTTTTAAGCAAGCTGCGTTCGGATTGACTATCAGGATAACCCAGCGTGATGCGCATCAAAAAACGGTCAAGTTGTGATTCTGGCAGCGCGAACGTGCCGATATGATGTTTTGGGTTTTGCGTGGCGATGACAAAAAAAGGATTGGGTAAAATATGCGTGTCGCCATCTACCGTCACTTGATGCTCTTCCATCGCTTCCAGCAACGCGCTTTGCGTTTTGGGTGTGGCGCGATTAATCTCATCCGCCAGCAAAACATTGGTAAAAATTGGGCCAGCATGAAACTGAAAATTAGAGGTGTTGCGATCAAAAACCGACACGCCGATGATATCGGCTGGCAATAGATCGCTGGTAAATTGTGTGCGCCCAAAGCTTAAACCAAGCACCTGCGCCAATGTGTGCGCCAGCGTGGTTTTTCCCATGCCAGGCAAATCTTCAATTAACAGATGACCGCGCGCCAAAATGCACGCGAGCGCCAGCTTGATTTGCTGTTGTTTACCCAGAATGACTTCGCTGGTTTTTGCGATGATAGCGTTGGTGATATTGATATTTGTCGTGTCAAAATGAGTGGCGTTTTGCATATTATTTTTTAAGTGATTTTGAGTGTTAAGTATGAAAGTAATCTATTCTTGTTGTTGCCTTTGGCCCCACATAATCATAATGTAAATCAGCCCAAGCACAAATGCGCCGCCTACCCACATGCCTACTTCCTGCATGGTTGGCGAAGCATCTTGCACTGGCATGACGATGAGTTTGCGTAAAAATAATACCAGCACAACCTCTACAAAAGTTTCGACCAACAATTTGCTGCCATTTAAATAGCGTATCTCTGCCGAAATCAGCGCAGAGATTGACCACAGCAACATCAGCGTTCCAAGTGCATGCAAAAATCCATGCACCAGATTATGCGCATAAGCGGCTTCCTTCACATCATTGAAAAATAGCCAGGTAAACATGATGACTGAAGTAGCCAGCGCCAGCCCAATGACAATATGTGCAAAACCGTTCAGCCAAAGCATGGCCCTGATGGCGATTCTATTGAGCGGTGCGAATTCTGGTGGCAGTTGGTCTTGCGTCATTTTGATGCCTTTTTATCTAAGGTTTTGATTTTTTGGTTATTTTTTGTCTATTTTTAACTGAGCAATTCGTCTAATTCAAGCGATTGTAATTCTTTCAACAACCATTGTTGGGCTTTGCCGCCTTTTGTGCACCAAGCTAAAAAAATACCTAATTCAGGTTTTGGCTCAGCGACTAATTTAATGACTAACTCCCCAGTTGCGGCATGTTTTTCAGCAAGTCTTTTAGGCAAATAACCCACGCCTAAGCCAGCGATTTGTGCTTTTAATTTGCTGTGCATATCGGGCACGGTTAACACATCTTGCCCGTTCAAAATGCCAGAAGTGCGCGGCGGCAGATTGCGTGAACTATCAGCGCCCGAAATAGAACGATAACGCATGATATCCAGATTTTGCAATGGCTCTGGCAACTTAGCAAGTGGATGATGGCTTGCCACGGCATAATGAAATTCTAATAAGCCTAAACGCTTCGTTGTGTAGCCGCCACCAGAAGGCCCATCACCAGGAGCACCGATTGAAATATCCGCACGGCCGCTAATCAACGCATCCCAGCTGCCGCCGTATACTTCGCGTAATATGCGTAAGCGCGTGCCAAAATTCTGTGCGTAAAATCGATTGAGTAATGGATAAATGGCCGATATGTTAAAAAGATCGCTAATCGCAATGGTGAGTTCTGTTTCAACACCACTGGCAACGCGCTTAACGCGATTTTCAAGTTCAGAAGCGGCGATTAGCAGATTTCGACCTTCACGCAATAATTCAGCACCAGCTTCGGTTAACTCCGCACGATGACCGCTACGGTTAAACAAGCTCACACCCAAATCTTCTTCAAGCTTGCGAACAGTATAAGTAAGTGCAGAAGGCACGCGGAATAAGGATTCTGCCGCAGCTGCAAAACTGCCTTTACGCGCGATAGCATCCAGTACTTCAAGCGATTCCAAAGAGAGTTTTATGCTCATTTTTTTGGTTAACTATTTTAGGTTAAGTTCGGTAAAGCCAATATTACATCAAAATTATTGAATGAGAAGTGCAAATTAATTTGCTATTAGTTCGCAATTAACCAGCATACCATAGCAATTTAAACGAATAGTAAAATTCAAGTTTATTGAATATATATTGAAAATATCAGTATTAATCGGTGTATCAATAAATAAGTTTTTATGAAGTAAACGTTGTATTGGTGTCACAACAAAGTTTTAAATTTCAAAATCTAATCAGGAGTATTAACATGACAAAAATCGCAGTGGTTTATCACAGTGGCTATGGCCATACTGGCGTTCAAGCACAAGCCGTAGCGCGCGGTGCGGGCAAAGTGGCGGGTACAGAAGTGACTTTGCTAACCGCAGAAGAAGCTCAAAAATGGGAACTTTTAGCAGATGCCGATGCCATTATTTTCGGCAGCCCGACTTATATGGGTAGCGCATCAGCGCAATTTAAAGGGTTTATGGATGCGAGCTCAAAAATTTGGTACACGCGTGATTGGAAAGATAAAGTGGCGGCAGGATTTACAACCTCTGCCAGCCAGAGCGGTGACAAACTCAATACGCTAATTCAACTAGCCGTATTTGCTGCGCAACATGGCATGATTTGGGTAGGACAGGATTTATTACCGGGCAATAATAGCAGTACAGGTTCAGTGAATGATTTGAATCGCTTAGGTGGATTTTTGGGTGCCATGGCGCAAGCCAATAGTGACCAAGGCCCAGATGTTGCGCCGTTACAGAGTGATTTGCTGACAGCTGAGCATTTAGGTGAACGCGTTGCAACGATTGCTAAACGTTTACGCGGTTAAGTCAAATTGGAATAAGATTTTAAGATATTTTAAAGTTAACTCTTTAGAAATTGAATTTAAGCACAACATAATAAAAGGAACAGAACATGATCAATAAAAAATTAAATACTTTCACTGCATTAAAGACTTCCATTGCGGCGATTTCTTTTTTGGCATCTGGCTTAGTGATGGCGGACCAAGAAGCTTATCGTATCGACGACAGCCATAGCTTTGCCAATTGGAGCATTCGCCATGTCGCTTCTAAAACTTCGGGTACTTTTAGTGACATCAAAGGTAAGATCCTGATCGATCGCGATAATCTGGCGAATTCTTCTGTAGATGCCAAAATCAATGTTTTGAGCATTAACAGTAGCAATGCAAAACGCGATGAACATATTAAAAAAGAAGAATATCTAGATGCTGCAAAATTCAGTGAAATCACTTTTGTCAGCGATAAAATTGAAGCAAAGAATAATAGCGAAGGCGTGATTACAGGCACATTTACCATGCACGGCGTAGCAAAAAAACTCAGCATTCCGTTCAAAGTATTGGGTTTTGGCACAGATCCTTGGGGCGGCTATCGTTTAGGTTTAGAAGCCCACACCACATTGAAAGCCAGTGATTTTGGTTTTACTTGGCCACTTAAAGCCAACGCACCAGTGGGCGATGACATCGAAATCACATTGCTGATTGAAGGCGTTAGATTGCCTGCGGAAAAACCGATCAAATAGCTTGCGAATTAAATAGCCTGCCAATCAATTAACCAACTTAACACTTAAATAAACATAAATTCATGGAGATATAAATGGCGTTGGACTTATTTAGCCCAGTAAAACTGGGTTCAATTGCTTTAAAAAATCGTATGGTTATGGCACCATTAACCAGAAGCCGCGCACCAAAAGGCACTGGCGTACCACAGGATTTAAACGTAACTTATTATGAACAGCGCGCCACAGCCGGTTTGATTGTGACGGAAGCGACGCCAATTTCTGCAATGGGACATGGTTATATTCTATTGCCCGGTATTTATACGGATGAACAAGTGGCTGGCTGGAAGAAAGTGACCGATGCGGTGCATGCAAAAGGTGGAAAAATCGTGCTGCAATTATGGCATGTGGGCCGTATTTCTCACCCGAGTTTATTAAATGGTGCGCTTCCCGTCGCGCCTTCAGCAATCAAACCTGCAGGTCAAGCTTACACCTATGAAGGGTTAGTTGATTTTGTAGAACCACGCGCATTAGACGCCAGCGAGTTGCCGGCAATTGTACAAGAATATGTGCATGCGACTAAATGCGCATTAGCAGCAGGTTTTGATGGTGTTGAGATCCACGCTGCAAATGGTTATTTATTAGACCAGTTCTTACGAGATGGCAGCAACAAACGCACGGATAATTATGGTGGTAGTTTAGAAAATAGAACGCGCTTTTTATTGGAAGTGACCAAAGCGGTAACAGACGTGGCGGGTTCGGATAAAGTAGGCCTGCGCTTATCACCAGTCAATCCGTTTAATGATATGCAAGATAGCGATCCACAAGCGTTATTTAATTATGTTGCCAATGCATTGAATCAATTTAACTTAGCTTATTTGCATGTGGTGGAAGGTGGCATGGGTGGCGGTCCAGTTAATTTTGATTTCGCACAGTTACGTCAGCAATTTAAAGGCAGTTATATGGCCAATTTTGGCTACGACAAAACGCGTGGTAATGCAGCGATTGCCAGCGGTCATGCCGATGCAATTGCGTTTGGTGTACCATTTCTTGCCAATCCAGATTTGGTTGAGCGCTACAAAACGGATGCGCCATTGAATCAAGCGGATAGTGAAACCTTTTACGGCGGCTCAGAAAAAGGCTATACCGATTATCCATTTTTATCGGCTTAACTTAATCAAACTAGCTGCTTTAACTTAACTTAACTTTAATTTGAACCCAAAAATCGAAATTCTAAGGACTGAACGATGCAAAAACCTGCTAAAACCCAAGTGCCCATTAATGAAGTGATTGCAAATCGCTGGAGTGGCAGAGCTTATGATGCCAACAAAGCGGTTTCAAACGAGCAAATCGTCAGCTTGTGTGAAGCGGCACGTTGGGCGCCATCTTGCTTCGGTGATGAGCCTTGGCGTTTTATTGTGTGGAATAAAAACACCAATAAAGCTAGTTGGCAAAAAGCGTTTGATTGTTTAGTGCCTGGTAACCAAGAATGGGTGAAAGATGCGCCATTATTATTGCTGGTATGTGCAGACACTGTATTTGGGCATAATCAAAAACCTAATCGCTGGGCGCAATACGATACTGGCGCTGCTGCTGAAAATTTATGCTTGCAAGCAGAAGATTTAGGTTTGATGGCGCATCAGATGGGTGGTTTCAATGCCGATGCTGCGCGCAGTGCATTTGAAATTCCAGAGCAATTTACCTTGATGGCAATGGTTGCAGTGGGTTATGCGGCAGATATTAAAACGGTGATTGGTGAAACATTAACGCGCGAAACGGCAGAGCGCAAACGTAAACCTTTGACGGAATTATTTTTTGATTCTGCCTGGAATAAATCTATCTAGCATAAGTCGATTTAGTTTGAATTTATTTAGTTAAGGTGTTGTAGCATGCACCTTAACTAAAATCATGCGGTCTGCTAAACTGCTGGTTTATTCCACAGCAGTTCTTAAAAATTAGGGCAAAATATGGCAGTAATCAAACTCACCAAAGCAAACTTCAAGCAAACAATCGAAAGCAATCCATTTGTAATTGTAGATTTTTGGGCGCCTTGGTGTGAGCCATGCGTGGCTTTTACACCAACTTTTGAAGCGGCTGCGGCTACAAATCCCGATATTGTGTTTGGTATGGTGAATACTGAAACCGATCCGGAAATCGGCGACTATTTTCAGGTTAATCAAATTCCAGGCATTTTGGTCATTCGTGATCAAGCGGGTATACATGCACAAGTAGGTGAAATTGGCGCACCAGCGTTTGATGAAATAATCAAATGGGCGCGCGATTACGATATGTCTACCGTGCACGAATATTACAACAATGAAGATGCGCAGCAAGCGGTTAAAAAGCCAGCTAAGCATTAATGTTAGAAATTTTAGTATGCTTGAGTGAATAAGCAGAAATCAGTTAACAAAAAAGCCGACATATAGTCGGCTTTTTTTATTGGTTTAAATCATTTGTCACAAGGAAAATCAAGCTAAAAAAACGTTAACTCATAAAAAATCTTTAACTATATAGCGATTAAAAGCCACCTGTTGTAGCTAATCGAAAAAGATAAAAAGCACCCATTGCCATCATGAAGTACATCGGCAAATCGCCACTTTTTTTCTTTTCACCTTTTGCCGCTGATGACATCCAGCGATTCAATAGCCACAGCACAAAAATAATCACAGGAATAAACATCATATGCGTGGTGGAATCGAACAGCCAAGCAAACGCTGTTTTTAGCCAGCCGCCATCTTTAAAAAACTCCATTGAGATGCCGATTAAGCCAATGATGACTAAAAGAATACCGCCTAAAGATGTTAATGTCTTCAGTAGGGTGTCGGCTTCAATATCCGCATTTTTGCTATATTTGTTGGGATCTTTTTTCTGCGGTGCTGCCACGATAATCTCCTAATAAGGATAAGTACGATTGAAAAGCTGGCTAATTATTAGCGCTAATAATGTTTAATGTCTGGCTAATTTTGGTTTAGGTATTTAGCAGGATCAACCGATTTGCCTAAACGCCGGATTTCAAAATGTAATTTAACGGTATTAGAATCGGTATTGCCCATTTCAGCGATTTTTTGTCCGGCTCCAACCACTTGACCTTCTTTG
>Ga0247736_10000062_pt1 | contig 49631 bp, 70 predicted proteins | sample UWRJL193509B2_FD_180935 | JGI IMG/M metagenome (GOLD analysis project Ga0247736, IMG submission 180935) | Plant litter microbial communities from Arlington Agricultural Research Station in Wisconsin, United States - UWRJ-L193-509B-2 | ecosystem: Environmental > Terrestrial > Plant litter >...
CGGACATCTACGAGACTCGGGGTGTTCGAGCAGGGATTGATCGACAGCGCTGCCCTCCCAGAATGCGATCAACGATTCCTCGTCGGGCGCTGCTGCCACGCCAGCAATGACAGTGCCGACGAAAGCTTCGGGGTCAAATTCTTCGGGCGGCTCGGGCGGCTCGGCGCGGCTGATCTGTTGAACCACTGGGGTGACGTCGCGCATTTGCTCGGTGTCCGCAATCTCGCGGGCCTCAAACTCGTCACGAATTCCGCCCAGCACGTCGCCGAACAACTCGCGCAAGCACCAGCCGGCCGCGCGCCAAGCCAACATGCGCTGCGGGTAACGATACCAAGGGGAATCGTTGGGCTTTTCATAGTCGCCGTTCTTGCCTGTCTTTTTGATGATCGCCTTGTCTGACCATAGCCCAGCTCGAACGGCGTCATCCTGGCTGAACTCGACGCGCTTATCTTCGCCAGTGTCGTTGCGTTTGGCTTCGCACCATCCAACCAATCGACCGTCGCGCATGTCGCAGCCGGTGCGCAGATAGGCAACCTTCCCCGACTGGCGAACGACATTGATCAGGCCGTCGCCATAGAGCGCAGGCTTGCCGTTGATCACCGTGAAGCTGCGCAGCGAAACCATCGGCTGCAAGCCCAGCTCGGCGCCGGACATGATGGCAATCGCGACGGCGCTGGCCGCATTGTCGCCAGTCAAGTTTCCGATGAGCGCAGCCGGCGCCAGACCGCCAATGCAAACGGCGCGCGCGATCCGCATCGTTTCTTCAAAAGTTTGGGGGACGATTGACAGAACCTCGCCGCCAACGCGGAGGGGGGCTTTCTGCTGCGGTGCAACCTGTGTTCCTGTGGTGTCGCTCATTGCTCATAAATCTCCATGCCTTTGATTTCTGTTTTTGCGCGGGCCAGCTTGTCGGCCTTATCCTGCAGCCAGTCCTTGAAGTCCTGACCGTCCTTGATCGCGCGAATGAACTTGGCCTCGTCGACGATGCGACCCTTGCGCACAACAGCCTTGCTGACGGCACGGCCATAGGCGCTGGACACCTTGGGCTTTTCGACGACAGCGGCTTCGACGACGACTTCCTTGGCCTCGACGAAAACCTCTTCGGCAACAACCTCGATGACTTCGGCCTCGACCTCAACAACCTTGGCGGCTTCGCCTGCTGCTGCGGCTTCGGCATCGGCGATGGCCTGCAGTCGCTCCCGCTCAAGCCGGGCGTTCTCATCGGCTATGGCCTGGCGCCGCAAGCGTTCGACGCGAGCGTTCTCATCAGCAATGGCTTGAAGCCGAACACGTTCAACGCGCGCCTCTTCGTCGGCGATGGCCTGTAGGCGCAAGCGTTCCTGCCGCGCTTCCTCGTCAGCTATCCGCTGCAGCCGAGCCCGCTCGGCCTTCTGGAATGCGTCGATCGCATCCTTGCTGTCCTTGATGGCAAGCGAGGCTGGCTGCAGAACCGGCACCCATTTCGTTTGAACGGCTGCGGCTGCCGCATCATGCGGAGCCTTTTCAATCTTGCGGCGCGCTTCACCGAGCTTGCCGGCCTCGGTCAAGATATCGATCTGAGCTGCGACCTTGTTGGCCTTGTCCTCGGTGTCGATCTTGCCTAGCGCTTCGATTGCCTTCTGCGCATTGCCGAGCTTGATCTTGATCTGCAGCCAGAACGGATCGACGGGGTTGCCGTCCTCGTCCAGTTCCATGTTGCCGCCTTCTTCGGCGGGCGTGTCGGGAATGATGTCGAGCTTCTCGGCGGCGCTCATGTTGCGCGCTTGCTTTCCGTCCGACCAAACGCCAGACGTCATGGCCTGATTATATTCCTCTTGCGTCACGGCAATGCACTTGACCCATGTGCTTTCGCCCATGAACGCGGTCAACTCGTCTGCGCCGTCCTTGGTGCTGTTGCCGACGCGGTGACTGGCGACGCCCTCATGATCGTACCAAATGGCAACAGGCCAGTCGGTCTTGGTCTTCGCGCCAAGATAGCGCCAGAAGCCAGCAACGGGCTCGGCTGTGTCGCGGGCATCTGGGCCGCCTGGATTTTTCAGTTCGCGGCGCCAGTAGGCGTAATCTGATTGGTTAGCCATGATCGTCCCTTTGTTAAATCTGGGACTGGAATTCTAAAGGACGCCCGTTTATGTTTGGGCTTCCAAGCAGCGCTCCAGCCAAGCTTGGTATCGGGCAGGTTGAGCGTTGACGCGCTCCCTGCCCATTCATTTGAGCGCGTTCAGCGCCCGGTGTCCAGCCTAATGTGGGTTCTGTTTGCCGTAAGATTTTCGCACGAGCGGCAGATCTCGTGTGTGCGGATATTTCGCCCGGACGTTGTGAGCCTGCTTCTCGGTGCCGCTCCAAGCCATGCCGGGATTGTCGGTGCGCTTGGTCAGGTCGACCATGTTCAAATACCAAATCTTGCCTATCGCGTCGATCAAGCGAAACTCCAGCTTCGTCGTGGCCGCCCGCCCGTTCTTGTCGCTTAGACCGTCGAGGTCCATGACGCGCATGTTCATTTGTCGTTGCCCTTCCCTGCGGTAATTCCCAGCGCGCGGGGTTGTGCGCGCTGGGGTAGATTGGAACTGCCCAGCTTAGTGGCCGACGAAGCCGATGCCGCCGCCAGCAACGCCGCCGACGCCTGCAAAGCCAGCGCCAACGCCGCCCGTCTGGTTCCAAGCTGCGCCGTTGCCGTTCACCAGCGAGCCCGAGGTCGAAGCCGACCCCGAGTTGCCGGAGAAGCCAGCCTGCACGCCGCCCATGTCGACGCGGAAGTTCGATGCTGCATTGGCAAAGGCCTCGGTCTTGCCGAAGGATTCGCCGCCGCCAAACTCGCCGCCCTGGGCAAAGGTAGCCGAGAACGTGCCAGAGCCGTCAGCCAGCACGACGCCGCCGAATGCACCGAAGGCGCCGAAATGAACGTCGGTAGCCTGGGCAGGAACGGCAAAGGCAAGAGCAGACAGGGCAACGGCAGCGATCATGGTCTTGATGTTCATAGTTCAATCCTCTTAACGATGGGCCAATCCCACCTCACTGGCTGCCACAGCGGACAGCCAGGAAGGCGTTATCAGGGCTTGGTGTGGATCACGCCGTCTGCGGTGCGGTACTGGGCGCCGCTGGGCATGTCAGAGATACGCATGCGCTGGGTCGTGGGCGCCGCGCTGACGCCGGCACGGTCGGCATACTGCGGGCAAATGAACTGACCCGAATTGTACATCGCGATTGCCATCTTGGGGCGTTCGCAAAGCCGGTGGATCGCGGCGACGTTCAAGCCAACACCGACCAGCGTTCGGGCGTCGAGCCGCGCGTCACAGCCTTCGTCAACGCCAGTGCTGCCGAACGAAATGCCAAAGCCTGGGCCGGAAATGCCGGACGACGCCGACGATGTGCAAGTCTCGATGCCAGCGGCGGCAAGGCCGGGGGCATAAGCGCCGGGCGCCTGCCGGGTGCTGGTGCTGTTCTGGTTGACCACGGCGCCAGACTGGGAAAGCGATTGCGATAGTGCCGTCGCTTCCTGTGCCATGGTGGGCGCGATCATCAATGCGGAGAATGCGAGAATGGAAAAAATTTTGTTCATGGTGTGCCTCGTGATTGAGCAATAGCGCCCAGTGCATCGGCCCGCTGCGGGGTCGATGGGTTGGGTTCTAACGCTTGGTGCCAAGCCCGTTGTCTTTGGCCAGTTGTGAACGGACCGCCGAATAGTTTGGCGCAACCATTGGATAGTCGGCTGGCAAGCTCCATTTTGCCCGATACTGTTCCGGTGTCATGCCAAGCTTTCCAATGTGTCGGCGAATGCTTTTGAATTTCTGCCCATCTTCAAGGCAGATGATGAAATCTGGCTGCACCGACTTCTTGATCGGCACGGCTGGCACAAGCTGCTCATCTTCCACGATAGCAGGGGCGCCCGATGTCAGCCCGACGATGGTGGAATAGACGGACTTGATCGCGGACAGCAAGTCTTCTCCCGATGCCATGCGCCCTTGTGCGGTGACGATGGCGACAGTTGCTTCGAGCGGCCCCATGCTGAAAGGGCCGATGTCGTCCAGTTTTTCGTTCATGGTTGAATGCTCCGTTCGCACACGTCATTCGAGTGCGTTTGTTGACAGGTGGCGGTTGCCTCTGTGGTGCTGGTGAAATCCCAAAGCGCCATGAAAAACAGCAGGGCGATGATTGAGACGATGATGATCTTTATGGTCATGGCAGCTTCCATCCGCACCGAGCCGCGGTAATCCGCTCGCGTCGGGCAAACTCGACCGACTTCCGAGCCGATGTCAGCCACCAAGGATCGCGAAGCTCGACCGCACAGCGCCGGTTTATTGCCGCACTATTCAGGCAAACCACGGCGCTCTGAGCTGCCTGCTTGCCAATCCACTGTAGTCCCTTCATTCGATCACCGCCTTAAACAGAGCCGCGACTGCAGCCTCTTTGGTTTCACCAGCGCACATCACCTCGACGCGCAGGCCATCATGGCGCACGGTTGCCCATGGCCGGGGATAGTCTGACGTGCCAGGGATGGCGCCGACATAGACCGGGTTCCCGGCTGCGGCTTCGATTTGTTTGATCACCTGGTCCATCATCGTTGCTCCAGTTCCGATGCCTGATACTGACCACCGATTTGCGGCGGCGTCAATATGTATTTTGCGGCTGATTGCATTTTACAAGCCGCAACAAATCTGCGATGGTGATTTGGCGAATTGCAATATGGAGGTCCGCTTGTGGACAAGGACGATGTGAAAATGAGCGTGCGTGTTCCGGCCGGAACGTATGATGCGCTCAAGGAACTGGCGAAGAAAGACGGGCGCACCCTGCAGGGCTATGTGTTCCGCCTGATCGACGCCCATGTTGCTCGGAAAGGTAAATCGGAATGAGCAAGTTCAACGTCGGCGATGAGGTCTATCGCTATCGCGACCTGACCGACTCTCTGAACAAATATTTCAGAGGCTGGCCGTTCAAGATTGCAGCGGTCAACCTGGGAGGGACTTCGATCATTGACCCGGAGGCTGGCTGCCATTCGGCTGAATACCTCTTGCACGTCGCCGAAACCCAAGAGGCCGGGCCTGTTCGCACCGAGACTGTAACGCGCAAGGTCATCGTGCCGGGTGTTTATGGGCGTGCTGAGGTCGACAGTGTTTATGACGGTGGCGTTAACCTGAAATTCCGCACTACGTTCGGATCATCTTCCGGCATTTGGACGTTCTCTGCATCCGAGCTTCGATCTCTTGGCCGTCTCGCCATATCCCTAGCCGAAGCACTGGAACAATCCTAATGGCTGCGGGCAAGGCTTGGACGCGCATCGGTCGCCAGAACGGCTCGGACATTGGCAAGCGGGCCGTCAAGGTTTACCGCTGCAATGGCTGCGGCGTTCATCACAAGGGCGCCAAGCCTGCCCAGTGCATGGGCTGTGGACGAATGGACTTCACCAGATTCGACAGCATCGGGGAAGCGAACCATTATTCCAAGCTGCTGCTGCGCCAGCGGGCCGGGGAAATCTCCGGCCTCGAGGCTCACGTCCCATTCCCGTTGATGACTATCGGCAAGAATGGACTCCCCTGCAAATTCGCCACTTACGAGGCCGATTTTGTCTATGTCGAGGATGGCGAGCGCGTCATTGTCGATTGGAAATCAAGCGGCGGCATTGATCCGTCTGCTGCTTTGAAGCTCCGCGTCATGGAAGCCGCGGGCAATCCTGTCAGGATCGAAACCGATAAAGGAACGGTGTGATGCCAATGGCAAATGAATTCGTGAACGATGACGGCGACAGACTTACCGACGAGGCGGGCCAGCAGATCGAAGCAACGATCTTCAAACAGGGCCAGGAATACGCGGCCCGCAACCAGCGATCCAAGATCGAGAACAAAGGTCGAGCCGAAAGCCGCGCCCGGATCAAGGAATTAGGGCTCGACAGCAACGCCTATGCGACGGCGGTTCGGCTGATCAAGGACAAGACCAAGGGCGAGCGCGACGCCTGGCTGCGCGATCTGCAACTGACGCTCAAGGTGCTTGGTTCGAAACAGGCCGAGCTATTCCCCGAGGAAGCCTTGAAGGCCGAGGCTCGAGCTGCCCGCAAGGCCGAGGCTGCAGCCGGCAAGCCCCGCTCGCAAGCCGAACTCGACGCCAAGACCGATACAGATCCCGCGTCCGATCCAGCCAACGGCGGCGCCCAGATCGATCTTGAAGAGGCGATCGCCGCCCAGACAGCAGCCGAGCAGGCCGAAGGCGAACAGGTTCTCGCCAAGGCTCCGAGCAATAAGAAATCTCAGTCGGCCAAGGTCGCTGAGAAGAACGCAGCAGCAGGTATCCACTAGCTATGCTGCTCTATGGCGGGCTGCGAGTTATCATTGACGATGTGACGATGGCTAAGATGGAGGAGGATTGGTCGGGTGTTCGTTCGCCGTCGCGCGCCATTCGTCGCCGTCGTCGCGGCTTCCGCCAGAACGTCAAGATGGTGAAGCGGGCAATTCCTGATGCCTACCGCATGGGAGACACGCTCGTCATGCACTCGGCAACCTGGGCAAAGCTTCAACACTTGACGACGCGCGGCTAACAGCGCAAAAAGATTGGGCGCCGAGAGTTCCACCTCCCGACGCCCTGAACCAAAGCGGATAGAAGCCGCGTTTGATATTCGATTGCCCGATTTTATACGGGCTTCCCTTGTCCAATGCAACGCTCCCGGCTTGGTTCATCGCAAGATGGATTGGATTTATCATGGCCGAGTTTCCGGCGTTTCCTTTATGGACCGACGCCTATCTAGCAGACACGACCGAGCTGACGACGCTTGAGCATGGCGCGTATCTTCTGCTGCTCATAGCGATGTGGCGGGCCGGTGGATCGCTTCCAGATGACGACGCAAAGCTCGCTCGATTTACCCGCTTGGGACCGAAGCAATGGGCATCGATGCGGCAATCAATTGGTCATTTCTTCAAGGTCGAAAACGGTCGTTTGACGCAGGGCCGACTGCTCGACGAGTTGGAAAAGGCTCGCTCTAGATCAAAGAAGGCTTCGGACAGCGCGCGTGCTAAGTATCGGAAAACAAACACGTCACCACCTGCGAACGCTAAGTCTGAGCATAGCCCCGCGACTGCTTCCACTACCACTTCCATATCCATTACCAATAAAGAAGAAGATACCTCACTTCGTTCGGTAGCGCCGCAAGCGGCTTCAACCCGCAAACGAGGAACCCGCCTTGATGAAAATTGGGTGTTACCAAAGGCGATGGGAGAATGGGCTTTAGAACAAGGTTTGCCACGCGACCGCATCCTACTCGAAGCCCAAAAAATGCGGGACTGGTCCATCAATGCTGGTGCCAAGGGCGCAAAGGTCGACTGGTTCGCGGCATGGCGCAACTGGGTTCAAAAGGCGATCGACGAGCTGCCAGCCAACAAGGCAGCAGCAAAACCACTGAAAGGCTTGGCGCTCGTTCGTGAGCAGCTTCGACAGGAGATTGAGAATGAAGGATTTGGCGGCGAGGAAAGTGCAGATAACCACCCTGTTCGAAGGCTGGCCTTCAATGGCGGGGGTCTTTGAAATGTCGCATGTCGAAACCTATTGCGATGCGACCAAGGACGTTTCACTCGAAGCCCTGACGCGATCAGTTGAGCAATTCAAATCGGGGCGCGTGGAGCGCAATAACTCGTTCCCGCCTGCTGCGGCCGAAGTTGCCGAGAACGCCCGCCAGTGGCAGCGCGCGCTCGACAGCCGTGCCAGCAATAGCGGCCCGCCGCTCCACAACGGACTTTTGGAAATGGACTGGGGCCAAGGCATGGTCAACCTTCGCGGCCTGACCAATGCCGAGCAGGATCAGGTTATCGCAGCCAAGGGCGTCGGGCCGGATGGGCGGTCGCTGGCCTATATGCCGGTCGAGCAGATTCGCGTCGCGATTAGCCAGGGTGATATTGCGCAACTGGATGGTGGCAATTCGTTTAAGGCGCCGCGCCTCGGCCGCATTTCATGACCGGCGTTTGGAGCGACATCACCGGCACAAACCATCCCGAAACATACGAAATGGCTTTGGCGAGATCACTCGTAAACCAGCCACAAGCAGCCAAGACCGAAGCCGAGATAGCTGCGAAGCTGGTTGCGGACCGCGAGCGCATGCGGATGCACGACCGAGTGCTTGCCGACAACTATCTGACCATCAATGAGCAGGTCATTATGTCGATTACTCTCGCTCGAATGCTTGGCTATGCGCCCCACGAAACCGCGCCAGACAATGACGGCGACGGCTGGGCAGGCGGTGACGATTGAGCCCCTCAGTTTTGCGCCGTAGCGGGCCGGATTACGTCAAGGACGGCCAGACGATCAGCCCTCGCGCCAGCATCCATTTTTGCGAGGTATGCCGCTGGGAAGGCGCCCCGTTCGGTGACACCAAAGACGGCAAGAGATTGTATTTCTGCGGGCGGATCGATGATCGGCCGGCCTGCATCGGGAAAGGAAACTGAACTATGGAAAGCATCAGCATGACGAGCTTTCAGGAGCAGCGCCGTATCGAGCTGCTGAACGGGTCGCCGGCCGCAACTGGATCGCCGACCAACGGCATCGGCAGTCGGCGCAACACGGCTCACCTCAACCTGGTCGGGCGCACTGAGCCAAGCCCAGATGGTCCATACACAACGAAAGCGAGTTGGGACAAATGACGCAGGAAATATCAGGCTCAATCAACGAAGTCAGGCGGGTGTTTACCGCGGCAACCGGCGAGATCGGCAAGGTGGATTTTGGCCGCTCGTATCATTCGCGCCAAGGCTTCACCACCATCACCTGCGTTAAGATCGACATGCAGGACGGGCGCAAAGCCTGGGGCAAGTATGGCGACCCCAAGACTGTCACGCTGACCTTGCGGGCTGGCTATGAGCGCAAACGCGTTGCCGTGGTGCGGTCATGAGCGTTGCAGCATTCCTAGCCAAACTGCGCCGCGCCAAGCGCCAGGATCAACCCAAGGTGCGAGTGTGGATATCGGTCTGGTCGCCTGACGATCGTATTGCGGCGGAGATCAGCCAGTGAGCAAGCACGGTCCAGAATATGCGCGACAGCGCAATGAGAAGTATTTCACCCCGGCATGGGTGACGGAAGCGCTGCTCGATCGCGAACAGTTCTATGGCCCGATAATCGATCCGGCTGCTGGAGCGGGGCATATCCTCAATGTGCTGCAGGCCAAGGGTTATAAGGGTTGCTTTGGCAGCGACATTGAGCCGGATGCCCCGGGCATTATCCTCGCGGATTTCTTTGCTTTCGAGGATGCTGATAACATCGTCACCAATCCGCCATTCGGGCATGGCGGGCGGCTGGCCATGAAGTTTATCGAAATGGCGCTGGCTCTCACAAAGAGCAACGGCGGCAAGGTTGCAATGCTCCTGCCCTTGACGTTCGACGCGGGCAAGACTCGACAGCATGTGTTCGGCAACTGCCCGCAATTTGCCGGCAAGTATGTGCTGACGCAGCGGATCCGATGGGCCAACCTCGAGCAGAAGGCGGCCGGTCCTATGGAGAACCATTGCTGGGCAGTTTGGGACTGGCGAAAAAATCCTGCAGCCGACCCATTCTTGCGGTATATTTGATCGAAACGAGGCACATCACCCATGCTTACCCACGCGCCAGCCGACGAAAAAGCCGTTCGCCTTGCCCATGAAATCAACCTCACGGTGCAAGCGGTTTTGCGAATTTCCCCGATGACGCCAGACGAGGTGATCGGCGTCCTCGCGTTCTGCGCCGGGTTCGGTATCTCGCAAGCCCCGTTCCCGCCGACCAAGGGTGAGCTTCGGGAAATGGCTGTCAGTTGCATCGACCACGGAATCCAGTCGGGCAAGGGCATGCAATCGTCCCTGATCCTACCAGTGGGGGCGCTGCAATGATGAAAACCCCGCGCGCAACGGCTGATATCTCGCCGGCCGATATGGATGCCTGGCTTCGCGTCCATCGCCCGCTTATGCAATCGCCATTCTTCTACAGCCCCGCGCTACTGGCCCATGCTCGCAAAGCCGGGCTCGACGTCGAAAAACTCATCGAAGACGGTGTTATCGTCGAAACAAAGCGCATCCCCGTCACCAACGGCTCAAGCATTTGTTTCAAGGGCCTCGCATCATGACCGCCGCAAAGCGCAAGCCAGCCAAAACCCCGGCAACACCCCGCACAACAACCATCAAGCTCAACAAGCCTGACAAGCCCCGCCTCGCCGGACGCCCGCCATCCTACACGCTGGAACTCGGCGCACTCATCTGCCGACGCCTCGCAAACGGGGAAAGCCTGCGCCAAATCTGCGAGGATAAGGACATGCCAGACCGCGGAACCGTGTTCGATTGGTGCGAGAGGGATGCAGATTTCGCTACCAAATACGCGCGCGCACGCGAGGCACAGGCCCATTCCAACGCCGATGAGTGCCAATATATTGCTGATACCGACCCAGATCCTGCGCGGGCTCGAGTGCGCGTTGCCTCCCGGCAATGGCTGGCTGAACGCATGCTGCCTAAGAAGTACGGCGCTCGATTGGAGCATTCCGGTTCGATTGACGGCGCGATCAACGTGGTGTTTCAGGCGGCTGACGAAGGGATTATGTAGCTAACAATTCGCTTGCTAACAAATCCAGACGTGCTAACAATTGGCGCATGACCAATCAGCATCGTCTCTGCAATATCTGCAACCATCGTCACGCTGGCGTCGCTCATGTTTGGGGCGATAGCCCTGCGCAGATCGCGGCACCTTCCGTCAAGGTGATCGATGTTGTTGCAAAGAAATCGACGGCAGCACGGAAGGACGTGCGCGTAGGAAAAATGGCGGCTGGGGATCGTGCACTGTCCCCGAGCGAGACTCCCGCGCCCCCTGAAACATCGGGACATGCGTCCGCTAAGTCAGCAGGTACTCAAGCCCTGCCCGTCGATACCAATTCCACATCAAAGCGCGGACGCAAGCCGGTCGCTGATCCGACGCCGCGGCAAATCTATCAACGCGAGCTGATGCGCAAGCGCCGCGCTGCAGCCAAGGAGGCAAATCCGTGACAGCCGAACAAGCCAAAGCCATTGCCGCTGCTCGCGCTGATCTGCAGCGTGAGCTTTATCGCAACAGCCCGCCAAACACAGCAAAGGCCGTCTCGGATAAGATAGCCGCTGCAATCGAAGCCCTGATCGATATCAAGATCGACATTGCCATCGAGGCGCTGGCCGACCGCACAGAAAATGCCTTGGGCGCCCGCCCATAACTTAACCCCAACCTTTGCCGCTGGAGGGCAACGGAAAATGCAAGACAACAAACCTAACTACGATCCTGGCCGCGCCGTGATGAAAGCCCGGATGACTGAAATTGACGACATGCTCGATGCCAACGGTATGACCGCCGAAGAGGCGACAGAGTTGGCTAGCCACGATCATCAAGAGGGCGCGCTTGCCCTTGGGTTTGTCGCTGTAGTGCTGCTCGTTCTCGGCGTCATCTGGTTCGTGGTGTCGTGATGGAAGAGTTTTATCCTCGCCCCGAAACCGATCTGTTCGGCGGCTCAATTGTGCCTGTCGTGCTAATCCTGATCGGCCTGGCCGTGCTGTGGTTCGCCGTGACAATAGCGGTGCTGGCATGATCAAGCTCATTACCTACGCCATGATCGCTGGCTTTGTGGCTTTGCCGCCCGCGCAATACGATCACGCGCCGACTGTGGCATATACCGTCGACGTGCTGCCAAAAGAGCAATTTGATGCGACTTGCGGGGTCGAGCGCGCCCCCAGGTATAAGCTCGGATGCACCATTGACTGGCTAGACGCGATCTTCATCCGCGACGATCTGAGCGATGACGCCTTCAAGCGCGTCCTGCGCCATGAGATTGGGCACATCAACGGTTGGGGTTCACATCATGAACGGCGATAGCGCGATTCCCAACCCCATCATCCCCTCCACCCCAATGCGAGGCGCTGTGAACAAGACGAGTGAACTGCAGACACGCGACGACCGACAGACAACGGTTGCGGAATGGTGCGCGGCTGCCTTCGGGGCGGACCACCAGGCTTCTGTTCCGCAGCGCGGTTTGCGCATGCTCGAAGAGGCTATCGAGGCGTATCAGGCGACAGCCGGAAATGCGGGAACAGCCCACAAGCTCATCGACTATATCTTTGCCAAGGAGCCGGGAGAGCTAGTCCAGGAATTGGGCGGGCTGGGTGTTACGGTTCTAGCACTTGCCGCCGCTGCGGGACTAAGCGCCGATGAAGCAGAAACCCGCGAAGTGAACCGGGTGCTGTCCAAGCCTCTTGAGTGGTTCCATGCCCGGAATAAGGTCAAGAACGACGCCGGGTTTGACGCAACGGCCTATCCTGTCGCCACCCCCGCTCCAGAGCCGCAGCCCGAAGTGGCGGCAGACCTAATCGAACGATGTGCAGCGCAAATTGAGCCCGGTCTCTGGCCTATGATGGACGAACACGACAGGAACTTACATCGAGCCATTGCCAAGCGCATTCTTGCCCTCGCCAACCCTCCTGTTGTGGAGGAAGCCGTAAAGGCGGAGACGGAGGCGTTGTTGGACGCACTTAAAAAAGCCCGCGAGTGGGTCGAGCTTGGGCCTGAGCTTCCAGGAATATCGGCCAAAGATGAGGCGGATGCTCGACAGACCCTTGCTGAAATCGATGCGGCCATCGCCCGGAGTGCCGCCCCATGACCGATATTGCAGGACCGCGCGTGCGGGAGTTGGAGTGGGAGCCCGAAGGCGGCGATCACGGCGTCTATGCCGACAACGGGTTTGGCGAATTGTACTTCGCCTACGATGACGGCGGGTGGTCATTCCGTAGCGACCATCAGCACGCCGAGGGTCAGACGCTCGACGCTGCCAAAGCCGCCGCTCAGGCCGATTTCACCGCCCGAATTTTATCCGCCCTATCCTCTGGAGACGCATCATGACGACGACAGGAAGGCCCAGAGACGTTTACATCGCAATCATGGTGGCCGAAGCAAAAGGTAAGGGGCTTCACCTAACCTTTGAAGAACTGCAAGCCCTGACCCTAGACGACGCGATTGCCACGCGAGCTTCTAACGCCCTGAATACGGAAGATTGGGGTCGAATGACAGAGAAAGGCTGGGCATGGGTAAACCCCTATGCTGATCGTGGCCTAGCAGCAAACGAGGCAACAAGGTCTGATGAAGACCGCGCAGAGGCCACCCCATGACCGACCAAGCCAATACCACCGTAAGCGATGAACTGCGCAAAGAACGCGGCCCTGAGTGGTGCGCCATCTATGATACGATGCGGCATCACAACCTAACCAATATGATTTTCGTCGGCTCTGACGATCCGTTCTGCCTTGTTGATTTGGTATCGACCATCGGCACCGATATTTCGACCGGCGAAGAACAACTGCTCATCCTGGCCGACGAAATAAGCCTCGCATTGGATGCCCGCCGCGTCACAGCGGATGTGACAGAGGCTATGGTTGAGCGAGCCATGGACGAATGCGACAGGTACGGAGGCGGTGTAGGCCCTATCGCCATGCGTGACATCCTCCTCGCCGCTCTTAACCCACCAATGGGGAGATAGGGGATGGCAACGATCTATCACCTCAGCACCGATGAGGCTCATGGCGAAGACGAAGTTGCCAGCGCTGCAGCCTATGCCGCCGCCAAAGCCAAGTACGATCGGGAGAACACCGACGGCCTGACATGGGACGATCTGTCGAGACGCGACAAACTGCCGTTGTACCAGGCTGCATGGGCCGCCCTAAAACAGCAGGCACCGGAATGAGGCCAGGGCACAAGGCTCGGACATGGCGCCTTGTGGCCTATATCCGAGAACTGGCAAGCCTTGGCGTTCGCGGCAAGCCAATGGCTGCGATGCTCGGTGTGGATCACGCCTATATCCGGTCGCTGGCTTCGCAGCACAAGATAGCTTTGAGCCAGGGAGATTCCGCTTTGTCGCGCGCTGTTCGTGATGGATATGCGCGACGGATGCAGCCAAAGGATATCGCAGATGCGAACGGCACCAGTCTCAAGTCTGTTCATGTCACGGCGTGGAAGTTGGGCATAACCTCAAAGCTTCCTCGTGACAGCGCTCGATACAAACGCGGCTATGTCGTCCCGGCTGAGTTGTGGGGTGATTACCGGGCGTACAAGCGCAAGGGCTATTCGTTCGAAGAGATTGGACGAATCCTTGGCCTGACGCCGAAGGAGAACAGGCAATGAGACTGTGGGGCAAGAGCCCGTATGATTTGGAGCTTGAACGGCAAATGATGCTGGCTCGGCGCGAGTATGAACGCACCAATCCCACGCCGGCCGATCTGGGCGCCAAGTATGCGCCGCCGATCGCGCCAATGGTTGTCGTTCCTCGCTCCGAGCCAAAGCCAATGCATCCGCTGGCCATCGTCATCATCGCCGGGCTATCCTGCTTGGGCGTGATCTGGATCATCGAGCAGATCCTATGAACTACCGGCAGCGGTTCGCCCCAATCCGCAAGCCGCCATACTGGGGCAACATCAAGCAAGAGGCAGACACCATGGCCGACCCACTATCCCTCACGATCGACGCATGCCGTGCGCTGGAATACGCCTGCAAGGAAGCCAACGTCGCCATGCCTGAGATACGGTTTCCGACAAGCCGTGATCGCTTTAACTTCGAAGCATGCTTGAAGGCGACGCAGACGGCCAAGATGGTCTTGACGATCGACAGTCAGGGAATGACGGATTTCGGAGTGATGGGAATTCGGATAACATCGGGCAGCTAGCAACCGGACGCCTCCCTGTTTCGTTCTGAACGCCAGAGGCTCCAACAGGAGTAAAAATCATGACCGACCGCAAGCCCAAGTCGACCGATACCGCCGCCCGCATCAAGGCCAATGATGTCGACCTGCAGAAGCAGGAACAGTCCAGCACCGACGTTGGCAATCAGGTCGAGCGCACGCCGACCGCAACTGAACTGGCATCTGCCAACCCCGAAGTGTTCGGCGAGCCAACCTCGACCGAAGAGGACTCGACCAACGAAGAAATCGTCCCGCAGGATCGCCGGCCAGAAACATCTTTCGTCACCTCGGACGAGCGCAACGCTGCCGAGAACGGCGAGCCGCTTCATGAGCCTGCCGACAAGGGCGCCAAGATCGGTCAGCGCGTTATGCTGCACACTGCAAACCCAATTGGCGGCCAAACCGTCAATCCTGGTTTCATCGTCGGTTTTAACGCGGTCAACGGCAAAGCTGCCATCCGTCTCGAGCTGACCGATGGAGCCCGAGCCAAGCCCGTCGACTTTGGTGGCGTCCCCAAGGATGCAGCCGACGAAGAGCGCGGCGCGTTCTACACCCTGCCCGCCGAAGACGCCGCCGCTGCCGAGGCCAAGGAAAAGGCTTCCGCCAAGGAATAGCCGTGCTATAGCTGGGTCGCCCTCCAGCCCAGCCAGAAACCCACCGCACCTCAACCGTGCGGTGGGTTTTTCTTTTCTCCGAATATGTTATGAAGGCTTCGGCACATCGCGATTGATTGGTTCTCGTCCGATGGAGTCGATCAATGCCCTTTGTTCTCCCGCCCAACATCGCCATCGGATCGCAAGAAGCGACCAATCTGCTGCTGCAATATCAGCTCGGCCAAGCCTCAATGGAGGGCGTGCCAGATGCGCCGCTCGTTCCGATGGGATATCAGCAGCTCACGAATGCCCAGCTAGCCACCGTGCAGGCGCTTACGGTCCCGGCTGGCGCAACCATAGCGCACATACAGAACAACGGCTCCCAGCGCTGCCGCTGGCGCGACGATGGGGTTGATCCGACCGCCACAACCGGGCGCGTGATCTCTCCCGACGACACCGAGATTTATGACGCGGCTCTTGCGTCGGTGAAGATCATCCGCGGCGGCGACGGCGTGACGCTGGATATCTCCTATTACAAGCGGGGTGCATGATGCCGAAACTCTCGTTCTCCCGCCTGGGCAATCCAATGCGCGTGCCGATCTCGCCAACGTCGGGCCTCGACAAGTTTTCGACCTCCGGCAAGATCCCGATGTCGACGCAAAACCTGTCGTTCCAATTCGTGAACCCGCTCCCCTGCGATGTTCGGCTCGAAGGGTTTGCCGAAGAGGCTAGCTTTGCCGCAATCGCGGCCGGTGTCGGTTGGCTTGTCATGGCCAGATCTGTCAGCGGCATCTATACCAGCAAGCGCCCCAAGTTCATTTCAGCCCAAGCGTTCGCATCGCCAGGCTTCCCGCTGCCGGTTGAGGGCGTCGATGGTTGGACCTGGACAAACTGCTTCCTTGAACTCGTATATGGCGAGGGCGATTGATGAGCGGCGGTAAAGGCTTCGGCTCATTTCTTTCGACTTGGGCAGCGTTGCGCGGAAAGCCAGCGACATTCCCGCCGGCTGCGCATAGCCATCCATGGGGCGAAGTAACAGGAAAGCCCAACACGTTCCCGCCTGCAGCTCATTCACACGCCTTCGCGGATATCACCGACAAGCCTTCGGCCTACCCGCCATCTGCGCACGGTCATACGATCGCCGATGTGCAGGGCTTGCAAACTGCGCTCGACGCCCAAGCGGCCAAGAACAATGTCTTGCTGGGCACGGTCAACATTGCCGAAACCGGGCTAACCCTGCTTGCGCTGTCGGTGCGGCGCGTGACGATCAATGTGACCGGCGCGGTCGTCGGCGGCAATTACAACGTCTATCCCGTCAACGCCGTACCTGCCGGCTTTGGTATCGTCGACGCTGTTTGCACGACTGCCGGCCAGATCACGTTCGGCATGCTCGTTCCGCTGATCACCGGCAATTATTCGATCCCGGTGCGCGTCGTGCGTGTCGTCACCTGACCTTTGCGCCGCGCTGCCTTTGCGGTAATGATCGGCAACTGCTCCCAAGGAACCAAGCGCCATGGCATTCGATCCGAAAACCCCGCCGTCTCTCATTGCATCTGGGATTGGCGGGGCTCGCGGGCTTCGCGCGTTCCGATGGAAGTCGCTTGCGCCTGTGGCCGAGGTGATCGGTGCCAGTTACGTGCGGACAGCTCGCAAACTCGGCATGCGTCCTGGCGACACGGTGCTTTACGTCGATGCGGACGACAACACCCATCATCTTCAAGTCGCAAGCATTGACCCGGACACCGGCTGGGGAACGCTTGAGTTTCCTGATCTCGCGCCGGAAGCTGCTGGTAAGGTGCTGGACGCGACCAAGGCAACGCAGCCCGAGGCAGAAGCAGGCACTCTAAACGACAAGAGCATGACGCCGCTGCGCACTCGTCAGGCTATTGACGCCGCCAAGCAGCGCGACGCGATCTATACTCCGCAAATGTTTGGAACCGTTGCACCTGGCGTTGATTGCGTGGCGTTGATCCGGCTCGCTCGTGATGCAGTAAAGCTAAAAGGCGGTGGAGTTATTTGGCTCCCTAAAATTGGCGGTGTTGGCTATGTCGTGTCGGGTCAAATTCTGGTCGACTTTAGTGACTGCTTAGTCTTGCTGGAGGATGACATAAAGCTATCCGGTACTGCTGCTGGCAGCGTTTTCCGGTTTGCTGGGTTGTCAAACACTCAGCGCATTTCAAATGTTTCTCTGGTCGGAACGAATAAGCCAAAAATCGACGGTAATGCGCTAGGCACTGCAGGATATGTATATAGCTTGGTGGATAATTTTTACTGCTGCGTAATCTTTTTATATTGCGACAACTGGTTGATCCAGAACGTTTATGCTTACAACGGCCTGGTCAACTGCATTCGCACGCACAGTTGCGGGAAGGGCCTTGATATAGACTGTGACACATCGCATGCGTTATACGACAACGGGCACTCGATAGACTTTGATCCGGCCGGCACTTCCGGCTGGGTTGAAAATAACCCGGCAACCTCGGCGTCTGTTGACATTGTTCGCCCCCGCGCTTGGAATTGCAGAGGGCTTGGTGTTGCTGCCTATGGCTCGACACGAGTCCTTGTTGATAACCCTAGAATTTGGAACTGCGGCAACGATGACGCAGGCGCTTACGCAGTCACCGGAGGTGGCATTTCAATTGAGGTGGATGTTTCTAACACTATTACCAGAGATAGCAGGGTCGTGGTTAATAACCCTCAGATTGATGACTGCTATGGTACTGGCATCGCTTGCTTTGTTCCCGGCGCTGTGGTGAATGGCGGCAAAATCGAACTAATGAAAAAGGCAGTTGTGAAGGCGGACCCTACAGGGAGAACTGGCTCTGCTTTTTGGGTGACAGGTAAAGGGTCAATTGACATTCGTGGAACTGTGCTTAGCAAATGCCAAGGTCCGTCTATTTATGGGTTGGCAGTTGGTGGTTTTTATCCATCCATCACTTTTGACGGCACCATTGAGGATGGTTTGTCCAATGCTATATTAGGCCGGGGGGTGTCTTTTATCAAACTTTCACCAAAATCTATAATTCGTCGCTGCGGAAGTTCTACGTCTAATTACATATTTATTGATAACACTGGCGCGGGGTATAACCCTCTTGGTGGACAAGTAATAATTTCTGGTACTTTTAGCGAGAACCCGGCAAACATTTCAATTAAGAGTGTTGGCGATGTTAGAATTAGAAATGCCGATCTTGTAAACAACCGCCTAACTGCTGGTGTGGGTGACCAGATTGTTACTGACATTGCAAATTTCGCGGCTGTTCAGGGTGTAGTAAATCGAGATGACAATGCTCAGACACAACGCATTGTTTCAATAACCGCGTTAGTCTCAGTTGGTATTGCTGACGGTGTAGCCGGAACATCTATATCGTCACCAGTTCGTAATCTTGCTCCAAGCCAGCCCTCCATGTTTCGGCAAGGGCAGGTTAGCGCGTCAAAGGCGTATGATCCCGCTAGTATTCCTAATGGTGCTTCCGTCAGCACTAGCGTGGCGGGGTTAACTGGCGCTGAAATGGGGGATGAAGTAGCGGCAACGTTCTCGTTGAACCTGACGGCAGGCGTTACGCTGAGTGCTTTTATGACCGCTCCCGCTACGGCGCTGTGCGTGTTTACGAACAACTCCGGGGTCGCTGTTGATCTTGGAAATGGGACGCTAAAAGCTATAGCTCGAAAGTCGTACTAATCCTTTTTTGTAGAGCTTCGCGGTTAACAGCCCGCCGTCCCTCTGCCTAGCGTTCCAAGCCTCCCGCGTGTATCTATCGCGGGAGGCTTTCCCATTTTATGGACCGCGCACCATGGCATATGATCCAGATACCCCGCCATCCCTTCTCGTCCAAGGCGTGGGCGGCTCTGTCGGCCTGCGCTTCTATGCTCACACTTGGCTTGATCCAATCGCCGATGTCCTCGCGCCTGGCTACATCACCAACGCGCAAGAATTGGGCATGCGTCCCGGCGATGCTTTCCGGTACACCAACCTGTCACTCGGCCAGTGGGCAGATTACCATCTGATTGTTGCCGACGTGACGGTCGACGGCATTGCAACGCTCGGTTTCCCCGATGTTCCCGAAGAGGCAATCCCCTACGCCGATGACGTTGATCCATCTGACCCCGGCAATTACGTCATCATGTTCTCGGGTGGACGGCAGGTTCGCGTCGACTCTGTGAATTTCTTGGCCGGCGAAGGCACGGTCATGACCTCATCCGAGGCCCAGGCAAAGGGAGGCACGAACAATGATACGCGCATGTCGCCGCTGCGCACCAGGCAGGCGATCAATCTAAATTTTGCTGCTGACCGAGCTGCGATCAAATTGCTCGACCCTGCTGTCGTCACTAGCGTTTCGCTGGCCGAGCCCGGACGCGAAGGCGTGTTTGTCTGGCGTGCCGGGGACTATGCCGCCCGCGTGGCCGCTGATACTGCCGAGGGCATTTACATCAAGGCGACGGACATTGCCGCAACTGTCGGCGCATGGGTTCGAGACTACCGCGGCGCCGTTGATATCGCTTGGTTTGGCGTTGCGCCTGGCAATAACCCGGGGCCGATGCTGGCGACGCTTTTCGCCGCATATTCGCATGTCAGCATCAGCATTCCCGGCACCTATACCAACACCACGACCGCCATCACCCTGCCTCTGGGCAAGACACTCGTTCGCGGCGCGGGAGTGGACCTGAAGCACTCGGGCTCCGGTTCGTTCAACGCCAAAGGCACCGTCGTCACATTCGGCGAGAACCCATCCGGCATCAACGCATGGGATAACAACGGCGGCGGGCGCGGCCTCGGGTTCAACTTTACCGGCGTGACTGCGGACATTGGCGGATATGGGCCGACGAAATACTCGATCCATCCCGTTCCGTCTGCCATCACCGGCACGGTTTCGGCACCGGCTGACAGCGCTTATTGGCATGCCCAGGCAATTGCAGGTTACGCCAAGAGCGCGACCACACTCACGCCGCCCGTTGGCGTGTATGCGGAGTCAAATGCTGGCGTGGCTGGCATCAATGTTTTTGGCATGAACCCGCTCTGCAATGACAATGGATTTGCGGCCACGCTGATCGGCATTGAGGTGGACATAAACATCAAGAATACTGCCTCCAATGCCATTGGCCTTTATCTCATCGGCGACAGTCTGGGCGAGGGGACGGGCTTCACCAAGGCGATCGAGATTGCGCCGATCGGCATCAGCGGGCCTTTCCGGTGGGACGTTGGGACTTATATCCAGAACGGGGCTGTCAAGATCGCCCTTTCGGCCGGCGCGCTTGGACTCGCTCCAAATACCGCCAGCTCGTCTATTGAGTGGCGATATGTGAATGGGTCCGGTGCTGACAGGCTGGGTGGGCAAGTCTTTGCCGACACCATGGGCAATACCCACCTGCAGGGAAACCGGGATGGCGGCGCGCTCTATCTGGAAAGCTGGGGGTCGGGCGTCTACAAAACTAACATCGGCATGGCGGCCGGCCTTACCTCGATCAACGGCGCCCCCTTCGAGCACCCCTTGAGCGTTCTTGGATCAACCAAGCTCAACGGCCAGGTCGGCTTTCAGGGTAACAACCCAATGGCCAAGCCCACAGTGTCAGGCTCACAGGGCGGCAATGCAGCGCTGATTTCTCTGATTGCCGCCTTGACCAATTACGGACTGATTAACAACCTGACCACCGCATAAGAGGACAATATGCAGATCACAACGCGCCCCGAAGACACGTATTCTATCCTGGCCAGCCAGCGCAACGCAGCGCTGGATCAGGTGGCGACAATGTACGCCGAGATGGTCGCGCTCAAACGCGCCTTGGCCGAAGCGCTGGAATTGAAAGCCGACGACGCCAAGGCCGGAGAAGGCGAAACGCAGTGACGTTTCATTTCACCAAAAAGCAAATGGTCGCCACCGACATCATCGGTGGTGATGCTACTCATATCCTGCTGTTTGGCGGGTCGCGCTCGGGCAAGAGCTTCTTTGCCGTTCGCGCCCTATTCGCTCGAGCTATCTACTGCCCCAACTCCCGGCACCTGATCGCGCGCTTCCGCCTATCGCACGTCAAGGCTTCGGTCATTGCCGATACCATCCCCAAAGTCATTGAACTTTGCTTCCCTGAATTGAAGGGATCGATCCAGCACCTCAAGTCCGAGAACCACTACAAGCTGCCGAACGGCTCTGAGGTTTGGTATGCCGGCCTCGACGACAAGGACCGTACCGAGAAGATCCTTGGTATGGAGTTCGCGACGCTTGATCTGGAAGAATGCTCGCAAATCCCATGGGCATCGCGCGAAACGCTGATCACCCGCCTTGCTCAAAAGACAAGCCGGCCAAACCCGGAAGATATGGACGGCAAGAAGGGCCTACCGCGTCTGCCCGGGCTGCGGCTCAAGGCTTATTACACGCAAAACCCGCCTAACAAGAACCACTGGACCTATAAGCTTTTCATCGAGCGCAAGTCGCCAGACACCAGCCGGCCCGTTCCTGATCCGGCAAATTACAATTTCCTCAAGATGAACCCCGACGATAATGTCGAGAACATTGCCGATGGCTATGTCGAGACGGTTCTCGGCGGGCTATCCGAGCGCCAGCAAAGGCGATTTCGCTATGGTGAGTTCGGCGATTTGGGCGAAGCGGCGCTCTGGTCATACGAGCTGATTGATCAGCAGCGCATCGGCGAGACGGAAGAGGTCGACATGAGCGACTTCATCCGTGTTGTCGTGGCCGTCGATCCTTCGGGCGCCAGTAGTGTTGATGACGCGCATCGTGACGAGATCGGTATCGTGGCGGCCGGACTGCGCGCCAACGGCAAGGTGCTGGTGTTGGAAGATGCCACTATGAAGGGCTCGCCTGGCGAGTGGGGCAAGACTGTCGTTCAGGTGTTCGAGCGCTGGGGCGCTGATCGCGTGGTCGGCGAAACCAACTTCGGCGGCGACATGGTTCGGTTCGTCGTCCAGTCGGCGGCGGCGGAAGCCCAGATCACCGTTCCTTACCGGGCTGTGTTTTCAAGCCGCGGCAAATACCTTCGAGCCGAACCGATCGCCGCGCTCTATGAAGCGGCCAAGGTCGAGCATATGCCTGGCCTTAAAGCGCTCGAAGACGAAATGGTTCTGATGACGACTTCTGGATATGCCGGCGAGCGGTCCCCCAACCGCGTTGACGCTGCCGTCTTCGCGATAACCGACCTGTTCCCAACGGTGATCAAAAAGGCTAATGCTGAGACATCGGCGCAAAGGCACACCACGCCACAAGTCAACCTCGGCCATTCTCAAGCGAAACGGGCCGGCAAAAGGAGATAGGCGATGGGCGGCGTGAAGAACAACAAGAGCGGCGGCGGGGGCATTCTTGGCTCAAAGAGCGCTGGCGCTGTCAGCGCAGCCATGGCGGCGGCCAGCCCAACGCCAGTGACCGGCGAATATGCCGCTGACAAGCCCGCGATCATGCCGGTTTACAACTCACCAGCCCAGATCGAGTCTGCCCGCAAGCGTCGCGAGGCGGTCATCACGCGGTCGGGTCGATCATCGACCAACCTCGTCGGCAATCCCGGCACGCAGGCGTACCAGTCCAGTTTTCTCGGAAGCACCGCATAATGTCCGACTCCCGCGCCGATGAACTGACTGCAATCTCGGGCTCGCTGTTCTCCGACAAGCGCCATTGGGATTCCATGTCGCAAGAGATTGCCGAGAACTTTTACCCCATCCGCGCGGACTTCACCTCCGAGCAGCACCTTGGCAGCGACTTCGGCGCGCATCTGTCGGACTCGTTCCCGGTCAACTCCCGCGAAACGCTGGGCAACGCCATCGACTCCATGCTGCGCCAGGGTGAATGGTTCGAAGTCGGGACCGGCGACGAAGAGCGGGACAAGCGGCCAGCCAATGCCGTAGCGCTCAAGACTGCAACGCAGGCCCTTCGCAATATCGTCCGCGATCCCCGCACTGGCTTTGATGTCGCAACCAAAGAGGCGGATCACGATTGGGTCGCGTTCGGTAATCCCGTCCTGTCATGGGAAGAGGCGCCGTCGCGCAACCATCTGGTAACGCGCTGCTGGCACCCCAAGCTCTGCGCATGGATGGTCGACGATAGCGGCAAGGTCAACGCGCTGCATCGCAAGATGAACATGCAGGCCCGCAACATCAAACAGAAGTTCAAAACGGGAAAATGGACCGGCAAGCTGCACGAGGATATCGAGCGCTGCGCCACCAAGGAGCCGACCAAGACTTTCCCCATCGTGCATATCCTGATGCCGATCGAGGAACTGTACGGCGACGACCACAAGATGCTGCGCAAGCACAAGCATGGTTTTATCTCGGTCTATATCGACCCGACCCATCGCGAAATTCTGAACGAGCTGGGCAGCAAGACTTTCAACTATGTCGTGCCGCGGTATCGCACGCTGTCAAACCTGCCTTGGGGTTTCTCGCCGGCCGCCATCAACTCGCTGCCCGATGCCCGCATGCTTCAAGCCATGGCTATTGTCATTCTCGAGCAGGGCGAAAAGGCTGTCGATCCCCCGATGGTTGGCGCGTCCGACGTGTTCGTGCGTGATATCAACCTCTATGCAGGCGGCTTCACGTCGGTTGATCTCGATGAAAACCGTGACATTCGCAACGCCATGCAGGTAATCGAAACCGGCCAAGGCATTCAAACCGGGCTGCAGCTCAAGCAGGACGTGCGTTCGCTGCTCGCCGAAGCATGGTTGCTGAACAAGCTCTATCTGCCCAACGTGCGCGAAATGCGCGAGCTGGAAGTCATGGTCCGCACCGAAGAGTTTCGCCGGGCCGCTTTGCCGTTCTTCAACCCCATCGATAGCCAGTACCATTCGCCGCTGCTGGGCGTGGGTTTCGAAATGGCCGTCAACCTGGGCTATATCGATCCGCGCATTTTTCCCGAAGAGCTGCAAGAGCAGGACGTTGCTTTCACCTTCACCAGCCCGCTCAAGGATGCCGAAGGCCAAAAGGTCGTGGCATCGTTCGAGAAGTCGGTCCAGCTCGTCGCTGCCGGCGCGCAGGGCGACGCTTCCATTGCCAAGCTGTTCGACATGCGTCGTGCCACGATCGACGCTGTGCGCGGTGCTGGCGCTGAACCCGAATGGTTCAAGACCGATGACGAGCAGGAGGAAGAAAAGGTGAAGGGCGATCAGGTCAATGATCTGCTGCAGACGGCCAATGTGCTGCAGACTGGCGCCGCTGCCGCCGCTGACGTGAGCAATGCCACGATGGCCGCTCAAGCTGCGGGGCTCGCATAATGCCCGGGCCTTACACCGACACCGAGCGGGATGTTCTTATCGATGCGATCCTTGCTCGGTTTGACCTGATCGAGCCCGACCTGTCGCAAGCCCTGCTGGATATCGGCGCGCTCCAGACGGACAACACGACCAATATCTCCAACATTGAAATGCTGCAGACTGGTGCCGTCGATCTTTCCTCTCGGATCGATGCCGTTGAAGGCGTGACGATCCCCGCCGTTGATACGCTGCAAGACGACATGGTGAATGTCATTCGCTCTGCGCGGCGGCGCCAAGAGAACGACCCGGCGCAACTGGGCAAGTCGCAAATCGTTCAGCGCGTGGCGATCGAACAGGTGCGTCGTCCCGATGGCAGGATGGCCCAGCGCGTGGTTAATCCCCGGTAACTTCCATATCCCGCCTGTTTCCGCTATGCGTTGAGACGGGAGGCCCCACATTGAAGATCGACCCCGACCTTAAAATCTCCGAAGCCGATGTGTTCGCCGTGCGCTCTTGCATGACGGGCACCGCATCCGCCGATCAGCAGCAGCGCGCAATGCAATGGATTGCTGGCTCGGCCTGCGCCTTGTTCGAACCCGAATACGAGCCTGGCGAGCGTCCCCTTGCCAGCGCTCATCGAAGCGGTCGCCGCTATGTCGGCCTGCTGCTGTCCATCATGAAAGAACCCGCGATCTTGGAGCATGCCCAAAAGGCTGACAAAGACGCGCTCACCAAGCGAAGAGGCACAAAATGAAATTCAATATCTCACAGCCGCTATGGATGCCGGCAGATGAAGGCGCTGGCGGCGGCGAGGGTGGCGCGGAGAAGGTCGAAGGCGCTGCCGACGCTGGTGCCGATAAGGGCGGGGCTTCATTCCTCGCCAATGCCGATGACCCTGCTGCTGTCGATAAGGCCATCGCGGCGCCGGCTGACTGGCCCGAGGATTGGCGCGACAAGCTGGCCGGCGAAGACAAGGACTTCCGCAAGCGCCTTGATCGCGTTGCCTCAATGGCTGACTTCTCCAAGTCCTACCGCGAAGCCGAAAAGAAAATCACGGGCGGCAAGAAGGGCGTCGTTGCGCTTGATGAGCCAATGCCCGACCCCGAGAAAGACCCGGAAGGCTTGAAGGCTTGGCGCGAAGCCCGCGGCGTTCCTGCTACGCCCGAGGATTACGCCATCCCCGATACCGTCAAGGATTTGGTGACGGATGCCGACAAGCCGCTGATCGCCGCATTTACCTCAAGCATGCACCAGAAGGGCATATCGGCCGCGGCTGTTGGTCCGGTCATGGAATGGTATTTCGAGCAGCAGCAAGCCGGGCTCGACGAAACGATTGCCAAGGACAAGGAACTGAACGAGTCCTTGCAAGAAGAGCTACGCGGTGAATGGGGCAGCGAGTTCCGAGCCAACTCAACATTGGCGAAGCGCATGGGCGAGAAGCTGTTCGGCGATCTGCCATGGACGGAAGCCCGTATGCCAGATGGTCGACGCCTCGGCGATGTTCCAGCCATGCTTCGCGCCCTGGCTTCCGCTGCGACTGCAGAATTCGGCGACGTGTCGTTTGCCGGGGAACAAGCCGCGAGCAAGACGGTCGCGCGTGAAGCTGAAATCCGCGAAATCATGCGGACGGATTTTGATCGATACGACAACGACCCGGCAATGAAGGCTGAGTTTCAGCAGATCACCGAGGCCAAACAGAAGCGCGACGCAGTTCGCCGCTAAGCCGTATTGCCAAAACAATGAGCATCGCTTAATGGTGATGCTCATTAACGCCCCACGTCAGCGCCGAGGCGCTTGCCAGACAACCCGCAATGCGGCGCTGGCTAAACCCGGACAACCTGCACAGCACGGCTAATCCCCCTGTTCATGCCAAGGAGTCCGGTCAATGACCGTCCAAGCTCAAGTAGCAACCTACCGCACCGAATACGTTCAGGCTTTCGAAGCCCGCAAGTCGGATCTCGCCGCTCTCGCCACGACCAAGGAAGTCATGTCCTCGGGCCTGACCGCAACGTTCCTCGTCGCTGGCTCCGGTGGTGCATCCGCTGTTACCCGCGGCCAGAACGGTCTGATCCCATACGGCGCCAACGCCAACAACCAGATCACCGCGACGCTGGTTGAAAAGCATGCCCCGTTCGAAATGACCGGCTTCGATATCTTTGCCTCGCAGGGTGATCAGAAAAAGATCATGCGCGACAACTCGATCGCCGTGATCAACCGTGAAATCGACGACACCATCCTTGCCGAGCTGGCCAACGCTACGCAGGACGTCGGCACCGGCACGATGACCCTGGCCACCATTGCGACGGCTGTTGCCGTGCTTGGCCAGAACGACGTGCCGATCGAAGAAGAAAACAACATGTTCGGCATCATGTCGCCGGGCGCCTGGGCCTATCTGATCCAGCTCCCGACGTTCTCTTCGTCCGATTACGTCGACATGAAGCCGCTGTCTGGTCCTGCCCGCAAGATGGTTCGCTGGGCCGGCGTGAACTGGATCCGCTCTTCGCGTGTTCAGGGCCTCGGCACTGCAAACGAATTTCTCTACATCTGGCACCGCAACGCTCTCGGCTATGCAGTGAACCTGGGCGAAGAGAAGATCACCCTTGGCTACGAGGAAAAGCAGCAGGTTTCGTGGACCAACGGCACGATCTACCATGCGGCCAAGATCCTGCAGAACTCGGGCATCATCAAGATCACCCACAACTCCAGCGCGATCGTTGCCACCTGATCGGTTCTGATCATCGCCTCGGCCTTCGGGCCGGGGTTTTCAACTGAACTGGCTACCGAAAAGGAAACATGGCCATGGCTTATAGCGTTCAAAATCCCCCAGCTCTCGTTTATCAGGCCGTTGGCGGCATGGTGCGTCACTGGGTTTACAAGTCTCCCGATGCTGCTGCTGTCGTTGCCGCTGCCGGTTATTTTACCAACGGTCAGAAGCTCGGCCTTAAGATTGGTGATCTGATTGAAGTCATCAACACCACTGGCAATATCTCCACGCTGCATCAGGTTTCGGCTGTTGGCCTGACCACGACCGACATCAACGATGCGACCGTGATCAACCAGACCGACACCAACTAACAACCCGGCTTCGGTCGGACGCTTTCGATCGTGGTGTGCCTCTGCTACAGATCGAATGGCCAGGGTTCCGAAAGGGCTCTGGCCTATTTTCATTAAGAGGTCGCTGCAATGTCCAACACCCCCAAGCTACTCTCGGCCCGCTACATGGGCTCTGCTGAAACCGAGCGCTCGTATTTCCATGTTGAGGTCGATGCCGACGTTTCGCTGCAAGATATCCTGACCCCTGCATTTTGGGGCCACCACGCTTCTCGCGTGAAGCGCGGCACGCTGATCGATGTGATCCGCCGCGATCTGACCCTTGATGTGCAGCTCCGCGTTCTCGAAACCGGCAAGGGCTTCGTCAAGGTTCGCCCCATCCGCGTTTATGAAGATGAGGCCGCTGCTGCCCAGATCGCCGAAACTGCGGCGCGCATTGAGCAGATCAATGCCGATGACACCGTAGAAAACGAAATCTTGCCTGCTGATTTCTACAAGATCAGCCACGTCGCGCGCGGCGCCAAGGCTGGGTTCGTCGTGATCTACAAGCCGACCGACACTCGCATTGCCGAGGCTGTTGCGCTGCGCCCCGACGCCGTGCGCCTGGCGCTGGCCCATGCCAAGCAGCTCGGCATTGATCTCACTCCTGTCCCGAAAGCCGAGGAAATGGTCGAATGACGACAAAGCTCAAGCTCTACAATCTCGCGCTGGGGACGTACATCGGCACCCAGCGCCTCGCCAACCTGACCGAGAACGTAGCATCGCGCTACGCTCTCGACGACGTATTCGACAGCAGCGTTCAATACATGCTCGAGCAAGGGCTGTGGAAATTCGCGCTCAAGACGATCAACCTCACTTCGCTTCGCGTTGAAGCCGCTGCCCATCGCTCTTGGGTCTATCCCCTGCCCGCCGACTTTGTACGCCTGGCCCGCATATCGAACGACAAACGGCTCGACGTGAATGGCCAGCTCGAAGATTTTCTTGAAGAAAACGGGTTTGTTTACACCGACAGCGATCGGCTTTGGATTCAGCACGTCTCGAATGACGAAACGCATGGCCTGAACTTCGACCTGTACCCAGCCAATTACGAGCAGGCCGTCGCGTCCTGGCTGGCCTATCAGTCGCTCTTGCCGGTCAACAAGGATCGAGGCGACCGCGCCGATCTCCTGAAACTGCATGAACGAACCTTGAGCAATTCGCGCCGGCTCGATGCTGTCGACGAAGCGGTCAAGGCCAAGCCCAGTGGCCGGTGGCCCGCGGCGCGCGGTCGCGTAAGCGGCTATCTCGGAACGACCCGCTAACCCAAGGAGCGCACGCTTTGCCCGAAATCCTTTATCACTCAATGGCTGTGGGCGTGGTGGATGCTGACAAGCTCCATCGTGTGGATCTTGAGCGGATGCGCTTGGCGGCCGAAGAGCAAACCAATCTGGTCTGCGATGTCGTCGGCAAAGCGTTTCTCCGGCCCGGGCTGCAGCATATCGGGATGGCGCATAGCGCGGGCTATCAGCGATTGATCCCGTTCTATGCTGGCGAGCTGCAAGGGTATGGGCTTTGCCTCACGGCCAACGCGCTCAAGATACTGGATGGCGACGCGTTCGTTTCCCGGCCCGCTGTCACGACAGCCGTGGTGAATGGGGATTTTACCGGTGCGGGCGGGTGGACGCTCGGGACTGCGGCGGGAACGTCGGTGAGCTACGTGTTCAGCCAGTTCTTGCGCATGGCTGCGTTCGGGCGGGGGGCGCGAGCCACGGCTCGGCAAGAGGTTTCCGTCACTGGGGCCAATATCGGCAAAGAGCATGGCCTGCGTATCGATATGAATATCGGCACGGTTCGCATCCGTGTCGGTTCGACTTTGGGCGGGCAGGAATACGTTCGCGAAACGCCACTGCGCCGAGGCTTCCATTCGCTGGCTTTTATCCCAACGGGCAATTTCTTCATTGAATTTTCAATGACCAGTCCTCGCCCGATCTACATCAACGCTGTTACGGTCGAGCCTGCCGGCGACGTTGTGCTACCCACGATATGGGCCGAAGACGATCTGCAGTATATCCGTCATGACCAATCGCTCGATGTGATGTTCCTCGCCTGCGAAGGGCGAATGACCCAGCGCATTGAAACCCGCGGCGACAATTCCTTTTCGGTCTGCGACTTCATCACCGATGACGGCCCGTTTGCTCTTGGCCAAGTGACCGGCGTGAAGCTAAAGCCCAACGTAACTGAGGGGGAAGGAAATCTGGATTCCAATATCCCGTTCTTCACCCCTGACCATGTTGGCACGCTGTTCCGCGTTTTCCACGAAGGCCAGAAGATCGACACCTATGTTTCGGCCGATGGCGAGTTCTCTCCGACGATCATGGTGACGGGCATCAATGAGCCCGATTACAACGAACGCGGATGGAGCTACACGATCAGCGGGACGTGGGCCGGCACGCTCAAAGTGCAGCGCTCGTTCGATGGCGATGATGTCGAATTCCACAATTTCCGCAAGGCGTCTGGAACGGCTGATCAGAACATCACCGCCAACGTCGCCAACGTTTCGAACGACGACAACGAAGACAACGCGATCGCCTATTATCGCATCGGGTTTGAGCCTGGCACCTATGTCAGCGGCACTGCCCATATCGAGATCTTCTACAATGGCGGCGGCGGTTTTGGTGTTTGCCATGTGGGTACTTACGTTTCGCCAACGCAGGTCAATATCGACGTCATCAAGCCATTCAAGGGCACGACGTTCTCTGACAACTGGCGTGAAGGCGCGTGGTCCGAGGCACGCGGCTGGCCGACAAGCCTTGCCTTCCATGAGGGACGGCTGTGCTTGGCTGGCTATGACGCCTTTTGGGGTTCGGTGTCTGACGCATACGAATCCTTTGACGAGGATTATGTCGGCGATGCTGGCCCGCTCCTGCGCTCGATCGCCTTGGGTGGGCGCAACACGGCGCGCTGGCTGGTGTCGATGGGCAATCTCATGCTCGGCACAAGCAGCCTAATCGCTTCGGTGCGCGGATCTTCCCTTGACGAAATCATGACCCCGGAAAACTTCGGCATCCGCAAGCAGGATAAGGTCGGCGCTGCTCGCGTCAGCCCGGCGCTGCTGTCAGATGATCGGGCGCTGTTCGTCGAGTCCGAGGGACGCGCGTTGTTCGAGCTGACCTATGCCTCGGACAAGGGGAAATACAGGGCAACCGAGTTCTCGCGCCTCACGACCAATCTGTTCAAAACCGGCGTCACCGATATCGCCGTGCAGAACCGGCCAGATCAACGCATCTGGATCACAACCGGGGGCAGCGATACCATCTGCATCGTGTTCAATCCCGGCCAGGAAGTGGTGGCCCATGTCGTCGTTGCGCTCGACAGCCCGCAAGACCTGATCGAAAGCGTCATGACCCTGCCGGGCACGGCTGGCCAGGACCGGGTTTTGATGTCGGTGCGCCGCGTGGTCAACGGCGTCACGACGCGCCGGATTGAGCGCATGGCGCTTGATCTTGAGACAGTGCCGGCCGCCATCACCAAATGCCTTGATGCTCATGTCGTGTTCGGCGCTGGCAATGCGACAGTTTCGCTGCCCCATTTGATCGGGCGCACGGTCTGGGCGTGGGTCGATGGTCATTATGTGGAAGACGAAAGCGGGGCGCCTGTGCCGTTTGTCGTGTCCGGGGCTGGGACTATAACCCTGCCGTCCGCTCCCGCCGTGGGCGGCTGCGCTGGCCTGCCCTATCGTGGCCGCTACAAATCGGCGAAGCTTGAATACGGCGACGGCGGCAACACATCGGTCATGCGCAACAAGCAACTGACCAGCATTGGCTTGCTGCTTGCGGATTATTGCCGATCAGGGGTCAGGTTTGGCAGCGAGTTTGATAATCCCAATCATCCGCTCTTCAACCTGCCGTCGACTTACAACAGTGTGCCGATACCCTCCGACATCATTCTTGGGCCTGGGCCAACTGAACTGACCAATCCCGTTGACGCGCCTGTCACGCTCGACGCTCGCATGTGCATCGAAGTCACGAAGCCCGCATCCATCTTGGCGCTGGTCATGGGCTTCGGCGGGCATGGCGGATAATGGACGTCATCAAGCTCTCGCCAGACATCATCGGGCAATACATTGACGGGGGAGTCGACTTCCCCGTCATCGTTTATGGGGGCGTTGAAAATCGATCCGTCCTCGGGGTCGGCGGGCTGTGCTGGACGGACGGGCAATGCTTCGCCTGGCTCGACGTGTTCGGCGATATGTCCGCTCATTCATTGGTCCTGTTTCGCCAAGCGCGCCGCATGCTAAAGGTGGCGAGGCAACTGGGTGAAACCGAAGTGTTCGTCTATCGTGATGAGCATCCCAATTCGGCAAAGCTGCTGGCCATGTTGGGGTTTGAACCAGCCGGGTTCCATGAAGCGATCGGCAAGGAGATTTTTCGATGTCAGGTCTAGAAGTTGTAGCACTCGGTGCATTGGTCGGCGGCGTCGCCAGCGCCGGGGCGACAATCTATGCCGGCAACGAAACCCGCAAGGCGTCGAACGAAGCGGCCAAGCGCACGGTGACGGCGGGCAAGGATGAGTTTGCTGCATCCCAGCGCGAGGCCGAAGAGCGCAAGCTTGAAGGCGCATTGGTCCTGTCTCGCCAGCAAGCGGCAGCGGCGGCATCGGGCGGCGGCGGCGAGGATGACGCGCCGACAATCAGCCGCATCATGACCGAAACCCGCAAGCGCATTGATTATGGCGTCGCCTCTACCCTGGCCGGGGGCCGCAATCGTCAGCAGAACATGCTCGACCGGGCGGATGCGACGCGCAAGAGCGGCAACGCCTCGTTTCTTGGATCGATCTTCACCGGAATTGGACAGGCTTCGGAAGCTGTCGCAGGAGCATATTGATGGCCAAGATACCCTCGCCGTATTCGATCTCTGGCCCGGAGAGCATGCGCCCGCAAGCGCCCGCGCCTGTCGCCGACACGTCTGGCCTGACTGCTGGTGTGCAAAACCTGATCGGCTCCGGGCAGCGGATCATTGCCAAAGAGCAGGAAAAGCAAAGCCTGATCGATGTGGCTGCTGCCGAAGCCTACTCGACGAAAACGTTCTTGGAGATCGAGAACGAATTTCAGCAGGACGGCGACTATGCCACGATGGGCGATCGGGCAGCGGCCAAGACGCAGGAGGCCACCAATGCGGCGGCCGAGCTGATCCGCAACCCACAGACCCGGCAGCGCTGGCTTGCCCAGTCCGAGCCTGAACGCCTGCGCCGCGCCGACTCCATTGGCGACATCGGACGCAACAAGGCCAACGAAGCCGAGCGCGTGAACTTCCTGGGCTCGCTTGAAAGCTATGGCACCGTGCTTTCCGAGCCGACCATTGACCCTGCGATCAGGGACAAGGCGCGGCGCGATTTGGACGCGACCATCACGGAAGCTCAAACGAGCGGCCTGCTCGACGCATCGCAAGCGGCTCAAGCTCGCGACACTTACATCAAGAAATCCGAGCAGCAGCTTTCGATCAATACCGCCGACATGCTGATCCGCTCTGGCCGTCAAGACGAAGTGCTGTCCGGCACCGGCATTGTCTCGACCGGCGACCCCCTGACTGACGCCCGCACGCAAGTCTCGCTGCCCATCGTGACGGGCGAGGGTGTCAATGTCGCCGACGTCAATCCGGTTGTGCTGACGCGCTTCGAGCAGGTGCAGTCCACCTTCGGCAAGCAGGTTCCGATTATCTCCGGGGTGCGCTCGCCAGATCATAACGATGAGGTCGGCGGCGCCAGCAACTCGCGTCATGAGCAGGAGAACGGCGGCGACGCGATCGACCTCGACGTTTCGAACCTGTCCAAAGAGGAGCGGGTCAAGCTGATCGAAACCGCCTCGGCAATGGGCTTCAACGGAATCGGCGTCTACAACAATTCCATCCACCTCGATACTGGCGCAAAGCGCGTTTGGGGTCCGTCCCATCATGGCGATAGCGTGCCAGCCTGGGCCAAGGATGCGCTCGACCGGCACACTAGCGGCGCCATCACCGAAGTTCCTGTCGGCGTTGCGGCCAATGTTGATCCCCGATTTGCCTCACTGGACTATCAGCAGCGCTCGGCCCTGTTCGATCAGGCCAAGCAAGCCCGCGTTCGCGAAGATATGGAAATGCAGACTGGCCTCGAGCTGACAGCCGAGAACGCGCCGGCCGCCATTGCCCGAACCGGCACCTATGAGAATGGCTTGCCCACGGCCAACGAATACGTGCGGGCATATGGCGCTCAAGAGGGCATGCAGAAATGGGAAGCCTTCGACGCTTCGGTCAAGGTTGCGCAGGACTCGTTCTCGATGCGAACCATGTCCGACGAGCAGATCAACGCTCTGGTCGAGCAGGCGACGCCAACCGACAACGGCGACGGCGCGGCGCTGCAGGAAAAGGTCTTTCAGCAAACGGCGGCAGCGGCCAAGGCCACGCTCGACGCCCGGGCTGAAGATCCCAACCTCTATGTCCAAGAGGTCTTTCCCGCTGTCGGCCAAGCATGGGAGCGAGCGACTGCCGACGATGCCACGCCGGTTGCATTCAGCCAGGCGCTGACGGTGACGGCGCTGGCGCAAGAGCAGCTTGGCGTTTCCCAGCCTCAATTACTGCCCAAGGCCATGGCGACCAATGGCGCCAAAATGTTCAATGACGCCACGCTGACCGACGAAGAACGTCTCGGCGCGCTGACGGGGCTGGTCATGGCAACGAACAAGCCCGAGCAGCAAGCCCAGATATTCGAGCAGATGGTCGCGGCCGGCGTGCCGGAAACCACGCGCAAGGCGATGGATGCTCTGGCCCGCGGCGATCGGGGGGCAGCGCAGCGCTTGTTCGCCGCTTCGATGGTCAAGGACATGCCCAACAAGGTCGGCGATATCACCGACGCCCAGATCAATCAGGAAATTCAAAGCGCAGTTTTCGACACCGGCCAGATCGGCGATGTGGCGTATGACCTGACCTATGGCGCCGGCCAGAATTTCAATGACGCCATCACCGATACCTCGCTCATGACCAACTCGGTCAAGATGCGGCTCATGGATGGAACCGCGGGCGGCAATCTCCAGCGAGCGATCGACATGACGGTCAAAGACGTGTTCGGCGATGTGCAGGTTGTGACCGGCTCGTCATCGGGCGGCAAGGCCGGCATGAAACTCCTGCTGCCCAAGGATGCCGAAGTCGCCACCTATCAGGCCGGGTTCGATGCCCTGCTCGGTGAGGTCGGCGAAAAGCTGGCGATTGATCTTGAGCGCGACGCGGGCGACGCCCCAACCGAGGGCAGCCAAGCGGCAATCGCCGATGCGGCCATCAGCAACTATGTCGAGCAAACTCTGTCGTCGGGCTATTTCACCGGGGCCGGTGACGGGCTGTTCAAGTTCATGGACCCCAATGCTGGTGCTCCAGTAGAGAACCAAGCGGGCGAGCCGCTGACGTTCACGCTTGATGAGGTGTTGGCGGCCGGCGCTACATCGGCGACACTGGCCGCGCCCCGTCGCAATCCTGCTCAAGCCGCTGGCGCCGCTGCTGGCGCTGGCGTCATCCGTCCCCCCGAGGTTCAGTAATGGCCACATTCTCCCGCCCGCCTGCCAGTCGCTCCGTTGATCGTATGGCGCGGCTGCAGCGCGTCATGGAAATGCCTTTCGGCGGGGAGGGCTTGGGCGGTGAGCTGCGTAACGCTGTCGATCAGATCATCCCCGGCGCGCTGACCACGCCAGGGCTCGGCACCGTCGTTCGTGAGGCCAGCATCCCCGCTGGCAATACCGCGCCGAACATGGGCGGCGTCGTTCCCAATCCGGTCGATACGCTGGGCCGGCTGGCGCAAAACGTGGGTGGCATGATCCGCGGCGACGAAGCCCAGCCATCCATGAGCCAAGAGGATTACAAGGCGTCCCCCTACTTTCGAACTGAAATCCCGTTCGAAGAGGGCATGACCGAGGATCGTGCGGCGGCGCTGTCCACGTTCTACGACAAGCGCAAGGTCGCTGAGTTCTTCGCGAGCAAGCGTCCGATCTCATCGTTCCTCGGCCAGTTCGCTGGCCAGGCGCTCGACCCTATCAACTATGTGCCGGTGTTTGGTCCCGGCGCACAGACAGCGGCCAAGGCTCGGCTCGGCACCATAGGCGGGCGGCTGCTGGTCGGCGCGTCCGATGCGGCAATCAACACGGCAGCGTTCAGCGTTTTGACCTCGGGGCTGCGCGAAGAGTTCGGCGATGATGTTTCATTCGGCGCCATCGTCAATGAAGTGGCCATGTCGGCGCTGGTCGGCGGCGTGTTCTCTGGCATTTCGCCTGTCGTCAAAGCCGCATGGGGCGCAACGGCTGGCCGGGGCAAGGCGCAAGCGCTGGCCAAGGAAGCATCCCGCCTTGCCGATATCCGTTCCATGCAGGAAAGCCGGGCGGTGCTGGGCGAGGTCGCCGGCTCAATTGCCGAGACTGGCGACATTGCGCCGCTCACGCCCAATAGTCAGGCTGTCGTCGACCGGATCACAACGGAAGTTTCTAGCCGTGCGGCGGCAGCGCGGGCGCTGGACGGGCAAACGGCCTCTGTCCGCACCGATGCCCCGGTCGCCATCACTCCCAGCGGCCAGCGCGTCAATGTGCAGCCGGAAGTGGTCGACGCTTCAACCCTCGTCCGCGCCTCTGGCGATCTGCAGGTTCGCAACCGATCGACGGCGGCCAGCTCGCGCCAGGTTGAGGATATCGCGATCAATCTCGACCCGGCCCGGCTCATGCCTTCGGTCGATGCTGACAGCGGGGCGCCCATCGTCGGCCCAGACAATATCGTCGACAGCGGCAATGGTCGGGTCATGGCGATCAACCGGGCATATGATGCCTATCCCGATCGGGCCAAGGCGTATCGGGACTCGCTGATTGCTGCTGGCTACAATCTCGACGGCATCGAACGCCCGGTGCTGATCAATCGGCGCACGACGGATTTGACGCCAGAAGCGCGGGCGCTGTTCAATGCCGAGGCCAACGCGCCGCGCGCCGCGCAAATGTCGGCGGTCGAGCTGGCGTCTATGGATCGCAATGCGCTCGACGGCTCGCTTGATATCCTCGACGCCTCGCCGCTGTCGTCTGCCGGCAACCGGGCGTTCACCTCGCGCTTTCTCTCCAACCTGCCAGTGTCGGCGCGCGGCGCACTAGTCGATGGAAACGGCAATCTTAATGCGGATGGCTTGCGCCGCGTCGAAAACGCCCTGGTCGCGCTGGCTTATGGTGACGTCGATGCCGGCGTGCTGCAGCGGTTCGCCGAATCCGTTGATGACAACACGCGATCGATCGTCGGCGCCATGTCCGACGTTGCCGGCCAGTGGGCTCGCATGCGCCAGGCCATCAAGCGCGGTGATATCTCCCCCGAATTCGACATGACGCCGGAGCTGACCGAAGCGCTGCGCCGCATCGGTGCTTGGCGCGAACAAGCCAAGGCTGAAAAGCGGCCAGTAGGCGTGGTGATCAAGGAAGGCATGGGCCAGCTCGATATGCTGTCGGGCGAAGTCTCGCCGGAAACGCAGGCCATGATCGCAGCGTTCTACAAGACCAACGCCTTTAACCAAGCGCAGGGCCGCGAGACAATCGCCACGTTGCTTGGCCGCATGGTCGAAGCCGCCGAAGAACTGGGCCGCCCGCAACTGTTTGAAACCGCCGACGTCGGCAAACTGGAGATCATTCGCAATGCAGCAGTCAATGAACAAGGGAACCTCTTCACGCCTATCGGTGCTGTCGATGGCATTGAAGCGGACGGCAGCCTCGACCGGGCAGCTTCGAATGCAGCGGATCGCCAAGACAATCGATCAGGAACTCCAGAAGCGGGATCAATCGCCGCCCGCATGAAGGATCGGTTCTCGGCTGCTGGGCGTCCTGCCGATGAGGCGCGCGCCACGGCCGAGCTGGTAGATGCGTTCTATACCCAGCAAGCGGATCGTCTGGGCATATCGGTTGATGAGCTTGAGGCACGGTTCGGTTTGCCCGAAGTGCGGGGTGGCGGCGACGTTCCTGCGGCTGCACTAAACCAGCCCGCCTATCACGGCACGCCGCACCTGTTCGAAAGCTTCTCGACTGAGAAGATCGGGACGGGTGAAGGCAATCAGGCTTACGGCTGGGGGCTGTATTTCGCGAGCAGCAAGGAGGTTTCGCAGTGGTATCGCGAGACTCTTGCAAAAACGATTGTGAAATTCGACGGAAAGGCTTTTGACGCGGAGGCGTCTATTGATGATTGGTCCCTTGAAAATGGCGCCCTTTCTGAGATTGACGCATTTGGCGGCGATATAGACGTCGCGCTGGATAGTTTACGCCGCGATGCGGAATATAATTCCGGCACACCTCGCGGCGACAGGAAAGCGGGCGTTGCTGGCTGGATCGAAGCTAATCGAGGAAAAATCGAGGTTGTGAAACAAGGGCGTCTATTTGAGGTAGATGTTCCAGACGATGATGACCTCCTGAACTGGGATGGGTCTTTGGGCGAGCAGCCTAAAAAGGTTCAAGCCATTCTTGCCGATTTTGGAATTGTTCCGCGCGGCGCGTCCGAGTGGAAAAACTTTGATGGTGAGGCCGATGCGCCGATCATTGTTGATCAGTATGGATCCGAAATTGTCGATAAGGGCGATAAGTTTTCTGTCTATGGGATGACTAGCGATAATCGCGCGGTTCATTTGGGCGATCCTAAGACACTCGATAAGGCAAAAAAACTTGTTGAGGATCAATATTCATTTGACCGGGGGATGACCGGCAAAAAGGCATATACCGCAATAGGGGACCGCTTACTCGCTGAGCGACCACAAGAGGAACGCGGGTGGAGTGTGGCTCGCGACCGATCGTATGCCGATCAGCTTGCGACGGAAGCTCTTCGCGCTGCCGGCATTCCCGGCCATCGCTACATTGGGCATGAAAGCAGTTCCAAGAACTACGTCGTTTATGACGATAAAAAGGTTCAGGTTCGCTCATTCGAGCAAGGCGGCGAAAACCCACGCGGCTCCATCGTCCTTGGCGACACCCCGATCATCAGCTTGTTCGAAACTGCCGACGCTTCGACGGCCTTGCACGAAACCGGGCATATGTTCCTATCCATGCTCAAGGGTATGGGCGAGGCAGCAGACGCGCCGACCGATGTGCGGGCCGACTGGCTGGCTGTGCGGGCATGGTGGGAAACCAATGCCGATGCTGTCGCCTCCGATGCCAATGGTTCTGGTCGGGCTGCTGGCATAACCGCCGATGACGTGAAGGCTGCTATCAACGAAGGCACAAGCGGCGACGCGGCCAAGGATCGGGCAATCGACGTTGGCATGCAAGAGCAATGGGCGCGTGGGTTCGAAGCCTATGTGCGAGAAGGCAATGCGCCATCGACTGCGCTGGCTCGGGCGTTCGATCAGTTCAAGCAATGGTTGACGGATATCTATCGCCGGGCAACCGACCTCAACGTCAACCTGTCGCCTGAAATTCGTCAGGTGTTTGACAACCTGCTTGCTCCACCACGCCAGCCTGACCTTGGGCTTGATGGTGCGCCGGCTCCCCGCGTTCGTTCGGACAAGTCGACGATCAAGAACGATACGGTCGGCGAAGCTGCGGCGCGCGTCGGCAAGGATGAGAGCATTCGCGAACTGGCACTTGCTCATGGCGTCGATCCTGCGACGGGCGACTTTGCCGAGATGGCTGATGTTGCGCAGATCCGCGAGGAAGGTCGTTTGACCGAAGCCGATGAAGCGGAGTTGGATGCGGCCGATAAGGCGTTCGATACTGCCGAGGCGTGGGGCCGTGCGCTAGACGCTGCTGTTTCGTGCATCCTGTGATCGTGCTAATCCTCGGCAACACCTGCCGGGGATTATTCTATGAACTACGTGCCAGATGCCGCTTGTATGGCCGCCGCCCGCGCCGCTGCTGGTGAGGGCAAGCTAACCGAAGCCGAGATCACGGCGGCATTCCAAGACGTGGCAGACTATCGGGACCGGCTGGTTGCCGAGGGCAAGACAACTGGCATGGCAGAGCGTTTGAGGCGCTATGCCGAGGGCAAGGCCGAACGCACTCGGATTGCAGCGGCCATGCAGCGGCGACATGCTTCGATCAGTGCCATCATCCGTGACAAACTTTCAGAACACGTCGACAACATGCTCGACGCGGGCATTCATCCCAAGAAAGCCATGCTCGCCGTTCTCGAGGGAACGCAGATCGCCGTCAAGAACGGGCGTAAGTCTGTAGCCGCGACGCGCCAGGCATATGAGGCGCGCTATCTGGGCTCGCTGCTGGCGGCGCTGGACCGTGACGTTCCGCACGCTGTCGCCCTGCTGCGCGATGCAAAGCTCGATGCGGACATCATGCGCGAAATGATGCAGCTCGGGCCGGATGGGAAACCGGGCATCACCAAGAACAGCGATGCACAGAAAGTCGCCAAGATATTCTCCGACCATGCGGAGCTATCGCGCGGCGATCTCAACAAGCTGGGCGCCTCAATCGGTAAGCTTGTGGGCTGGGCCGGCCCACAAACCCACGATGATCTGAAAATGATCCAAGCCGGCAAGGATGCGTGGATCGGGTCTATCGTTACCAAACTCGATCTGGAGCGCACGTTCTCGGAAGGCTATGAGCCCGGACAGGTCGCGGACATGCTGGGCGATATCTACGACACCATCATCACCGGCTTTCCCAACAAGGCCAATCCAGCCAGCAAGGGGCAGCGGGTCAACCCGGCCAATCTGGCGAAGTCGCTTGGTGCGTCGCGCGTCCTGCACTTCAAGGGACCAGAAGAGGCGCTGGCGTATCGCGAGCAGTTTGGCTTCGGCAATACCGTCACCGGCATGATCGGGCATTTGCGCAAGTCCGCGCAGGTGGCGGCCAACATGGAAGTGCTGGGGCCAAACCCGCAAATCATGTTCGACGGGCTTGCCGATACACTCAAGCGCCGGATCAAGGCCGACACGAAACTGACCGATACGCAGAAGGCAAAGCAGATCGCGTCCCTCGATACGCAGGCGAGCGGGCTGCGAACGGCCATGGATATTGCGAGCGGGCTGTCGAGCCGGCCGGAGAATGTGACCTTCGCCAAGATCGGTGCCGACATTCGCGCGGTCGCTTCCATGTCCAAGCTGGGCGGCGCGGTCATTACCTCGATCCCATCTGATACGATCTCGGTTGCGGCTGCTGCATCGTTCCGCGGCAATAACGTTCTCACTGCGACGTTCAACCAACTGGCCGGGATTATGGAAGGGCGACCCAAAGGCGAGAAGGCGCAAATCTCGTACCTGCTGGGCGAAGGGTTCGACTCCATCCTCGGGTATATCAGCAACCCGCAAGCGGCGAACGATGGTCCGGTCGGGGTCATGGCGAGCTGGCAGCAATCGTTCTTCAAGTGGAATGGGTTGGCCTGGTGGACCGACGTTTCGCGTTCTGTGGCCGGGCGCACTGTGGCGGCCGAGCTGGGTTCTCATGCGACGAAGGCATGGGGGAAAGTGCCGGAACGCTATCGGGAATTGCTCGGGCGCCACGGCATAACCGAAACTCATTGGGATGCAATTCGCCAGTCCAAGATGCGGAACGCCAATGGCCGGGACTACATCACACCCGACCGTGTTGCTGCCCTCCCCGATTCCGCAATCGAACCTCTGGTTCAAAAGCGCATTGATGCTGCTCGCAAAGCCTCAAAGGTCGATGAGGCCAAGACGGCAACGCAGCAGGCAGAACGCCAAGCCGACTTCGATGCGCGCAAGGCTTCGATCATGGAAGATGGGCGCCGCGATTTGCAGCTCTCAGTGCTTCGTTTCGTGGCTGACGAAACCAGCTATGGCGTTGTGGAAACTGACGCCAAAACGCAGCGCTATATGATGCTCAACAAGACGCTCCGGCCCGGGTCACCCTCGGGCGAGGTGATCAAATTTATCGGGCAATTCAAAAGTTTTCCGGTGGCATTTACCGAGCGCGTTCTAGGGCGGGCGATCATTGGTCAGCGCAAGGGTGCAGGCATCGTTGAGCAGGGCGCCCATATCGGCACGCTGCTCGCCGGTATGACGATCGCTGGCTATATGGCGATGGTGGCCAAAGACATGATCAAGGGGAACTGGCCGCCGCGCGATCCTGCAGACTGGCGCACTTGGCTCGCGGCATTTCAGCAGGGCGGTGCGGCCGGCATTTATTCCGACTTCCTGTTCTCCAAGACAAACCGTTTCGGTGGCGGCTTGGCTGAAACCGCCATCGGGCCAACTATCGGAACGGGATTTGATCTTGCCGACATCGCAATGGACGTTCGAGATTCTGCTATGAGTGGCGGGGAAGATACATTCGGCACGGCCAAGGCTTTTTCGACAGGCGTTCAAATGGTGCCATTTGGGAACATCTATTTCGTAAAGCCAGCTCTCGATTATCTGATCCTAACGTCGCTTCGGGAGGCGTTGTCGCCAGGGTATTTGCGAAAGCAGGACAAATCCCGAATGACCGAATACAAGCAAACCCGCATGGAACCGTTCGGTGCGCCGCGCGACCCGATGGATTTAACGAGCGCATTCTAGGAGCGACCCATGGCTTGGCTTACACGCGCGCAAGCGGCGGCAATGTCCGAAGAAGAGCGGATCGATTATCTCACGAAAACAGTGATCGGTGAAGCAGTCGGCGAAGGCGAAATCGGCATGGCCGTTGTTGCCCAGGTCATTGCCAATCGATCGGGCGACGCGCGCTGGCCATCGGATCCCGTCGCTGTCGCCGGCCAGAAATTTCAGTTCTCGACGAACAACCCGTTCGGTTATGAGGGCGGCAACGAAGATATGGTTCGGAAATATGGGCCGAACACGATCCAATATCAGCAGGCGCGGGCCGCGGTGCAGGCGGCGATCATTGACAAGTCGCTGCCCGACATCACCGGCAATGCCAAATATTACCACACCTCGGCGATGGGCTATCCGTCTAGCTGGGGCTCGTCGATCAAGAAGAACGGCTGGGTCGATGTCGGCGGCCATCGTCTCTATCCCGACCGGCCCGTTGCCGTTGGCGAGATCCCTGCCAACATCGCAAAGGTGCAGCAGTTTGGCGTCGGCACCATGCTCTCGGTTCAGCAAGCCGCGCTCGCGCCGATCCGCCCGGCCAAGCTTTCGGCCAGCCTGACACTCCAGCGCGAAGTCAATCGCGTGGCCGGCCAGCGCGCCAATGCCAAGACGACAATCCGCACGGCCCGGGCTCTGGCTTTCTCGGCTGTGGCTGATCCGTTCGATATGGCGCGGCCGGCGCGCGGGTCCGATCCGATCATCAACCGGCCTCAACCGGCCATGCGATCAAGCATGCAGTCGCGATTGAAGGCGACGGGCACACCGACGACAACCGAGCGCACGTTTGCCCAGATGAACCGGGATGCGTCGATGGATGGTGACGGCACTCTGCGCGTCAGCACTGCGGCGCTGCGCACAAAAGCCCCTCCTGTCGCTGCGGCGCCTTGGGGCGTGCGCGAAACCGTCGCCGCTGCGGTGGCTGCTGCCGATGCCGAGGCTGGTCGTGGGCAACTGGTGATGGATGGCAACCCCAATGCGGCGCGCTCGGTTGTGTCCTGGCTCTATCCCGCAATCAAAGAAGGCGAGGGCGAAGGCAATCAGGTCGGCAAGGGTCCGCGCGCTGTCGCCGCCAAGCAGGCTCAATCCGCTGGTGCCAATCGTCAAGCACAAGCCGACGAGCAACGTGATCAGCCTCGCGTCGTAGTTCAGAACGGGCGCGCTCGCGTCGTCACCGAGGCAGCGACATTGCAGGATGCGATCATTCGGGAATCGATGGACAAGGCGAACGCTGCCGAGTCATCGCCTGGCGCTGCTGCGCTGGCCACACAGATTGCAGCGCGGCGCGTTGCCGCTAATACGCGAACGATTCGGACTGCCAATCAAGCGGCTGCGCCTGTCGCGCGCCCGGCCATGACGGCTGCGGCCCAGCGCGTGGCGGCTGACACCCGCACCATGCGCGAAGCCAACCAGAACGCCAAGCCCGCTGTCGCGTCGGCGGTAACTGCGGCCAGCACCAAGACTGCCGCCGATGTCAGAACGCTGCAAGCGGCCAACCAAGCGGCCAGCGCCAAGGCGGCAACACCAACGGCGGCCCGGTCCACGCCGGTCAATGAAGCGCGCCTGCCAACGGGCTCGGCGGTCATCACACCGATGGCCACACCCGCCGCCCGGCCAGCGTCAAGGGCGGCGCCTACCCAGCTTCCGGCTATACGTTCAGCGCAAACCGATCCAATCGGCTCCATGCCTCGCCTTGGCGATTTGGCAGCGCTACGATCTGATCCGCTGCAGCCAACGGCCAGGACGGCAATCACCACGACGGCCAAGCCCGTCACGCCGAAGCCCGCCGCCCAGGCCGTTCCTGCGCCTGCTGTCCGGCCCGCCGCGCCGGCTGCGCCCAAGGTTTCCGCCGCTGTCGTTAAGCCCACGACGGTTGCGCCGGTCACTGGCCGTCCTGTTGTGGTGCGCCCGCCTGCCGCTGCCGTGGTCAAGCCTGCCGCGCCCGCGCGCAAGCCGCTCGAGATTGTCGTCTCCGGGTCCAATACTGTGCAGCCCATGTCGGCGGTCGATCGCCTGCGGGCGCAAGGTCTGTCGCCGTCCGAGGCTTACACCGAAGCCAACTCGCAGGCGCGCAAGCGGGCCGAGTCCAATTCGACATCGGGCGTCTCGACCAGTGGGCGGCGGTACGATGCGGGCACCAACACATGGTCGGATGGAAGCGGGCGCAAAACGTCCAGTTCCAAGAGCGGCGGGGGCGGCGCGCCGGATTCGCTGTCATCGTAGCCAGCGCCTCGGTTCTCTATTAAAGGTGGGGATGAAACGAAGCCGGGAGAGGCCCGATGCAAATCACCACAGACGTGCTTTCGAAGATCACCGGCAAGCCCGGCAATGCAAACATGCGCTCGGTCGCGGTCGCTCTTGAAGCCTATGGCCGATCGCAGGGCTTGGATAAGCCGCACCGGCTGGCCCACTACATTTCCCAGCTCGCGCATGAAAGCGGCGCGTTCCGCTACGACAAGGAAGTGTGGGGGCCAACTGCTGCACAGTCGCGATATGACACTCGCGTCGACCTGGGCAACTCGCCGGCTGTCGATGGTGACGGCAAGCTCTATGCTGGCCGCGGGCCAATCCAGATCACCGGCAAATCGAACTATGGTCAGTTCCGGGACTGGTGCCGCAAGCAGGGTATGAGCTGCCCTGATTTCGTCCTATCGCCCGAAGCGGTCAACACCGACCCATGGGAAGGCTTGGTCCCGATCTGGTACTGGTCGACGCGCAACCTCAATCGCTACGCCGACACCAATGACATCGAACAGATCACCAAGAAGATCAACGGGGGTCTGAACGGGTTTCCCGATCGCATCGACTGGTACGTCAAGGCAGCGCTGGTGCTGGCTGGGTACAAGCCCGACAGCGTGAAGTCATTTCAGATCGCCGCCCAACGCGCGGGCTTGTTGCCTGCCGGCGAGGATCAGATCGACGGCGATCCCGGTCCCAAGACGCGCGCCGCGCTGCACATGACGCTGGCAAAGTCAGCGCCCGCCTCGGTAGCCGTTGCCGTCAAAGCATCCCCCGTCACCGAAGAAACCGAAGTCGTCGTCGCCCCGCAAGGCGCGGACAAAACCTTGATGAGCCGTGTATCTGCCGTGGCCGCTATTGCCGCACCGACATCGGGTTTTGTCTTGGACTTCGACCAGACTGGCCGGCTGATCATGCTGGGCATTGGAATCGTGGCCGTCATCGTCATGCTGTGGAAAGGCGAGCTTATCGCCGCCCGCGTCCGCTCCGTCATCGACAGCTTTGATGGTGACAAGAAATGATCGATTTCCTTTTAGGCGCCGTGCCGTCGTGGGTATGGATCGCGCTTGGGTTCATGATCATTGCGGTGATCGTCGGTGTTCTCAAGGGTGATGGCTGGAAGTGGGCATTCGCTGTGGCTGGCGCTGCTGCCTTGGCGTTCTTTCAAAGCCGTGCGCATCAACGCGGCGCGGCGGCCGAGCGCATCAAGCAAGCGAACGCCGACACCAAGGCGCGCGAAACTATCTCCGAGAACCGTGCCGAAAACCTCGCCAAATCCGATGATGAACTTGATCGGGAAATAGAAAGATGGACACGCCCATGATCAAACTTCTCGCCGTCGCCGCTATCCTCTTGACGCTGGCTGGATGCCAGACCACCACTGTCACCGGGTCGCTTTGTACAGTTGGCCCGATTGTGTTGGACGCGAACGCCACGATCCGGCTGACCCGTCCTGAAAAGCAACAGATCGCCACGCTCAACATGAGCGGCGAACAACTCTGCGGATGGGAAGCGCCATGAATACACACAACGCGGTCGAGAAGATCGCAAACACGATGGCCGAGATCGAGCGCCGCAATGCGCTCAACGCTCGGGACGCTCGCAATCTGCGGGACGAGTTCAAGGCAATCTCCGAAAACGGCGACGCGCCTCCCCTGCTGACCAGCGCGCTCTATGCTCGCTTGGTTGCGCTGACTGCTACGGCCGGCGCCGACGTGCTGGAACTGCATCACCAGATGACCGAGCATGCCAAGGTTCTGAACATCGACGTTCCGCCTGCGCAGGAAACGCAGGAAGGCGAGATCGGCATCTTGGGTGGCGGCGGAAGATGAGCCTCATCGACAAGGCTTTCATCGTCCTCTTAGTGGCGGCTGTGGGTCTTAACTCTCACAATAGGCGCGGGCTGTTATGGCTCGCGCTTTTGGCATTTAACTATGCCGTTTCCACTGTGCTACATCGCGCCCATGTTTGGCATCCCGAGTTCTGGGTTGCCCTTCTCGACTTCTCGGTGTGTCTGTCGATTTTCCTCTGGGCTCGGCAGCGTTGGGAAATGTGGGTGTGGATGCTGTTTCAAACCTCAATGCTGGTCGGCATCCTCTATTTTGTGAACAACAATTGGGCGCTGGGGTTTATATCCCACGACGCATACTCAACGGTTCTCGAGGCAATCATGGCGGCGGCACTGCTGACAATCAGCGGCGTTGGTGCCTGGCAGAAGGCCGGTCGATTTGATGCTGTGGCTTTCAATCCTCGTGTTTCTATTTTTGGCCCTGTGCTTCCTCTACACGGAAAAGCAGCGGCGTATCGCAGCCGATAGGCAGGCCAGTCAACGTGGATTGGATTCTCGCAAGCGTCGGTAAAGGGTTCGAGCAGTTGTTTGCGCAGGGGCCAGTCGGGCTCCTGTGCTTTTTTCTTTTGATCGGCATGGTGGGCGTTTGCTTGGTTGTTCGCGTTCTGTGGAATGAGTTGAAGCTTGAGCGCGCTGCACATTCGGCAACTAAGGATCTTCGGGCGTTGGACTTGACGTCATCGCTCAACGTGGTGAACGAAATACGGACGGTGTTCGAGGCATTTGAGCAGCGTGTGATAAGCAGAGACGACGATCGCCGCGGCGGGCGGAGATAACAGGTGTTTGGCAAGATGTTTCAAGCTATGGCTTTTTGGCGGCACCCTTCGCAGGACGATGCGATTGATGCTAAGAACGAAGCATTGGCAAGTGAACTTCACACCCAATTAAGAGAACTGCGCAAATCAGGGCACGAGCTGCGCAACACGCTATCCCAAGCGGTTGTTAATGATTTGCGGAGAAAGTGACGTGATGAAAGTCGGGGCCAGCCTAGCAGCGTTCTTTCGCAATGCCGCTTTCCATATCGGCTTCATCTGGATTCTATTGTTTTGGGCTGCGGTCTGGGCCTTCGGCGGCGGTGTAATCAAGACGTCCACCGACTGGGCATGCCTTGCTGCTGCGACCATGCTGTCGCTCAAGTGGGCGCCGAACTCCTTCGAAGGCTTCATGGCGCAACTGAGCGAAGGCCGACACCGGCTGGCAATGGGCCTCAACCTTGTGTTCATCGGCATCGGACTCCAGTGCCTCTATGTCCTGTGGCTGGGCGATCAGGGCTTAACCAGCATCCGACTCGACAACACGATCTCTGGTTTCATCCGCGCAATCATTCTGGGCGGCATGCTGCTCTGCCTGTCGGCCGAAGCCGACGTCAAAGAGTTCGTCACGCGCCGCCGCTGGTACTATCAGGTTGGGCTTGTCGCCTGCGGCATCTTCATCGGTGTGGCGATAAACCGGCTGTTCGGTTTCAGCTAGCCAACTTAGAACCATAAGCGCTTCGGCGAGTTTGAATGCGTCCATAAGAAAATGCCCCGATTGTTGGTCGGGGCATTTTGCATTTCAGAGATTGAGGAACGGTTAAAGCAACAGGTCAGCCGCGCGACGCGCCTCAATTGCCTGCTCGCGAGCCTCTCGCTTTTCCATAGCCTCGGCCATGCGCTCGAACGACGTGGCCAGACGGTCTATCAAATCCAGCGCGTCGATGTCGAGCGTGTTGTCTTCCAGCACTTCTCGGGCATGACGCACCTTCTGGCGCTTCTCGCGGGCTGCTTCGTATTCGGCTTTACTTCCCATTGTTGTTCTCCTGCAAGCCATCAATGACGGCGGCAAATGCGTCGGCGGCCCGCTGGCGATCATTGCGCCGAGCTTCGACAATGGATCGAGCCTCGGCATGCGCCTCGTTCAACTGCCGCAACTGCTGCTGATATTGCTCTTCGAGGTACGTCAGCTCGCCTTCGTCTTCGCGAACCAGCGTCTGCAGCATGTCGCGCTTGCTGATCAGCTCGCGGGCGGCGTCGGTTGTGGCTGTCCGATAGACGAACGGCGCGGGCGGCGCGTCTGTCCGAACTTGGTCGATGATGGCGGAATCGATTTCTGCCAACTCACTCCAAGAATACACGGTCCCGGTAATGGCGCTTTCCTCTACGCCGTGAACCCCCGTCTTGCCCAGCCCCTTTGTGGCCTCGGCAAAGTTGTCGGCAATGTCTTGGTCGGTCCAAGGGCCATCGGTGGCGGGTGCGTGTTCTTGTGTTTTGGTCATGTCGTCTTGCTCCTTTGTTGAAACGGGCGGCTCGCCCACGGTGTCTTGCGTGAGCGAATAGGGTGCTTCGTCTTGCGGCGCGTCTCTGGATCGGCGGCGCGCTGCAGGCGGTTGGATTTGGCGATCATCGCCACGTCCAGTTTTGATTTGGCCTTGTGGCAATCCTTGTGTGCCGGCGCCAGGTTGTCGTCGTCATCAGATCCGCCCAGCTCACGGCTGACTTGGTGGTCGATATCGTACAGCTCGGCCGCGCCGATCTTGCATTTGCATAGCCAGCACACGCCATCATGAGCGACAAAGATGCGGGCTCGCTTGGCCTTGGTCATGGATGGTCGCTTGGCGGCGTAGCTCATTTCTCGAGGCTGTCGAAACGTGGATCAATAAACCTTTGAACCGGCAAAGGAGTTGATTTCAGCATCGCTGCCCATGCGTCGCCTCTTGGCGTAGATCGAAGTATGCCCTGCTCGTCTGCGGCAAGCAGATCATATTTCATCAGCCGACTTAAAGCAGGCATGTATGCAGGCGCGTCGTCGCGATCAAATGGCGTCGGCGAACAGGCGTGATGGATAAAGATTTCCAAGTCGTAAAAAGTCCACATCATGGCTTCATTGCCTCCTGCTGATCTTTCCAAGTCTGGAACGGATCGAAGCCCAGCCGCCCAACGCAGAACGCCGCTGCCTTCTCGAGTAGGATCAGAAACTCGGCATCATCCATTTCGGCTTCGCTGGTGCTGACTGGCACCATGTCGTAGGCGCCATCAACGCGGAACCTGGGGCGCACGAAACCCAAACCCATCAGGATAAACTCATGCGCTTTGCGGGGCGTGTCGAACATGGCGTTGTCGCTGTTGTCGGCGAGCAGGGCCATCGCGGCCCACCATAGCCCGCGCAGCCCCTCGCGTTCCTCCCGGCCGGCGCGGGTGACTTTCGCCATTCGCATATTGTACCGACCGTTTGGCAGGTTCGCCAATTGCTCGGCGGCATAGGCATCGGCGGCCGACACGCGACCGCCCTGCACTTCCACAAAGATCGGCGGGCGGGTCATTCGTCATCGCCCCCTTGGTCTGGATTCATGGCATCCTGCGCGTCGTCGCGCTGCTGATCTGGGTCTGGCTCGGCTTCGCCATCGAACACGGCCAGGCGCCGGTTACGCACTTCATAGACTTCATCAAGCAGATCGGGGTGTTCGAGCAGGGATTGATCGACAGCGCTGCCCTCCCAGAATGCGATCAACGATTCCTCGTCGGGCGCTGCTGCCACGCCAGCAATGACAGTGCCGACGAAAGCTTCGGGGTCAAATTCT
>Ga0247736_10000063_pt1 | contig 47722 bp, 50 predicted proteins | sample UWRJL193509B2_FD_180935 | JGI IMG/M metagenome (GOLD analysis project Ga0247736, IMG submission 180935) | Plant litter microbial communities from Arlington Agricultural Research Station in Wisconsin, United States - UWRJ-L193-509B-2 | ecosystem: Environmental > Terrestrial > Plant litter >...
CAGCAGAAGGCACCCCCCCATGAACGACGTTTCCCCCGCCACCGAATCCAACACCCTCGAGCTCGCCCTGACCGAGCCCATCGACATCTCGGCTCTCATCGCCAGCTACTGATCTAGCGCAGGCCTTGTTGGTAGTGGCGGTGCTTAATCACCGCCATTGCCAACAAACCATGCAGTCAGCGGATGACCGGGCCCGCCGCGAGAAAGGCCTCGAGCGCGTCGTCCGGCGTCGCCGCCGCCGCGACAAAACCGTCGGGTCGCACCAGGTACAGCAATCCGGCCTCGAGCAGGTCGTTGCGAATGGTCGGAAAGCTGAAGACCGGCAATCCGCTTGTCGGGATCCGCGTGGGCGACAGGTCTGGCCACGCCGATGCCCCATAGGCGTGCACCTGCCAGCGAAACTCCCGCAGGCAGTCGTAGTTGTCGCCGTTCCACGGCAGGCGTCGGCCGACCACGGCATCCCGGTGCCCGTGCGCCGCAGCCTTCGCCGCATCGCTCATCCAGTAGTGGATGCGCACTTGCCCGAGGTATTCGAAGGCGCGTGATGACCGCCTCGTGCGCGGAGCGAGGTCCGCGACGACCGGCGCCAGCGTTCGCACTATCGCGCGCCGGGCGAGCTGTGCCGCGCGCTTCTGCGAGGTCACGAACCCGAACAGGGTGTCGGTGGTCGCGATGAGCCGCTGGGCGACCGGGCGCCGCTCGGCTTCGTAGCGGTCGAGCACGCCGTCAGCGGCTCCGGCCCTGATGACGTCGGCGAGTTTGCAGGCGAGGTTGTGGGCGTCCTGCAGGCCGGTATTCATTCCCTGCGCACCCACCGGGGAGTGTACGTGGGCGGCGTCGCCGGCGAGGAACACTCGACCCTCGCGAAAGCGCCGGGCGACCCGGTGGTGCACCCGGTAGGTCGAATACCAGGCCGACTTCTCGTAACGCACGGAAAAGGTCTGCTCGAGCTGGCCACGGACGACCGGCTCGGACGAGGCGGCTTCCGACTCGCCGCGTACCGTCCCGAGCAGGCGGGCGTGGTCGCCCGAACCCATCGGGAACGTCAGCAGGAATCCGCTCAGCCCGGCACGGATGTTGATCGAGTCGGGGACGAGGCCGGTCACGCCTGTCGCATCGATAACGTAGAACGACTGGGGGTTGGTGGTGCCGTCGAAGGGGATGCCCAGGGCTTTGCGCACGTCCGAGGAACTGCCGTCAGCGCCGACGCAATAGCGCGCGCGGAGGAGCCGGGTCTCGCCGGTCGGTCCGCTGAGGGTGAGGGTCACGCCGTCGGGACTTGTTTCGAAGCTCTCGAACCGCTGGCCCCACTGCACCTCGGTGCCCGCGCTCGCGAGGGCTTCGACCAGCAACCGCTCGGTCTGGCTCTGCTCGAGCACCAGCAACTGCGGGTACGGAGTCGTGCCGGCGGCGAGGCCGCGCAGGTTGAGCGCCGCGACCTCCTCGCCCTCGAACCCCGGACGCAGCGTCGTCGCGACAGTCGCGAGCGCGGTGAACTGCCCGGCGATGCCGAGCTGGTCGAGGAGTTCCATCGTGCGTGCCTGCAGGATGATCGCCCGCGACTCCCGGGTCGGCTCGGTCTTGCCGTCGACGAGCACGGCACTGACCCCCTGCCGGGCCAGGCACAGGGCGAGCATCAGCCCGGTGGGGCCGGCGCCGACTATCGCGACGTCCGCGTCAAATGGTGCTGGCATCCGTCACCTCGAACTCGATGCCGCCATTCTCGCGCGGGCGCACCCCGGGGGCAAACCCCTTGCTTGTTGTCAGAATGGCCGTTTAGACGCCCATTCTGTTGGCAAACAGCAGGTCGACTACTGGAACGACCCGGCGACCCCGTTGCGGTGGTAGTCGAAGACGATGCTCGTGCGCGTCGACGCGACGCTCGGCTGGGCCGAGAGGTGCTCGACTACGAACTCGCGGATGGCCGAACTGTCACGAACCGCGATGTGCACGATGAAGTCGTCCGCGCCGCCGAGAAAGAACACCTGCAGCACCTGCGGCAGCTTGCGTACTTCTTCGGAGAACCGCGTGATGCTCTCCTGGCGCGCGCCGGGGCGAAGGGTCACGCCGATGATCGCCTGCAGGGGCAGGCCGAGGCTCGACTGGTCGATGCTGGCAAGGAACCCGGTGATCACTCCGCGATCGACGAGCGACCGTAGGCGCACGTGCGCGGTCGACGGGGCGACCCCGGCGGCCTCAGCGAGCGCGCTGTTCGAGATGCGGCCATCCGATCGCACGATCTCGAGGATGCGGCGGTCGAGGTCGTCGAGGGGCTGAGGCTCGCGAAGATTCTTCGGCTGGTCGGCCATTTTTGCCTCCTCGGCACGTAAAATCGAACACAGTGAAGAACCTTGACGAATGTTCTTCGGACGAAACCAGAATGTAACGAACAGTATCCACGATAGAGGAACACAAACGACAACCGTTTCACAACCGTAAGGAGCAGTCGATGCGCGTAGGTATTCCGGCCGAGATCAAGAACAACGAGAACCGCGTTGCCATCACGCCCGCCGGCGTCGATGCTCTCGTATCCCGCGGCCACGAGGTCGTCGTGCAGAGCGGAGCCGGCACCGGTTCGCGCATCTCCGATGCCGACTACGCCGCCGTGGGCGCCGTCATTCTCGACACCGCCGCCGAGGTCTGGGCCGCCGCCGACCTGCTGCTCAAGGTCAAGGAACCGATCGCCTCGGAGTACGCGCACCTGCGCGCCGACCAGGTTCTCTTCACCTACCTCCACCTCGCCGCCGACCGCGAACTGACCGACGCGCTCATCGCATCCGGAACCACCGCCATCGCCTATGAGACGGTGCAGCTGCCCGACCGCAGCCTGCCGCTGCTCACCCCGATGAGCGAGGTGGCCGGCCGCCTCTCGATCGCCGTCGGCTCGTACCACCTGATGAGCTCGGCCGGCGGCCGCGGCACCCTGCTCGGCGGAGTAGCCGGAACCCCCAAGGCCAGTGTCGTCGTGATCGGTGGCGGTGTCGCCGGCGAGCACGCCGCGGCCAACGCCGTCGGCCTCGGCGCGGATGTCACGGTCATCGACGTCTCGCTGCCCCGCCTGCGCGCGCTCGAAGCGCAGTTCGGCGGTCGCATCCAGACCCGCTACTCGACCCCGTTCACCATCGCCGAAGCCGTGCGCGGCGCCGACCTGGTCATCGGCTCGGTGCTCATCCCGGGCGCCGCCGCTCCCAAGCTCGTCACCGACGCCATGGTCTCGACCATGAAGCCGGGCGCCGTGCTCGTCGACATCGCGATCGACCAGGGCGGATGCTTCGAGGGCTCCCGCCCGACCACCCACGACGAGCCCACCTTCCCGGTTCACGACGCCGTCTACTACTGCGTCGCGAACATGCCCGGCACGGTGTCCGAGACGTCGACCAAGGCACTCACCAACGCCACGCTTCCCTACGTGATCGCGCTCGCCGACAAGGGCTGGGAGGCGGCGACCGATGCGGATGCCGCCCTCGCCAAGGGCCTCAACGTGCAGGCCGGCCGTGTGACGAATGCAGGAGTTGCAGCGGCACTCGGGCTGCAGCTCGGTTAGGCCGTTTTCACCCGAAAGTGTTGAGTTCGGTCGTGCCCGGCGCGGCCTAGTCTGGCGTCGCATGGGCCGACCGGAACCGCAGATCCGGCAACCCAGCGCTGGCGCGACCGGGTGATCGGGCCGGGCCGTCTGTGTTCCCTTCGGGTGGGTGGCACGGACGGCCGCCCGCACCCTAATAAACGAACAGCTGCCCCAGCACCACGAGCGCGATCACAAAGACCGCCACGATCGCCGACAGCACGGTCAGCCCCTTCGGCGACAGCCGCGCGATGCCGAACCCGACGATGAACGGCAGGGCGGCGAGCAGCAGCGACAGCAACCACCAGAGCGTGACGAACCCGCCCCGCGACGCGTTCTCGAGCGGACCCCCGAGCAGGCGCTGGGTTGCCGGGTGCGACGCGATGGCCACCGTCGTCGAGAGCGGAAAAGCGATCAGCACGCCGGCGATCAGCCCCGCGAACGCTCCCCACCAGCCGCGCCGACGTGTCCACTGCTCTTCTTCGCGATTCACCTGCCCGCCTCCGTTCCGAAGACAGCCAAGCGGATGCCGGCGCCGCGGCGGTCATCCGCTTTGAGTGAGAACTCGAGTGGGACCGCCGGACGTGAAGCCACGCTCGCGGCGAACAGCTCGCGGAATTAGTGCCTCCTTGCTTGTCTGTTGTGACATAAGAGTCGACAATGGACCGGTCGAACCCCTCGCCGCCGGGCCGGATCGCGCGTCGAATGTCGGAGGCTGCGTGTTTGATCACAGAACGATCCACCGTTGTCTCGTCCTTCACCACAGCATCCGGAGACCTCATGCTCGGCAAACTCCTCTTTCGGTACCTGAAGCCCTATCGCTGGCAGCTCGTGGGCGTGCTGGTGTTCCAGTTCATCGCCGCGCTCGCGTCGCTCTACCTTCCGACTCTCAACGCCGAGATCATCGACAAGGGAGTGGCTACCGGCGACACTGCGTTCATCTGGTCCACCGGCCTGATGATGCTCGGCATCTCCCTCGGCCAGATCATCGCGTCGATCATCGCGACCTACTTCGCCGCGCGTGCCGCAATGCAGGCCGGCCGCGACATCCGCAACGATGTCTTCGAGCGGGTGAGCGCGTTCTCGGAGCGTGAGGTCTCGGAATTCGGCGCCGGATCCCTCATCACCCGCAACACCAACGATGTCACCCAGGTGCAGATGCTGGCGATGGTCGGTGCGACGATGCTCGTTTCGGCACCCCTGCTCGCCATCGGCGGAATCATCATGGCGCTGCGGCAAGACATCGGGCTCAGCTGGATCATCGCGATCGCCGTTCCCCTGCTGCTGGTCATCGCGGGCATCATCGTCTCGCGCATGGTTCCGCTGTTCCGCATTTTCCAGAAGCGACTGGATGCCGTGAACCGCATCCTGCGCGAGCAGCTGACCGGCATCCGGGTCGTGCGCGCCTTCGTGCGTGAGCCGATCGAAGAAGACCGCTTCAGCGTGGCGAACACCGACATCATGGATGTCGGGCGCCGCGTCGGGTCCCTGTTCGTGCTGCTCTTCCCGCTCGTCATGCTCATCCTCAACGTGACGGTGGTCACCGTGATCTGGTTCGGCGGCATCCGCGTCGATGCCGGCGAAATCGAGATCGGAACCCTCTTCGCCTTCGTGCAGTACGTCGCGCAGATCCTGATGGGTGTGCTCATGGCGAGCTTCATGACGATCATGATCCCGCGCGCGGCTGTCTCGGCCGAGCGTGTGAGCGCCGTGCTCGCGAGCAAGACGACTCTCGCTCGCCCCACAGAACCGGTGCTCGAGTTCCCGACACCGGGAACCGTCGAGTTCCGTGACACTGCCTTCAGCTACCCCGGCGCCCAGCACGCGGTTGTCGGCGGGGTGTCGTTCCGCGCGGACAAGGGCGAGACAGTCGCCATCATCGGCTCGACTGGCGCCGGCAAGACGACCCTGGTCTCGCTTATCCCACGACTGTTCGATGTCACCGGCGGTGCCGTGCTCGTCGGTGGGGTCGACGTGCGCAGCGTCGAACTCGACCTGCTCTGGTCGGGCATCGGGCTCGTGCCGCAGCGCCCGTTCCTGTTCACCGGCACCGTCGCCTCGAACCTGCGCTTCGGGCGTGAAGATGCCTCCGACGACGATCTCTGGCGCGCGCTCGAAATCGCCCAGGGTCGCGACTTCGTCGAAGAGATGGACGGCCAGCTCGAAGCCCGCATCGCGCAGGGCGGAACCAACGTCTCCGGCGGTCAGCGCCAGCGGCTCGCAATTGCCCGCGCGATCGTGCACAACCCGAGCATCCTCGTCTTCGACGACTCGTTCTCGGCGCTCGACCTCACCACGGATGCCCGGCTGAGGCAGGCGCTGTGGCGGGAACTCCCCGACGTGACCAAGATCGTGGTCGCGCAGCGCGTGTCGACGATCACGGATGCCGATCGCATCGTCGTTCTCGAAGATGGCCTGATGGTGGGAATCGGCACCCACGAAGAACTGCTGACCACGAGTGAGACCTACCGTGAAATCGTCGAATCCCAGCTCGGCATGGAGGCAACAGCATGAGCACCAAGACCCCCGCTCCCGCTCCCGAGCTGACCGAAGACGAGAAGCGCGAGCTCGAGCTCGCCGAGAAGGCGCGCATCGCATCCGATTCGTGGGACAGCGTCGCACCCGGAAAGGCTGCTGACTTCGGCACGAGCTTTCGCCGGCTGATCGGGCTGCTGCGCCCGCACGCCTTCGCCTTTGCGTTGGTCTCACTCCTCGGAGCCCTCGGCGTTGTGCTCACGGTCATCGCGCCGCGAGTGCTCGGTGAGGCGACCAACCTCATCTTCGAGGGCTTCGTGTCGAGTCGCCTGCCCGCAGGGGTAACCCAGGCCGAGGCCGTCGACCAGCTGCGCGCTTCGGGCCAGGAGGACTTCGCCAACATGGTCGCCGCCATGCAGCTCACCCCGGGGGAGGGCGTCGACTTCGTGCGACTCGGCCAGGTGCTGATGACAGTGCTCGCGCTCTACCTCGCCGCGTCGATCCTGACCTGGCTGCAGGGCTACGTGATCAACGTCATCATGATGCGCACCATGTTCCGCCTGCGGGAATCGGTCGAGACCAAGATCAACCGCATGCCGCTGTCGTACTTCGACAAGGTGCAGCGCGGTGAGGTGCTCAGCCGGGTCACCAACGACATCGACAACATCACCCAGACCATGCAGCAGTCGCTGTCGGGCGCCCTGACCGCGGTGCTCACCGTGGTCGGCGTGCTCATCATGATGTTCTCGATCTCGTGGCAGCTCGCGCTCGTCGCGCTGGTCAGCCTTCCGCTCATGGGCGTGATCTTCGGCATTATCGGCCCGAAGTCGCAGAAGGCCTTCAGCATCCAGTGGCGCAAGATGGGGCTCCTGAACGCCCGCGTCGAAGAGTCGTTCTCGGGCCACGCGCTCGTCAAGGTCTTCGGTCGCGAGCAGGACTCGCGGGCGAAGTTCCAGGAAGAGAACGAGGCTCTCTACCAGGCCAGTTTCAAGGCCCAGTTCCTCTCCGGAATGATCATGCCGGGCATGATGTTCATCGGAAACCTCACCTACGTCGGCATCGCCGTTCTCGGTGCGCTCATGGTCGCGAGCGGCCAGTTGCGACTCGGTGACGTGCAGGCCTTCATCCAGTACTCGCAGCAGTTCACCCAGCCGCTCTCGGAGCTCGGCGGGATGGCCGCCGTGGTGCAGTCGGGCACGGCATCGGCCGAGCGCGTCTTCGAGCTTCTCGATTCCGAGGAGCAGGAACCGGATGCCGCGTCTGCACCCGCCCCGGTCGAGGGCGACGGGACCATCTCCTTCGAGAACGTCGCGTTCTCCTACAACCCGGAGCACCCGCTCATCCGCGACCTGTCTTTCTCGGTGAAGCCCGGCCAGACCGTGGCGATCGTCGGCCCGACCGGTGCCGGAAAGACCACCCTGGTCAACCTCATCATGCGGTTCTACGAACTCGATGGCGGGCGGATCCTGCTCGACGGGCAGGACATCGCCGAACTGAAGCGCCGCGACGTGCGAGCGCGCACCGGAATGGTGCTGCAGGATCCGTGGCTGTTCGCCGGAACCATCCGCGAGAACATCAGGTACGGTCGCCAGAACGCCACCGACGACGAAGTTCTCGAAGCGGCGAAGGCGACCTATGTCGACAGGTTCGTGCACTCGCTGCCCGACGGGTATGACACGGTGCTCGACGAAGACGCCTCGAATGTCTCGGCGGGTGAGAAGCAACTCATCACGATCGCCCGCGCGTTCGTCGCGCAGCCGTCGGTGCTCATCCTCGACGAGGCGACCTCCTCGGTCGACACCCGCACTGAGCTGCTGCTACAGCACGGCATGGCCGCACTTCGCCAGGGGCGCACGTCGTTCGTCATCGCGCACCGCCTCTCTACGATCCGGGATGCCGACCTCATCTTGGTCATGGAGTCCGGCGACATCGTCGAGCAGGGAACGCACGAAGAACTGATCAAGAGCGAGGGTGCCTACTACCGGCTCTACAACTCGCAGTTCGAGGGTGCGACCGACATCGACGCGGAGTTCGCGGCGACGGCGGGCGAGTTCGAACCGGAGTCGACGCCCGAGCCCACCGTTAGCTAGCCCGTTCCAGAAGGCCACGCACTCTCTGTCTCTCCCGCTGGTCGAGATTGTCGAGACCCGCCCTGACCTCGACGAGCTCGTCCAGCGAAGGGGCGGGGCTGTATACGACGTCCCAATGCGCTACCGTTTTCTGCGTGGTCAATGATTCCGGCAGTGAGGCACGGATCAGGAGTTGTCGATGATCGAGAGCAGTTTCGAGAGTGCGCTGCGTGACCTGGCTGGCCCCATTGCCGGCACGGTCGACCTGAGTGCGCCCTTCGCCACGCTCTTCCGGGTCGACGGCGCAGCGGTTTCGACGCTGGGCGGTTTTCTGGGGTCGGAGACCCTGTCCGCGTCTAATGCGGTCGCGTTGCAGATCGACGAGATCCAGTTCGATCTCGGCGAGGGGCCGTGCTGGGATGCCATGGCAACCGGGCTCCCCGTGCTTCAGCCGGACATCGCGTCCGGCTTTCATCGCTGGCCCATGTTTGTCGACGCGCTCAACGCGTATGGGGTCACCTCGATCTTCGCCTTCCCGCTCAGGCTCGGCCCCCTGCGTATCGGCGCAATCGACCTCTATTCTCACGAGCGCACCGATCTCGACGAGGCCGAGAGTTCGCGCGCCTGCCGGCTGGCCGACCAGGTGAGCCGTCGAGTGCTGCGACAGGCTCTCAGCTCTGTGCACGACGAAGACATCGCGGCCTCACGACCGTTCACCCGCCGCCTCATCCACCAAGCCACGGGAATGGTCGTCTCGCAGCTCGATATCAGCGCTGAGGATGCCCAGCTCGTGATCCAGGGCCACGCTTTTGCCGAGGGCACAACGATGATGGAAGTGGCCCGGCTGCTGATCGACCGGGAACTCGTCTTCACCGATCCGGATGCGGGGGAGGCGCGGGATGAGTGATGCCACCCGCGAGGCACGTGTGATCGCGACCTTCGCCACCCTGGCCGACGCGCTGGTCACCGACTACGACGTGCTCGACCTGCTGCAGCAGCTTGTCGACACCTGCGTCGACCTGCTCGAGATCGACCAGGCGGGAATCTTGCTCGTCGGCAACAGTGGTGACCTCGAGCTCGCGGCATCGACGAGCGAGTCGAATCGGGTTGTCGAAGCGATGCAGCTGGCAGCCGAGGCCGGGCCGTGCATCGAGAGTTTTGAGACGGGGGCGTCGGTGTCGGTTCCCGATATCCGCGTGCACACCGCGCGCTGGCCGGAATTCGCATCGATCGCGCTCGAGCAGGGATTTTTCGCGGTGCACGCGATTCCGCTGCGACTGCGCGACACTCGCATCGGTGCGCTCAACCTGATGCGCACCTCACTGGGGGAGCTGGGCGCGGACGACGTGCTCGCGGCGCAGGCGTTCGCGGATGTCGCGACCATCGGCATCCTGCAGCACCGAGCGCTGAGCGACAGCGGGCGGCTCAACCTGCAGTTGCAGTTCGCTCTCGACAGCCGCATCGTGATCGAGCAGGCCAAGGGGGTCGTGGCGAACAGCCGACTGATCTCGATGAACGACGCTTTTGCGCTTATCCGTTCCCACGCCCGGTCGAACCACCTCAGCATCACCGAGGTGGCGTCGCAGCTCGTCGACCGGCGCCTGAAGCTTTAGCGGCGGGTGGCGCTCACAGCGGGAACAGCTCGGCCGCTGCAATGAGATAGGCCTCGCCGTCGAAATTCTCGCGGATGGCCGACTGGATGATGAAGCCCTGGCTGAGACTGACCAGCACAGGTGCGAAGCGAACGGCGAGTTCTGCGGCCTCGGCTTCGGGCAGCTCCCGTGTCTGCGAATACCATCGCGTGAGGTAGCGACGGTAGAGATCATCGATGCGGTCCATGATCTCTTGCGTTATGACCCGCAGGTCAGGATCGGTAACTGCTTCACCCCAGAGCTGCACGAGAATGTCTGTCTTCTCGACCGCGACAGAGACGCCGCGCATCATGATGCCGACGACCTCTCCAGGAGTGGGCAGGGGGTCCCGGCCCAGGAACTCTTCTCCGGCCAGGATGCGTTCGTTGACCGTCGTTGCCGCTACGGCGTGCACGATGTCGGCCTTGTTGCGGAATGAGCCGTAAATAGCCCCGGCGGAAACCCCCGACTCGGCGATGATGTCGGCCATCGACGCAGCTCGAAAGCCCTTGCGGTTGAACGCGCGCAGGGCGGCGTCCGCAATCTCGCGGCGCTTGAGCTCGCGATACTCATCTGTCACCTTCGGCATGATCAATAATAAAAACGAATGTTCGTTCTTGACAAGAGGACGGTCGAGATTCACAATAAAGAACGAACATTCGTTTTCAGCACCCGAACCTTCAGAGAGAAGCAGTCGTGTCTTCACCCCGCCGCCCCCACACCCCGTACAAGAGGATCGTCATCCTCGCGGCGGCGCTCACCGTCGGCATCAGCCTGCTCGTCCTCGCGTTCAGCTGGACCTCGGTCACCTCATCGGCCAAAGACATTCCGGTCGCGGTCGTCGGACCGTCGGCCCAGGTCGAAGCCGTCTCGACGGCGCTCGCTGAAAGCGGCGGCGAGACTTTCGACTTGTCAGTCGTGGATTCCCGGGCGGATGCCGTTGCCGCCATCGAGAGCCGCGACCTGCTCGGTGCGATAGTGCTCGGCGACTCGCCGGAGGTTCTCGTGACCTCCGCCGGCAGCCCGATCGTCAGCCAGATCCTCACGACAGTCGCCGGCCAGCTCGGCCAGCAGGCAACCGCGCAGGCGAGCGCCGCCGCCGGAGCGACCGTGCCCGCGATCAGCATTCCCGTTTCGGACGTCGTGCCGCTCGCGTCGACTGACTCCCGCGGTGCGGGACTCTCGGTCGCATCCTTCCCGCTCGTCATCATGGGTCTGCTCGGCGGGGTGTTGTTCTCGCTAATCGTGGTCGGCACGCGCCAGCGACTCACCGGCATCGTGCTCTACTCGGTGGTCAGCTCGTTTGCGGTCGGCGGAATCCTGCAGGGCCTGCTCGGCATCCTGCAGGGCAACTACCTGGTCAACGTCGGAGCGATCGCCGTCGCGACCCTCGCAACCGCCGCGACGATCGTCGGGCTGCACTCACTGCTCGGCCAGAAGGGAATCCCGATCGGCGCGATCACGCTCATGTTCATCGCGAATCCGATCTCGTCGGCGACCCAGCCGCTGCAGTTCCTCGTCGGCCCGTGGGGCGCGATCGGCCAGTGGTTCGTGCCCGGAGCGAGCGCGACGCTGCTGCGCGACCTGAGCTACTTTCCCGATGCCCACTCGCTCGCCTTCACCTGGTCAGTGCTCGCGGTGTGGGCACTCGGCGGGATTGCCCTGACGATCATCGGTGGCAACTTCCGCAAGACCCACGTCGTCGCCGACGACACCCCGGCAGCCTTGCAGCCGGTGGCCGTGCCCGCCTGATTGGCTTCTTTCTTCGGTAGCTCTCTCGAACACGCCGCTCGCCCTCTCCGGGCGGCCGGCGTGTTCGCCATTTCACCGAACTTACTGGCCGATGGCTGCGCTGAGCACGGCGAAGTCTGCCGCGCTGAAGGCGATGAGGGTGACAGTCTCGAGTGAGGTCTGCGGATGCTGCGCCTGCCACTCGCGGATCGTGCGCACCGCCACGCCAGTCGCCTCGACCATTGGGTAGCCGTAGACGCCGGTCGACACCGCGGGAAAGGTGATCGACCGATACCCCTCGGCGAGGTCGAGGCTGGTTCGGTAGCAGGAAGCGAGCAAACGGGCCGACTCCTGGGGATCCCGTGAACTGTAGACCGGGCCGACAGTGTGGATGATCTTCTTCGCGGTGCCGATGCGAAAGGCATCCGTCATCTTCGACTCACCCGTGCTCGCGCCGTTCAGGGCGCGGCAGGCTTCGAGCAGCTCGGGACCTGCGGCGCGGTGGATCGCTCCGTCCACACCGCCCCCGCCGAGCAGGCTCGAGTTCGCGGCGTTGACGATCACGTCGCTCGTAAAACGGGTGATGTCGCCCTGGGCGACGATGAGCTCGGTCATCACTCGACTGTGCCACGCCGCGGTGCGACTGGCTACTCCTTGACCAGTCCCTTCCGCACCATGCTCTGCGCAGCAGCCGCGATGGCCTCGCGCGCGGGGCGCGGGGTCCAGCCGAGAACACGGTGGGCCTTCTCATTCGACGTCTTCTTCGAGTAGCCCAGGTCGGCCACCGTCGGGCGAAGGCCCGGTTCGGTCACCGCGCGCTCACGCAGCACCTCGCTGGGGATCGTCACGGTCGGCACATGCTTCGCACTTGCGCCGATGGCCGACCGGATGCTCTCGCCGATCTCGAAGAGCGAGAGTGCCGGGCCGTTCGAGAGCAGGAACCGCTCGCCCGCGGCATCCGGAGCCTCGAGGGCGAGCACGTGCGCGATGGCGACGTCGTCGACGCCCACGATCGGAATGTAGATGTCGGGGAATCCGGGCATGCCGCCGTTCAGCATGTTCTGCACGATGTGGTTCGAGCCCGAGATATCGGTGCCCATCACCGGGCCCATCACGGCGACGGGCAGCAGGGTGACGAGCTCGAGTGCCCCGCCCTCGGTCTCGATGAAATCCCAGGCCGCGCGCTCGCTGAGCGTCTTGCTCTTGCCGTAGGCATCGACTCCCGGGCCGTCGAGAATAGTCCAGTCGGCCTCGGTGAAGACGTGGTCGGTGTGCGGGTGGCCCCAGCTGACCGCGTGGAAGGCGGAGGTCAAAACGACCCTCTTCACCCCCGCGTCGCGGGCGGCGCGGAGCACGCGCAACGCGCCCTCGCGCGCCGGCACGATGAGGTCGTCCTCGTTCTCGACGTGGCCGGGCTGGACCGGCGACGCGACGTGCAGCACGAGATCGACGCCGGCGACGGCATCCGCCCAGCCCGAATCGTCGAGCAGGTCGGCGGCGACGAACTCGAGGTTGTCGCCCTTCGTCATCCCGGCGTCGGCGAGGATCCGGCGCACGCCGGCCTCCTTACCCAGCGAGCGGATGGTGGTGCGCACTCGATAGCCGCTCTCGAGCAGCTGCAGGATGCAGTGGCCGGCGATGAAGCCGGAGCCGCCGGTGACGAGTACGAGCGGGGTGGTTGTCATTTCTCTTCCTTACCTCGGGGTGGGTTCCATCGTCGCCCCGCCCGTTCGGCCGAGCCAGATCCCCGTCGTTACTGGTAGTGGCAGGAACAGTCACCGACCCCGCGTCGAGGATTACGGTGGGGCTATGACCGAAGAGACCAACCTGCTCGGCGAATACCTCCGCGCTCGCCGCGAGCTGGTGACGCCCGAGCAGGTAGGCATCCCCAATTCCGGGCTGCGCCGGGTAGCCGGGTTGCGGCGCGAAGAAGTCGCGATGCTGGCCGGCATCAGCGCCGAGTATTACCTGCGGCTCGAGCAGGGTCGCGACCGCAACCCCTCGCTGCAGGTGCTCGAGGCGATCGCCCGGGTGTTGCGGCTCGACGACGAGAGCTACCTGTTGGGCCTGGTTGCTGAGAAGCCGCGGCGTGCGCGCCGGCCACGGCGCGAGAGTGTGCCGCCGAGCCTTGCCCGGCTCGTCGGGACCCTCGACGTTCCCGCTTTCGTCGAGGGGCGCTACCTCGATGTGCTGCTCGCCAACCCTCTCGCCACCGCGTTGTCGCCGAGCTTCGCCGCGGGCAACAACCGCCTGCGCGATCTCTTTCTCAACCCGGCCGAGCGGGAGTTCTTCCCGAACTGGGAGCGCGTGACCGGCGGGCTCGTCGCCAGTTTTCGCCAGTCGGTCGGCACCGACATCGACGACCCGCGCTTCATCGAGCTGATCGGTGAACTCTCGCTCGCGAGCCCGCACTTTCGCAAGCTCTGGGCGCGCCACGACGTCGGCATCCGGCGCAGCGCCCCGATGACGTTCACCCACCCCACCGTCGGGGCGATCACCCTCGACCGCGAGAAGCTGCAGGTGAACGGATCCGATGGCATCATGCTCGTGATCTACCACCCGGAGCCCGGCACCGACAGTGCCGAGAAGCTGGCGCTGCTGGCGTCGTCGGTCGCGCCGCCGGCAGCCGTGGTCCCGGATCGCGTCGTCCGCTAACTCGTCGCGCCTGCCCCTTCGGACGTCCGTGCCCTGGCGTCCCCAACGAACGCACTCGTGCCCGTGGCGGGGCGGGTAGACAGCTCGTGGTTCGCGCTGCCAAAATGGGGAAATCTCGACCGCGCTGGAAATCGACCGTCGCGGTGGGTATCTCACACTTGGGAGCGCGAATGACAAACGTCGACACCGGTTGGAAGGGTTTCTGGAACCGTGGGGGCTGGTGGAAAGCGGTTCTGCTGGTTGCCGTCTACTGGGGCATCTACGAGTTGCTGGGGCTCGCCATCAGCACGATCTTCAGCGACTTCATCGACTCGAAGAACCCACTGTCGACCCCGCTCAGCGTGTTCTTCGGCGTGGCTCTGCCGATCCTGATCGCTGGGGCACTCTTGCTGCTCTTCAGCTGGTCGGTGGGGTGGTTGGGTGAGCTGTTCGGTCGCCAACCGGTGGCCGGCCGGGCCTGGATGTGGCTCGCTGTAGTGCTCGTGATCGTGCCGATCGTCATCCGTATCGCGGGCACCAACTGGTCTGCCTATTCCGTGACTCTCGTGCTCTCGACCCTGTTCCTCGGGCTGTGCGTCGGCCTGACCGAAGAGCTTGCCACTCGTGGCCTCGCCGTCACCCTGATTCGCAAAGGCGGCCACGGCGAGCGAACGGTCTTCCTGCTCTCGTCCCTTCTGTTCGCCCTTCTGCACGCGGGCAACGTCATCTCGGGCATGGCGCCGCTGGTCGTCGGGGTGACCGTGATCTACACCTTCGGCTTCGGCGCCATGATGTATCTCTCGCTGCGTGTGACCGGGCGGCTCTACTGGGCGATGCTGTTGCACGCCGCCACTGACCCGACCACGTTCCTCGCCACCGGCGGTATCGATGCGCACTCGGACACCACCGGCGGGTCGCCCGCGCTGATCTCCCTGGCCGGCCTCTTCAACTGGGTCTACATCGCGTTCGCGCTGGTCGCGATCTTCCTGGTGAAGAACAGCGTTCGCGCCAGGGGCGATCGCGCGAGCATGGCTGCGCAGCAGGACTAATTGCGCCCGGGAGCAATCCCTAGGCCGAGAGGCGGGCGGCAACCAGTCGGTCGGCGGCCTCGACTGTCGTGACCCCGTTGCGCTCGGACTCGTCGAATACGTCGCTCAAGGTCTGCTCGATGCGGTCGATCCGGGCGAGCACCTCGTCGTCGGTCGAGGTCTCGTCGGCCAGGCGGATGACACCACCGGCATTCACGAGGTAGTCCGGCGCATACAGGATGCCGCGTGCCCGCAGCTGCGCGTCGCCGTCGGACTCTGCGAGCTGGTTGTTGGCGGCGCCGCAGACAGCGGTGGCGGCGAGCTCGGCGATGACGGTCGGCGACAGCATCCCACCCACCCCGGCCGGCATGAAAACGTCGGCGGGAACGCGGTGTGCTTCGTCCGGCGCGACCCAGGCCGCTCCGAGCTCGGCGGCGAGCTGCGCCCGGGCGGGGTTGAAATCGGTGACGGTGAGTGCAGCACCCTCGCCGGCGAGGCGGGTGGCGAGCCGAGACCCGACCTGGCCGAGCCCGGCGATAGTGATCGCGCGGCCCTCGACCTCTGCGCTGCCGGTTGAGCGGCGCAGCGTCTCGCGCAGCCCGGCATACACGCCACGTGCGGTGTACTCGGCCGGGTCTCCGTGGCCGCCGGTCTCGGTCGGCAGGCCGACGACGTGCGCGGTAACCTCGGCGATGATCGCCATGTCGGCGGAGGTAGTCGCCACGTCTTCGGCGGTGCGGTAGCTGCCGCCGAGCGACTCCACCAGGTCGCCGAGGTCGAGGAACGCGTCGCGTCGCGCGTCACCCTCGAGGATCGCACCCTGCGGAAGCATGATGACCGACTTGCCGCCGCCCGCGGCGAGCCCAGCGAGGGCGTTCTTCGACGTCATTCCGCGCGAGAGGCGCAGTGCGTCGGCCAGGCCATCGGCCCACGAGTCGTAGGACCAGAGGCGGCATCCGCCGAGCGCCGGCCCGAGCTTCGTGCTGTGGACCGCGACCACCATCGCGAGGCCGGAGCGCTTTCCCGTTGCGGCGACCACAGTCTCGTGGTCGAAAGACAGCGGGCTGGCGGTCTGGATGCGGGCGGGGAGGACAGCGGTCATTGCTGGGGCCGTTTCTGTGGGGACGAGTAGGCGATACAGCGGGTAATTCGATCATGCAGCGACCCCAGCGACAAGAGTCGGAGAGTTTCTTGATCGATCTGTTCAATCGGATGCCCCGGGTGTCGTCTACGATGACCAGCATGATCGCTCTCGATGCCACCGACCGACGCATCCTCACCGCCCTCGACGACGACCCCCGGGCATCCGTCCAGCTGCTCGCGCTGAAGCTCGAACTCGCGCGCGGAACCGTGCACGCCAGGCTCGACCGGATGACGCGCGAAAGCGTGCTGCGCAGGAACTCGATCCGCGTCTCAGCTGCGGCCCTCGGCCTGCCGATGCGCGCCCAGGTGTCGGCCGAAGTCGACCAGGACCAGTTCGACGAGATGATGACCGACATGACTGGCATTCCCGAGGTGATCGAGTGTGTCGGGCTGGCCGGCGAGAACGACCTGATGATCCAGATCGTCGCGCGTGACGCAGACCACGTCTACGACATCACCCAGCGAATCAAGAAGTGTCGCGGCATCAATCGCACGGCGACGTCGATAGTTCTGCGCGAACTGCTCGAGTACCGCATGGACCACCTGCTTGTGGCGGGGGAGTAGCGCGATCGCATCAGCCGACCTCGACTGATACGGGGACAGGTGCTTCGGAAACTGTCGCCTTGGCGGTGCGCGGCAGGAAGAATGCGAGCAGGAGAGGCACTGAGCTCAGCGCGATGATCCACCAATAGGTTGCGTGGAACGCGCTAAGAGCGGCGGTCGCGCTGGTGGCGTCGCCGAGATACGTCTGCAGCACGACCGCGATGACGGTCACACCAAACGGTGCACCGACCTGCTTCACCACGTTGAACGCAGCGCTGCCTCGAGGAGTCTCGTCCCGGGTGAGGCTTGCGAATGCCAGGGTCATTACCGGCAACGAAACCGCCGCCATGCCGAAGCCCTGCAGGAACTGCCCGGCGAGCAGCAGCACGTCGCTTCCGCTAATTCCGGCGAATGCGAAGGGCAGTGTGCCGATCATCGTCAGAAGCACCCCTGCGACGATGACGAACCGGGTGTCGATGCGGCCCGAGATGCGCCGGCTGACGAGAACGAATGCCATTGTGCCGACACCCTGCGGGATGAGCAGAAAGCCGGTTGCGAACACCGAATCGCCCCGGATTCCCTGGTAGAACAATGGCAGCAGGAACATCAGCGCATAGATCGAGAATCCGCTGACGAACGTCATCACGCTCCCGATTCCGAAACTGCGCCGTGCGAAGACTCGCACGTCGATGAGCGAAGGCCGCGTGGCGCGCAGCGAACGAATGACGAAGATTATGAGCAAGGCAACGCCAGCGACCATCGGTGCCCAGACATCCGGCGCTGCGAATCCTCGTTCACCAGCAGCCTGGCTGAGCCCGTAGGCAAGGGCGATGACACCGGGTGTGAGCAGTAGCGCACCCAGTACATCCAGCGGTCGGCTTACGTCTCGTTCTCCGGCCGGCAGCAATAGAGGTGCGAGCACGAGCGCGGCGATGCAGATGGGGATATTCACAAAGAAGATCCAGTGCCACCCGATCGATCCAATGATGGTGCCGCCCAGGATCGGCCCCAGGATGGGTCCGAGCTGGCCGACCAGGCCGATCGTAGCGATCGCGCGGCCGATGCGCGTGCTGCCCGCTGCGCGAGTGAGAATCGTGAGGGTTACTGGAAGCACCATGCCGCCTCCGATTCCTTGCAGTACCCGGAATCCGATGAGCGAGGGCAGGTTCCAGGCAAGCCCGCATAGCAGTGATCCGATGACAAAGACGATGACGGCGAACATCCAGACGCGGCGTGCTCCGAATCGCTCTGAGGCCCACCCCGATATCGGAATGACGGCAACGTATGCGAGCAGGTAGCCGGTCACCACCCACTGGGTGTCCCCGACGGTGGTGTGGAAGACCGTATGCAGGTGGTCGAGTGCGATGTTGACGATTGTGGTGTCGAGAATCGTCGTGACGACTCCGAGCACGAGCACGAGGCTGATGAGATTCAGCCGTCTGGTGCTGACAGGTTCTGGGGCGGTAGTAGTGGTCATGCGCGTCACACTACACCGTGCAGTGTAGTTAAGTACACCCGCGAGTAAGATTGTGGGAAACGCAGTTGAGGGGACCGATGGTGACGATCGCGGCAGGTAAGGCAGTGCGTGAAGGTTCAGCGCGAAAGCGGCAGCAGATTCTCGCCGCAGCTCGGGAGCTCTTCCTCGCCGACGGCTTCGAGCGGACGAGCATGGATGCCATTGCGGCGCGCGCGGAGGTGTCCAAGCGCACGGTCTACGACTATTACGGAGACAAGCGTGCGCTATTGCTCGAGGTGGTCCGGCATGCGGTGGCGGCTCTCGGGTTGTCCGTCGATGCTGCGATCGAGGCGAATCTGAGCGAGGTCGACGAGCTCGAGCCCGCGTTGATCGGATTCGCCCGCGCGATCACTTCGTCGGCGATGGGGTCGGCCGACTACTCCGCACTCATGCGGCTGCTCACCAAGGAGTCTTCTCATCTTCCGGAATTGCAGGATCAGAACTGGGCGGGACTGGAGCCTGAGGAGGCCGTCGCCAATAAATTCGTCGAGCTCGACCGCCGCGGGCTACTAGCCGCGCCGAACGCGCGTCTGGCCGCCGATCATTTTGTGGCCCTGACCCTGTCGCCGTCCTACTACTCGATCGGTCGGCACGATGTGCTGGCTGACGATGACTCCGAGAGGGCCATCGCGGATGGAGTGAGCGCCTTCCTTCGCGCCTATGGCGGACCGGCTCTCGCCAGCTGATCGGCGCCGCTCTATCGTCGCGCGCGGCTCACCGCTGAGGCTGCGGTGATGATTTGCGCGCCGCGCGCCCGCAGCTCTGCGGCGATCGGGTCGGCGGCCGCAGCGTCGAGCACCAGCCCGGTCACCCCTGCAACCGGCAGCACCAGGTGTGGCGAGACAGCGCCGATCTTCTCTTCGCTGCCGAGCGCCCAGGTCTCGCTCGCGCGCGACGAGAGGATTCGCTTCATCGCAGCCTCTTCCGGGTCGCCGGTGGTGAGCCCGGCATCCGCGTGGATTCCGGTCACGCCGAGAAAGAACTGGTCGGCGCTGATGCGCCCGGCGGCCTCGGCGGCTACAGCGCCGACCGCCACTGCGGAGTGCTTGAAGAGTCGCCCGCCGATCAGGATCACCTCGGCCTCGTGGTCGATCAGCGCCGCAGCGACGGTAGGGCTATGGGTGACGATGGTCACGTCGAGCGTGCGAGGCAGGTGACGCACCAGGCTGAGCGTCGTAGTGCCGCCGTCGAGAATGATCGTGCTGCCCGGGCGAACCAGCGCGGCTGCTGCGGCAGCGACCCGCTCTTTGCTCTCGGTCGCGATCCCGGTGCGGGCCGCGTAGTCGGCGACAGCGGGCGAGACGGGAACGGCACCCCCATAGACGCGAGCGAGCAGCCCCTCGGATGCCAGCTCGCGCAGGTCGCGCCGGATGCTGTCCTCAGACAGGTCGAGTTCGATCGCGACGTCCTTGGCCACGATCCGCCGGTCGCGGCGGAGTCGCTCGAGCAGGAACTCGCGTCGGGTGGCAGCGAGCATTCGTATTCCTTCATGGTTTGCACGTTCTTGCACGTTTAACGCTAGCCTACCCGACATGACGAACTCTTTGATGATTTTGATCGCCGGACCCTACGCTTCAGGAACCGACGGCGACCCCGCCCTGATGCGCCAGAACCTCGACCGCCTGGAGGAGGCAGCCTGGCCGTTATTTGAGGCGGGCCACCTGCCGATGATCGGCGAGTGGGTCGCGTTGCCGGTCCTGAGCAGCGCCGGAGCCGTCGGGCACGACCACCCGCTCGCGGCGAAGGTGATGTACCCGACGGCCGAGCGCCTGCTGCAGAAGTGCGACGCCGTGCTGCGCCTCCCCGGCGAATCGAAAGGAGCCGACCAGGACGTCGCGATCGCTCGCGAACGCAACCTGCCCGTCTACTTCAGCCTCGACGAGGTGCCGCCGGTCGGCCCGGCTACCGCGCCTGCAGCGCGCCGTTGACCTGGTCGACTATCGCGCGTGGTTCAGCGACGGTGAGCACGAGCCGGTCGTAGCGCTCGTCCGTGAGTTCGATGACCACGGTTCGGGCGGGCGTGCTCACGTTCCAGAAAGACGTGTCGCCATCGCGATGGAACGTGCCCGACCACTTGCCGGGGATCGCCAGGCCCGGAGCGCGCAGCCCCTTGGGCTCCTCGTTCGCGCCGGGGTCGAAGGTAGCGCCGCGCACGTGTGCGAGCGGCACGATGATCCTGCGCCGGAATGACCACAGCTTGTCGAGGCCCTTGGGCTCGACGATGATCGCGGTCGGGGTGATGGTGACTATGTTCACGCTGACTCCTTGGGTGTGGCGGTGACTGTGGGCTCGAGGGCTCGATCGATCAGTCGCTGGCCGAGCGACTGGGCCGTGCGGGGCGGGGTCGACGTCCCGAGAAGGTCGAAGGTGAGAGAACGGATCTCGGCATCCCGCGGTGCGACTTCGAGCAGGGCGACGAGCAGCAGGTCCGTCGTTTCGTCGGTTGCGGCATCCGTCGCTCGCGCCTGCTGAAGGCACAGCAGAAACACTCCACGTTTGCTGCCGAATGCCTTGTACAGGCTTCCGCGGTGAAGCCCGGTGGCCTGCACGAGATCGTCGATCGACGTTCCTTCATACCCGTTGGTGCGGAAGGCTGCGGCGCATAGTGCGACGACCTCTGCCTCGTCGAACGATCGATTTCTGCCCATGGCTCGAGTCTAGGTTTAGGTGAACGATCAGTCAAGAACGATCGTTCACCTATCCGATTGGCACGGAGGGCTCACCCAGCAAACCCACAGCCGCCAGCCCCTATTCCGGGAACTAATAGCTCCGAACCCCTGTTGTACCGAACGAGGCCCGCAGCCAGCGGCCCGAATCCAAGGAGCGACATCCCATGACCACAACCGAGTACCGCAAGGACCCGACCGCCATCTCGAAGCTCAGCCGCAACGAGTATGCGGTGACGCAGGAGAACGCCACCGAGCCGGCTTTTCGTAACCGGTTCTGGGACAACCACGACGACGGCATCTACGTCGACATCGTCTCGGGTGAGCCGCTGTTCTCGTCGACCGACAAGTTCGACAGCGGGTCGGGCTGGCCGAGCTTCACCCGGCCGATCGAGCCTGCCAACCTCGTGCAGAAGAGCGACCGCACTTTCTGGATGACCCGCACCGAGGTACGCTCGGCCAACGCCGACAGTCACCTCGGGCACCTGTTCGACGACGGTCCGGCCGCCGAGGGCGGGCTGCGCTACTGCATCAACTCAGCGGCTCTGAGATTCGTCCCCGCAGACGAGCTCGAGAGCCAGGGCTACGGCGACTACGCCAGCCTCTTTACTTCGAAGGAGAACTAATAATGGCCAACACTGAGACCGCAATCCTCGCCGGTGGATGTTTCTGGGGAGCCCAGCAGCTGCTGCGCCGCCGCCCGGGAGTCATCTCGTCGCGCGTCGGCTACTCGGGTGGAGACACCCCGAACGCCACCTACCGCAACCACGGTGACCACGCCGAGGCTGTCGAGATCGTCTTCGACCCCGAGCAGATCTCGTACCGCGACATCCTGGAGTTCTTCTTCCAGATCCACGACCCGTCGACCAAGGACCGCCAGGGCAACGACATCGGTCGCGCCTACCGCTCGGCGATCTTCTACGGAAGCGACGAACAGAAGAAGGTCGCCCTCGACACCATCGCGGATGTCGACGCCTCAGGTCTCTGGCCGGGCAAGGTCGTCACCGAGGTCGAGCCGGTCGGTGACTTCTGGGAGGCCGAGGAAGAGCACCAGGACTACCTGGAGAAGCTGCCCAACGGCTACACCTGCCACTACGTGCGCCCGAACTGGAAGCTCCCGCACCGCGAGAGCGCCGCTGTCTAACTCCAGCTGAACGAATGGCCCATCACCTCACGGTGATGGGCCGTTTTTCGTTTGTCGCCTCTAGCCGGCCGCGACAACTCCCACGCTCAGGAAGACCGCAGAGCCCGAGCACGCCGCGACCCCGGCACTCTTGACAAAAACCGGTTCGAACGAGTGCGGCGGGTAGATGCGGTATCCCTCGCCAGTCGTCGCCTTACACGCGTCCCCGAGCGGCCCGCCGGTCGTTCCGACATTCACCGCAGACAGCGGCGCGATCGCGGTGCCGCCTTCGGCGAGGGTCACCGGTTCGGCAGTGCCCTGCTGTTCAGCGGGTTCGCCGATCTGGACGCTGTCGCTCTCGCCGCGGATCGAGACGCCGGGCGCACCCTCGAGCACGCACTCTGGGCCGCTGTTCGTGAACGTGATCACATAGGGGATGCTGCCCGCCGCGGCTCCACCTTCGTCGGGTTTCACCGACACAGTGAGGTTCTCGTCGGCGCACTGGCCGTCGGGTGCGTTCGGGTCGACCTGCCCCGTTCCGGATGACGACGTCGGCTCCGGTGTGGGGGTCGAGCTGGCCGTGGGCGTCGCCGACGGGGGTGCGGAGGTGGCTGTCGGGGTTCCTGACGCACATCCCGCCAGCAGGGCGATCGCGACCACGGGCAATGAGATCTTCAGCGCAACATTTCGCATGTTTTCGACGCTACGCCCGCAGTCTGGATCTGCCGTCCGAACGACTGGTGTGGGAGCGACAGAGATAGGGCAAACCCCCAATCATGCACCGTTGCGGGTGCTTGCGCGCCCACTTGTGGGCGTCTCTGGTCTGTCCTATCGTCCGCAGTTACCCATTCATCGTCAGTATCTACCCGAAGGATTTGAGGATCAGATGACCAACGACAATGTTCTGAGAGTGTTCGGTCGTTCCCCCGGAGGTTCGTTCGCAGAAGTCGCTCGCAAAGCTTCATTGCGAGCGCTGAAAACGTTGATTCAAGGAATCGCAGCGGCTTTTCCCGCTGCGGGGGCCGGTGCTGCAATTCTCTCGATTGGTTACTGGGAGACAGTCGGCTATTCCTTGCTTGCCGCGGTTATCACGGCATTCGTGTCGTTCCTCAACAACATCGCAACCTTTCTCCCTCAAGATCCTGGTCAGCAGTAGCGCGCTCGAATTCATCAAGGTTGAGGAGTAGATTCCCTTCGAGTCCTACTGCCTACCTTGGAGGTTTCTCGAATGCCGACCATCATCCGGTTCGATCACGTCGGGGTCACCGTGAAAGACCTCGACCTGGTCACGGCGTTCTTTGTCGACCTCGGGCTCGAGGTCGAAGGCCGCACTTCCGTCGAGGGCGAGTTCATCGACGTCGTCACGGGCATCCCGAACTCGCGCACCGAGATCGTCATGCTGAAGGCGTCTGGTGGCGACACCAGCGTGGAGCTGTCGAGCTTCGTCCGTCCAGACCCCGTGCCGGGATCGTCGGATGCCATGGCGAACGAGCTCGGACTGCGCAGCCTGGCGTTCCAGGTCGATGACCTGCAGGCGCAGGTCGACCGGCTCGCAGCATCCGGCTATGGACTCGTCGGCGGCATCGGCCAGTACGAGAACATCTGGAAGATGGCCTACGTGCGCGGGCCCGAAGGGCTCACCGTCGCGTTGGCCGAGCGCCTCGGCTGACGCCGGTCGTTTCGGATCGTGCTGATCACCAGCACAACCGAGAGCGCGATCAGGAGGATTTCGGAGGTAACGAGCACCGGCTGGTCGCCAAAACCCTGCTCGTTCACGCCGTCAGCGTCGCCGCTGGCCAGGTACAGCTGAAAGTCGTTGAGCGCGTGCAGCGCGATGGGCACCCACAGTGTTCCGGTCGCGCGCAGCATCCCGTAAAACAGCGCTCCGTCCATGGCCAGGAACACGACTTGAAAGACGAAAGCCTCGGCGGGCATGCCCATCAGCGCGAACTTGATCGTGTGGCCGAGCCCGAACGCGACCGAGGTCAGGATCAGGGCAAGGAACTCACCATGGTGGCCCAGGATCGAGACGCGCAGGATGCCGCGGAAGTACAGTTCCTCGCCGATGCCGACCATCGCCGTGCCGGCCAGCACAATGAGCACGGTTGTCACCGTGCGATCATTCCAGGGCACGGTCGAAAGCCCGACGGCGACCTGCACGGCGAATAGAACGGGGATGCCAAGCATCCACCAGCGTCGTTTCTCGGTGAATACCGAAGGGCTCGTCCAGGTCTCTTTCGACCAGCCGGCGCGCCGGGTGAAGACGACGCCAGCCGTGATCAAGATCAGCAGGGGCACGAAGTGGCCGAGCGCGAATTCGGCATTGTCGTCTCCGGCCGGAGCGAGCTCGCCGATAGCCTCACCGAACCATCCCGCCATGAGAACGTAAACGACCGCGGCGACGAGACCGATCCAGATTCGCGGCGTGAGCCGGATGCGGGTCATAGCGTGACCGCCATGACGGGAGTGGGCGAAATCCGGTACTCGAGCGTCATCGTGGTCTCCCGTCGAATCAAAAAGATGACTCTATGGTGACCGATTGACGCGCGATACGCGAGGAAATCTGCGCGATTTCTGCGGATGGCACGCCCGTCAGGCGCGCGGCAACCAGTACTCGCCCAGCCACTCGAGAAACTGCTGGGCTTCGTTTTCCGCGTGTTCGATCCGGGACCGCCCGCTGCGGGCGAAGAAGTCCTCGAAGCCATCGAGCTGCTTCACCGATTCGTCGGAGATCTCGCGGAACCCCATCGTCCACTGCGGAAACTGACGTTCCGGAATGCGCTTCTCACGCATCGTCTGCACGCTGCGGTGGCGGGCATCCGTGGCGATCGCGTCGAATTTCGCGCGCACGATCTCGTCTTCGCCCTCGACGATCTGAATGAATCGATCCCGGTGATAGAGCAACGCGCCGGTGATGCCGTCGCGCTCATTGTTGGCCCGCGCCTGGGTGAGCAGCGCGGCGATCTCGTCGGCAGAGAGCGGAGACGTAGCGACGCTCACGTACGCGATCGACAGCACGGGCGCCTGCTCTCAGTTGGGCGTGCCCAGAACAGAGCACGAATGATCATCGTCGCAGATATTGGCGCGGAGGCGGAGTCACTGAACTACAACTGCACATCTGTTCGGGTGCCACGACTCGTACCGTACCGGTCGCTTTTCGAGGGGTGCGCGCCTGTTTGGGGCATCCGCGCCTGCTCGAACAGGCGCGGATGCCCCAAACTGCAGCGGATACCGACGAGGCACCTCAGCCGGCGTTGTGCACGACGCCGCCGACGACGACGCCGAACAGGATCGACCAGGCGGCAATAGCGATCGCCTGCCAGAACAGCACGCGGGCCTTGCTGACTCCGCCGGCCGCGAGCATGGTGGAGGTGAACTGCGTGGGCAACAGAAGCGGGCCGAGCAGGCTCACTCCGGGTACCCCGTACTTGTCGAGAGCGCGCTGGAACTTCACAATGCGGGCGCTCTTCCGGTCGGATGTCGCGTAGTCGTTCTCGAACTCGTCTTCGGATGCCCGGCGCGTGCCACCCGTGGCGAGCACCGCTTCCCTCGCGTCCTTGCGCACCTGGTTGCGGGTGACGATGACGGATCGGGCGCCCGAGCTCAGCGTCACGAGCACGAAGACGCAGAGGAAATTGCCGATGGCGGCCGCGGCGACGGCGACCACGGGGTTGAGTCCGCCGAGGATGCCGATCGTTGTGGCGCCCTCGCCCTCGACGAAGGGAACCGCTCCGGCGAGGGCAACGATGAACGGCTGGATGAAGTCGGGCACCTGGGCCACCAGGTCTTGAAAGCTTTCGATGACGTTCACGGGGACTCCTTGGGTTCAGAGCGGAATCCGGTCGACCCCGCTGCGTTGCACCCAGTCCACTCCGATCAGGGCGCCGCGGGCAGTGTCGAACTGTCACTGGCTTCCGGGCATTTCACCCGCGCCATCCGTGACAAATGTCAGGGACCTACAGTGGTGGGGTGACTTCAGAAACCGCCCACGAGCCGCGCTCCCTTCCGGTGCGCGCGACCTCGAGCGGGGTGCGGGTGACCTGGTGGTACACGGCATCCGCGATCATGTTCTTCGAGCTGGTCCTCGTGCTGACCTGGGCCGCCACGGTGCGGGCGGGTGGATTCGAGCCTCTGCCCGCCTGGGCTGTTCTCATCGGAGGTCTGGTGTGGTTCGGATCGACCGTGCCGCTGATCCTCTCCTACCGGCATCGCACCGGCGAGCCGACCGCCGTGCAGTGGCGCATCATCGTTCTCCCGCTGCTGATGGCGATCGGCTTCGGCGTCTTCGCCTTCACCGTCACCGGTCTCTGGCTGCTGCTGGTCGTGCCCCTGGCGCAGACGTTGCAGTTGCTCGACTGGCCGCGATCGGTGCGGCTGCGGATGGTGCTCGCCGTGACAGCCCTGCTGGTGTGCCTGTGGATTGTCGATGCGCACGCGGTCGACGACGGAGCGCTCGAGATCTCTAACGGCTACTTTCCGGTCGGGTTCCTCTCAGCGGGATTACCCGTCATGACCGTGCTGTCGCTGTGGTGGTGGGACGTCTTGATCGCCCTCGACCGTGCCCGAGTCTCGGAGGCGCGACTGGCCGCAACCCAGGAGCGGCTGAGCGTCGCTACCGACGTGCACGACCTGCAGGGGCATCACCTGCAGGTGATCGCGCTGCAGCTGGAACTGACCGAACGCTTGCTGCGCGCTGATCCGGATGCCGCGCTCGAGCAACTCAAGGCCGCCCGGATCAGTGTCGACGAGGCCCGGCAGGGCACGCGCGACCTCGCGACCCGGTTCCGCTCGGTGCCGCTGCGCGACGAGCTCGCCAACGCCCGCGACCTCTTGCGTGCGGCCGGGATCGAAGCCGAGACCGTGCTCGGCCCGGATGTGGATCGTGCGCCGGCATCCGTCTTCGGCCCGGTCATCCGCGAGACGACGACCAACGTGCTGCGACATAGTGGCGGCAAGCACACGACACTTCGGCTGAATCGGTCTGGAGAACTGTGGCGCTATGAGATCACGAACGATGCGGATGCCGCTGCGCCCACTATCGCGGGCAGGGAGGGCACCGGACTCGACGGCCTCGCCCGTCGTGCCGAAGAAGTGGGCGGAACGCTCGAGATCGTGCGCGGCGAGGGCAACTTCACGGTGGTCGTCACGGTGCCGGTGCAATGATCCGGGTGCTGATCGCCGACGACGAGGGCATGATCCGTTCGGCCCTGGCCGCGCTGCTGCGGCTCGAGGGTGACATCGACGTTATTGCTGAATGCTCCGATGGGGTGCAGGCGGTTGCCGAGGCGGAGCGCCTCCTTCCCGATGTCTGCCTGCTCGACCTCGAAATGCCCGGCCTGGATGGGGTCGAGGTCGCCGAGCACTTGAGGCGCACGGTTGCCACGCGCTTCGTGATCGTCACGAGGCACGCGCGCCCGGGTGTTCTGCGTCGCGCGCTCGCCGCGGGGGTGTCGGGCTTTCTGCCGAAGTCGCGCGAGGCAGGTGAGGTCGCGGCGGTCATCCGCCAGGTCGCCGCCGGCGGACGCTACATCGACCCCGAGATCGCGGCAGATGCCCTGAGCGACGAGCGCTGCCCACTCACCAACCGCGAGCTCGACGTGCTCCGGCTGGGCCAGCACGGCGAGACGACAGCGCAGATCGCGCGCTCACTGAACCTGGCTCCCGGCACGGTGCGCAACCACATCTCACTGGTGCTGACAAAGCTCTCCGTCGATACCCGGCAGCAGGCCGTGATCATGGCGCGCGAGCGCGGGTGGATTTAGCGGGTTCATCGCGGCGGATTGAGGACTTTGGCTGCGCAAAGTTATTGTCAGCTTTTCGATATTGTTGCCAAAAGCTTGGTTCACGACTGTCCCTGGCTGACTGACAAGAAGTAGGGATCCCAATGTCGAACGACCCTGTACTGCTGTTCCTGCATGGAGTGGGAAGCAGTGACCCGGAAGATATTTGGAAAACTGACCTGACCGGTGCGCTCGAGAAGCTCGGATACCCGAATCTGGATGACGTGCAGGTGATCGCGCCCAAGTATGCGCATGCACTCAAAGGTTGGGACTATAAGGTTTCCCTGCCTGACGAAACTGTTCGCGCGCCCGTGCGCGAGGCGGCCAAGCAGAACCGCCGCGATTTTGAACGACGCATGGGCGCTGTCGAGTTCAGGTTAGGTCGGCAGAATCACGGCGCCGGCCTGCAGGCTTACGACGCAATTCTGAGCGCGGCAGTGGCACTGCCATGGTTCGCCGCGGCGCATAACTATCTCAACGATCCGCAGATTCGGGCACAGGTTCTTAGCCACATCATTTCGCTGTTGCCGAGCAGCGGCAGGCTCGTCCTCGTGGGGCACAGTCTGGGCTCTCTGATCGCGGCCGACCTGCTTACTCGACTACCTATCGGCCTTGAAGTCGCAGGCATGGTGACTGTCGGAAGTCCTCTTGCAAACGGCAAATTCGATGTCGACAAGCTACGAGAGACGCTGAAGCATCCCCCGATCAACCTTTCGTGGTGGGTTAATTTCTGGAATGTGCTTGATCCGGTCGCCGCTCATCGGGGTGTGTCTTCCGTCTTCCCGTGGATGGTGGATTTTCGGGTCAGGACTAAAGCCACCAGTCCCGTTCAGGCCCACTCGGCCTCCGAGTACCTCGCAAACGAAACTGTGGCAGCCGCCATTGGGTTTGCAATTTTCGGATCTCAGTCAAAAGAGTTGGTCGGCATTAACGAGGGCCGCAGCGTTGACCTCGACGATCCAGAACGATTGGCGCTACTGGCGTTGCGTTACGGGCATCTCGTTAAATCCGAGCTCAAGGGCGAGTTGAGAGATCGCTTTACGGGGGCACTTCGGCACGTTCAGGCGACGGCTGTGGACGATATCCGGAATCGCAACGATCAAGAAGGAAGAGCAATGCCATCAGAGGTTGCTCGACTCGCTTTTGACTTGTCGGACCCGGACTCACGCCTCCCAGAGCCGACGCCGACTGATCATTTCTCAAAAGAGACTGCCGTCATGCCTCTGACTGTGCTCGCGACAGACAACTTTCTTCGCCCATTCGAGATCGAGATTTCAAAGACAAATCGACGGGAGGCGATGCGTGAGCTCAGTGCCGAAATGGGAGTCGGAGGTAAGTTCGGCATTGATGTCATTGATGCTGCGCAAGAAGCGCAAAATGTTCTAAGTGGGCAAAGAGGAGCTCCGTGGATCAAGTGGGGCATAGTCGGAGCAGGGGTAGCGGTGCTCGCTGTCGCAACCAGTGGTCTGATCTTTGCCGCCGCTCCGGGGTTGGCAGGCGCAGCAGCGATTACTAGTGCCCTCGCGAGTTTTGGCCCGGGTGGCATGATCGGTGGTCTGGTCACGGCCGGCTCGCTAGTAACCGTGGGTGGTGGCGGAATCGCGTTCGGTCTTGCCAGCTCAGGAACAAGTGCTGAGACGCTCGAAGCGTTTGTGGCGCAAAGGCTGACGGCAGTAATTCTGCGGAAACGACAGGGATTAGAGCCCGACCCGGACGTTTGGCGGATCCTTTCAGAGACTGAAATCCAAGTCCGGCGCGAACACGAGCGGCTCGACGAGTTCTCCGACGAGTCGTCTCCGGCACTTAAGGAACTCAAGCGAAAGATCAACGCCGTTGAGCGCGCTCTGAAGTACCTTCGCGAGAACGGGCTAGAGCCGCAGGTACTCCCCACAGACTTGGTCCGACAAGACTGAGTCTCAATCAGCAAGGGCCCGCGAGTCTGACTCGCGGGCGCTTGCTGCCTAGTCGCCCTTCACGTTGATGATCTGGCGCAGGGTGTGCTTGATCTCGATGAGGTCCGCGGCATCCGCCATCACTACATCGATGTCCTTGTATGCCTGCGGGATCTCATCGATGAATTCCGACGTGTGCCTCCACTCGATGCCCTCCATCGCGGTGTCGAGCTCCTCGCGCGAGAACGTGCGGCGAGCTGCTGACCGCGAGTACTCGCGGCCGGCGCCGTGCGGTGACGAGTTCAGCGCGAGCACGCTGCCCTTGCCCTCGACCACGTAGCTGCGCGTGCCCATCGACCCGGGAACGAGTCCCAGTTTTCCGGCGCTCGCGTCGATAGCTCCCTTGCGGGAGAGCCACACGTCCTTGCCAAAGTGGCGCTCCTGCTCGGTGTAGTTGTGGTGGCAGTTGACCCGCTCGGACTCGACGATCGGCACACCCGTCCACTCCTCGAACTGGCGGATGACCCGATCCATCATCTCCTCACGGTTCATGAGCGCGAAGTTCTGCGCCCACCGCAGCTCGGCGATGTAGCGGTCGAACTCCGCAGTGCCCTCGACGAGGTAGGCGAGGTCGCGGTCGGGCAGGGTGATGAAGTGTCGTGCGCAGTACTCCTGGGCGACGGTGATGTGGTACGCGGCGATCTTGTTGCCGATACCGCGCGAACCGGAGTGCAGGAACAGCCACACGCGGTCCTCCTCGTCGAGAGACACCTCGATGAAGTGGTTGCCCGAGCCGAGCGTTCCGAGCTGCAGCATCCAGTTCTTCGCGTAGGTCGCCGGGTCGAATCCGGCGTCGCCGGCCGATGCAACGAGCTCGTTGATCCGAGGCGCTGCGGTCGCCGAGACCTTGTTGTTGAACCGACCGGCCGACAGCGGCACAGCGCGCTCGATCGCCTCGCGCAGCACCGACCGGTCGAGACCGTCGAGGTCCGAGACAGTGAACTGCGTGCGCACCGCGATCATGCCGCATCCGATGTCCACACCGACCGCAGCCGGAATGATCGCGCCCCGGGTCGGAATGACCGAACCGACAGTCGCGCCCTTACCCAGGTGGGCATCGGGCATGAGCGCGAGGTGCGGGAATATGAACGGCATCGTCGATGCCGTCTCTGCCTGCTCACGAGTCTTGTCGTCGAGTATCGACGCCCAGTTCATGAGTGTGTTGGAGATCTTCTCCATTATTTTGTTTCCTTTTCTTTGTGGGGATCTTTGGGTGCGCGGCGACAAAGGTGCCGCGACAGCAGGCGCTACGCGTTGACAGGCGGATGCCGCGAGGGCGCAGGACGGACCGCGTCAGCGGACGTCAGTGATCGTCTCTGCGGGCGAGGCCGCGCAGAAGGAGTGTCGTTGGAAAAACGACTAGACGGTGAGGCGCCAGGCTTTCGCGTTATTTCGGCGCTGGGTGGGCTGCTCGAGCAGTCGCTGCTCCAGCTCGTCCCCGGCCAAAACGGGTTCACTGAGGGCACGCTGAGCGAAGAGGCGAAGCTCTCGCGATTCAGTGCGCTGGATGTCAGTGATGCCGTAGTGGCTGTACATGGGGTTCCGTTTCAAACCGCCCAAGTTGGCGGAGGACTACGTTACCGGCAATTATGCGGCGATGGCGGATATCAATGATCGATTCTTCGCTCGTGCGGCCACTGGGATTAAGTCGAGGCAAGATTTGCAACGTCGGCACCCCCGCTGTACGCGTCTTCAGCCTGGTGAGACTGAGTGAACGCACCTTTTGGCCGATCGCATAACTTTTCCGGGATTAAGCATGGCGCAATTTCGTTTGCGTGACGGTTCTTTCGGTTGAGGCTTGCTAGTTGCTCAGATGTTCAATATGTGCCAGCCTTCAGGAAAAACTACTCGTCGAGAATTTCTCGCCCGCTGAGGCAAGGCGAATAGACGCACTGAGTACTGGGACGCGCGAAAGGCACGATGAAGATGGACATCCTGGCATATAACCCCGGCCACGACGGTGCGGTTGTCCACCTGAGCGACGGGGAGCTGATTTCTTCGGTGGAAGCGGAAAAAGATTCGAATTACAGGTACACGCCGCTGGGAGCGCAGGACATCCTTGACGGCATCGGACGGCTAACTAGCGCGCCGGATGTAGTGGGGATCGGTGGCTGGTGGCCTAAAGAGGCTCAGGCCACTGGCGCTTCGATCCACGTTGGTTATCGCGGAATTGCCAGCAGCGACATATCTATCGAAAAGCATCACTTCCTTGGGGGAACGGTTCCCTACTTCTCGTCATCACACGAAAGATCTCATCTGCTGTCAGCGTTCGGAATGTCGCCTTTCCCTCAGGGATCACCGTGTTACGCGCTGATCTGGGAAGGCGAAATTGGAGCGTTCTATGAAATAGATGAACAGATGAATATCACGCGGATCGCTGATGTCATGAGCCAGCCGGGGAATCGATACGCGTCTATCTACGGGCTAGCAGACCGGGGCTTTCCGAAAGACGCTCCATTCTTGCGATTATCGGATGCGGGCAAGTTAATGGCCCTAGCTTCTTACTCGAAGAGGAGTACACCGACGGAAGAGGAGGAGAGTCTCATGGAACATTTACTTCTTTCTGATGCTCTCTCGCTCAACGTTTATGACGGACTCAAGTCCGCTGTTCACTATGACGTGGGACTTCACGACGAAGAGTTTCGAAACTTCGCTGGCATTTACAGCGACAGGATTTTCGACATCTTTTATCAGTTTGCGGAAAGGCACCTCCGCAAGGGGCTTCCTCTAGTTATCGCTGGAGGATGTGGACTGAATTGCGATTGGAATTCTAAGTGGAAAGAAACTGGTCTTTTCTCTGAGGTCTTCGTGCCTCCCGTGCCAAACGACTCCGGCTCCGCGCTCGGCACGGCGATTGATGCACAGTTGCATTTCACTGGGAACGCGAAAATCGAGTGGGATGTTTATAGCGGCCTGCCATTCAACGTCGATTCAGAGCCTCTTCCTGGACGCTATGAAATCTGGGAGCCACGAATAGAAGAAGTAGCGCAAATGCTCGGGGCAGGTCTCATCCTCGGTTGGGTGAACGGTCGGTACGAGATTGGACCACGTGCACTCGGAAATAGGTCCATCCTCGCAGCGCCGTTTGATGACGAGACACGAGTACGACTGAACGAAATAAAACAGCGTGAACAATTCAGGCCCATCGCGCCGGTGTGCCTCGAAGACGAGGCCGAGCGTTGGTTCGGGCACAAGGGCGAGAGTCCCTTCATGTTGTACACCGCGCGCGCGACTACGAACGCGCTTCGCGCTGTAACGCATGTGAACGGCACGTCGCGCCTCCAAACTGTCAGTCCGAAATCCAACCCGCAGCTACACGAGCTACTACTGGCTTTCAAAGCAAATACTGGCTACGGGGTGCTTTGCAATACGTCGCTCAACTTCAACGGCAAGGGATTCATCAATAGCCTGCGCGATCTCGACAAATACGCATGGGAACAAAAGCTGGATGGATTTGTGGTGGATGGACGCGCATATCTCCGCAGAGATTCTAAGCGATACGCCTCGTATCGGGAGAGCGTGGGCCAGTGAGCTTCACTAGCGATTTTCCCGATTCAAACCCAGAAGAGCCGAGGGGTGCCGACGATCCATTGGGCTCGTTACCGGCACGAGACTTGCTCAGACTGAATTTCGAAACTAATCATGGTTTACGATCCGATTTCATTCGACAGCTCACTCTCATGCAGATCGAACGAACTCCGACGGACAAGGTCGCCGAAGTGCGTCCTGAACAGATACCAAAAACACTGATTCGGTACTGGCACGACTTGAAGGAGATTCCCGCGGATGTCCGCCAGTGTCTCGACAGCTGGAATGCTCTCGCGGAAGAAGGCGTATCAATCAGGACGTTCGGCGATGAATCTGCACGGGACTACATTCGAGAATTCTTTAGTCACCGCGAAGTCGCAGCGTTCGACGTCTGTCGTCATCCTGCTATGCGAAGCGACTATTTTCGCATGTGCTTTTTACTCACTGAAGGTGGGCTTTACGTCGATGCGGACGACGTGCTTCTCGGGGATGGTTGGCGAACAGCGTATTACGGCGAAACGTTGAAGGTCCAACCACTCTGTTATGACGTTCGCCTCAGCGCAATGGCGTCAGCGGCAAAAATTCGGCGACGCGACCTACCCACTGAAGACAAAATTTTCTACGTCAACAACAACCCGATCGCCGCACCAATAAAGCACCCTGTCCTGCAACGAGCTCTGTCACGCGCGACTGATGTTCTGCTCGGAAAGGACCCCACTCCTGAGATTCAGTCGACAACTGGGCCGGGGAATCTGACGCTGTCGCTGGCGACGCATGCCGCCGCGCTCCTGGACTACGGGCTCGCAGCCGATTACGAGTTGCTCCTCGGCTGGGACTTTGCCGCGGAGCCGCGTTGGGAGCTGGATTATCGAAACGACGAGCGTAATTGGCGCAATATGACAGTCGCCGACGGTTTATGAGAATGCAGTTCTAGTGAATCTCTCAGAAGCCATAAGTCCTCTTCGCACTCTGGGTTTCCGTGTTCGCCGGGCCGTAAAGAGAGCTGTTCCGGGTGGACGGATTCGGGCGTTCGGTAGTGGCGACAGTCAAATCGGAAAGATCCTGGTTATCAATCTGAACCGGCAGCCGAATCGGTGGCGCAAAGTGAGTGGTGAACTGCATCGTTTCCGAAGCGCGAATGGTGATCGTCTGTCTGCGATAACTCACCGATTCCCCGCGGTGGATGCTCGGGATGGCAGGGCTGTAGCGGCGACTGCAGACGTGGATCCCATCTATCGAATTGGTGACCAGCTCTATGTGCAGCCAGACGAACGGCTCTCGGCGTCTTTCGCTGCCAATGAGCCTGTCCGAATGTCCCCTCAAGAGGTAGCTGTAGCTCGGTCTCACATCGAGACTTGGAAAGCCGTCGCTAGTGGGACTGACGAATACGTACTAATTCTCGAAGACGACGCATGGTTCAGAAATGGTGCGAAAAGTTCCATTGATCGAGGGTGGCGGGCGGCGCTAAACCGTTCGCAGAACGCCGGTGGCCCAAAGCTTGTCTATTTGTCGTACGAGGACGCAGGTGGGACCGCATTGCGCGCTGACGTCGGCGAGGATGTGTTTCGCCCAGTGCGAGGCCTGTGGTTCTTGTCCGGCTACGTGATATCGCGGAGCGGAGCGGCCGCGCTTCTGCGGGCGATGCCAGTGGTCGGCCCGGTTGATCTTTGGATGAACTACAGATTCGAAGAATTGGGCGCTTTAGCACTGACGTCGCCCGCAATCGCACAACGTCATGACTTGAAATCAGAGAACTCGTACTCTGTGATGCCTTACCTAGCGAGAGCAGGGGTGGTCGATGGGCGGAACTTGACCGTCGTGCCTCGCGCTTCAAATTCCGGTTTCTTGATTGCTTGGACCGCAGACGGTGAGCGAGAAGGACTCGCCATGGCTCTCTCGATGCTCGGTAGGCGAGTTCAAGTTTTCGACATTGGCGACGAAAAATTGGATTTCAATGAGCTGATGGGGATATTTGAGATTTTCGACGCCATTGTCGACCCTCCGCTTACCGAATCCGCTTCTGCTGCCGTTCTGACTGAAAAACGTATAAAAATTCTGTTGGAGCCGAACGCACGAACACCTTCGGGTTTGGCTCGCGAGCACTTGCACCCGTCTCGTTCGCTGATATTGAAGGTTTGCCATCTCGAACATCCGGGCTGGAGCGAAATCTGTCAGCTACTAGGACTCCAACAGCCTACGGAAGCATTTCCAATCGGAGCTCATCAAAGTACCCGTTTGTTCCGTAGGGATCGATCGCAGTCGGTAAAAATGCCCGCTGCGCAGAAACGTCGCGTCGCGGAGTCAATGGACGACTCGCCTTGGGTGATACCGCAGTTGCATCAGTGGGAACCGTTGGCTGTAAAGAATCGAGTTGCCCCGGGGCCGATAGCGACAGTTGTCGAGGTGTCGATGACTGAGGCAACAAGCTCATTTCCAAATGTCACGGAGACTTTTCCCGGTAATCTTGCCTCCTTTTCGCCTGACGGGGTGGAGTACAGTTCGGAAGGCGCCCGGATAATTCTCGAGGCCGACGATGTGGGGGCGCGCCCATTCCGATCGGGAGCCTTCGCGTCAAAGACGTCTTTCACACATGGACGCTTCGGGATGGAAATCCGCGCCGCGAACGGGCCAGGATTAGTCACTGGATTCTTTCTCCACCGTGCATCCCCGCGCCAAGAAATTGACATTGAATTCTCGGGCTCCGATCCGCGACGAATGCTGTGCAACGTTTACTTCAACCCTGGAGATGACGGCACAGAAATGGCCTATGGCTACCGCGGTTCGCCCGTGTGGATCGATCTAGGGTTTGATAGCACCCAGGAGTTTCACCACTACGCCATTGATTGGCAGCCGGACCGGCTGGCCTGGCTTGTAGATGGGGAGATCGTCTTTGAGCGCGGCAGCTGGGATCCCACTCCGATCCCGCATTTGGAAATGCGAGTTCACGCGAATCTTTGGGCGCCTAGTTCTCAAGATCTAGCAGGACGCGTGGACAAGCGGCGCCTTCCCTCTTCAGCAGCGTTAAGAAATCTCTCAATTGTGGACTCTAGGGAGATATCTCCTCCAGGATGCGTGCCAGCACGAAACAGCGAGACTAATTTGGCTTTGCGCCTGCGAGACAATTCCTGAGCGCGATGCCGGGGCGATAAAGGGCCTAGGGTGCCAATGCATCGATCTAACAAGCAGTTCTCGGCTCAACTTCTGTGAGCCCCCTGTCGGATTCGAACCGACGACCCCCGCTTTACAAGAGCGGTGCTCTGGCCAACTGAGCTAAGGGGGCGAATGACGCGGTTACATATTACTTGGCGCTGATGGCCAGTTTCACTCCGAAGCCGACGAGGGCCGCACCGGTCAGGCCGTCGATGGTGCGACGCACGACCGGACGCTCGAGCCAGCGGCGCACGCCGTTCGCGCCGAAGACGATCAGCGTGAACCAGGCAGCGCTCTCGATTCCGTGCACGGCGGCGAGCAGAACGCCCATGGCGAGCTCGTTGGTTCCCGACGGGATGAACTGCGGCAGCACGGCCACATAGAACGCACCCACCTTGGGGTTGAGCAAGTTCGTGAAGAGGCCCTTGGCCCACGCTCCCCACCAGCGACCGGGCAGGAGCGCGGCTTCGTCCGCGGCATCCGTGTCGGCACGCGGGCGGATGACGCGGGTCCAGATGAGCCTTGCCCCGAGGTAGATCATGTAAGCGGCACCGACATATCGCAGCGTCGCGAACGCGACCTCCGACGCCCGCAGCAGGGCGGCCAGGCCGACGGATGCCGCCACGCCCCACACGAACGCGCCCGTGATGATGCCGGTGGCGGTTGCTATGGCGAGACGGTGTCCCTGCACGAGGGCGGAGCGCAGAACGAGCGCGCTGTCGAGCCCAGGGGTGATGGTGAGCAGGGCCGCGAGGGCGGCGAAACCGAGCAGGGCAGCGGTGATGGTCATGCGGGTTCCGGCTTCTCTGTAGCGTAGAACTCGATCATGCCAGTTACCCCGCCTTCTTCGCCCGCCGCCCAGCCGTCTCCGTCACGCACCCGGGTGGTGATCTCGGCGGCGATCGCCATCATTTTCGGCGCCGGCATCGCCACGCAGTCGCGCATCAACGGCGAACTCGGCGTGCAACTCGGCAACGGATTCCTCGCCGCCTTCATCTCGTTCGGCAGCGGCCTGCTCATCCTGTGCGTTGCCATGGCGATCAGCCCAGTGGGCCGGCGCGGGTTCGGCCTCGTCACGCGGGCGCTGAAAGACCGCACGATTCCTTGGTGGTATGTCGCCGGAGGAGCAGCAGGCGCGTTTCTCGTGCTCTCGCAGGGGGTCGCGGCATCCATCATTGGCGTCGCCATCTTCACGGTCGCGATCGTCGCCGGCCAGACGGTCAGCGGCCTGCTCATCGACCGCGCTGGCATGGGCTCGATGCAGCCCAAGGCGCTCACCGCGCCGCGCGTCATCGGGTCACTGCTGGTTCTCGTCGGCGTCGGGGTTGCCGCGAGTGGACAGCTCGACGCGCACTTTCCGATTCTGCTTCTGCTGATGCCGCTGCTCGCCGGGTTCGGAATCGGCTGGCAGCAGGCGGTCAACGGCCAGGTGCGCGAGGTCGCGCACTCGCCGCTCACGGCGACGTTCATCAACTTCGTCGTCGGCACGACGGTGCTGCTGGTCATCACCCTCGTGCACAGCGTGAGCGCCGGATGGCCGACCGAGTTCCCGACGGACTGGTGGCTCTATCTCGGCGGCGCGATCGGCGTGACGTTTATTGCCGGCGCCGCCATCGTGGTGCGCACGACCGGCGTTCTGCTTCTGGGACTCTCGACGATCGCCGGGCAGCTGCTGGCATCCGTCGTGCTCGACCTCGTGCTGCCGGTCGCCGGCCACACGATCTCAGCGACGACCCTCGGGGCAGCGGCGATCACGCTCGTCGCGGTGGCCGTCGCTGCGATCCCGCGGCGTCGAAAGCTCTAGAGCGAGCTGAGCACCCTGCGGGCGTCGAACTTCGACGGCTTCTCGCTCTTGGTGCGCTCCGGGCGACCGCCGACATAGAGCCAGCCGAGCAGGTGCTCGTTCGGGGCGAGCTCGTGCATGCGGTGCACGGCCTCGGAGCGCGTGTGGATTCCGGTGCGCCAGAACACGCCCCAGCCGGCCTCGTCGAGAAGCAGGCTGAGCATGTGGGCGACGCCGGATGCCACGGCCTCTTGCTCCCAGGTCGGAACCTTGAAGCTCGGCTTGTAGACACCGACGACCGCGATGAGCAGCGACGCGCGCAGCGGCTTCTCGCCGGCCTTGACGGCGTCCTTGCCCTCGGCACCGCTCGCCTCGGCGAGGGCCATACCCAGCCTGACGCGGGCGTCGCCGCGCAACTCGATCAGTCGCCAGGGGCGCATCGAGCTGTGGTCGGCCACCGTCGCCGCCGCCTCGATGAGGGGCAGCAGCTCTTCGGTGGTGGGCGCGTCGGCGGTCACCTTGGAGTGCGAGTGCCGACGGCGAACCGCGTCGAGGGCAGACAATTACTTGTCGTCCGACGAGGGGTCTTCGGCGAACTCGAGCGAGAGGGAGTTCATGCAGTACCGGTCGCCGGTCGGCGTCTGGTACGCGTCGTCGAAGAGGTGGCCGAGGTGTGATCCGCAGGTTCCGCAGAGGATCTCGGTGCGCACCATGCCGAGCGAGTTGTCGGTCTTGAGCTCGACGGCATCCGGGTTGATCGACTCATAGAAGCTGGGCCAGCCCGAACCGGAGTCGAACTTGGCACCGCTCTTGAACAGCTGGGCGCCACACGCACCGCAGTTGTAGGTTCCGGGGCGCTTCTCGTCGAGCAGCGCGCCCGACCAGGGGCGCTCGGTGCCGGCTTCGCGCAGGATCTTGTACTGCACGGGTCCGAGCTCGGCGAGCCACTCTTCTTCGGTCTTCTCTACCTTGTACGTCATCTTCGTCTCCTCTGGTCGGCGCTGCTCGGGAGCCAGCGCCGCATCTCGTTCTATTAAACTCGGGAACGTGTCTGAATGTTCCGTTGTACGCCGCTCATGGGCCGAACTCACAACTGCCGAACTGTATTCGTTTGTGAAGCTGCGCACGGATGTGTTCTTCATCGAGCAGAAGATCGACGAAGAAGAACTGGACTACCGCGACCTCGAGCCGACCACGATCCACTACTGGATTGCGGATGACGCAGGCCTGGCCGCCGCCTACCTGCGCGTGATCGAAGATGTCGAGGCCAGTCATCTCGACGCCCGCCGCCTGATCGGACGCGTCGTCGTCCGCGCCGACCACCGTGGCCAAGGGCTCGCGCAGAAGCTCATCGCTGCCGTGCTCGACGAGTTCGGGCACGAGGCTCTGCTGCTGCACGCACAGACCTACATCGCTCCGCTCTACGCCAAGGCCGGGTTCGTCGCTTTCGGTGACGAGTACGTCGAGGCCGGCATCCCGCATATCTCGATGTACCGGGCTGCTTCCTAAGCAATTTGCCCAAGAACGCCCCATTTCCGGCGCGAAACAGGGCGTAAGGGGGCAGGTCGGGGGTGTCGAAGGCGCTCTTTGACGCTGGGCGCCCGGGCCCATAGGGTTGAGGTTAGGCTAGCCTTAGCTAATCAACCCCCGGAGCTTTCGTGAAATTCGCTGTACAGCCACGCCCTCGCGCCGTCATTGCTGCGCTAACCACCCTGTTGCTCGCCGGGGGTGGGCTGACCCTCGGGGTCTCCGCGGCATCCGCAGCACCGGGCGATGTCGCCGCGGGCACGCTGCAGTGGGGCTTCAAGCAGAGCTTTCGCAACTACATCACCGGCCCGATCGCGCACGGCAAGTGGACGGTCGACGCCGTCACGGATGCCACCCCGTTCGGCTGGACCGCGGGCTCAGGCGATGCCGATGACAGCACGGGCAGCGTGAGCTACCCGGGCAGCATCCACTTCCAGGGGCACCTGAACGCCACGACCAAGAAGTACGACCTCGACCTCGATCTGTCGGGAGTCACCCTCGAGCGCACCGGCGCCGACACCGCGACCATCGTCGTCGACGTGGTCACGAACAGCCTGGCCGACCCCGAGAAGTACGACACCTTCACCGACGTCGAGTTCGCCAGCGTCGATCTCGGTGCGGCGACCGACGACTCCACCGACACCACCATTGCGTTCAGTGCGGCTCCGACCGTGCTCACCGCCGCCGGGGCCGAAGCGTTCTCCGGCTTCTACGAGGCGGGCACCGCGCTCGACCCGATCGCGTTCTCCTGGCCGGTCGAGCAGGCCACCGACCCCACCGACCCGACCGATCCGGAACCCCAGCCCGACGTCGCCACCATCACCGTCTCGAAGGCCCGCAACCTCGACCGCAGCGGCGAGACCCTCACCATCACCGGCAAGAACTTCGTCGCCGACGGCGAGGCGACGGATGCCACGTCCGGCGCCCTCGAGGGCGGGTTCGGCGGCGCGTACGTCGCGTTCGGTCGCTACCCGAGCGCCTGGAAGCCGAGTGCGGGAGCAGCATCCGCCGACCGGCCCAACGGCGACGTGAAGCTGCTCGTCAACGCCGACGACGTCGAGAAGGCGGGCGGCGCCGAGAACGGTGTTGTCGCCCTCAACGCCGACGGCTCGTTCGAGACGACTCTCGACGTGCGCCCGGGGTACTTCTCTGAACCCTCGAGCGGCACCTACGGCATCTATACCTATGGGGGCGGCGACTCGGCCTACCCCGGCTTCGAGACTGCGACGACCGTGCGCTTCGCCGCCGTCACCGCGACGACAGTCACGCTCAAGGCGAGCGCTGACCGGGTGACTGTCGGCGACTCGGTCACGCTGTCGGCCAAGGCTTCGTCGGTACCCGGCACCCTCGTGATCCGCGCCGGGTCGAAGCGCATCGTCTCGTCGACGACCGGTTCGACCAGCGCCGTCGTGAAGAAGCTCACCGTCGGCACCCACAACTACCAGGCGACATTCACGCCCGACAACTCCGCCGTCTATGCGGCATCGACGGATGCCGTCGCCGTCACGGCGCGACCCGAGACCGTCGGTGTCGGGTCGCTGCGCTGGGGTGTGAAGCAGAGCTTCCGTGAGTACGTCACGGGCACGATCGCGAAGGGCGCGATCGCCGTGACCGGCGCGACGACTTCGGGCGGCGAGTTCGGCTTCGGCCAGGCGAGCGGTGGAACCTTCACCAAGTCGACCGGCACCGGCACCTCGAAGTACTCGGGATCGGTGCGCTTCACCGGCCACGCGGGCCTACTCGACCTCTCGCTTTCCGACCCGACGGTGCGCATCGACAGTGCGACTTCGGCGACCCTTTTCCTGCGGGTGAACGGCGGCGCCGCGTCCGCTTTCGCGACGCTGAACCTCTCCGGCGGCACGCGCTCAACGCCGAATGGAACAGTCGCCTACACCGACGTTCCGGCCGCGCTCACGGCGGGTGGGGCATCGGTCTTCTCGTACAAGGGGTCGTCGTTCTATGACGAGGGAACTGCGCTCGACCCGGTGACCTTCGTGATCGGGTCGGCGAAATCTGCGCCGACGACCTCGGCGACGGTGGCCGCGTTCCAGACCGCGCCGACCGCGGCCCCGACCGTGCCGGCGACCGAGGGGATCACCGTCGACGGCGCGGACGACCTGGTCGCCGGTGACGAGGTCACCGCGACCGCTGACGGCTTCGAGCCGAACGAGCAGAACGTGCTCGTCGTGATCTACTCCGACCCGATCGTGCTCGCCGACAACGCGACCGCGGATGCCTCGGGCCGCGTCACCTGGACCGGCGCGCTGCCCGCCGTGCTCACCGGAAACCACACGCTGACCTTCCAAGGCTCGGTCGACCGCGGAGTCGAGCTGACGATCGGCGAGCCGGTGACCATCGCATCCGCCGACTCGTGCCAGGTGACGGATGCCTCGATCACCTGGGGATTCAAGGAGTCGTTCCGCAGCTACATCAGCGGGTCGATCGCCAACGGAAAGTGGGAGGTCGCCGACGGTGCTACCTACAGTGTGCCGGACTTCGGGTTCGCCGACGGCACCGGAAGCTTCGACGGCACCGCGGGAACGATCGCGTTCAAGGGCTCGATCGAGTTCACCGGGCACGACGGGATCCTCGACACAACAGTCGCGAACCCGACCATCCGCATCGACGGCGACACCGCGATCCTCTCGCTCGACGTCGCGGGAACAACGCAGGAGGGCGAAGAGGTCAGCTCGAAGGCTGTCGAGTTCGTCTCGCTCGACCTCGCCTCCGCTGACCGCTCCACGACCGACGGGGTGACGACGATCACCGCGGCTCCGGCGTCATTGACCGCTGCTGGCTCGGCCGCGTTCGGAACCTACGAGACCGGCGAAGAGTTCGACCCGGTCGACCTGACGTTCACGACGCCGGCCGACTGCGGTGCGGTTGCGGCTCCCGTCGCCGAGACGCCCACCGCGACGGCGGATGCTCCGATCGTGGCGCAGCCGGTGGCATCCGAGACCGTGCCGGTCTGGGCCTGGGCGATCATCGCCCTGCTCGCGCTGATCCTCGCCGCGGCGATTGTGCTCATCGTCCTGACGGTTCGCCGCCCGCGCGCACCGACCGCTACTCCCTAGTTCCCATTTGCCCATTTACGCCCTGTTCTTTCGCTAAAACAGGGCGTTTTTGGGCAAGTGGGTGAAGCTAGCTCTCGGGGTCGTAGCCGAACTCTCGCAACTCCTGCGGAGTGCGACAGGCGGCGGCAAAACGCGCCGACCACCTGAGCGCGTCGTCGCGCGTGGGCAGCTCGAGCACCAGGAACCCGCCGGTGAGGTGCGTTGCCGACAGTCCGACCGCGCCGTCGGCGTCGACGAGCACGGGCTCGATCTCTTCGTTGATGCCGCCGCCGAAAACGTAGACACCGGCGGCCTTCGTCTCGGCGATCGCGGCGTGCGAATCGGCGCTGACAGCTTCCATGTCTTCCGGGGCGACGTGGAAGGTTTCGCCGGGAAAGGAGATGAGGTATTTGGTCATGAACCCATGCTGGGTCGGCGCGCGTGTGGAAATCAAGTGGTTGAGTCCGTGCGCTGTCACGGGCCCATTGGGTTGGCGGTTTTTCTGTAGCTATGGGCGGCCATAACGACAACGACGACCATCTTGTCGGGCACGCGGGTAGGGGATGATGAACGCATGGTCGAACCGGATGCGATAGCCGAGACCGCCGCCTGGTACCGCCGGGTGGCCGGCGAGGTCGACGGTCTCTACGCCGACTGGGCCGGGGGAGTGGCCGCAGACGCCGGGCTCGCTGAACTGATCGCCACGCTGCCCCGCCTGCAGCGCCAGCCGCAACTGTTCTTCGCGGTGACGCGGCTCGTCGGCGCGCCCGAGCTCGCGTTCCCGGAGTGGCGCGAGTGGGTGCTCACGCATTGGTCGCTGGTGGCGTCGGCATCCGTCGGCCGGACGACCCAGACCAACGAGCCGGCGCGGTGCGCGGCGCTGCTGCCGGCGCTCGGCCTGCTCGACGGACCCCTCGCGCTCCTCGAGGTCGGCGCCTCGGCCGGACTCTGCCTCTACCCCGATCGCTACAGCTACCGCTATTCCCAGCCGGCCATTCCCGCGTGGATCGGCGCCTCACGCCCGCCGCAGCGCCGCAATAGCGTCGATCCACGCGCGGTTGCGCGGCTCGACCCGGCCGATGGGGTCGCCGCGGTCGTTCTTGAGGCGACCGTGGACGGCGGCATGCCCGTTCCCAAGCGGATGCCCGACATCCGCTGGCGCGCGGGCATCGACCTCGCCCCGCTCGACGTCACGAGCCAAGCGGACCTCGCCTGGCTCGACGTGCTCGTTCCGCCGGAAGAGTCGGAACGCCGCGATCGGGCCCGCGCCGCGGCGGCCATCGCGGCATCCGACCCGCCGCAGCTCGTGGCGGGAGACGCGATCGATGCACTGCCCGGGCTCGCCGATCAGGCGCCGGCGGATGCCACCCTCGTCGTGCTTACGGTCGGCACTCTGGTCTACCTGCCGTTCGCCAAGCGGCAGCGATTCGCGGATGCCGTGCACGCGACTGGCGCGCGCTGGCTGTCGCTGGAGCGCGCGGGCCTCGTAGCCCTCGCCCCGGCCGCGCCGAGTGACAGTTTCGTGCTCGGTCTCGACGGCACCGCGCTCGCGACGGTGTCGCCCCACGGTGACCACATCACCTGGCTCTGAGGGTTACTTCGCGTCGGGGGCGTAGATGGCCCGGGCGAGGGCGTCGAGCACACCGGGCGTGCGCGGGCCGAAGCTCAGGATCTCGCCGTCGGCCATGTCGACGAAACGGCGGTGCTCGCCGGCCTTCGTGAGACCGATCGCCGGCTTCGCCTCGAGCAGCCCGTCGACTCCGCCCGCGCTCTCGAGCCCGTCGGTCATGACGAGGATGAGGTCGGGATTCGCCGCGACCAAGGCTTCGTCGGTCATCGGCTTCATTCCGGTCCAGTCGATCTCTTTCGCCACGTCGACACCGCCGAGCGCGTCGACGAGCACGTCGGCCCCCGAGCCCTCGCCGAAGAGGTAGTAGATGCCGGCGCTTCCGCGCAGGTAGAGGAACGCAATGCGCAGCTTGTCAGCCTTGTCGGTCGGCGCGATCGCGGCGATCTGCGCGATCGTGTCGGTGATCTCCGACTGCGTGCGCTCTGCCAGCAGGTCGCCCGCTTCCGCAGCGCCGAGCGCCGCCGCCACCTGGTGCGTCAGCTCGCTCACCCCGTCGAGCGTGGGATCGGTGTCGACGAACACCACCGGAATCCCGGCCTCCCGCAGCTGCAGCACGACATCCGTCGGCCCGACGGTTCCGTCGGTGATGACCACGGTCGGCCGCAGCGCCAGCACGGCTTCACTATTGATTGAGTGCCCGCCGGTCGTCACGAGCGGCAGGTCGACGGCATCCGGAAAAGTCGTCGACACGTCCCGCCCCACCACGTTGTCGCCGAAGCCGAGCCCGAAAATGGTTGCGGCGATAGACCCGGCGAGGTCGAGCCCGAGAATGCGTTCGTTCGACGTGACGGTCACCTCGGTGTCGCCGGCGAGGTCGTGAGAGGTGATCGTCGCGGGCAGGGTGACCTCGGGGTTCTTGGTGACCGGAACGACGGATGTCGCCGCCAGCACCGCCGTCGACTCCCCTTCATAGGCGCGCGGGTCGTCGAGCAGATCGAGGTCAGCGAGCGGGATCGACGCACTCGCTCTCGCCGTGGGAGCAACAGCAAGGCCGCCGGTGCCGGAGCAGGCCGAGAGCAGGATCACGGCGGAGGCGATGATCGCGACGAGGGCAGGGCGTCGCAGTCGGGTGGAGAGAGTCATCAGCGCGGGGTGTCCTTGGATCGGGCCGCCGGTCGCTCCACTCGCAGAGCGCGGGCCATCTGGTTAGGTAATCCTAACTAATCAACCTGTGCGCCGCATATTCGCCGGAATCGCGTACCGCGACGAGCCGTCGACGTTCGGCTTTTGCTCGGGTTCACCGCCGTAGTATGACCGCATGGAGGGGATGAAGATGACCGGGAACGCCGCGCCGTCAGGCCAGCCCGAACCCGGACTCTCTCCCCGTGACGCGCAGGTGCTCGAGTTCGAACGCGAGTGGACCAGGCACGTCGGAGCAAAAGAGCAGGCCATCCGTGATGTCTTCGGCCTTTCGGCGGCCCGCTATTATCAATTGCTCAATGTTGTGATCGACTCGCCCGATGCAGTGCGACAGGATCCGATGCTCGTGGCACGACTCCAGCGTGCTCGCGACTCCCGCCTGAAGTCCCGGGCAGCACGCACCTTTTCCCGCTCATCACCGGGTGACACCGTAAGTCACCCCAGCCGCACTGAAACGATCGAGTAACCCCATGGCCACTTACCCCAAAGACCAGTTCGACGACCTCCCCGAGGATCTCGACCGCGTCGGCGCGCACCGGGGCCCCGCCAAGAAGGGCGGCGGCTGGATCGCGTTCGCCTGGGCGGCTCTCGCCACCGGCGTTCTCATCATCGGCGGACTCTACGGAGTCACCGCGGTCACCGGCGAAGGCGGATTCACCCTTCCCTGGACGCAGACGACCACCGACCCCGTGGCGACGCCGTCGGCATCCGTGATCCCGACCGCCGAGCCGGTCACCAGCCGCGCCGAGATCAAGAAGCTCGGCTCGAAGCGCAACATCACGATCACCGTGCTCAACGGCACGGCCGAGAACGGCCTCGAGAACACCGCCTACAAAGCACTGCGCAAGGGCAAGTGGCCGGTCACGAGTGCGGCGCCGGCATCCGCTGACGACATCAAGCAGACGATCGTCTACTACTCGCAGAAGAAGAACGAGGATGTCGCGCGCGGCATCGTCGAGGCTCTCGGCGTGGGCGACGTGCGGCTGAGCACCGCCTTCCCGGGTGCCAAGATCACCGTCGTACTCGGCTCGGACTACGCCGACCAATAGGTCGCTTTTCGCCTCAAAAACGACGGTCTTGTGATCGGCGTGTTACGCGCGTGTTTAATTCTCAAACAATTGGGTTCTGAACGGCGAAATGTGCGCTTTTTGATGCTCCCACCGAAACGTGGCTCCGCTACTATCTGGTCTTGGTCGACCATCTAACCCAGTAAACGACTCGCTTTTGGCGATGTTGCACGCCGGGTTCGGATCCCTCGTGAAAACGGGATGTGACCCGGCCCTGGCACCATGCCAGGCGTCGCTAGAAACGCAGCAAGGAGTTACACATGGCGAATGGAACCGTGAAGTGGTTCAACGCTGAAAAGGGCTACGGGTTCATCACGGTCGACGGTGGAGGGCAGGACGTCTTCGTTCACTACTCCGCCATCGACATGGGGGGCTACAAAGTTCTCGAAGAAGGCCAGCAGGTGATCTTCGAGGTGGGAACCGGCAGCAAGGGACCGCAGGCAGAGTCAGTTCGACTCGCCCAGTAGTACCTGCACCAACCACACAGCAACGAACGCCGTCCGGATGCCGGGCGGCGTTCGTGCGTTAACCACGCGCCCCGTTAACCCGTTTCAAGCAGATTTTGGGCGCGTCCCCCGGATTGCCGCTGGTTCAGGGTGGAAATCGCCACATCTCCTTGAAACGGGTTAATTCGCGAATGGTGGGTTCGGAGCACTCCCGGGGCGACGTACCTTTCTTGCACTCACAGGTACCGAGTGCTAATTTTATCTCTGGCACTCCCATCCTTAGAGTGCTAAAGAATTCAGTTGCATGACGTCCGGGAGGGACGAGAAACACACATGGCAAAGATCATTGCTTTCAACGAAGAGGCCCGTCGCGGCCTCGAGCGTGGCCTGAACATCCTGGCCGACGCCGTCAAGGTGACGCTCGGCCCGCGCGGTCGCAACGTCGTTCTCGAGAAGAAGTGGGGCGCACCCACCATCACGAACGATGGTGTGTCGATCGCCAAGGAAATCGAACTCGATGACCCGTACGAGAAGATCGGTGCGGA